>Ga0315912_10006164_pt1 | contig 10811 bp, 8 predicted proteins | sample VfabasoilMG_FD_204469 | JGI IMG/M metagenome (GOLD analysis project Ga0315912, IMG submission 204469) | Garden soil microbial communities collected in Santa Monica, California, United States - V. faba soil | ecosystem: Environmental > Terrestrial > Soil > Garden | place: USA: California...
ACGATGAGCTGGCTTCCATCATGTTCCACGAGTTGTCGCACCAGGTTGTCTACATACCCGACGACACGTCTTTCAACGAGGCGTTCGCCGTGGCGGTCGAACAGGAAGGCCTGTCGCGCTGGCTCACTTCGCGCGGCCGTGCCGAGGAGTTGCAGCGTCACCTGGCGCGGCGCGAGCGGCAGGCCGAGGGCATGCGTGTCGTGTCGCGGTACCGCGAGCAACTGGCAGCGTTGTACGGCAGCGGCGTCGAGCCCGGGGAGATGCGGCGCCGCAAGGCAGAGGTTTTCGCCGCGCTGGTGGCCGAACTCAACGCGCTGGACAGGCGATATGGAGTCAAGTCGGCGCTGGCCGATGAACTGGCGGTCGCGCCCAACAATGCGCGGCTCGCGTCGCTCGCCACCTACTACGAATGTGTGCCCGGATTCCGCCGCGTGCTCGCCGAACAGCAGCACGATCTGCCGCGGTTCTACGCCGCGGTGAAAGAGCTCGCCAAACTACCGCGCGCGCAGCGGCGCGCGCAGTTGTGCGGCGCCGCGCAGGCGGCCCGGTGAGGCGGCTCGCGGCATGCCTGCTCGGCCTGGCGCTGGCGCTCGGCGCCGGCACGGCGCGGCCGGTGCCGCTCAGCGACAACACGGTGAAGTTGCTGCCCTCGAAGTTCCGCCTGCTGCAGAACATCGGGCCGATGCGTTACACCGGGACTAACCGCTACACCGATCCGCGTCTCGGCCGGTCGTTCGGATTCGGCGCCAGCGGAATTTCCCTCACCATCTATGTCTACGATTTCGGCCTGCGCGGTCTGCCGGACGGGCCGGATTCGGTGGCCGCCTGTGAGCAGTTCGAACGCGCCAAACACGAGATCGAGCTCGGCGGCAACTACCAGAACGTGGTGCTGCGCCGGGAAGTCACGCGGCGCATGCGCGACACCGCGGATGCGCCGCTGGCGCGCGAAGCCATGTACGAGTTCGATCGCAACGGTATTCACGCCACGTCGGTGTTGTGGCTCACCGCCGCGGATGGCTACTTCGTGAAGCTGCGGCTGTCGCTGCGCAGCGAGGTCGCGGACGAGATCGACGATGCACGTGCGCAGATTCTCGACACCATGGCGGCAACCCTCACCGCGCGGCCGCGGCGGCCGCCGCCGCCGCCCGACGCCGGCCCCGAGACCAGCATCGACTTCGATTCAACCGCCGACCCCGCGGATGCGGCGCTCTGGTTCACCTATGCCGGTGAACTGCTGCGTGTCTCGCGCGAGAACCCCGACACGCTGCCGCCCTGCGGCGGTCCGCTGGTGCCCGGTTTCCTGGCCGAACTCGCGGCGCGTCGCGGCGCGTTGCGCGAGTACCTGGCGCGCGAGCCCGCGCAGCGGACCTCGGCATATTTTTCGCAGCTCGAACGCATCGACGCCGCCGGATTTCTCGATGAATACGTCTGGCACTACCTGCGCAACCAGTCCCGTGACAACTTGCCGCCTGCAGAACTCGACATGCCCGCGTTCGAAACCTTCCGGCAGCGCGAGCTGCTGGCGCACGCGGTGATGACCGGCGCGCGCGTAAGGGTGAATACGGTGCGTGCGCTGCCTCTCGATCCGCAACCTTGATCACATCGCGGACGCGGTTTATGTCGCATCCTCCACATCAGTTCCGTCGCGCATGGTCATCATCGCGACGAGAGGATCGCGCCGCGCATGCGTTTTCGACTGAAGCCCAAATCATTTCTCGACGAATCGCGGCGCGACTGGCAGTTCGAGGCGTTCGCCTGGATGTTGCGCAATTGCGGTGGCTATTCGAAATTCCTCGAAACCACGCTGGTGCTGCCCACCGAGGAGCATTTTCCCGATCGCGGCATGAAGGGACACGCGGCGATCGCGGCGTTGTTTCGCCGCGCCCGCGATCACGCCGGCATGGCGGACTGGCCCTGCACGGTCGAGCCCGAACCGGAACAGCCGCCCGCCGATCCCGGCGAATCCGGCATTCGCGTATTCACCTACAAGCGCGGCTCTCTCGAACCCATTTCGCTGGTAGCCGGCTTCGCCTGCAACCTGGCGCGCTTCCTGGTCGAGACATTCGATGAACCAGCTCCCGGCGGCGAGCCGGCGCGTGAGCCCGCATTGGAACTGGCCGCAGTGTTCATGGGCTTCGGGATTTTTCTCGCGAACTCGTCGGTGCGCCAGACTCGCTTTCAACTGAGCGAGGGCGAACTGGCGCATGCGCTCGCCCTGTTCTGCCAGTTGCGCGACCTGCCCGAAGAGGAAATCGAACCGCACCTGAATCCCCACGTGCGCAAGCACGTGCGCCTCGCGGCGCGCGACCTGGCGCAACATGAGCTGCGATTCCAGAAGCTGCGCGCCACGCAGGCCGCGCCGGACGACTCGAAAAATTCGAAGGCGCCTTCGCGGGCGCGTTGAAGTTTCCGCGGGCGGTTACACTCGCGCGGCCATGCGCCGCATTTTCTTCGCTCTCGTGCTCGGAATCGCCTGCCTGCAGTCCGCATCGGGCGCCGACCTGATCGCGTTCTGGGACAAGCCGCGGCGCGGCGCCAACTGTTTCAATGAATCTCCACCGGATGCCGCGTATTTCCAGGCGTTACGGGGCTACGGTGCGACCTGGGTGCGCCTGACTTTCAGCAAGTGGCCATCTTCCGGGCGCGGCGCCCGCGAGGGTGACTTCCTGTTCGGCAGTCTCGATGAATATCGCGCGCTGGTGCGCGAAGACCTGGACACCCTGCGCGGCGTGCTCGATCTCGCCCATGCCGCGGGTCTCAAGGTAGTGCTGGTGCCGCTCGAATTGCCCGGGGCGCGCTGGGTACAACTGAACCAAGGCCAGTTCGACGATCGCCTGTGGGACGACCGGCAATACTGGCGCCAGGCGGCCGCCTTCTGGCGCGATCTCGCAACCGCGCTGCGCGATCACCCGGCCATCGCGGCCTACAACCTCATCAACGAGCCCGTGCCGGAACGGCGCGGCGGCATCGACGAACATGCCGCGCCCGAAACCATGCGCGCCTGGTACCAGACGGTGCGCGGTTCCGCTCGCGATCTGCCGGCGTTCTACGAATTGCTGGTGAGCGGGATCCGTGCCGTCGATGCGCGCACACCCATCATGCTCGACGCGGGCTTCTATGCCGCCGCGGACGCCTGGAGTTACTGGCCGGCGGCGCTTTCGGATCCGCGCCTGCTGTACGCCTATCACATGTACGAGCCCTGGTCCGCGACCAGCGCGCCCAACATGAAACGCGACAAGCCGTATCGGTATCCGGGTGAAGCGCCCTTCGGCCTGGGCACGGCACGCTGGAACGCCACCAGCGTCGAGGGCTACCTGCAGCAGCCCGTCGACTGGGCGCGTCGGCACGGAGTCGCGCCGAACCGCCTGGTGGCGGCGGAATTCGGCTGCATGCGCCGCTGGCCGGACTGCCCGCAATATCTCGAAGACGTGCTGCGCGCGCTCGAAGCCGACGGCGTGCACTGGGCGTTCTACTCGTTCCGCGAATCCTGGGATGGCATGGACTACGAGCTCGGCGCCGACAAGTTGCCGTGGCAGTACTGGGAGGCCATGGAAAAGGGCGAGCGCTACGAGCTCAAGCGAGGGCCGAACGCGGTCTTCGACCCTATCTACCGGCGGCTTCGCCGGTGAGTGTGACAACCGCCGGCCGATTGCGTGGCCAGGTGGCACGCGGGCCTCGCGCACTGGCAAGCAGAATGCTCTCGAACCCGTTCGAGGCCTGATCGGGGACCGCGGCGACTTCGATGACGTGGCTGCAACGGTCAAATCCCGCAAGGTCGAATGCGAACTGCATGTGCCGCTCATCGATGCATGGCGAAGGGTGCTGTTTGCCGCCGACCCGCCAACGCTTGCAACGGCACAAGGCCCCAACGACCAGCGTACCGCCCGGAGCGACGAGACTCACGATATTGCGCATGAAGTCGAGCCACTCCTGCAAGCTCGATGTCGCGCTGTCCGCGCAGAAGAAGCTGCTCACCAGGTCATAACCGGCGCAGTCCGCACCGAGCGGATGTACACAACGCGCGTCGGCTGGCAGGACGCCCGTGAGGCGCCGTCGCAGCAGTGCCTCGCGCCGCCCCACCGCGACGTCATTTGCGACGCCTGCATCTTCCAGGTGCAGGATCTCGCGCGTGAATCGCGACCAGTCGTGTGCGGTGGAATAGTTCGAGCGCCACAGATCGATGGCTCGCAGGTTCGCCGACCGGAGATCTGCGACATGAATCTCACGTGCGCGGCCGCACAAGGCGAGCGCGTGGTGCAGGGTCGGGCCGGCGCCGAATTCGAGCGCACGACGCGGTGCTGGCAGCTGCTCCAGTGTCCGCAGCAGGAATTTCAATGTCAGCTTTTCCGTTGGCTCGACACGCGAGTAGTACTCGTGCAGATAGGCGGACACGTCCCAGTCGACATTCGATTCGCGGCGCCGGCACGGTAGTTCGAGGGAGCCGGCATGTGCGTGGACACTCATGACCGATTTCTGCTCAGGGAGAGGCGCCGGACTGTTCGCCCAGGCGAATACCGACGATACCGATGACGATCAGGGCGATCGAACCCAGTCGCATTGCGCTGCGCCCCTCATCGAACAGCAACATTCCGGCGATGGCCCCGCCCGCGGCGCCACAGCCAGTCCATACCGCGTAGGCGGTTCCGGCGGGAATGAACCTGAGTGCATAGGCGAGCATGAAAAAGCTCACCCACGAAATTCCAATGCTTACTACTCCCTGCCAGGTATCGTCGAATCCGTTGGATTTCTTCAGCGCCACCAGCCAGAGAACTTCGGTGACACCAGCCAGGAAAAGAATCATCCAGGCCATGAGTTTTCTCCTGGTATCCGGCGCGAGCCGCCTCAGATATTTCTTGAAGGTGAGGATGCCGAGCGTGTCGAGCGCGATGGCGAAAGTGATCATTTGAAGTTCGGCGCTCATGGCAGCCTCACTGTGCGGTGCGGAACATGAGCCAGCCGATGCCCAACAACACCGCGACGGCTGCCGCTTGATCTGCCGCCGCCCAGCGCAGGAAATGACCGCCGAGCAGGGCCACACCGATGATCGTGGCGCCGAACCAGAACAGCGTTTGGACTTCCACCGCAACGATGCCGCTGCGCGTCAGGTAGCGCAGTGCGAACCAGTACATGACGACGCCGAATTGAAATCCCGCGGCCGATCGCAGCGCGGCAAACCATTGAAATTCGCCGTTTTTCCAGACCTTTCCCGCGAACAGGAAGCCCTGCGCATCACCGAGGCCGGACAGCAGCGTGAACAATCCGATCAGCGCAGTCGTTTCCATGGCATGAGGGAGAACGCCAATTCATGGTTGATCCGGACATCTCTCGCGCGGCATGCAGGCTTCACGCGCAAAATGGCCACCATGAGCGCAGCAGTGCCACTGACTGACCTGATCCAGCGCGCACAAGCCGGAGACGCGGCCGCGTTCCGCGAGGTCTTCGATGCGACCTACCATGAGTTGCGCGGTCTGGCGCGCGCCCGGTTGGCGCGCGGCGGTCGCGGCACCCTGTTGGACACCACGGCGCTGGTGCATGAGTCATTCCTGCGATTCGCCAATGCGGGCAATCTTCGTCTGGAAGACCGCCAGCATTTCATGCGGTATGCCACCCACGTGATGCGCTCGGTGGTAGTCGACATTGCGCGCGCCAACCAGCGCGAGCGTCGTGGCGGCAATGCGCCGCACCTCACTCTCGACACCGCCCTGGGTGACGGCCTCGCCGATAGCGCCCAGCAGGGCGAGGAACAAATCATTCGCGTGCACGAGGCATTGGAGGAGCTCAATGCCATCGACCCGCGCATCGTGCAGGTGGTGGAGATGCGCTACTTCGCCGGCATGACGGAAGCGGAAATCGCCACGGTGCTCGGTGTCACCGATCGCACCGTGCGACGCGACTGGGAAAAAGCGCGACTGTTGCTCGCGAAGGCGCTGCGCCAGGCCTGAACCTGACGATTTTGCCGGACTTGTCCGGTTCGAAGCCGCGACGGCGTTCTCCTGAATGACACCCACGAGTCATCCCGGGAGACACCATGATTCCTGCCGCCGCGAGTTCGTCGCGATTTTCTCATCTCGTCATCGCGATACTGGCTTGTGCGCTCCTCGCAAGCTGCGGAGGCGAGGGCAGCGCCGAGCCCGAGCCTGAACCACCGCCTCCGACCGCGCCCAGTCTCGAATGGATCAAGCGGGACTGGCACTTCAGCGTGATGGTGCCGGGCGACTTCTTCAGCGAGCTGGGAGATCCTGGTCTCAAGCTCGGCACTGGCATCGTCGATGACGAGCGCATTGTGGGTGGTCTACTGCTGAAACCGGCTGGTGTGCCCGACGGCGCTCGGATGGAGGTCTACAGCAGCGACGACGGAGTGACCTACTGGGTTGGCACCCAGGTCCCCGCCGGCCGATTCGACGATCCGTCTCGCATCGAGTCGACGCGTACGGAGTACAACCAGTACCAGTATTTCATCAAGACCGAAGATAACGCTTCCCTGAGTTTCACGATCAGCCAGGCGCTCATCGAGGTCATGGACAGCAACCCGGATCTCATGCCGCGCCCGATCACGGACGCAGAGTGTCCAGAGCGCAGCGACACCATGGACTGCGCAGTGGTGGTCAACGGTTGGGTGTCACTGATCGTTCGCGCCTACAACTACGACACCAGCCAGGATTTCTTCGAGCGCAGCGGCTACGCGCTTTTGGGCGGGATTCAGAAGGACTGGTCTCGCGACGCGGGCACAAACAGCGGCGTGGGTTTGTGGGAATTCGATCAGTTCGAGTTGAACGAAGACGTTGGTGGGCGGGGCACGGGCGATCACGCCACCTGGCGTCTGCGCGAGCCCGTTGTCGTGCAGATCCCGCTCACCGATGTGCGTCGTGGCGACATGTTCGTGGTTCACAGCAACGCCGTAGCGACGGCGCTCGACGTTCGGCATCGGGAAACCTATGCGGCCGCGTTCCTGCGTGATCCCCAGTCGAGCGGGGGACTCGCCATGCAGTTCACCGGGCTCACTCCGGTGGACGATCCCGGCCTGGCACTGCCGGCGTACGTCGTGCCGCCCGCGCCGCCTTGCGCCGGCGGCGCAACTGCCGCAGCGGGAGAACTGCAGTTCGAGACAACGGAGTTTTCCGTCAGCGAACAGTCCGCAATGCCGGCGGCCGTGTATGTGACGCGGACCGGCGGTTCACAAGGTGCCGCCAGCGCGTATCTGACTACCCAGGACGATACTGCCCGCGCGGGCACTCATTACACTTCCGTGGCGACCCACGTCGCCTTTGCCGATGGTCAGGGCGGTCGCCGCCTGGTGCAGATACCGGTCATGGACGACGACGTCGCCGAGCGCGGCCGTACAGTGCGCCTGCTGCTTGATGACGCGCGCGGCTGCGCGACACTGGGCGATCGGTCGGAGGCGGTGCTCACAATTCATGACGACGACACGCCCCCGGTGGTCGATCCTGTCTACACGGTGTATGTGACCGTCACGGGTCTGGCCGGGCAGGGCCTGGTCATCGAGGATTCGATCACCGGCGCCAACGTCACGCCCGCGACCGATGGCACGCAGGCCCTGGGATACCCGTATCACTCGGGCATGAATTACAACGTGCGAGTGCATACGCAGCCCGGCAACCCGGACCAGTCGTGCAGCGTCAACAATGCCAGCGGCGTCATTGTCGATACCGACGTGACCAACGTCAGCGTCATCTGCCGCACGCTGGCACCGTCGGGGGATCTCGACCTGTCGTTCGGTGTCCAGGGCAAGGTCTACGCCGAAGACCTCGCGCGTGGCCGCGGTGTGGTCGTGCAGCGCAGTGGGCGGATCGTGGCGCTCACCGACATGCGGCTTGCGGCATTTAACGCCGATGGCAGCGTCGATGAAAGTTTTGGCACCGCGGGCCGGGAGTCCTTCGCGTTCAACGGGGGATCCGGCGAGGAATCGTATGCCCTCGCCATCCAGGAAGACGACAAACTCGTGGTCGTGGGGCGGGCGCGCAACGGCAGCCGTTATGACATGGCCGTGGCTCGCTTCAATGCCGACGGTTCGCGCGATAACGGGTTCGGTACCGCCGGGTTAACCACCTTGAATCGCTACCAGATCATCCGGCCACAGGACGGAGTGATCGGCAGCAGTTACGCCAATCGCGCACTCATTACGGGCGACGGCAAGATCTACGTCGCGGGCGTAGCGAGCTGGACCAGCGTCTCCGCGGAGAACAACGTGAATTTCGCCGTGGCGCGACTCAACGCCGATGGCACGCCCGACACGACGTATGCGGCCGGCGTCGGCGAGTCGGCGGTCATCACCGGCGAACCCGACATCGCCTACGGACTGGGGCTGCAGTCTGACGGCAAGCTCGTGGTGACCGGTCACGCTGATCAGAGCCGGGGCGTCGGAATGGCGCGATTCAAGGCGAACGGCGCGCTCGACAGCGACGATCCGCGCATCCCGGAAAACTACGGGCGCGATGGTTCTGGTGTCGCGCTGTTCGCAACCGCCCCACACGGGCCGCTGAGCGGTGCCCAGGACATGGTGGTGCTCGAGGACAACAGCGTCATCGTGGCGGCGGCGGTGCGCGTTGCGCACCCGACGCTGGGAGGGGTGGCCAAGATCGAGATGCTCCATGTAACGCCGCAGGGCACGATCATTGCCGGCGAGGATTACGTCATGACCTCGCTGGGCCCTGACAATGACGTGGTGCAGCAGCTCATCCGGCAGCCGGATGGCAAGTTGCTGCTGGTGGCGCAGGCCTCCAGCCCGACCACGGTGGCCGATTTCGGCGTCGTGCGCTACAACGCGGATCTGACGCTCGACAACACGTTCGGCGCAGGCGGTGTGGTGCTGGTGGACTTCTACGCGGCGCGTGATGGTGCCAGCGCTGTGGCACTGGCGCCGGACGGCGGCATCATCGTCGTGGGCTCGGTGCGCAACGGAACGCGCGAGCAATTCGGGATGGTGCGCATAGCTCAGTAGTTTGTCAGGGGAGGCCAGGTGTCACGGCTCGATATCGATGCGGCGGAGTGGGCGCGGCTGAGCAAGCTGCTCGACGAAGCGCTGGATCGCGAGCCCAATGAACGCGCGGCCTGGATCGATTCGCTCGGGCCAGAGCTCGAATTCCTCAAGCCGCAGCTGCGCGACCTGCTGTCGCGCACTGGCGCGATCGAGACCGGCGATTTTCTCGCCACTTTGCCGGGCATTCTCGCGGGCCCTGCTGCGGCGGACGAACGCGTGGGCCTCGCGGGCGAGGTCGTCGGCCCCTACCGGCTGGTGCGCGAACTGGGTTGCGGCGGCATGGGTTCGGTGTGGCTGGCGGAACGCGCGGATGGCCTCATCCACCGCAATGTGGCGCTCAAACTACCGCACCGGGTGATCGCCCGCCGCGCCGAGCTCGCGGAGCGCATGGCGCGTGAGCGCGAGATCCTCGCCACGCTCGATCACCGCAATATCGCCCGGCTCTTCGATGCAGGCATCACGGCCGAGGGCCAGCCATACCTGGCGCTCGAATACGTCGAGGGTCTTCCCATCGATGAGTATTGCCGTGGCAATGAACAGCGACCACTGCTGAACTTGCGTGCGCGACTCGCGCTATTCCGCCAGGTAGCAGAAGCGGTGGCGTACGCGCACGGCAAACTGGTGGTGCATCGCGACCTGAAGCCGGCCAATATCCTGGTGACCTCCAATGGTGGGGCGCGCCTGCTCGATTTTGGCATCGCCAAACTACTCGACGAGGGGCAGACACGCGAGACGCACCTCACGCAGGCCGTCGGCCGTGCGCTCACCCCCGACTACGCCTCTCCGGAGCAGATCCTCGGTGAGCCGCTGACCGTGGCCAGCGACGTGTATTCGCTCGGGGTGATTCTCTACGAATTGCTCTCGGGCGAACGCCCCTACAGGCTGAAACGCGATTCACGCGGCGCGCTTGAAGATGCCATCGTGCAGGGCGAACCCAGGCGCCCGAGCGAGGCGGCGCCGCTGCCGTTGCGACGCGCGTTGCGCGGCGACCTCGACACAATCACGCTCAAGGCGCTCAAGAAGCGACCGCAGGATCGCTACGCCACGGTCAATGCCCTGGCCGACGACATCACCCGGTACCTGGAACATCGCCCGGTGCTGGCGCAGCCGGACAGCAGCTGGTACCGCCTGCGCAAGTTCGTCGCGCGCAACAAGCTCGGCGTGGGCGCGGCCTGCGTGGTGCTGCTCGCGGTGCTGGCGGGCGCGGGCGCTGCAATGTGGCAGGCGCGCGTGGCGGTGGCAGAACGCGATCGCGCCGAGGCCATCCGCGGTTTCATCTCCTCGGTGTTCGAGGAGGCCGATCCCTATCGGCAATACGGACGTCCATTGACGGCGGCGGAGCTGTTGAATCGTGCGCGTGACCGGGTCGGGGACCAATTCACCGCCGATTCTTCGCTGCGCACCGAGCTGACGGCCATGATCGGCGCGAGCCTGCTCGGTCTCGGCGAACTCGAAGCTGCAGAATCCGCCGCGCGCGCAGCCGAGGCGGATGCATCGCTCACCTATGGACCCGATCAGGTGGAGACACTGCGTGCGCGCGTCCTGCTCGCCGAGGTGCACGCCGCGCGGCGCGACAATGCCGCGCTCGGCAAGGATGTCGCAGAACTCTTGCCACGCGCGCGTGCGCTCGCCGCGGCGCATCCGGACCTGCTGGTGCGCATGCTGAAGGTGAGCGCCGACCTGGCGATCGAGGAGACGCGGTATCCGGATGCGTTGGCGCCGGCCGCGGAAGCCTTTCGTCTCGCATCCGCGCGGTTCGGTACACATCACTCGATCACCGTGGCAGCGTCCACCCTGTACGTCGAGGCGCTGC
>Ga0315912_10006165_pt1 | contig 10810 bp, 10 predicted proteins | sample VfabasoilMG_FD_204469 | JGI IMG/M metagenome (GOLD analysis project Ga0315912, IMG submission 204469) | Garden soil microbial communities collected in Santa Monica, California, United States - V. faba soil | ecosystem: Environmental > Terrestrial > Soil > Garden | place: USA: California...
GCCGAAGGCGGGGGAGACGGTGGTGATCTCGGCGGCCTCCGGCGCGGTGGGCGCGGTGGCGGGACAGATCGCCAAGCGGGCCGGGGCGCGCGTGATCGGCATCGCCGGCGGGCCGGAGAAATGCCTTTATGTGCAGGAGAGCCTGGGCTTCGACGACTGCCTGGACCATCGCAGCATCGACCTGGCCAGCGACCTGCGCAGCGCCGCGCCGAACGGCGTGGACGTGTATTGGGAGAATGTCGGCGGCTACATCCAGGAAGTGGTGTTCGGCCAGCTGAACCCGTTCGCGCGCGTGGTGATGTGCGGCGTGGTGGCGCAATACAACGAGGATCCGGACAATTTGCCGCCGGGGCCGAACCTGGGCTTCGTGGTGCGCAAGCGGGTGAAGATCCAGGGCCTGATCGTGACCGACAAGCCGGAGCGCTTCGCGGAGTGGCGGGCGCTGGCGGGGCCGTGGGTGATGGATGGCAGCCTGAAATACCGGGAAGACATCATCGACGGGCTGGAGAACGCGCCGGACGCGCTGGCCGGGATTCTCACCGGCCGGAATTTCGGCAAGCTGCTGGTCCGCGTTGCCGACGAACCGCGCTAGGAAGCCGACATGGACAAGGACCTGCACGCGAAAGTCACCGCCTGGCGTCGGCACCTGCATGCACACCCGGAACTGAGCTTGCAGGAACGCGCGACGGCGCAATTCGTGCAGGAAAAACTCGCGGAGATGGGCATTCCGTTCGTGGCGAATGTTGGTGGCCACGGGGTGGTGGCGACGCTGACGCGCGGGCAGTCCAACCGCGCGGTGGGGCTGCGCGCGGACATGGACGCGCTGCCGATCACGGAGACCACGGGCCTGGCCCATGCCTCCACCAACCTGGGCGTGATGCATGCCTGCGGGCATGACGGGCATACCGCGTCCCTGCTGGGGGCCGCGGCGTTGCTGAAGGATGATCCGAGCTGGATCGGAACGGTGCACCTGGTGTTCCAGCCGGCCGAGGAAGGCAGCGGCGGGGCCAAGGCGATGATCGCGGACGGGCTGTTCTCCCGCTTTCCGATGGAGCGGATTTTTGGCTACCACAACTGGCCGGGCCTGGAGGCCGGGACGGTGATGGTGCATGACGGGGCGGTGATGGCGGCCGGCGCGCGGGTGTACATCAGCGTGCACGGCCATGCCGGCCATGCCGCGCAGCCGCATCTGACGCGCGACCCGATGGTGGCGGCGGCGCACCTGATCGTGGCGCTGCAATCTGTCGTTGCCCGCAACGTGGACCCGATGGACAGCGCGGTGGTGACGATCGGCACCATCAAGGGCGGCACGGCGGCGAACCAGATTCCGGACCGCATCGACCTGGCCGGTACGATGCGCACGCTGCGCGCCGAGGTGCGCGACCGGGTGGAGGCGCGGATCAAGGAGATATGCGCCGGCGTTGCCGCCATGATGGGCGTGCGGGTGGATGTGGACATTCCACGCGGCGTGAACGTGACCACCAACACGCCGGCGGAAGCCGCGCTGGCCGCCGCCGCCGCGGCCGAGGCGGGGATCGCGGTGCGGCGCGACCTGACGCCATCCACCACCGGGGAGGATTTCAGCTGGTACCTGCACGAACGCCCCGGCGCCTTCGCCTGGATCGGCAACGGCCCGGCGGAACCCGGCAGGGAACTGCACAACCCGGGCTATGACTTTAACGACGCGATCCTGCCGGCGGCGTCGGGCTGGCTGGCGAGCGTGGCAAAGAAGGCGCTAGCCGGTTGAACCGTTAGCTGCATCCAATCGCGCGTGTGGCGCGTAGAGACGGTATGCCCCAGGAAGCCCCTCTCGTGGACCTGCTTCGCGCGGTCGCCACACAGGACAAGGCGGCCCTGCGCGCCGTCTACCAGCGGGAACAGACCCGCCTGTTCGGCGTCGCCATGGCCATCCTGCGCGACCGGGACGCGGCGGCGGATGCGTTGCAAACCGCCTTCCTGCGCGTCTGGGAACGCGCGGGCCAGTTCGACCCCGCGCGTGGCGAGGCCGGCTCATGGCTTGCGGGTATCGTCCGCTTCGCCGCGCTGGACGCGGCGCGGCTTCGGGGGCGGGAGACACTCACCGACGACCCCGGGCTTGGCGATACGGCGGTCGGGCCGGAGGCATTCGACCGGCTGGCCGCGGCGCAGGACGGCGCCCGCCTGCGCGACTGCCTGGAGCGGCTGGAGGAAAAGCACCGCACAGGCATTGTGCTCGCCTTCGTGCATGGCCTGTCGCATGCCCAGCTGGCGGCACGGTTGGACGAACCGCTCGGTACGGTGAAAAGCTGGATCCGCCGTGGCCTGCTCAGCCTGCGGGAGTGCCTGGCATGAGCGGTACGTTGCCCACCGATCCGCGTGAGCGTGATGTGCTGGCCGGCGAATTCGTGCTGGGCACGCTGGATGCCGCGACCGCTGCCCGCGTGGTTGACGGGCTGGCGACGGACCCGGCCCTGCGTGAAGCCGTTGCGGCCTGGGAAGCGCGTCTGGCGCCGCTTGCCGCGCTGACGCCGCCGGAAGCGCCGCCGGCCGATCTGTGGGACCGTATCGAGGCGCGGATCGCACCTTCGCCGGTCCCGGTCTTGCGCCCAAGGCCGTGGAACCGGCTCAGCATCTGGCGCGGCTGGGCAATCGGTGCCACGGCGGTGGCCGCCGGCCTGGCCTTGTTCGCCGTGCAACCGCGCGCGCCGGAAACGCGGTTCATGACGGTGATGGTCTCCGACCGCAGCCAGGCGGCCTGGATGGCGGAGGTGGACCGCAATGGTGCGTTGCAGCTCGCCGCCATCCGCCCCGTGGGCGCGGAAATCGCCCCGACGCCGGCTGACCGCGTGATGCAGTTGTGGGCGCTGCCGCCGGGCGCCACGGCGCCCACCAGCCTGGGCCTGTTGCCGCGCGATGGCGGGCGCGTTTCCATCCCGCAGCCGGCGGTGAAGCCGGTGCCGGGCATGCTGATCGAGATTTCGCTGGAACCGCCGGGCGGTTCGCCCACCGGGCGGCCCACCGGGCCGATCCTGTTCATCGGCCGCCTGTCGGAAGCCGGGTCGAGAACCTGACGACATTTACGCGGATTTTTTTCACTGTTTTTTTGGGGGGCGCTGCATCCACCTGTCCTGACGCCCCGTAACGCCTGTGTCCGCGGCACGCGCCGCACCGCACACAGGAGGGATATCATGTCACGTTCCGTTCGCACCGCCCTGCTTGCCACCGTTACTGTCGCCGGGTTCGCCACGGCGTCCGATGCCGCGACGCTGCATGTTCTCGGCATGGATAACAAGATCGCCCATGTCGATACCGATACCCGCAAGGTGACGGGCGCGATGACCGTTAGTGGCGTTGACGGCAAGCTTGTCGGCGTTGCCGTGCGCCCGGCAGATGGCAAGCTGTACGGCCTGACGGACATGGGCCAGGTCGTCACCATCGACGCGGCAGGCAAGGCGATACAGGTCAGCCGCCTGAATGAAAAGCTGGAGACCGGCGGGCGTACCGCCATCCGCTTCAACCCAGTGGTGGACCGGCTGCGCGTGGTGGGCATGAACGGCGCCAACTACCGCATCAATGTGGATAACGGGCAGGTCACCACGGACAAGAAGCTGGCCTATGCCGATGGCTCCACCGGGGTCGGCCAGCAGCCGATGGTGACAGCCGCCGCCTATACCAACGCCATGGCGGGTGCCAAGGAAACCGCGCTCTATACGCTCGATCCGCGCCTGGGCCAGGTGAACCTGCAGGCGCCGCCGAATGACGGGGTGCAGCAGCCGAAGGCCAATGCCGGCATGGCGCTGCCATATGGCGTCGGTTTCGATTTCCTGACTGATGCGAATGGCGGCAACTGGGGCTTCATCATCGCCGCCGGAAAGCTGCACAGCTACAGCGTGGCGGACGCGAAGATCACCACGCTTGGCTCGATCGCCGGCTTCACCTGGACGGAGTTGCTGGGCATCGCCGCGACGAAGTAGGCCGCGGCAACCTCTCCCCGCGCCGCGCCCGTGCCATCGCGCCGGGCGCGGCGTATGCTGCGCGGCGCAGGCAATCGGGAGAGAGGCGGCATGCAACTCACGGGGAAGATCGCCATCGTCACCGGTGGCTCGCGCGGTATCGGGCGGGCCACGGCGCTGATGTTCGCGGCGGAGGGGGCCGACATCGCCTTCTGCCACCTGGACGACGGGGCGAAGGCGGAGGAGACGGCGGCGGAGATTGCCGCGCTGGGGCGGCGGGTGATCCATCGGAATGTGGATGTGGCGAACATCGCGGCCACGGCGGCGTTCGCGGCGGAGTCGGAGGCGGCGCTGGGGCCGGTGGATATCCTGTTCAACAATGCCGGGCTGAATATCCGCAACAACTTCGAGGACGTGACCGAGGCGGATTTCGATCGTATCCAGGGTGTGTTGTTCAAGGGCGCGTTCTTCATGGCGCAGGCGGTGTACCGGCGCATGCTTCCGCGCAAGTCCGGCTGCATCATCTCCACCGCCTCGCAGACCGGGATCAAGGGCCAGCCGGGGGCGACGCCCTATTCGGCGTCCAAGGCGGCGATCATCGGTTTCACGCGGGCTCTGGCGTGGGAAGCGGCGGCGCATGGCATCCGCGTCAACGCCATCGCGCCGGGGCCGATCGATACCGACCTGGTGCGGCGCAATTCGCTGGAATGGCGCCAGGCCTTCATGGCGCGGCTGCCGGTGGGCCGGTTCGGCACGGCGGAGGAAATCGCCGCCACGGCGCTGCTGCTAGCGGGGCCGCATGGCGGGTTCTATTGCGGCGCCACCCTGTCCCCCAACGGTGGGGACGTGATGTACTGATACGAGTGCCGGGACGAGTGCTGGGCAACGGATTCAGCTTGGGTTAATCCGACCGCATGGCGGCACCCGACTCCAATATGGCGAAGGCCTGGCTGCGCGAGCAAGCGCGGCTCGGTAGGGCACGCGCCTTGCCGGTGTTCCTGCTGGGTCTGGCGGGCGTGCTGTGCGCGGTAGGGCAGGCGGTGGCGCTGGCCGCGGTGCTCGCCAGCGCGCTGGGCGGGGCGGTGCCGGTGGCGCCGGCCCTGGCGGTCGGTGGCTTCATCATCCTGGCCCTGGCGCGCGCGGGGCTTGGCGTGCTGGCCGAGCGTGCCGCATTCGCCGCCGGCGCGGCGGGGCGGCGGCAGTTGCGGTCCGACGCGTTGCACCGGTTGCTGCATGCCGCGCCGGCCGCGTTGCGCGGCACGCATTCGGCGGATCTGACCGCCACTGTGACCGACCGGATCGAGGCGGTGGACGGGCTGTTCTCCCGCTGGCTGCCCGCCGGCATGTTGGCGGTGGCCGGGCCGGCGGTGGTGCTGCTGGTGGCGCTGTGGGTCGATCCCTTTGCCGCGCTGGTGCTGCTGCTGGCTGGGCTGCTGGTGCCCGTCGGCATGGCCGCCGCCGGCATTGGCGCCGCCGCCGCGTCCCGCGCGCAGTTCCTGGCGCTGGCCAGGCTGCAGACGCGGTTCCTGGACCGGGTGCGCGGCATTGCCACCATCGTCACCCTGGGCCGGGCGGAGGACGAGGCGCGGGCGCTGGAAGTGGCGGCAACGGAGTTGGGGCGGCGGACCATGCGCATCCTGCGCGTCGCCTTCCTGTCCTCCGCCGCGCTGGACCTGGCGATGGCGGGGGCGCTGGCCGTGCTGGCGCTGCGCCACGGCGCGGCGCTGATGGGGGGAACTCTGGCCAACCCGTTCGCGGCGCTGGCTTCCCTGCTGCTGGTGCCGGAATTCTTTGCCCCGCTGCGCGCCTTCGCCCTGGCCTACCAGGACCGGTTGCACGCCAGCGCCGCCGCCGCCGACCTGGCCGCGCTGCCGGCCGCGCCGGAGGCCGCCGTGCCGGTGCAGCCGATCCGCACCGTGGCGGCGCAGGGCGTGACCGTGGCGTTCGAGGACGTAACGCTGACCTGGGACCCCTCCCGCGGGCCGGCGCTGCGCAACGTGACCTTCCGCGTGCCAGCGGGGGAGACGATGATCCTGGCCGGGCCGTCCGGTGCCGGGAAATCCACCATCCTGGAAATTCTGCTGGGATTTGCCCGGCCGGATTCCGGGCGGGTGACGGTTAACGGCGCCGATATCACGGACCTGGTGCCGAGCGCGCTTTCCCGCCTGACGGCCTGGGTGGGGCAGCGGCCGGTGCTGTTCGCCGGCACGATCGCGGAGAATATCCGTTTCGCCCGGCCCGAGGCGTCCGATGCCGAGTTGATGGACGCGGCGCGGCGCGCGCGGGTGACGGCCTTCACCGATGCGCTGCCGCAGGGCACGGAGACGCCGATCGGGGAGGGGGGGCATGGCCTGTCTGGCGGGCAGGCGCAGCGCATCGCCATTGCCCGCGCCTTCCTGAAGGACGCGCCGCTGGTGCTGCTGGATGAGCCGACGGCGCATCTGGACCCGGCGACGGAGAGCGACGTGCTGGACGGGCTGCGCCGGTTGACGGTGGGGCGTACGGTGATCCTGGCGAGCCACTCCGCCGCCGCGCATATGTTCCCGGGCCGGCGGCTGGACATGCTGGACGGGCGGGCCACGGCGGCGCGCGGTGTGGCATGAGGCGGGGGGTGGCATGAGCATGCGGCCGCTTCTCCGCATTCTGGAACTGTGGCGCCCGCGCGCGCCGTGGCTGCTGGCCGGACTGGCGCTGTCCCTGCTGGCGCTGGTGGCGGGCATTGGCCTGCTGGCGGTGGCCGGGGCGATGCTGGCTGGTGGCGGGCTGCTGGCGGCGGGCTGGCTGCGGGCCCTGGCGCCGGCGCGGGTGGTGCTGCGCTACGCGGAGCGGCTGCAGACGCATGGCGCGATGTTCCGGGCCCTGGCTGATGTGCGGGTGTGGTTCTTCCGTGGCCTGGCGCGCGGCGCCGGTGGCGGGCTGGGCTTCCGCCGGGCCGGGGACCTGCTGTCTCGCCTGGTGCTGGATGTGGAGGCGCTGGACGGGCTGTACTTGCGCATCCTGGTTCCGCTGGCCGGGGCCTTGTCGCTGGCGCCACTGTTGTTCGTCGCGCTGGGGCGGGAATCCTGGGTGCTTGCGGTATCCATTGTGGCGCTGTTCCTGCTGGCCGCCGCGGTGCTGCCCTGGCTGGCGGCATCCGGGTCGCTCGCCACCGGGGAGCAGCTGGCGGAAGCGAACGCGGCGCTGCGCGTGGCGGCGCTGGACGCGCTGACGGGGCGGCGGGAGGTGCGGGCCTTCGGCGTCGAGGGGCGGATGCTGGCGCTGGTGCAGGGTAGGGAAGCGGCGCTGCTGGCGGCGCAGCATGCGTTGGCCGTGCGCACCGCCAGGGCCGGGGCCGGTGCCTTCCTGTGCGGCCAGGCGGCGCTGCTGCTGATGCTGCACCATCTGGGCATGGCGGCCGGCCCGACCATCGTAGGCGTCTTCCTGGTGCTGGCGGTGTTCGAGGCCGTCTCCGGCCTGCCGCGCGCCGGGGCGCTGGCCGGGCATGCCGCCGCCGCCGCCGGGCGCGTGGTGGCCGCCGCCGAGGCGCCAGCCGCGGTGCCGGACCCCGCCGCGCCGGCGCCGGCGCCCCAGGGCCACGCGCTGCGCTTCGAGGGGGTGCATTTCGCCTGGGTGCCGGGTGCCCCGGTGTTCACCGGCCTGGCGCTGGATGTGCCGGAGGGGGCGCGCATTGCCCTGCTGGGGCCGTCCGGCGCCGGCAAGTCCACCCTGGCAGCGCTGGCCCTGAAGCATGCCGCGCCCGGGGAAGGGCGCATCACCCTGGGCGGCACGGACATTGCCGCATTGCCGGCGGACCTGGTGCGCGCACGGATCGGCTGGCTGTCGCAGGCGACGCATCTGTTCGACGACACGATCCGCGCCAACCTTCTGCTGGCCCGGCCGGATGCCGACGACGCGGCGCTGTGGGCCGCGCTGGAGGCCGCCCGCATTGCCGACATGGTGCGTGCCCTGCCGGACGGGCTGGACACATGGGTGGGGGAATCCGGCACCCGGTTTTCCGGCGGCCAGGGGCGTCGCCTGGCGCTGGCGCGCGTGCTGCTTTCCCCGGCGCCCATCCTGATATTGGACGAGCCCTGCGCCGGGTTGGACGCGGAGACCGAGCGCGACTTCTTCCTGACCCTGAACGACGCCGCGCCGGGGCGCACGGTCATCCTGATCGCCCACCGCCTGACCGGCGCGGAGCGGCTGGATCGGATCTACCGGCTTTCCGCCGGCCGCGCGGTGGCGGCGGCGGGATAAGACGGTTCAGGCCGGGACGGTTTCCTTCGCCCGCTGGGCTGCCGCCGCCGCGCAGGCGGGGCCGCGGCGGGACGCGAACTGCGGCAGGAACTTGCGGGTGTTGGGGCAGGGTTCGTCGCCCGCCATGCCGGGGTTCTTGCGGGCGCCGCCCCAGCCATCCTCCGCGATGTCGAAGATGATGCCGTTGGGGTCGGTGTATTTCACCTCGTAGCCACCCTTGTTCGCGGGGTCGCCCATGATCCAGGTGGCGCCGTTGGCCGTGGCCTGTTCGCCGGCCGCGATCTGGTTGTCTACCCAGAAGCCGACATGGTGCAGGCCGACGAAATCCTTGCCGGTGCCCTGGGCGGCGTAATCGTCCTTGAACTTGAGGAGGGCGAGGTTGACGACGCCGTCGCCGAGGAAGACGCCCTCGGCCAGCTTGCTGTCGGACTCGCCCAGGACGTCGAGGCCGAAGGTGGCGGCGTAGAATTCGGCCGCCGCCCAGGGGTCGGGCACGGAGAGTGCGAAGTGGCGGATCTTTCCCTTGGACATCGTGGTGCTCCTGTTTTCAGGTTGGCGTGTGTTTGGCGAGGAAGGCGCGGACGCGGTGCAGTTGGGTTTCCTGGTGCGCGGGGCCTTTCCAGTCCTGCAATATGTCCACGCCGGGTAGCAGGGCGGCAAGCTCGTCGCTGGTGGCCTTGGGGTGCGGCGTGTCGGAGCCCGGCAGCAGCATGGTGGGGACGGGGCAGCCACGGCAGAATTCGCGGCTGACGCTGAAGGCGAAGCCGGGCCCCCACATGTTCCGGCCGAAGCTGGCCAGGGCTTCCGGGTCCAGGTCGGGCCGCGCGGCGCGTTGCTCGGCGGACCATTCGACGTGGCTTTTCGGAAAGTAGTCCGGGCTTTCCGGATCGACGCCGATGGGGTTCTGCAGCACGGCCGCGCCGAGGCGTTCCGGGGCGAGCTCGGCGAGCGAGAGGCAGTAGCTGGCGCCGATGCAGCCGCCGAGGACGTGGAAGCGCTTGTGGCCGAGATGGTCCATCAGCGCGATGTGGTCTCCGGCATAGGTGTGCCAGCCATGGTTATGGCGGATGGCGCCGCGGGAGGCGCCGGCGTTGCGCTGGTCCATGGCGACGACGCGGTATTTGTCGGCCAGCGCCTCCGTCCAGTCGTTCCAGGATTTCGGCGTGGTTCCGGGCGGGGAGTGCCACATTTCCATGCGGGAGCGCAGGCCGCCGGGGGCGAAGAGGAGGATGGGGAAGCCGCTGCCGGTTTCCTGGTAGTGGATTTCGGCGTCGGGCCGACGCAGTACCGGCATGCTGGTATTCCCCCCCGCTACGAGGGGGGAGCGTAACGCGGGTCCGGGAAGTTGAGAACCTGGACTTCGGTGGTCTCCGTTTCCACCACGGCGCAGGAAAGCTGGCGGTTGTTGGAACGGTCCCGCCCATCGCCGGCGGAGCCGGGGTTGATGACCGTGGTGGCGTCGAACCGCTTCACCACCTGAGCATGGGTGTGGCCGTAGAGGACGAAGTCCGCCTCCAGCTCCGCGAAGCGGGCGAGCTTGGAGGAATGCGGCTGGATGTATTCGCCGTACGGCGCCCAGGCGGTGGAATGGACGAGGACGAATTTGCGCCCGCCCAGTTCGATCTCCCGCCGGTAGGGCTGGGTGCCGAGCCAAAGCAGCAGGTCCTTGTCGTGCTCTTCCCGCTCCCGCGCGCGCTTGCCGCGGTCGGAGAAGAAGACTTCCTCATGGTTGCCCTGGATGGTGTGGGCCTGGCGTTCGCGCAGCAGGGCGACGGTTTCGTTGGAGAAGCGGTACTCATCGATGGAATCGCCGCAACAGAGCAGTTCGTCGATGTCGCCCATGAGTTCGAGCGCGCGGCGCAGTCCGGCGACGTTGCCGTGGATGTCCGAGACGATTCCGACTTTCATGGTTGGGTTTGGTGGCGGGGATTGGTGGGGCTGTCAATCGTGGCTACGGTGGGCGGACGTACCACACGGAGTTTCTGCAATGGCTGAGACCATTGGCTTCATCGGCCTGGGCAATATCGGCGGGCCGATGGCAGGCACCATTTTGCGCGCCTTCAAGGCGGTGACGGTGTTCGACCTGAGCGCGGCGCGCGTGGCCGAACTGGTGGCCGAGGGCGGCACGGCGGGCGCTTCGGTGGCGGAGGTGGCGCAGGGGGCGAGCGTGATCCTGCTGTCCCTGCCGACATCGCGCGAGGTGGAGGCGGTGCTGCTGGGGCCGGATGGCGTGGCGGACGCGGCGAAGCCCGGCACCTTGGTGATCGACCTGACGTCCGGCAATCCGGACAGTTCCAAGGCATCCGCGGCGAAGCTGGCGGAGAAGGGGATACGCTACATCGATGCCGGGGTTTCCGGCGGCGTGGCGCCGGCGCGCAATGGCACGCTGGGCATTATGATCGGCGGGGCGGACGCGGACGTGGCGCGCGCCATGCCGTTGCTGGAGGTGCTGGGCAAGACCATCGTGCATATCGGGCCGATCGGGGCCGGGCACCTGGTGAAATCCCTGAACAACACGCTGCTGGCCTGCAACATGGTGGCGGCGGCGGAAGCGATGTCCCTGGCGGTGAAGTCCGGAATCGATCCGGCGAAGGCGATCACCGCGATCAATGGCAGCAGCGGCGGTTCCTGGGTGACGCAGT
>Ga0315912_10006166_pt1 | contig 10810 bp, 12 predicted proteins | sample VfabasoilMG_FD_204469 | JGI IMG/M metagenome (GOLD analysis project Ga0315912, IMG submission 204469) | Garden soil microbial communities collected in Santa Monica, California, United States - V. faba soil | ecosystem: Environmental > Terrestrial > Soil > Garden | place: USA: California...
GGATGGGTTAAGTCCACTCATTGCCAAAGCTTTTTGCATCGCTGAAAAGGATCCACGGCCTTCCGGAGAGGAGGCAGTTTGATGAAATGCATCATTTGTATTTGCATACCCGCTCACATACCCTATTGTCTGCACGTTACCTTCTTTCTTCACGCGGTCCGATATAATCACCAGAAATCCAGCACCCTCGCCGAGATTGAGACCGCTGCGACTGGCATCAAAGGGCCTGCATTCCTTTTGATCGAGGATCATAAGGCTATTAAATCCATTAAGAGTAAATTTTGTGAGTGCGTCGGCGCCTCCGGCGATCACGATGTCCAGCAGGCCATGGTTTATTAGCCTGGCGCCAAAGGCAATCGCATTGACGGAAGAGGAGCACGCGGTATTGATGGTCGAAATAAAACCTCTTACACCAAGGTCATCCGCAATGACTTCTGTGGTTCTCCCACATTCGTGGTTTACCACTTTGCGGAGCCTTCCTTTTTTTGGATCGCTGTTGAAGTCATCAAAGAATTCTTCCGTCTTGTCCATGCCTCCAACTGTGGTGGCTGAAATCAGTCCGGTGCGCCATTTACTCAAATCGATCCCAGAAGCCTTCACGGCTTCGCGAGCAGCGTGGATTCCCAGCAACGCCGTGCGTGTCAAATCTTGTTTAGCACCAAGCCTAACTTCCAGTTCCTTATTCGACAACTTTACTTCACCCACGGGAAGAGCATCCTTGTGAACCGAATCAAACAGGGTGATACTTCCAATACCGGAAAGATTATTTCTAAATGAATGCAGGGTTTCCTCGACTGAATTCCCTATGGCCGATATTACACCGGCCCCGGCTACATGAATGCGGCCCGCCAAGGTCATTAAGCAGGTTGGTTGGCTCTGATATATTCAGCCATAGTTTTGACGGATTTGAAGATCTGAGGACCATCCTGAGGATTAGCCATCTTAATGTTATACTGCTGCTGAAGCAATACAATCAGTTCCAGCGCATCAATGGAATCCAGGCCTAGTCCTTCCACGAACAAAGATTGTTCATCTCCGATATCTTCAGGTTTTAGATGTTTTAAATTCAACGCCTCAATGATCTGTTTCTTAAGATCGGCCATCAACTGTTCCATATTTCAACTGATAAAGTTTTTGAAGTTGTTCTGCACTGTGCTCCAGTGAACTGATTTTCTTCTGTTTTTCCACCAAATATAGGAAAACATCGTGTTGATCCCCCATCACATCTACCCATCCGGCGACACAAGCCTGCGTTTTTTCGGATGCCATCACCATATTTACGTAGTCGCAAAGCAAAACAGAATCAAATTTGGGAAAAACAAAGAACGCATTTTCACCTTTTATTCCGTGTCGGATGCAGAGCTCACCGGTCACAATATTCGTTAATGTATAGACAAACAATGCCGGACTCGCCATTGTTTTGGTGGTCTTAAAATAAACCTTGTCGGTGTCTAGGCTCGCATTGGCATTAGACAATACCAGGGCAACTTGCTCCGAAACGTATCGGCGCATCACCTGACTTTCTCGGGCCAATACCTCCATGGCCAAAAAACCAAGCTGTGAGAGGTGATCCATCTTATAAAATTTCGGATAAACTACGGAAAGGGAAGTCAATGCGCCCTCAAGGAAATCGCTAAACGAACCTTTATTCTTCCCATAGATAACGTTTCCCTGATCAACCAGGAGGCGATCTGTTATTCGACTGTATCGGGAGATATAGAACATTCTTACTTACTGAAGGAACTACTTCTGACTTTGAACTGCGATTAATTTTGCCAATCCCTTCAATGCCTTATCATGGGCTCTGACAAAAGGATTCTTGTCATCCCATACATAACCTGCAAGGACGGAACAAATCTGCCGTTTGATGACTGGGTTCGGATTTTCCGAATAAAATATTTTCTCCAGTGTTCCATCGTACCAGGCGATCACAAACGATCGAAACGTATCCACACCCTGGCGTATAAAATTGGTGTAATTGTTATCCCAATCCACTTGTTCTCCTTTCAATTTCCGGATTACCAGCAGGCTGGCCAGATGACTTGAAACCGATGCAAACATAACACCAGAGGAGAATATCGGATCGAGGAATTCCGTAACATTGCCGGTCAGCACATAACCATTTCCATAAAACTTATCTGTAGTTGTCGACCATGCCTCCAGTTTGCGGGGCTCAAATACCCAGGGAACATCACTAAACCTACTCCGCATATACTTATCCCCTTCAATACAACCCCTGAACTGTTGCGTTTGGTCTTCGCCCTTCCCATCGAAGAATTCGTAATTACTTACAAACCCCAGTGATGTGTTGCCGTTCGAAAACGGAATCACCCAACTCCACGCTCCGGGGGCATAACTATGGATTATAATTCGATTTGGCTCACCAAATGTATCTCTATGGATATCCTGTACATGAGCAAAGACTGCCTTTCGCGGTACAAGATTCGAGGGTTTGTCCAGGTCAAATAATCTGGGAATAACCCTGCCATAACCACTGGCATCAATTATAAAACGGGCGGATATTTCAAGCAGTGAACCATCCTTTCGTTCAGCGGTGGTTACGGAAGTTTCGTCATCAAAGAATTGTATTCCGGTGACAGTAGTTTCGAAATCTACCGGCACACCCTTGCGCTGAACCTCCGTTATCAGCGCGAGATCAAAGTCTGCCCGTTCTACCTGCCATGTCCAGCCCCATCCGCTGGAAAACTGATCTGCAAAATTAAAATCCATAACGAGGTCATCCATTATAAACTTTGCACCAAACTTTTCCTGAAATCCTCTCGCTTTTATTGCATCCAGTAATCCTGCATCCTCAAGAGCCTCCATACATTTCGGAAGCAAGCTTTCTCCTATTACAAAACGGGGAAACCTTTCACGCTCGACCACTCTTACAGAGAGGCCATGCTTATGGATCATCGCCGCAGCGATGGATCCTGCTGGTCCAGCGCCAATCACCAATACATCTACTTTGTCGCTCATCGTCTGATATTAATTCTACGGCCCTATTGACTATTTGGTGACCGGCTTGCAGGCCAGTAGCGTATGGCTCACCCCTATATCGTCCTTTTCCTCCACCACTTCCAAACCCGCATTCTTTATACATCGGATAAAAACTTTGGAGTCGTACATCTGGCTATTGCCATTGGCCATCGCGGTGAAGTACAGTGAAGTTTGCTGAAGCGAGAATGCAGAACCCTCAAACCGCTGACGGTCCCAGAACGCTTCGAGAATATAAATACTTCCACCGGGAGAAAGTGCCTGTTTGCACCTGTTGAGGATGGAAACGATTTGTGCTTCGGAAAAACAATCAAGGAATTGGCTCATCCAGATCGCATCAAACCCCGTAGGTAACTTTTGTGATTCGCTAAGGATGTTGCATGGATAAAAGGCTACGCGATCGCCGAACCCTCTGTCGTGGATCTTTTCTTTCGCGGTCTCGACATGTCCCGGCAAATCCAGAATAGTAATCTTTACATCAGGGTCATATTCAAAACTCGCCATAGACCATTTCCCTGTATTACCACCGATGTCCAGCAAATTCTTCGGCTTTTTGTCATATACGTACGACAATAATTCAGGAAAAGCATAGTCCGAATAAAAATGATCAAAGGCAAACCAGCTCTTTTTTACATTGTCAGGGAGATTACTGGCAACCGCTTCGTAGATCGTACTCCATTCACCACCAAAGACCCTTAGTCCTTCAGGTTTTTCATTCCGGATGCTCTCATCGAGATAAAACATTCCCTTGTAACAGACATCGTGAGCGAAATCCATGTTGACTTTCGTAAGCTCATCGTTCAAAATAAAGTAAGCCGTTTTTGTGATCTTGTAAAGTCCATCGTTCAGGGTCAGCAATCCAATACCCAGGCCCGCTTCTACCAGTACGCGAACACCATAGGCAGGAAGTTTTACTTTCTCTGTGAGTTCATCCAGCGATATACCCTCCCGATGTGCTTCTATCGTAGACAAAATTCCACTGTTGCGTAAAACGCGGGTTGCCTGAAATACGAAAGGTCCAAAGGTGATCCATTGTGCCTGTTCCTTTGCTCTAACGGCTGATAGTTTCTCTTTCTCGTAAAAATTCATTTTTTCAATTGGTGTTTTCTTTTTGCAAAATAAGGGCGGCGTTGCAGCCACCAAAGCCGGAAGCTGTTTTTAAACAGATTTCCAGCGGCCGGCTTTCAAATGCCTTAATTATATTAATTGGTTGTGTTACTCCCGGTGTTTTAAATCCCAATGAAGTTATCAGTTCATCGTGAAGCAGGCTTTGCGAACTCAACGCTACTTCCAATACTCCTGCGGCCCCCAGTGTATGACCAAAATATCCTTTCATACTATTCACAGGAACATGCTCCAATGCGGCCAGGGTGAACGCTTTCGCTTCCATTTCATCATTGTAAAGGGTGGCCGTTCCATGCGCCGAAATAAAATCTATTTCTGGCGCCGACAGTGAGGCCTCTTCCATAGCCTGACGTATGGCAAAGGCAAGCTCTTCACCGGTTCTTGACGGACCTGAAATATGATTTGCATCGTTGCTTAATCCACCACCAATTAAACTCACGGAAGGTTTTACACCCAGAACATCCGGCCTAGCAGTTAATACCATCGCTGCGGCGCACTCACCTAAATTGATGCCTTTCCTTGCGGCATCAAATGGCCGGCAAGGTTCGGAACTCAAGGCCTGAAGACTCTGAAATCCTGAAATAACAAACCTGCTCAACACATCGGCACCAACTACCACAACATGATCATACCCACCAGACTCTATCCATCTTTTGCCGGCGATTAACGCCAACACCCCTGAAATACATGCATTCGAAATTACCAGGTGTTTTCCAAATCCGAATCGCTGCGCCAGGAAAGCCGCGGCGGCATGGAGGTGAATACGGGGATGATCAGGCTGACCCTGCTCAAGAAAGCTGATATTTCCCTTCGTTGTAGATAGAATAAAAAGTGAACGATCCAATGGAATAGTCATCCGTGCAATGGCCTTTTCAATCGCCAGCGCTGAAATATATTCAAACTTCGTAAATGATGAATCAACAATGGTATCCTGCATTCTGGCACCATAAAATGTTTCAGGACTGAGTTGCCGGTCGTCTATCAAATGTATACCGGAAACATCCTTTCGCAAGTTTCCATAATTTTCAAGCGTCGTAGATCCTAACGGCGACACCACACAATCAGCAGCCATCCATACTTTTTTCATCGGGTCACATCAGGTTCAGCTTCTTTTTCCAGGCTTCAAAAAAGGGAGGAAGCGTAAGTTGAAGTTCAAAGCTTTTCGCATCCACAAATACCTGCACCGATGAGCCGCTGGCAACCAGAGTCTTACTTTTAGCTTCAAAAATTTTATAATCAAACATTAGCTTCGCCGCGGCGCAGTCAATGTAGGATGTTTGTACAAGGACCGTATCGCCATAACGAAGCGGCTTTCTGTAGTCACAATGAACTGATACAACCGGAATAGCAAAACCATGTTTGTAACAATCGAGGTAAGAAACACTGTGTTCTTTACCAAATGCTTCACGGCCATCCTCGAAGTAACGGAGGTAATGCCCGTGCCATACAATGCCTAAAGGATCGGCTTCATTAAATCTGACAATAACCTCGGTCTGATGACTTACCACGATATACAGTTTATGCCGTCATACAAATGTGGAGGTACTGTTCTCCGCTGCACGAAGGCTCCTAGTTTTACGGCCGATAGTGTTTCTTCCGCCACATCTCAAATTCCTTCTTCCGGATTTTTGTCAATATTTCATAAATACAACCAGCCCAATAATTGCGCATGCCCATACCCGTTGGAGGAGCCACCATACGTTCGGTAAACAGCACCTCTTTTGTTCCGAGGTTTATAAACGTGACCCAGATAGAACCTTCAACATTAATTTTGTTAAAACTCTCAACGTTAAACATCAGGCCAATTCCACTCAGGTCTTTAAAATCGTAACTCGCAATAATCTCATCAACATCCGCCATCTTGATATGCAGGTAGTCCTTCTCATCATCCGAAAACATACCGGACACATCCAGTTCAGCATTATGTTCTTTTGTTACCTCAACTACATTTACAACTTTCACGCGGCCGATAGCTTTCGCGATATCAAACTTGTCTTGTTCAGTAAGGATCAACTGATTCCATGCCTCCATTAAATGAAGTACATCGGAAACTGAACCATACCGTTCACGGTCGCCTATTAGTTTGGCACTGGTAAAGTCCAGGCCCAACCAGGTTACGGGAACTTCTTTTACAAACACATCGCTTTTCGTTTGAGCAACAGCGGCTGAAGTTGCCATAAGCATTACGAAAAGCACAACTCTACTAACCATCATATTCAACATTTTAGGATTGTAATTTTGCAAAGATCCGCATTTCGCAGGAGCAAAGCAGAATGCCGTCCTGCTCTACCTTCCCCAGTACCACGGTAATATCAAGAACCTTGTTGGTAACCTTTACCGAAGTTGTTATCGTCGAGTTATGCCGGGGCAATGTTATAATTTTCAAGTCCTTTACAGCTGCAATGTAGCCAATAGGGATCGGGATATTCTTCCGTGAACACTGATATCCTACATGAACAGCAGCCGTTTGTGCTATATTCTCAACCAAACCCGGTTCGGCGAAGAATCCCGCTGAAACAAAGACGTTGTCCGGCTCTATAACAAGTTGCGTAACCGCGTAGTCATCACCGGCTTCCGTCAACTCATGCACCATAACAATTGGCTCACGCTGTGGAATATACTGAAGGATATCGTTACGACCTGCTAACATTACCGGGCTCAAAATTTCACTATTTTCCCCAAAAGTTAAAATAATTAAACCACTGTTCGGGGTATGATTTTACTTTTTGTTCGAGTTGTTCAACAAACATTGATAATAGCCTCTCCGTGTAACCGGGTTTTGACTCGTCCTCACCCCGAAGGAACAGCGGACTTCCAAAAAAATGATAGTGAAACATTGATTCCTTAAAAGCAAACACTATTGAAACCGGGACGCGAAAACTGGCAGACAATTGAAACGGGCCGATGGGAAATCGCGCATCCTCACCCAAAAAATTTCTCAGCGCAGTCTTATTACCTTCCAAAAAACGATCTGCGTGCATACAGATTAATTCATTTTTCTGCAATGCCTCACCAATCGCATAGACATGCGACATGTCATCCTTCACCAAAATTACGTTTACGTTGCGGCCTCCGGTTACACTATCAAGGTACATCTTGATTTTCTGGTGCTCTCCATCATACATCACAACGTTAATCCGGGTTTCCAGCCTTCGTAGCATGTGGCCCGCCGCTTCCCAGTTTCCAACATGACCACTCAGCAATATTCCGCCACGACCTCCCCGTACGATCTCCCGAAGGTTGTCTTCCCCGTCGAACTCAAAAGTGAATTTGTTCCCGATTCCGGCCATCACTACTATTTTATCCAGAAGTGATTGGGCGAAGATGTAATAGTTGTTATAAATTTTCAGATACGATACAACTGGACTATAACCTTGATGATTCCGGAAATACTGGTAGATAAACCGGGAAGAAGTCCATGAAAAAAGAAAATAATAAAACGCGACAAAAAGAAGTATAAAGTACGCGGGCAGAACGCCGAACCTTCTGCAAACGAAGACAAGAATTCTGTACCCAATAGGGAAACCTTTGGACTTGCCTTCCCAGCGCGGCATGGTCAGGAGGCTACTTTCTGGCCCACGCGATGAATCACGTAGTCATAAAAACTTTTGAAGGTATCAATGTTGGTGAAGTCTTCGGGCTTCACTTTGAAGCCAAAGTTGCTTTCAACCACTACGACCAGGTCAATGTAATCGAGGCTATCCAGCTCAAGGGTTTCCCTCAAATTCGCCGACGGGTGTATTTTACCCGGATCCACTTCAAACTCCTCTACCAGGAAATCGTTAATTTTCTCGATAATACTGTTTGTTTCCATCCCTATTTCTCCCACTTTTTAACAATCAAAGTCGAGTTTGTTCCTCCAAACCCGAATGAATTTGACAAAAATACATCAATATTTTTATTCACCGTCTTTGAAATGATATTGAGCTTTGCGGAATCTTCGTCTGGCGTTTCAAAATTAATGTTTGGCGCGATAAAAGAGTTATGCATCATCTGCAGGGAATAAACAATTTCACTCGCCCCGGCCATCCAGCATTCGTGTCCGGTCATTGATTTTGTTGAGCTTACCGGGGTGTTTGTTGCTCCAAATACCTCAAAGATGGCTTTTGCCTCGCTGGCATCACCAGACGGGGTCGACGTAGCATGGGCATTTATGTAATCGATTTCTGAGGCTTTTAATCCAGACGCTTTCATCGCCATTCTCAACGACCTGGATGGTCCCTGAACACTTGGATTTGAGATGTGTTCACCATTTGAAGAGAAGCCATAACCAATCAATTCACCTAAAATGGTGGCACCCCGACGCTGGGCAGACTCCAGACTTTCCAGAATGACCGTGGCTGCCCCACCGCTTGGTACGAGACCATCGCGGTGTTTGTCGAAGGGCCTGGAAGCTGATGTAGGGCTGCTTTCCCTGAGAGAAAAGGCGCCTAAAGCATCAAAATTACCCATTGAGTACTTGTTAATTTCCTGCGCGCCTCCGCAGATGATCATATCCTGCATGCCGTTACGGATAAACATCGAAGCGATGCCTATAGAATGAGAACCGCTGGCACAGGCCGCACTGACGGTAAAATTTATTCCTTTAAGGCGGAAAATTGTAGCCAGGTTCATGTTTACAGTGGAATTCAGCACCTGAAACACGTTTCCTGATCCCACCAACATGGTATCTTTTTTCTCGCGGATTATATCGATGGCCTCAATGACGGGCTGCGCAGAGCTGTCGTTGCCATAAATCAGTCCTACTTCATGGCTATCCAAAAAATCCTGATCTATTCCGGCCAGGCTTAATGCTTCTACCGTAGCCATGTAGGCAAATTCTCCCTGCTCGGCCAGCATTACCCTTGCCCTCCGGTCAAGCAGGCCTTTCAGCACCGGACGTTCTACAAAACCGGTAAGGCTGGAACGATAGCCCATTTCCTTACGTGCCATATCCAGAATAATTCCGGACCTCCCCTCGTATAACGACTGACGAACTTCTGACAAGTTCTTGCCAATAGAGGAATAAATACCTAACCCTGTGATTACGACTCTATTCATCCAAAATCAACCATAAATGCAAGATAATCTATTCTGCATGCATACATAATATGCGGAAATATAAGCTTTATGCCGCTTACTATTATAACTAACCAGTCCAAAAATCGATCTCAGTGATGTGCTCACATGGAGGTTATCAACTAAGTGTACAGCCCTCCATTTATCGAAAGCACGGTTCCTGTAATATAGGAGGCTTTACCGGACGCAAGAAAAACCACGGCTTCTGCCACCTCATCCGGCTCACCAAAACGTCTCATCGGGACCAGTTGTTTAAGTTCAGCTTCATTTAGATCCTGCGTCATATCCGTACGGATAAAACCCGGAGCAATCGCATTGACCGTTACTCCTCTCCGGGCTACTTCCTGCGCCAACGCTTTGGTAGCTCCAATGACTCCTGCCTTCGCCGCCGAGTAGTTGGTTTGACCGGGCATACCTTTGATTCCGGAAAGCGAGACGACGCTTACAATTCTTCCATATCGGTTTGCCAGCATTCCATTTATTACGTGCCGGGTAACGAAATAAAAGGCATCAAGACTTGACCCCAACACTTTTTTCCATTGCTCATCGGTCATCCAGATCATCAAAGCATCGTCGCGGATGCCGGCGTTGTTAACCAACACCTCGATGGTTTTTTCCTTATTATTTTCTATCCAGCTACCGAGGACGAAATCCACATCATCCTTACTTGAGACATCAAACTTCAATAATTCGGCCGTAACATTTTTTTGTTGCACCAGCTCGGCAGTTTTAAGCGCTTCCTCTTCATTGCTTCTGAAGTTGATGAGAATATGGTAACCCAACTCAGCAAGTTTGATGCTGATCGCTCTACCTATTCCGCGCGATGCTCCCGTTACTAATGCAAATTTCATTTACAAAGATATTGAAGAACCCAATGTGAGTAAATATTTTCTAACGGATTGAATATCCTTGTAGCGAGGTTCATCTTCAACGATCGGACCCACCAGGCTGCGTACTTCTTCATAGAACTTTCGTGAAAAAGTAGAAAGACGCGGCTGGCATTTCAGGAAATCAATTGACTGAGCCAGTGCCATGGTCTGAATGGCAAGGACATCAAAACCATTGTCAATTACCTTTCTGGTCATCAATGCCGCATTACAACCCATGCTTACCATATCCTGGTTGTCGTTGTTGTTGGGAATACTGTGGACATACATCGGGAAAGACAACGTCTGGTTCTCGGCAACCGTTGAAGTGGCCGTAAACTGCATTCCCTGCAAACCAAAATTTAATCCCAGCTTGCCCAGGTTGATAAAAGGGGGTAGTTTCTGGTTGAGCTTATCGTTTAACAGGTAATTTAACTGCCGTTCAGAGAGCATCGATAGTTTTGTCATGACGATCTTCAACTTGTCCATCGACAGCGAAACATAGTCGCCGTGGAAATTACCTCCATGGTACACATTCTCTCGTTCGTGATCGATGATCGGATTGTCATTTACGGAGTTGACTTCATCTTCCAGCACTTGCTGCACTTCCATCAACGTATCATAAACAGGACCCAGAATCTGGGGTACACAACGCAGCGAGTAATACTCCTGAACTTTATCTGTAAAGACCGCCTCGTCTATTCGGCGGTGGTAAAGGTGATCGGGACGTTTCCTGATCAATTTACTATCTCCTAAGACACTCC
>Ga0315912_10006167_pt1 | contig 10809 bp, 10 predicted proteins | sample VfabasoilMG_FD_204469 | JGI IMG/M metagenome (GOLD analysis project Ga0315912, IMG submission 204469) | Garden soil microbial communities collected in Santa Monica, California, United States - V. faba soil | ecosystem: Environmental > Terrestrial > Soil > Garden | place: USA: California...
AATATTCACATACCCAGGAGTGGAACAGCCACCGCCACCGATATAAAGATTCCAACGTCCCAGCGGAAAATCCCTAGGCTCCCGCGGATTAAGAACCAACGGAGCAGGCGGAGTAAGCCAGCGCTTCAACCGATCAAAAATCCGCTCCGAGTGCCGCGACCGATAAAGCTCTTCCACACTATGAGGCATTTTAAGTAGCCGATCCCGGGAACGAATTAGTGACCGTAGTCGTCATAGTCAGAATATGCGATTCGCTTACGTGCTCTCCATGTTGACAGTTGCTACGGCCTTCCCGCAAGCAAAACCCGTATCCCCGTCCTGGACCCAATGGGGAGGCCCCCTGCGCGACTTCCATACCCAAGCCGCCAACATTGCCCCGCAATGGCCACCCGCAGGCCCAAAGGTTCTCTGGAAACGCCCCCTGGGAGAAGGCTACTCCAGCCTCCTCACAGACGGTACCACCATCTGGACCATGTACGGCCGCGCCGGCCAGGAAATTGTCATGGCCGCGGACGCAACCAATGGGAAAACGCTATGGGAGCACTCATCTCCGGTACTTTTTCGGAGCGATGCACCCGACATGGGCAACGGGCCACACGCAACAGCACTTATCGTGGGAGATCGTCTATTCGCAGTTGGAACCACCGGACTCGTGCAATGCCTCGATAAGAAGTCGGGCAAGTTCCTCTGGTCACGAGAACTGGGAGGGTCCAGTCTCGTCTACGGCTATTCCTCAAGCCCGATCGCCTATCGGGATCTCCTCATCCTCCCCGCCGGGGGCAAAGGACGGGCCGTCGTAGCACTCCACCAGAAAGATGGCTCCACTGCCTGGCAGCGGTTGGACTTCGATAACGCCTACTCATCTCCGATTCTGATCAACATCGAAGGCCTGGATCAACTTGTTACGGTCATGAAAGACGCCGTCTTCGCTGTGAATCCCCTCAACGGCGACCTCCAATGGAGAATCTCCCACCAAGCCAGCTACGGACTGAACGTCAGTGCCCCGGTCCTCTGCCCAGGTAACATCCTATTCGTTTCCTCCGAATACGACGCCGGAGCAAAAGGCATCCAACTCAAACGCGAAGGCAACCGTGTCATCGCAAAAGAAATCTGGAGCACAAATCGCCTCCGGCTCCACCACGGCAACGCTGTCATGTCCGGAGGTGTCCTCCTGTTTTCAAGTGGTGGAAAAGGAAGCGTTGCCGTCCTGACCGCAATCGACCCAACCACCGGAAAAATCCACTGGCAAAATCGAACCTTCGGCAAGGCAACCTTCGTAGAAGCCAACGGCAAAGTAATCGTCATAGATCAGGACGGAGACATAGCCCTGGCAACAGCATCCCCACAAGGAATCAACGTAATCTCCAGAACCCCCATGCTCAACAGCATCGCCTGGACCCCACCCACTCTGGTAGGCACCAAACTCTACATCCGCGATAGAACCCAGATGATCGCACTGGAACTAAAACCCTAGCGAACGGAGCAAGTGCAACTCAGGACATTAACCATGCACAATCAAAACAAACTGGCAGCAACCTGATCCTTCGCACCTGATAATTCCAGCTCGTAAGCACCCCCAACCTCCGGTGCCTTCACCACAATCGATATCCGGTCAAGTGGCGTGCCGCCATATTTGAGAACAACGGCTTTGGATCTCACCCCGCGCTTCCCATCTTCATCAAGCTCCACAAAGGTAATCTTGCCATCAAACCTAGCAATCGGTTCCTTAGGAATAATAGTCAGCACAAAATCCTCGCCAGCAGGAATCACTTCATCCACAGTCTGCAGCGTGAAAGCCGGTTTCTCCTCGCCAAGAATGCCGAACCGTCCAAGTACCGATCCCAGCGTGGTCCGTAAGAAGTTGTCTTTATAAATCGTGCTATGGGGAGAGCCGACCAGCGCCGAAGCAACCCCCGGCAGAGTCGCGCTCCAAATCGGTACCGTGCTATCACCAGCATCCGTTCGAACCTCAGGATCTAACGTCAGTTGCCCTTGACCACACCCAAGAAGAGATTCTGAAAGCCTACCCGTACCTAGAACCAGAAGATATTCGCCAAGCCCTGACCTACGCGGCTTGGCGCGTCGAAGAGGTTGAACTTCTACTTCCAGTGGCATGAAGATTCTCATCGACATGAACTTGAGTCCGATGTGGGTCAGCTTTTTTAGAGAAAACGGAATCGAAGCCGAACATTGGTCGACAGTCGGGAAACCATCAGCGCCGGACTCAGTCATCCTCCAACACGCGATGGTGAATGGATTCGTCATCTTCACACACGATCTCGATTTTGGGATGCTCCTCGCTTCGCGCGGGTTAAGCGGCCCAAGCGTGATTCAGGCATTCGCACTACCCGAGATCACCTTCGGACCGGCACGATTGTAACGTGGACTTAGCTCAAAACCGTATTCGACTCTTGCCCATCTGACGAACCTTACCTTGCCAAAGGGCAAGGAAAATTCTTAAGATCGTTAGCCTAGCGGCCTGGAGAAACGCCTTCAGCCCGCCCACTGGCTGCTCTTCAAATACCTCCCTACCCGAAAAGCCGGGGATTTAACATGCTCCCGGTAAATCGAAATCAAGGGAAACGCGGACACCCCGCAGAAACAACTGCACCTCTCATGGACGCTATCAAGGATAACGCTGGGTCCGGCAAGCTTTGCCTCAAAAGACAGATCGCCTTTCGCGTAGAATTCCTCATTCCGCATAACAAGCCGCATAACAAGCCGCATAACAAGCCGCATAACAAGCCGCATAACCATTCAATCAGGTTTCGGTTCGAACTCAATAAAAAGTGCAGGGACCCGTGCAGAGCTACTGAAGAGAAACTGGCCTGGCAATTTATTCCACCCCGGTCGGCACCAACTTCTTAGATGCCTTCCAGAGACGCGCGTTAATGAAATCGGGGGCGAGGCGGCGCATCAACGCGAATTGTTTAGCCTGCCCCGGCCGGATCTCCATGGCGCAGGCCTTGAAAGACGCGAAGGATTGCTTCAGCAACTCGTCCGTTGTCATCTGAGTGATTCCACCGCCCTCGGAAAGATCTCCCATCAGTTCGGTCTTCACCGCCGGGGGCATGAGTTCGATGACCTCTACGCCGGTTTCCTCCAGTTGGAACCGTAGCGACTGGGTGTAGGAGTGAATCGCTGCCTTTGTGGCCGAATAGATTGGCGCGGACGGCAGCGGGACGAATGCGAGCGCGGACGACACGTTGATCACGGTGCCCTTGTTGGCCGTAAGGATATCGATCAACGCAGAGGTCATCCCAATTACACCTCCGACGTTGATGTTCATCTCTGCCATTAACCCAGTGAGGTCGGCCGCCGGGGCTTTGAGGTTCTTGTAAATCATGATGCCCGCGTTGTTCATCAGCACGTCCAGTTTGGGGAAACCCGCCTTCACGCGCGCCGCGAGAGTAGCGATTTGCGCGGGGTCGGCGGCGTCACTCTGGATCGTGTGGAGCTTTGGGTACTTCGCCTTCACGTCGTCGAGCACTGCCTGACGTCGTCCGGTAACGATGACCTCGTTGCCGAGTTCGGCGAACTTGAGCGCGAAAGCAAGGCCGATGCCGGCGGAGCCCCCGGTGATTAGGATGGTGCGACCAGTCAGTTTCATAGAAGTCCTTTCGTGACACTGCCCACGGAAACGTTTTTGATTTTCAGCGGACCGGAAGCGCTTCACCCTTAGCGTCGATCTCGCTTCCACTATATTAGATTATATACATAATCTAATGGTCGCAAAAAAAAGAGTTCAAAAGCTATTCAAAAGATGATCCCGCATACTAGCCAACACCTTCTGCCTGTCGGCAGGCTCGGTAAGAAGACGGGCAAGGGAAATGGCACCCGACATCGAACCCAAAATGACGAAAAAGTTTCGCTCACGCTCTGTTGCGGTTAATCCCGGCATGAACTCCACCCACCGATCCGCGCGCCCTTTCATCACAATGGCAACCCGTTTTCTAACACTGAGTTTGGCGCGCGCAATCTCAGCCGCCAGCGCCGCAACGGGGCAGCCGGTGGCGGGATGATTACAGTGCTCTGGCGAAAGATACAACAGCACGAGTCTCTTCCACCTGTCCTCACGCGGCAGGTTTTGCAGGGACAAATAGACCTTCTCGCTATCCGAGAATGCCTGTGCAATGGCCTCAGCCACAAGCTCGTCTTTGCTCCGAAAGTGCTTGTAAAAGCCGCCGACGGTCAAACCCGATGCCTTCATCACGCTGGCGACACCAGGACCGCTCATCCCCTCAGCGCGGAGCTTACGCGCTGCGTTTTGCACAATACGATCACGGGTTCGCGTCTTGTGTTCCGGTTCGTAACGCATATCAGGTGATCTATTGGATTATACACACACTCCAACGGATCAAATATGACATTCTGGGAGAGTTCTGAACGCCGAACGCCTTTTATCACTTGGCGGGCGGCGTCACCAGCGCCAAGGATTGCTACTGAAACGCCGTTCCAACCGAGTCTGCGCATGCAGGAGCGCGTAAGAAATTCAGCGAAGCGAGGGCGTATCAGGTGCAAACAGCATTGTGGCCCGCGGCGGGGATGCTGGCGGGCCGAAGGCGGCCATTAGGCGGGTGTCGATTTCGTTTGTGGCTGGGGGCATTCCGAGGGTTCTTAGGAAGCGGTCGTTGTGGTAGAGGGGGTTGGTGTAGTCTGTGATGGCTCCCGTTTCGAGGGCTTGTTTTAGTTCTGTGATTCCTCGCTCGATTGAGATGGTACACTCGAAGCCGATTTCGTTTTTGATTTTGGTGAAGTCTACTCGGTAGTTGCGGCGGTCTGTGTTGTCTTTGAACTCTACTGTGGTGTCCGGGTAGAAGGTCTGGATGGCCTGGGCTACTTGGGTAAGGGTTCGGTTCATGTTGGAATCGCCCAGGTTGTAGACGGTTCCGCCTACTACCTCAATGGGGGCTTCCAGGACTTGCGCTATTCCTTTGGCTACGTCTCTTACATGGATGAAGGGTCTCCACTGATCTCCGTTGAAGATGGTGATTTTGCCCTCGTGGGCGGCTCTGGCGGTTAGGAGGTTTACTACGAGGTCAAACCTTGGGCGATGGGAGTAGCCGAAGACGGTTGCCAGTCTCAGGATGGTTGGGTGGAAGGTTGGCGTGCGGGCTTCCAGTAAGGCTCTTTCGGAATCGATTTTGGTTTGGGCGTAGACCGAGATTGGCGTTACTACGGATTTCTCATCCATGAGCAGGTCTGTTGCTCCGTAGACGCTGCAACTGGAGGCGAAGATGAAGCGGGTGACTCCATTGCCTTTCGCGATTTCGATCAACATGCGGGTGGCGGCGTAGTTTACTTCGAGGGCGGTTTGGCGGTCCTGATCACAGGCCGGGTCGCCTACGATGGCGGCTAGGTGGACGATGGAGTCGCAACCTTTGATTGCGGAGACTACGCTTTGGATGTTGCGGCAGTCGCCTTGGATCATTTCGAGGTTGGGGTTTGGCAGTACGTCGACCAGCGCGTGATTTCCGTAGACAAAGTTATCGAGAACGCGGACTCTCTTGCCGGCGACCAGGAGATCGCGGACGAGGTTGGAGCCGATGTAGCCGGCTCCTCCGACTACCAGAGTCGCCTGGTTTGGTGCAGGCTCCGGGGTGGCTGATCTTGACTGGACGATGTAGCGGAGTTCGAGTTCGCGCTTCAGAAATCGGGAGCCCGCGATAAAGATGATGGCGATTCCGCAAAAAGAGAGGACGGCGCTACGTGGGATCAGTTGTTCGCGGAAGAAGAGGAAGTTGGCGGTTAGGAAAAGGAGGATGGAGGTGAGTACTCCGCGAATGACGACGATGAATTTGTGGCGCGCGGAATAGCCTCTGGCGGCGTTGTAGAATCCGGCGGCGAAATAGACGCAGGGGAACAGGAGTGAGAGGGGGAGGAAAAGGTGCGTGTAGTAGGTGGTGAGCTGGGTGGCTACTGTGAAGGCGGTATTGGCGTCAGCGGTTGCTCCATGGTATGAGATCGCGATGATGATGGAGAGGCCCATTGCCAGGTGGACCATGGCAAAGTCCAAGGCAAGGCGGATGAGGGAGCTTTTGCGGAGGTTGAGTGGTGGTAGCAGCATGGGTTGTTCTCGATTAAGACGCAGGCGAAAAAAGCGGTAGAGGCGTCGAGAAGAGTCTCGACGCGGCACGCAAGAGTGCGTGCGCCACGTTTGGGTTAAACATTTAGGATGGCTTCGGCTACTTGATCTACTTCTTCGTTGGTAAGGGCGTGATATATGGGCAGGCTGAGAATACCGCTGGAGATTCTTTCTGTATTTTTTAGGGTTCCTGCTTTTGCATTCGTGTAGAGTTTTTGCCGGTGGACTGGGGGGTGGAAGTATTTCTTTGTTGGGATGCCTTTGGCTTCGAGTACTTCCGCCAGATGGTCGCGGTTCTCTATGTGGATGGAGAAGTCTTTGTAGGTTGAGGTGTCGTTTGGCCGGACTTGTTGGAGGCTTAGGCCCGGGATTCCGCTGAGATGGCGTGTGTAGCGTTCGGCGATTTCGTTGTGGTGGGCTACTTTGGCGTCTATCAGATCGAGTCCTGTGAGGGCTAGGGCGGCGTTGAATTCGCTCATTCTGGCGTTCAGTCCGCGTAGTTCAGGATCGTAGGTTCCGGTGTCTCCGTAGTTACGGGCGGCTTTCAGTTGCTTTGCAAGGTAGCTGTCATTTGTTGTGACGATGCCACCTTCTCCTGCTACCAGGAGTTTGGTTGGGGAGAGCGAGAACACTTCTGCATCGCCGAGGCTTCCGACGGCTTGGTTACCATAGGATGCGCCGAAAGCGTGTGCAGCATCGAACAGGAGTTTGAGGCCGTGCCGTTTGGCGATTTGTGAGAGTGCGTCGGCGTTGCATGGGTTGCCGTAGAGGTGGACTCCGAGAATCGCCGTCGTGCGGGGTGTGATGCTGGCTTCGACTTGTGCTGGATCGATATTCCAGGTTTGTGGATCACAATCGACTAACACTGGCGTTAGATGATTCCATGAGACTGCGTGTGCGGTAGCGAAAAAGGTGAACGATGGCAGGATCACTTCACCGGTGAGCTCGAGTACACGCATGGTCAGGATGAGTCCCGAGGTGCAGGAGGAAACGGCTACGGCGTGCGCAACTCCGAGGCGTTCGGCTACGGCTTGTTCGAAGCGGGCGACGATGGCGGCGTTGGTGATGAGTCCGCTGCTGTAGCAGGGCGCGTATTGAGCGAGGACATCGCTCAAAGGTGGCAGGCTGGGTTTGAGAAATCGGAGGGACAACTAGAGGTACCTTTCTCCTTGCGGTCTTTGGCGGATTACGCGGGCTGGAGTTCCGTGGGCTACGACGTTGGCCGGGATGTCTTTGAGAACCGTCGCGCTTGCTCCGATCACCGAGTGCTCGCCGATCTTGACGCCGTGTATAATACGCGCACCCATGCAGATGGCGGAGTATTCGCCGATGGAGACGTTGCCTCCGGTGATGGCTCCTGGGAGGAGGCAGGCGTAGTTGGCGAGTTCGCTGTCGTGTTCGAGGACTGCGTGTGTGTTGACGATGCAGTGTTCGCCGGTGCGTGCGCGGCTGTTGATGGCGGCTCCTGCCATGACTACGGTGCCGTCGCCGAGCGTTGCGGACTTGGCGATGGTTGCGGAGGGATGGATGGCGGTGACGAATTGGAAGTCTGGAGCGATGGCTTTGATTTTTGCGGCGACTGCGGCGCGGGTCCAGTTGTCGCCGATGGCGATGATGCCTGCGTTAGCGATGTTTGGGATATCCTGTTCACGCCCGAGGATGGGATAGTTGAGGACGGATTCGGTAAGTGGCTTCTGTGCGTCGATCAGTCCGATTAGTTTGAATGCGGCCTGTTTTTCGATGATGTCGATGATGACGGCGGCGTGGCCGGAGGCTCCGATGAGGACGATGTTGGTCATGTGCGTGGGGTACCGGTGAACTCAGACATGGTGGCATGTCCGTCGCTGCGAAGGACGCGGAGGACGGTGAGTGCGAGGATTTTGAGGTCGAGCGCGAGGCTGCGATGGTCGATGTACCAGACGTCGAGTTCGAATTTTTGTTCCCAGGAGAGTGCGTTGCGTCCGTTGATTTGGGCCCAGCCGGTGAGTCCTGGTTTCACTTCGTGGCGGCGCATTTGTTGCTTGGAATAGCGCGGGAGGTATTCGGCAAGGAGCGGGCGCGGTCCGATGATGCTCATGTCGCCTTTGAGGACGTTCCAGAGTTGCGGGAGTTCGTCGAGGCTGGTGGCGCGGAGGAAACGGCCAAGTTTGGTGAGGCGTTGGTTATCTGGGAGGAGGTTGCCTTGGGCGTCGCGTTGGTCAGACATGGTGCGGAATTTGTAGAGGGTGAAGGGTTGGCCATGGAGTCCGGCGCGGGTTTGGCGAAAGAGGATGGGTTGGCCCAGGACAAGGAGAATAATAACGGAGACCAAAGCATAAACAGGGAGGAGGAACACAAGAATAGCAACACTAGTTGCAACACTCACTAGTCGGCTCATTGCTGTGGAACCGTGCGGACTGCGTTGATGAAACTGACAAAGTCCCGCTGAACCTTTATGTGGCTGTACCGTTCCACCACCCTGTGGCGGCCAGCAAGTCCCATGGAGATGGCTGTGTCAGGATGAAGGAGTAATTGCTCAACGGCGTCTGCCAGTGCTTTGCTATCTCCTGGTGGGACGAGCAGACCGGTTTGCCCATTCACGACGGACTCACGGCAACCGCGAATGTTAGTGGCAACGACTGGCAATCCAACCGCCATAGCCTCAAGGATAGACCGCGGGAAACCTTCTCGATATGAGGGCAGGGTAAAAATGTCCAGGATCTGAAGGTAATCGGCAACCTGATCCGTGTGGCCTGTGAAAATGAATCTGTCCGCTAAGCCACTTTGCATGACCAAAGCTCGAAATAATTTCCCGAACTGGTCTCGATCACTTTGAAGGGTGTCGCCAATGATGAGGAACTTGGTCCGATGATTGTTGCTGACTGACACTGCCATGTCCAGAAACTCACGGTAGCCCTTTTCTCGAACGATCCGGCCTACGATCCCAATTACTGATTCCGTCTTGCCGATACCAAGCTGTTCTCGTAATTTAGAAGCGGCTTGAGTCCCGCCGTCCTTCGCTGGGAACATGGCAAGGTCCACTCCATTAGTGATTGTTGTAGTTCTAGAGCGGGTTGAAGCTATCCTTGTCCTGATTGCGGTGCGGTGGTCTTCATCCGAGACAAACATGAAGTGATCCGTTATGCGCCCGAGGAGCCACTCGACGACAACGACGGGTATGCGCATGAAAGCGTGCATGTTCTCATGAAAATAAAACCCGTGAACGGTGTAGATAATCGTCTTGCATCCGGCGAGCCAAGCCGCAGTTCTTCCAATGGCAGCCGCGATGGGTCCATGTGTATTGACGATTTCAAATCCATTGTGGCCGATCAGCTTGTAGATCTCGCGCAACGGCTTAATGTGAAGCCACGGGGCGACCTTTCTTTGGATGTGGACCTCGTGCATGTGAAAGCCCGCACTTGCAAGGCGTTCAAAATAGCTGCCGCGAGAACATGCGATATGGACGTCATAACCAGCCGATTGCATGCCCTGAAGCCAAGGCCTCAGCAGAACCCAGGCCATTAGGTCCAAGGCGCACACCACTAGGATGCGTGGGGCTGAACTTGGGACGGGTAGTTTTTCCATTGCCTGGTTTCCATTGGACGACAGCTTGCCACCAGAATTGCAATAATCCAGGGCAATATTTGCATGCGCACCCTAAATAGCAAGCCCAAATTAGGCTGGATACTGTATGCCGAGATCAGGAGAGTAATAAATATGGCACCAAAACAGCACAACAAATTGGATCGGATTGCACCTAAGGCATGCCGCCAGCGGACTCGCAAGAAAAGCAACGCTAACAATGCAAGGCAGTTTTCCATTGCAGCCAGCATGGCGTTCATATTGTTGGCCTCCCAAGGGAACGGACGGATCAGGAGGTTCACTGCGCCCATTGGCATCGAAAGCACTAGGTCCAAGGGGTTGGAGAGACTTCTCCCTTCAATCACGGAACCACCGACGGAATTACTCATGGCGGCTGCATTATTTCTTTCGAGCACGCTCTCGACCGACAACTCTCTGATATCAACATATGCGAGCGTCATTGGCATGAGCCCGACCAATGCTGCGGACAGAACGGCAACCCTGGCAAACCCATGTACCCAGGAGATCTTGCCAGAAATGATTGGGAGCAAGATGTAGGCTGATATCAAAGCCACAATCAGCACCAGTGCTACATGTGGGCGAATCAAACTCAGCACCAATAATCCTGTCAGAAGCGCCGAGATTCTGGCAGCAGCAAATCCTTGTCCTACAAGGCTCCAAGCCACAAGGGACATTCCAAAATAGATAAACCCATCCTTCCCGTAGATGCTGGACCACATCCCCAGAGAAGGGTAGAAGAATAGAGCCAGCAGGCCTAGTCGGCGGGCTGCAGTGCTTTGGTTGTCAACTTCCAGAGCCCGGTAAAAAATGATTGTTGAGACGATGCTGAGACATGCCGAGAGCAAATACATGCCCTCAATGGTTGGGCCGAAAATCGAATAAACTCCGGCTGTGACCAAATCGATGGTCGTTGTTCCAATGCGAAACTCGGCGGTCGAGAGGCCCTCTACAATTGCTACTCCTCTTGAGTGGTAACCGATACTGTCTGCCATCCCCTGATAGAAAGGGAGTGCCCATAGCACCCAAAATAGAAACATCACCAAGCGATGGGTAAACAGGAGGGTCAGCCAGATTAACGGTTGTCTACAGCCCCGGAAAAGAAAGATTGACACTAGGGCGGTAGTAGCAGTAAGGAAAACGGC
>Ga0315912_10006168_pt1 | contig 10808 bp, 8 predicted proteins | sample VfabasoilMG_FD_204469 | JGI IMG/M metagenome (GOLD analysis project Ga0315912, IMG submission 204469) | Garden soil microbial communities collected in Santa Monica, California, United States - V. faba soil | ecosystem: Environmental > Terrestrial > Soil > Garden | place: USA: California...
GCTTCGGCCGGCGCGCCGGCGGCCGGCCTGCGCCCGATCGTCGACGCCTTCGTGGGCGCGGCGAGCCATGCGGCGCGCCTGGACGCCTTCGTCGCGCTCGTGCGCTGGACGCGATTCGGCTGGGGAGTCCCCGACGACGAGGTGCCGTCGGAGGCGCGTGCCCGCGAGGCCGCCCTACGCATCGACGCGCTGCTCGCGCTGCTCGCCGATCGTGGCGAGCGGCAGCGCTTCCACCTGGCGATGGGGGCGATGTTCGCCGAGAGCGACGGCACGCTCGCCTTCGGCCATGCCGGCATCCCCAGCGAGCGCGGCTCGCTGCCGGAACTGGGGGAGCGCGTGATGAACCACCTGCTGCCCCGGCCGCGCAACGACCGCGACCTCGGCAACCTGCTGCGGCGCCTCTTCCGCAGCGAGGGCGACGTCGAGCGGCTGACGCGCATGGCGCCGGCGCGCTTCGCTCGCGTGGCCCGGGCGCTCTTCGACGCCGAGTCGCCGCAGGTCATGGCCGGCCTGCGCCGCTCGTTCAGCAACGGCTTCCGCCTGCTCGCCACCTGGACGACGGCCCAGGGCCTGTCACCGAAGCTGCGCAAGCGCAGCCGGCCGTGCGAGATCACCGACTCGCCCTTCCATCGCATCGCGCGGGCGAGCGCGGCCGTGGTGGAGGTCTGGGAGTCCGGCCGCGTGCCGCACGAGGAGGCGGCCGCCTGGCGCGCGGAGGAGGCGCGCTGCCGCGAGGAGATGACCGAGATCCAGCGGCGCATCGAGCGCGACGGCGTCAGCACGCACGTGGTCTACGGCCTGGAGGTGATCGAGCGCTGCCTGACGCGCATGGACGCCATGCTCGAGATCATGGTGCAGCCGCCCGGGGCCGCGCGCCACGAGGCCATCCACCGGCTGCTGGTCATGCTGGCGCGTTCGACCTACGAGGACCGCAGCGTGCGGCACCTGCTGTGGTGGAACACGCATCTGCTGCAGCGGCGCATCGTCGAGCGCTCCGGGCAGACCGGCGAACACTACATCACGGCCACCCGCTCGGAGTACCGGCACATGTGGCTGGCGGCGGCCGGCGGCGGCCTGCTCACGGTGGGCACCGCGGCGATCAAGACGGTGATCTCGGGCTGGCACGTCTCCGACTTCGCGCACGGCCTGCTCTACGGGCTCAACTACGCCATCAGCTTCCTGGCTCTGCAGCGCCTCGGATTGGTGCTGGCCACCAAGCAGCCGGCGATGACGGCGGCTGCCCTGGCGACCATCGTGCGCGAGCGCGGCGGCCAGGAGCGGGCCGAGGACATCGCCACCTACGTAGCGCGCATCGTGCGTTCGCAGCTCGCGGCCGCGCTGGGCAACGTGCTGGTGGTGGCGGCGGGCTCCGCGGCCCTCGTCGCGCTCTGGTCGGCGCTGTTCGGCGCGCCCTTCCTCGGCACGGAGGAGGCGCAGGCCGTCTACGAGCAGCTCAGCCCCGTCGACAGCGGCACGGCCTTCTACGCGGCGCTCACCGGCGTGATCCTCTGGTTCGCGAGCGTGGTCGGCGGCTGGTTCGACAACATGTGCGCCTATCACCACCTGCCGCAGGCGCTCGCGGAGCACCCCTGGGGCCGCTTCCTGGGCGCGGCGCGCATGCAGCGCTGGAGCGAGTCGCTCGCACGCAATGCTTCCGGCTGGGCGACGAACGTCTCGCTCGGGTTCATGCTCGGCATGACGCCCGCCATAGGACACTTCCTGGGCCTGCCGCTCGACGTGCGGCACGTCACGCTGAACAGCGGCATCCTCTCGTTGGCCAGCTCGTCGCTCGGCCAGCGCTGGTTCGGCGACGGCATGTTCCTGCTCGGCATCGCCGGCGTGGCCGTGATGTTCGCGCTGAACCTCTCGGTGAGCTTCCTGCTCTCGCTGGCCACGGCCGTGCGCGCCTACGAGCTGCCGGGCAGCGAGATCCGCATGCTGGGGCGTGCCATCGTGCGCCGCTTCCGCGAGCGCCCGCGGGACTTCTTCGTGCCGCCGCGCGAGACGGCGGGGAACGACGGATCAGCCGTGCAAGCTCCCGGCGGTTGATCTGGTGCAGGCCGAGATGCCCGAAGACACTTGACGCCCCGAGGAAGCCCCCCCCAGACTCAGCCCGACCCCCGGGGTGGGATCCGGAGGCGATATGGTCAGGTCAGCCTCCACGGGAGATCGCCGATGCACGCGTGCATCCAGGTCGTGTGTGCAGCATTCCTCGGGTTGACCGTGTTCGCCCCGCCCGCAACCCCGCAAGCGTTTCTGCAGCTCTACGGCCAGCCGTACTTCGAGGGCGCGATGGCCCTGTCGGTGACCGATGCAGCGCACGTCGGACAGCCGGTGTGGCTGGCCTTCGGGACCAACCCCCTGCCGCGCGACGCCCCGGGCTTCACCAGCTACGGGCCGCTCTACATCGGCAACTTCCAGAACCTGATCTTCGTCGGCTTCATCCCGACTTCGGGCCGGCTCGACGTCGACTTCCAGATGCCCGCGTTCATCGCAGCGGCGGCCGGCGTCCCCTATGCGGTGCAGGCCTTCGTGGCGAACCAGTTGTCGAACCCCGCGACGCTGCCGTTCGACCTGCCGTACTTCGAACCGGCGGCGATGGTGTCGACGTCACATCCGGTCCCAACTCAGAGCGCTAGTTTTGGGGACTACTTGGGCACTGGGGACTTGAATGACGACGGATTTCTCGACATAGCAGTTGGTGCGTGGTTCGAGGACACCAGCGGCGTCGATCGCTCGGGTGCAGCCTACGTGCTTTGGGGGCCGGACTACTCGGCCTTTACGCAGCTGCTTCCGGCTATCCCTCACGTCCTTGGCTTCTTTGGTACGGTCGTTCTTGTTGGGGACTTCACAGCCGATCATGTCGATGATCTGCTGATTGGCGAGGGGTCGGCTTATCCCACGTTGCTCAATGCGCCCGGATGGCTACACATCTATAAGGGTGGAAGCAACTTTGGAGTGACTCCAATCCTTGACCTGCCTAGCCCAGGCGCAGGCTCTGTCTACGATGTCTGGGGGCGAGGGGCTGTACTTGGCGACCTCAACGGCGATGGCAATAGCGACCTTGCAATTCCACTTTTCCACGCCGGTGTGTCAGGAAAGCCGCAAGCGGGTCGAATACAAGTTCTTTGGGGCCCGACATACTCCGCAGGAATGCAGATTCTCAATCCAACGCCGTCGACTCAGGATTTCTTTGGTAGCTCTCTCGACATTGGCGACGTGAACGGTGACGGGATCGACGACCTCGTCGAAGGGTCAGCTCGCACCGACGTTGGCGGTATCGTGAACGTCGGACGTGTGCACGTGTTCCTTGGGCCGGCGCTCGCGCTTTCCCAGACGATTGAGTACCCGCATCCTCCAATTGCATTGGCCGGCTTCGGAGAGATGATCTGCGTGGAGGACCTCGATGGCGATGGCCTCAGCGAAATCGTTTGCGCTGACTACAAGGAGCATGCGTTCATATTCTGGGCAGGGAATCCCAGTGACGTGACGCAAGTGTCGAAGCCGCCGTCGCAGGACACGAACCCGTTCGGCGAAACCTTGTTCGCACTGCACATCGAGGCAGGTGACATGAACGGCGACAATGTCGGTGATATCGTCCTTAGTGATCCAGGCGACGGGCACTTGAATTGTACAATTAACTCATCGGGCATGCTTTATGTAGCGCTCGGCCCGTACTACCAGACATTTCACTCTGTAGTGGATTCTTCTGCTCAGTGCGGCGACTTCTTTGGGTTGGATGTCGCTGTACTTGAGCTAGATGGGCAGCCGGGAAGGGAATTGGTGGTTGGGTCAACGACGGCTGACATTGGAGCTGTGCTAAATGCAGGTAGGATTACGACCATCCATCATTAACAAGGGGGCGTTTTCATGCGTGGATTACAGAGTATCTTGCTGGCGATTGAACTGTGTTATATCGCGCCACTAAGTTACGCCTTCACGGCCTCTACCTACTGGGTGGACGATCAAGGAAGTGACACGCTGGGGAGTGGCACCGAGAATAGTCCATGGCGGACAATCCGAAAGGCCACAGAAGTCGCCGTCTCCGGTGACACGATCAAGGTGAAGCCCGGCACCTACACAGCCGACGAGGACTTCCCGATCACGGTGCCGGACGGCGTCTTGATCATCGGCAGCGAGCACGCTCCTTCCAACTGGCCGCGGATCGGTGGTGTTGCGGATGGTGCCCCTGGCCTCATGGAAATCATTGCCGGCTCAGCCGACATCGTCGGTTCGCGGATCGAGCGGCTCTGGTTCGTGGGCGAGTACACGGCAAGCGTCGACGCACCCGCTTCCGTGATCCTGCGCGCAGACGGCGAGTACGACATCATTCGCTCCGGCCTCAAGAACTGCTACTTCGAGCGACCGGAGAAGAACAGCACCGGCAATGCAGGCCGCCCGGTCATCCTGGTCGAGGCCGGCGGAACCGATTCGAGATCCTCATCGAGTCGTGTTTCATCGAACCCAGCGAACGGGGAGGCATCGAGTGCCGGCCGCTCGTCACGGGTGAGGCGAAATCCTCGTTCCTCGAACTCGAGGTGCGCGACTGCATCATCCAGATCGGCGGTCAGGACACCGCGGACTTCGGCATACGGATCGGCGGTCAGGCCCCGATGGGCGGCGCCGACGTGGGATGGACGCCGATCATCATCAACACGCTCATCGATTCGGCGGGCGTAGCCCTGCCCGGTACGGACGGCATCCTCACGGGCATCGATGTGGACATGCACGCGACGGAGGACAAGAACTACCGGCTGATGGGCCCCAGCAGCCTGCTGAGCCACAACGAGATCCGTGGCTGCCGCGGGGACGGCTTCCGCATCCGCCAGTCCAGCGACTTCGAGGAGTCCAGCCGCAACAACGCCGTCGTGCAGTTCGTGGGCAACTTCATCCACGACAACCACGCGGCTGGCATCCGCATGGACTGGAATGAAATCGGCACTGCCGGATACATGAGCATGCACTTCAAGAGCGACATGCTCGTGGGCAACGACCAAGGCATCGTTTACGAGAACTTCGACGAGGACACGGCCGGCCAGAACTGCACGATGATCAATCTCACGATCGCCGGGAACGCCCACGAGGGCATCGTGTTCGACGGCGTGTTCAACGGTGCGGGCGCCCCGGCCGGGAACGTCGCCAACTGCATCGTGTGGGGCAACAACGGCGGCGGTGAGGCCGCGCAGCATGGTGGGACGGCCGGTTGGGATCCCTGCGACGCGGACAGCGACATGTCCTACTCGAACTGGATGAACATCGGGACGACGAACTGCTCGGCCGGCATCGACGGCAACGTCGAGGAGGACCCGCAGGTGGTCGACGAGATGGGCGGCGACTGGCACCTCACCGCGGCCTCCACGGAGATGATCGACGCGGGCGACAACTTCGCCGACATCTCCCTGCTCGACGTCGACAAGCAGGACCGCACGATCGATGGCGACGACGACGAGTCGGCGACGGTGGACATGGGAGCCGACGAGTACGTGCCGGAGAGCTGAGCGCCGCGTCGCAGGGCACCCGCTCACTCCGCGCCGGGCGCCGGCCGCGGCTCCTCCGCGCCGAGGCTCAGCTCGTCGTCCGCGAGGTCGGTGATGCGGTCGAGTTCCGCCTCGAGCGCGGCGCGCAGGCGCTCCTCCTCGGCCTCGTCGGCGTCCTTCGGGACGCGCACGAGGTCGCCGTAGACGAACAACCCGCGCGTGAAGAGGCGCGGCAGGATGGTCTTGTCCCAGCTGCGCAGGCGCCTGCCGGGGAAGCACGAGTAGGTCACCGGCACGATCGGCAGGCCGGTCATGCGCGCGACGCCGATGATGCCGGGCTGGACGCGCCGGCGGGGGCCGCGCGGGCCGTCGGGCGCGATGCCCAGGTCGAAGCCCTCGCGGCTGAGGCGCACGATGGTGCGCACGCCCTGCAGGCCGCCCTGGGTGGACGAGCCGCGTGCGGTGTCGAGGCCGAAGCGCGCCAGCACGCGCGCCAGCAGTTCGGCGTCGCGGTGCATGCTCAGCAGCACGGCCATCTTGCCCCCCGGATAGGAGTAGGGCATGAGCACCCAGCGCGAGTGCCAAAAGGCCAGGATGTAGCGGCCGTCGGCGGCGCGCAGCGCGTCGAGCACCTCCCGGTTGCGCACCGCGAAGCGCCCGGTCTGCCACAGCAGGCGGATGTAGGCGTGGGCCAGCGGCGGCAGCAGGCGCACGCGCAGCCAGTTGGCGATGCGGCGCGAGAGGCGCCGCTGCCGCCGGTGGTAGGCCGCGTCGCGCGTCATGTCCGGCGTGCCCAGCGCAGCTTGGCGGGTGCGGCGCGCGGGTTGTCGCGGCGCTCGGCGGGCGAGGGGCGGATGACCTCCTCCGCGATGGCGGCATAGGTGCCGTCGCGCAGCCCCTGCCTCAGGGCGTGCTTCACGCGCCGGTCCTCGCCCGAGTGGAAGCTGAGCACCGCCAGCCGCCCGCCCGGGCGCAGGCAGGCCGGCAGTTGTCGCAGCCAAGCGTCGAGCACCTCGAGTTCGCGGTTCACCGCGATGCGCACGGCCTGGAAGACGCGGCGCACGCTCAGTGCCGCCTCGTCGTGCGCGAGGCCCGCCGGCAGCGCGTCGCGCACCGCCTGCGCCAGCGCCTGCGTGCCGTCGAGCGCCCCGCGCCGCCCGGCCAGGGCCAGCGCGAGGAGCGCCGCGCGCGGCTCGTCGGCGTACTCGCCCAACGCGGCCGACAGCTCCTCGACGCTCGCGCGCTCCAGCCACTGCGCCGCCGAGAGGCCGCGCGCGGGGTTCATGCGCATGTCCAGCGGCCCGTCGTGCTTGCAGCTGAAGCCGCGTTCCGGCGTGTCGAGCTGCATCGAGGACACGCCCAGGTCGGCGTACACGAAGTCGGCGCCGTCGGACCAGCCCAGCTCCTGCAGCAGCGCCGCCAGCGCCGCGAAGTTGCCCGGACGCACGAGCAGCGCGGGCTCGACGTGGCCGAGGGCTGCCAGGCGCGCCGCGCTGCGCGGCAGCTCGAGCGTGTCCACGTCCAGCGCCAGGAGCCGGCCGCCCGGCGCGAGGCGCGCCAGCACGCGCTCGGCGTGCCCGCCGAAGCCCAGGGTGCAGTCCACGCCGCGCTCGCCGGGGCGCGGCGCGAGCACCTCGAGCAGCTCGTCCACGAGGATGGGCACGTGCTGGCCGGCCGGCGTCTGGCCGCGGCTGCGCACGTGGGCGACGAGTTCGGGGTACTGCTCAGGGGCGCGCTCCTTGTACTTCTCCTCGAAGCGCCGCGGATGCGTGCCGCGATAGCGCGGGCGGCGGCGGTGGGGCGGGTCGGCGTCGGGCGGCGTGGCGTTCATGGGCGACGCGAGATCATCGCAAGCGCGTGACGCGGCTCAACAGCACGCTTCGGTGGAGGGGACGGGGCGTCGGTGAGGGGGTGTTCACGTGCTCAGACAGGGCTTCGGCAGGCCGTTGTTGGCAGGCCGCCGGAATGTCAGCGGCGTTGCCGCTGCCATGTCCGGCAGCCTGCCAAAACGTCCAGCCTGCAGAACTGCGCGCGAGAACACCCCCTCACCGACGCCCCTTGGTGCGAAGCGTAAAGACCCGTGGGACGAGAACTCGGTCAACGGCCACGGCGACGGTGAACGCCAGAGCCAGAGGCACGTCCACGGCCGCGGCACAGGTACCGCTACGCCCCGGCGACGCACGTTGCCAGCCGCACGCTACTGTCCAGCGCGAGCCTCCCTCACCCCCGCCCCTCACGCCCAAACGGCGACGCGCAGCGAGCCTCGGCGACGCATCGCCCGTGCGCCCGCCCGGAGTGTTCTCCGTGCCGTTGTCGCGCGGCGTGACGAAGGGCCCGACGGCGCCATGGCGGGGGGTCTCGTCGCAGCGACTTTGGGGCCCGCACAGTGCGCGCTCCGGGGTACCTCACTCGCGCCGGGCGGGCAGCCACGGAGCAAGACGAGACCCCTCGCCATGCCGCCCAAAGGGCCCGGCTCATCCGCGCGCAACCGTCCTCCGCGCGAGCCACTCCTTGCGCAGGCCCACCCATCGATGCGTCAGTCGTCCAGCAGAACAGTCGGATGACTGGACGAGCTCTCGCGCGGGCGAGCGCAACCCGCGAGGGCTCGGGCGCGCCACGCCCCCCGCACCCCGGGGCGCGTGACACCGCCACCCCGAGACTGCACGATCCCCGCCGTGAAGCCCACGACCACCCTCGCCGAAGTCCTCACCCCCCGCGGCTCGCGCCTCTCGCTGCGCCTGCACGACGGGCAGTACGCGGTCTGCCTCGACGGCCGCGGGCTCATGAGCACCACGGCCACGGCCTCCGAGGCGCGCCTGGCCGAGCTGGGCTGCGAGCGTCTCGGCGCGGTGGCCGGCTCCCGCGTGCTCATCGGCGGGCTGGGGCTCGGTTTCACCCTGCGCCGCGCGCTCGAGGTGGCGCCGGCCGATGCGCAGCTCGAGGTGGTGGAGCTGTATCAGCAGATCGTGGACTGGAACCGGCAGCACCTGCAGGCGGTGAACGGCGCGCTGCTCGACGATGCGCGCGTCAGCCTGCGCGTCGCCGAGGTCGGGGCGGTACTGGCGCGGGCCCCGGCGCGGCACTACCACGTGGTGCTGCTCGACGTGGACAACGGCCCGGACGCCTTCGTCGACCGGCGCAACCAGCGGCTCTACGCGAGCCAGGGACTGATCGCCCTGCGGCGCGCGCTGGTGCCGGGCGGGCGGGCGGTGTTCTGGTCGGCCGGCGACGATCCGGCCTTCCTGGAGCGGCTGCGCCTGACCGGGTTCCAGGCGCAGGCGCTGGCTGCGGCGGCCTATCCGGCGGCCCGGCGGAGGGGGCACACGCTCTTCGTGGCGGACTGGCGCGGCTGAACCCGGCCGGCGGGCGGCGCCGGCGCGGCCCGCCGTCACGCGGCCGATCCGCGGGCTAGGCTGAGGTGCGGCTCCGGAGTCCTCCCTCGGGCGCCGCAGCAAGCACCCGCCTCCCCTCGCCTCTGCCCCGAGGTCCCGAAGTTGTCCGTCATGCCCCCGCCCCGATCGGTCCTCGCGGCCGTCGCGGTGCTCGTGCCTCCTCTCTTCGTCGTGTGCGCCCTGCTCGCGGCGCCGGTCGCGGCCCAGGTCTGGGCCGAGCAGGCCAAGCTCGTGGCCGACGTGGCCGCGGCCGACGAGCAGTTCGGCACGAGCGTCTCGCTCTGGCTCTCGACCGCCATCATCGGCGCGCACGGCGATGCGCATGCGGGCTTGGAGTCCGGGGCTGCCTACGTGTTCACCGAGAGCGGCAACTCGTGGCTGCAGCAGCAGCGGCTGAACGCCAGTGACGCGGCGCCCGGGGCGCGCTTCGGGCGCTCGGTCGCGCTGCGGCTGGACACGGCCGTCGTGGGCGCACCCGGCCGGGCCGGGCACGGCGGCGGCTACGTCTTCCGGCGCACGAGCGGCCACTGGAACGAGGAGGACCAGTTCGAGGCCACCGACGCCGACCCGGGCGACGAGTTCGGCTGGAGCGTCTCGATCTCCGGCAACGCGCTCGTGGTGGGCGCCTTCCGCGACGACCAGTCCGGCACGGACGCGGGCGCGGCCTACCTCTTCGTGCGCAGCGGCAGCAGCTGGGTGCAGATGGCCAAGATCGTCGGCACCGACACCGTGGCGGGCGACTCGTTCGGCTACTCGGTCTCCATCCACAACGACACGGTGGTGGTCGGCGCGCCGGGGCACGACGCGCTCGGCTCGGGCTCGGGGGCGGCCTACGTGTTCGTGCGCAGCGGTGCGGCCTGGGTGCAGCAGGCCAAGCTGCTGGCGCTCGGCGGGGCGCCCTTCGACGCCTTCGGGCGCTCGGTCTGCATCTCGGGCGAGTCGCTCATCGTGGGCGCCGTGGGCAGCAACGTCGGCGGCTCCGATGCGGGCGCGGCCTACGTCTTCATCCGCGGCGGCACGGCCTGGGTGCAGCAGGCGCGGCTGCTGGCCGCCGACCCCTTCACCGACGACTGGTTCGGCGCCTCGGTGGCGCTCACGGTGGACACCGCGGTCGTGGGTGCGTTGAGCGTCGACGGCGCGGGCATCAACTCGGGCGCGGCCTACGTCTTCGAGCGCCAGGGCAGCACCTGGATGCAGCAGGACAAGCTGCTCCCGCCCGATCCGGACGGCGGCGACCAGTACGGCATCTCGGTCACCGTCTCGGGCGACAAGATCCTGGCCGGCGCGAGCTTCAACGACGACGCCGGCCGGCAGTCCGGCGCCGCCTACGTGCACCGCTTCCTCGGCACGGGCATCTGGCAGGACCTGGGCGGCGGGGCGCCGGGCAGCGCCGGCACGCCGCTGCTCGTGGGCGCCGGTTCGATGGCCGGCGGTTCCCCCGTCACGCTCGACGTCTCCCAGGTGCCGCCCGGCGCGCTCATGCTCGGCTGGGTCTCGCTCACGAGCAGCCCGTGGGCCGTGCTCGGCGGCACGCTGCACGCGAACCCGCCCAGCAGCCAGATCGCGTTCAACGCCAATGCGGCGGGCGCCTTCAAGGTGTCCACCCTGTGGCCGGTGGGCCTGCCCACGGGCAGCAAGGCCTGGTTCCAGTTCCTGGTGCAGGACGGCGCGGTGCCCGACGGCATCACGCTGACCAACGCGCTGGAGATCACGACCCCGTAGCGCAACGGGCGCAACGCAAGCCGCACGGCAAGCGGCACGGCGAGCCGTAAGCCCGCCCTCCCATCCCCAAGCCGCGCCGCGTGCCATCGCCACGCCACCACCCTCCACCCCGCCCGAGCGCCGAGGCCCGTTCCACTTCGAACCCAGGGCGGTCGGTGAGGGGGTGTTTCGGCGCGCAGTTCTGCAGGCAGGACGTCTTGGCAGCCAGCCGGAGATG
>Ga0315912_10006169_pt1 | contig 10808 bp, 10 predicted proteins | sample VfabasoilMG_FD_204469 | JGI IMG/M metagenome (GOLD analysis project Ga0315912, IMG submission 204469) | Garden soil microbial communities collected in Santa Monica, California, United States - V. faba soil | ecosystem: Environmental > Terrestrial > Soil > Garden | place: USA: California...
CTGATGGGTACAATCTCTGGTGGAAGTATGTATATAGAGGGCTTGTTTGCGCGCTTTATGTATCGCTCGCTCTATCAAATGCACTTAATGGCATTGCATGGCTTTTTCTCGGTTTTTTTACAGTCGATTGGGCGTTTGATTACTAGAAGAACAGAGCCGCACGTTAAACTACATTAACATTTAGGTGATTTTCATGTTGCGGTAAACCCTGTTTATAATGCTCATACTTAGTATAATAAACAGGCCAAATGCTACAACGATAGCGTTAATTGAGATACCGGTTTTTACCATTAACAGGTAACAGCCAAGCATAATCAGTATGCCGATATGCTCATTAAAATTTTGAACTGCAATCGAGTGCCCGGCGCCAATCAAAATATGTCCCCTATGCTGCAACAATGCATTAAGTGGCACTACAAAAAAGCCACTTAGTGCGCCTATTAAGAACAAGACAAATCCTGCGGTGTGCCAATCAGTAACAAAAATCATGCAGATAACAAGCACGCCCATCATAATGCCTGCGGGTAACACCTTGGTAGACTCCTCAAGTTTGATGAAGCGCGAAGCCACCATTGAGCCTGCCGCGATACCAACAGCAACAGCAGCAATTAGTTGAGTTGACTGCTCAATATTAAAATTTAAAGCAATAGCTGCCCATGCAAGCACTACTAACCTTAATGTCGCTCCTGCGCCCCAAAATAAAGTAGTAACTGCCAAGGATAGTTGACCTAAAGGGTCTTTCCACAGTGTTGTGAATGCTCGCGCAAAGTCCATTAAAATATAGCTTAACGTTTTTCTTTCTAACTTATGATCTATAGGTAGCTTGGGGATAAAATAGTTGAAAAAAGCGGCAACAATATAGATTGAACCGATGACTTCCATTGCAAAATAAGGGTCATTGTTGGCCAACATTCCTCCAAGAATTGCACCAGCAATAATCGCCGTGACTGTAGAGCCTTCCATCCAACCATTAGCCATTACTAATTGGTTGCTTGGAAGCAGTTCGGTAAGGATGCCATATTTTGCTGGGGAATATGCAGCAGCGCCTATGCCGACAATGCCATATGCATAAAGGGGAGGCACGCCAAGAATCATGGCACCACAGCCCACTACTTTGACAATATTAGAGAAAAACATAACGCTTCCTTTAGGAAAAGCGTCGGCAATTGATCCCACAAATGGCGCAAGGACGATATAGGAGATTACAAAGAATTGTTGCAGTAAGGGTACGTGCCACTCGGGTGCGTTTAGGGTAGAGAGTAGCGCAATCGCTGCGAATAAAAGCGCGTTATCAGCTAATGCTGAAAAAAATTGAGCAATTAATATGATATAGAACTTGGAGCTCATTAAAACTGAATTACCTCATTACAAGGTAAATCTCTTCCCTTCTTTGGTTTTATTTTCAGTAAAATTTATCGTAATTGGTGTATGTGTATTAAATTACAAAGCCTCGGCTGCAAAATCTGCCAACCGCGAACGCTCGCCACGTACTAGGGTGACGTGACCGTTATGTGCCCAGCCTTTAAAACGGTCAACTACATAGGTCAGACCAGAGCTACCTTCTGTGAGATAAGGCGTATCAATTTGCTCAATATTACCTAAGCATACCACTTTGGTACCCGGGCCAGCACGAGTAATCAACGTCTTCATTTGTTTTGGGGTCAGGTTCTGCGCTTCGTCTATGATGAGAAATTTATGTAAAAAAGTACGTCCACGCATAAAGTTGAGTGATTTTACTTTAATCCGTGTACGGATTAAATCTTGAGTAGCTGCTCGCCCCCACTCTCCTGCATCTTCATCAGTTTTATTAAGCACATCCAGATTGTCTTCTAAAGCGCCCATCCAAGGAGCCATTTTTTCTTCCTCAGTTCCTGGCAAGAAACCAATGTCTTCGCCAACTGGTACAGTGACACGCGTCATAATAATTTCCGAATAGATTTTTTTGTCCAATGTTTGAGTGAGCGCTGCGGCTAGCGTTAATAATGTTTTGCCAGTACCAGCTTGACCCAGTAGAGTTACAAAATCAATATCGGGATCCATTAGTAAATTTAACGCGAAATTTTGTTCGCGATTACGTGCCATGATGCCCCATACGTTATGTTTGGGATTAGAGTGGTCCTGTACAACTTCTAACACAGCTGAGTTGTTTTCGATGCTACGCACAATCGCGTGGAATGGTTTTTCAAATTCGTAATAGATGAACTCATTAATTAAAAATGTTTTAACAAGTGGCCCTGCAATTCGATAGAACATGCGGCCTGCTTCTTGCCAGGAAGCCATATCTTTGCTGTGCTTATCCCAGAAATCTTGCGGCAATTCCACAATCCCGTTGTAGAGTAAATCACTGTCTTCAAGAACCTTATCGTTAAAGTAGTCCTCTGCTGGAACGCCCATGGCGCGGGCTTTAATGCGAATATTGATGTCTTTGCTAACTAAAATTACTTGGCGTTTCGGATTGCGCTTCTGCAAATCTAGTACTACACCGATAATTTGGTTGTCTGCTTTACTACCTGCTAATCCGGGCAATTCAATATTGACATGATTGGTCTGCATAAATAAGCGACCAGTCAGGTGCCTATTTCCTTGAATCGCAAGCGGGCATCCTAGCTCTAGATTAATGAGATCTGTGCCAACAATTTCTTCCAAGTAACGGCTGGCCTGTCTTGCATTACGGGCAACTTCAGTTAAACCTTTTTTGTTATTATCCAGCTCTTCAAGTGTCACCATCGGTAAATAAATATCGTGCTCTTCAAATCTGAAGAGCGATGATGGGTCGTGCATTAATACATTGGTGTCGAGAACGAAAAGTTTTGTTAACGCGGGTTGTTTTTTAGTCATAAGCCACTACTGTTTTTAATAAATTTCAATACATCTTGCACGTGCCCATCCACCTTAACGCCGCGCCATTCATGAATGAGCGCGCCGTTTTTATCAATTACAAAGGTGCTACGTTCAATTCCGCGAACTTGCTTGCCGTACATGTTTTTCATTTTGATAACGCCAAAAATATTACAGGCAATTTCTTCTGTGTCAGCTAATAATTCAAATGGAAAACTAAATTTAGCCTTGAAGTTTTCATGTGATTTCAAGCTGTCGCGCGAGATACCAAAAATTTCGGTATTGCTAGCCTGAAATTCTGCATAGTGATCCCTAAATTGCATACCTTGTGTTGTACAGCCGGGTGTAGAGTCTTTTGGGTAGAAATAGATAACGAGTGTTTTCCCAATGTGGTTCGAAAGTCTGAATTTTATGCCATTTGTTGCGGGCAATTCAAAATCAGCTACTGGTTGATTGAGTATAGTTTTATTCATTCCGATAGGTAACATTGTTGTTAAAAAAAAGAATTAAAGCAAGCTTAATTCGAGGAAAAAGCCACATAAATAAACAGACTGTGGGTAGGCAGGATGGTTTACTGGTTTATTGAGGCAGGCGTAATATTACTTCCGTACCCTGTGATTGAGCTGGTTTAAATTCAATTTCTCCTCCCAAAACTTCGCATACTTTAAAAGCGAAAGGGATGCCTAATCCAGTACCGAAACGTTTAGTAGTGGGGCCAGGGCTAACGGCATTAGGGCTGGGCGTGAAAGGCATTCCAACGCCTTGGTCAGTGATACTGATTTCTAAAATCTGGGACTTTAACTGTGCTTCAATTTCAATATTGCTATGCTTGGGAGATGCCTCTATGGCATTTAAGATTAAGTTATAGAATGCTTGTTCCAGCAAATGCTCATCGGTCAAAATACTCTCTCTAGCGGACGTGATATTTTTAATAATCTGAATATTTTTCTCTTTAAGTTTTTGTTCTAATGGTGCGAGCGCACCTTGCAAAATATGTGCAAGTTTTACAGAGTTTAGCTGAGGTTTAATCGGGTGCAAATAAGCCAACAAAGCACCTGTCCAACGCTCTAGTCTATCTACGGTGTTGATGATTCCATTTACCGATTCTCTTGTATCTTTATCATTTGCAGGCACATCAATTACTTGGGCGGTAGCGCGAATACTCGCCAATGGGTTCCTAATGTTGTGTGCAAGCATAGGCACTAATAGTCCAAGTGCGGCTTGCTTTTCAGTATGCACCAATGCATCACGACTCTCCGCCAAATCATCTGCCATTTTATTGATTTCTTGCGAGAGTGTTGCCAGCTCAGCAGCGCCTGCTTCCGGTACCTTGTGTTGCAGATTGCCTGCACTGATTTCGCTGGTAGCTCGCATCATTGCATTTATCGGGCTCACAATTGCACGCTTCAGAAACAGTCGAGACAAGAGCAGTAGCAGACCTGCTAAGAAAATAGGAATGCCTAATACAACAATGGATGTATGTTTAGCCTCATCCAAGCGTTCTTTAAGCTCATTTTGTTTGAGTAATAATAAGTCCTCAGCACGTTTTGAAACGGCCTCATAGCGGCTAAAAATGCCAGTCTCCATGTCCTGATAAAGCGCTTTGCGTGATTTCTCATTTGGGCTGGCTTGATAACGGTAAAACATATCTGGAGCATCATCAGCAAATATCTTGTAGTTCTGCTCCAAGTCGGCAATCGCTTGCTTTTCTTCGACACCAACAGACAAGCTGTCCAGTCTGTCGAAATGTTTCAGAATGGATTGCGTATAAGCTTTATATTCATCACGGGCATTTTCGTCATTCAAAAAGAAGGCATCAAATAACTCCTTCATTTGTCGGTATAAATCACCACGCGTTTGTTGGATTTCTTGCACCAGATGGTGAATACGTTGAGATTCTTTAGCAGATTTGTCCCAAAGATGAATACCATAAGCACCGCCAGCGACGGCAAGTAAAATTAATGCGATAAAAATAAGCTCATGCGTAAGCAACAAATCACGCAGGGATTTTGGTTTGCGCTCACTAAGGTTTAGCATTAAGCGTTTTCAAGTTTGAACGATACGGGGACTGTAATGTTAAATGTACGGTTACGCAAGGCATCTGGTGGCGCGGGGAAAGGTGATGCTTTTCTTACCATCTCTAGAGCTTGCTTATCCAGTGCTTCGTGACCGCTGCTATTATGTACTTTTGCAGTGAGCAAATTACCGTCACCATCTAGTTTAAGATCAAGCATCACATCACCTTGCCAGCCACGCATTTGTGCAATCTTCGGGTATTGTTTGTGTTTAGCAATCGCACGACCTAACAACCCACCATACTCATTTAAGGCATTATCCATATCCACAGGTGGCGTAGGTGTTTCAATGGGAGTGGGGGCAATCACTTCCGGCTTGCTTTCGATTACAGGTTCAACGGCTATCACTTTATCAACAGCAGGTGGTGGTGGAGCTTCCTCTTGTGCTATCGGGCTTGGCGCCTCAATTGGCTTTGCTATGGGTTTGGGCGTGACTTTTGGTTTAATCACTTCCTTGATGGGTTCTGGTTTTGGAGGTTCAATTGGTTTAGGAGGCTCGGGAATAGCTGCGGGCGGTTCTGGTTTTTGCAATTCAACTTCTAATACATCAGGAACTTTTAATTCATCAAACTTAAAATTTGGCACAACCACTACTACTAATATGTGGAGTAATATCGAGGCTATCACTGCCCAAATAAGCGTGTTTTCGTTGACGCTAATATTTTTAACTGCAATATCCAAAATAAAGTCTAAATTTTGAGGTAAGCCTTTGATTATACTACAGCTTGTGGGTGACTGATAAGACGTGATTATGGTTGATATAAACCATAATATCTATGTTATGTTAAATAATGCCTTCCAAAATCTGTACATCTACCATTGCACCTGCTTCGCTATTCCCAGTAGATTCATCTAGCACAATAAAACAATTGGCGGCGCTCATGCTACTTAATATGCCAGACCCTTGATTACCAGTGGGCTTGACTTTCCATATGCCGTCTTTGTCTAAATATAAAATGCCACGTTGAAACTCAGTACGGCCTGTCGCTTTTTTGAGAGGCTCGCCACACACTACTTTGAGCATTGGCAAAGGTTTTGGTTCAGAGCCCATTAGCAATAACAAAGCTTCTCGTACAAATTGGTAAAAAGTTACCATGGTGGCAACAGGGTTACCGGGTAATCCAAAATAATGGGAATTGCCTACCTTGCCGTAAGCGAGTGGTCGACCTGGTTTCATGTTGACTTTCCAAAACAACACTTGACCGTGTCTGGCAAGCAATGCCTTCATGTAATCTGCTTCGCCGACTGATACGCCGCCGCTGGTAATAACCACATCGTGTTCGCTTGCGGCTTTTAGCAAAGTAGATTCAAGCAGATCGGGTTGATCGGGTATCGCACCTAAGTCGGAAATTACTACACCTAATCGAGAAAGCATGCCGAATAATGTGTAACGATTACTGTCGTAAATTTGGCCTTCCTGTAGCGTGCTACCAACGCTCACTAGTTCATCGCCCGTACTGAAAAATGCGACTTTAAGCTGGCGAAAAACATTTACTTTCTCAATGCCAAGTGAGGCGGCTAGACCCAAATCAGCTGGGCGCATAATGTGGCCTTTACTTAAGACAATTTGACCTAATTTCAAATCTTCACCTGCTAAACGCACGTTTGCGCCTAGCTTTGGCACTTCGGTTATGGTGATTGAGTCGCCAGACTGTGTTACACGTTCTTGCATCACTACCGTGTCGACATCAGCGGGAATCACTGCACCTGTCATAATTTTAATGCACTCGCCTTGTTGGATAGTGCCAACAAATGGTTTGCCGGCAAAGACGGTGCCGACGATATTCAAAGATTTTTCTGCGTCATCAAACTTAAATGCAAAACCGTCCATGGCCGAGTTGTTGTGATTGGGGACATTGCAGGGCGAAACAATATCTATAGCCAATACACGACCTAAGCTTTCGCGTACAAATATCAAATCAGTTTGATTGACCGGAGATAAAAATTGTTTGATAAATTGCCGAGCTTGCTTGACTGACATGGCGTTTGGATCATAATCATCCATGCAACGGGGGTCAGAAACGATTTGTGATAGTGTAGGTGTTGTCATTAATCAAGGTTCCACAAGTTAAACTGTGCGCAAATAAAATCAGCAAGTTGTGCAACATTGTTCAAGTCTAAAACGGGGATATTAACATCCACAGTGGCATCGCTGGCAACCGCTATAATACTTGAGTCTAGAGCACACAGTAGAGGCAGATTCAGGCTGGGTCTGTGCACTTCAATTTTAGGAATATTCGCTGACTTAAAACCCTCTACTAAAATCAAATCACAAAAGTACGAGTCAATCTTCTCGATTAAGTCATCTAAATTTGGTTCAGCTACAAGCTCAGTCATTAATGCCCAGCGCTGGTTGGAGGCAATGAGTGTTTGTACCGCGCCAGATTCGCGAATTTGATAACTATCTTTGCCCGGGTGGTCGATATCAAATTTGTGATGCGCGTGTTTAATGACTGAGACATGTACGCCGTGTTTCGCAAGTTCCGGGATGAGGTGTGTAATCAAGGTGGTTTTTCCCACATTGCTACCTGCGGCAACAATGCCTAGAATTGGTAATTTTTTAGCCATGATTCAACTGTTTTTCTAATCTGCCCAAATCTTCAAGTGTGTTTAAATTCACAAAAGCATCCATGCAGTTACCGAAATCTACCTCAACATATTTTTGACTTTTTTGCCATGCGCTTACTTTGTGTTCACCCGCTTCCAGAAAGTCTTGTAGGCTAGGCAATACACTCTTTTTACATAGACAAAATACAGGGTGCGCCGTTTCGTCGCTGCTCGCAACGGCAATATCCGCGCGGCTTTCCAGCATTCCCTTTAACAAGATCTCTGTTAGATCCGGTGGCAAAAGTGGGGAATCGCATGGTACAGATAGTACTAAATCATTCGCTGCATACTTTAATCCCAAGCTGATTCCCGCAAGTGGCCCTGCAAAATTCTCGAGTTCATCTTGCACTACCTTTAAACCAAATGTCTCGTATTGTGCAATTTCGCGATTGGCATTGATAATGATTTCATTTACTTGTGGCTTTAAACGGTTGATGGTGTGTTGAATGAGCGGCTTGTTCTGCAGGGGCACTAAACCTTTATCTGAGCCGCCCATGCGTGTGGCGCGACCACCGGCCAAGATGATTGCAGAAACAGCTGCCAAGTTAGCCGCCTGTGTGCGACATAAAGCGCACTACAGCAGGCTTCGCACGGCGCAAATCGAAATCGTGGCCTTTGGGTTTAATGCGCATGCTATTCAAAATCGCGGCGATTAGTGGTGCGTCATCGTTAGGGTGTTCGCGTAATAAAGGCATGAGTTCAACTTTATCTTCTTGCCCCAAACATAAATACAATTCGCCTGTACAACTGATGCGTACGCGGTTGCAGTTTTCGCAAAAATTGTGGCTATGTGGCGAGATAAAACCGATTTTAGTTTGGCTGTCTGCAACACGCCAATAGCGAGCCGGCCCACCTGTCGTCTCGGTGCTGGGAATCAAATTAAACTGTGTTTGTAATAATTTAAGTGTGGCTATGTTGCTGACAAATGTATTTTTACGTGCATGGTCAACCTCGCCTAGTGGCATTTCCTCAATAAAACTAATGTCTATTTTTTTGTCGATAGCATATTTTACTAAATCAAAGGCTTCGTCATCATTACTGCCGCGCATTAGCACAGTGTTTAATTTGATGCCGTCGAACCCCGCGTCAATACTAGCTTGCAGGCCATCTAAAACTTTGCTTAAATCACCGGTGCGTGTGATTTTTTTAAATCGTTCCGGCTTTAAGCTGTCCACGGAAATATTAATGCGTTTTACACCTGCTTTTTTAAGCAAAGCCGCTTTTTGTGTGAGCTGGCTACCGTTGGTAGTAAGCGCTAACTCTTTTAAACCTTTTAGTTGCCCAATTTCTTCAAACAACCACATCGCGTTTTTGCGCACCAATGGTTCGCCACCGGTGATGCGTACTTTGCTTACACCTAAATCCACAAAAATCCGTACTAGTCGGGCGCACTCCTCTAAGCTTAATACTTCGTCGCGTGGCATAAACGTCATATCTTCCGCCATGCAATATACGCACCTAAAATCGCAGCGATCGGTAATCGAAAGGCGAATGTAATCGACTTTGCGGCCGAATTGGTCGATTAATGTGGGGCTTGTGTGAATTGCATGCATCTGTTTATTTTAAGTCTTATCCAGCTTATGCACAATAAATTGGGCGCTAAACCTTTAACTAAGCCGTATAGCATGGCTTGTTTTGGCTTTAATAACTTATTGATTAGGTATATGATATTGCGTGTTTCAATAGACTAGCGAGAGATTTGTGGTAAATGGCCTTAGCAAAGAAGAACTAACAAAAATTGAATTACATATCGCCGCACATAAAAGCATGCCGGGTGCGTTGTTGCCATTGCTGCATGCAATTCAAGATGATGTTGGTTTTGTATCTGAAGAGTGTTATCCCCTTATCTCTAAAGCCTTAGCGCTTTCTGTTGCTGAGGTGCATGGCGTAGTCACTTTTTATCATCATTTTCGTCAACATCCTGCAGGTCGTCATATCTTACAAGTTTGTCGCGCGGAATCTTGTCAATCTATGGGCTCAGAAAAACTGGAAGCATATGCGAAATCCGCTCTGGGTATTGATTATCATCAGACCACGAGCGATGGCGCCATTACATTGGAACCGGTTTATTGCTTAGGAAATTGTGCATGCTCACCCGCGGTGATGCTAGATGATGAAGTTTATGGGCGTATGAACGCCGAGAAAATGGCTGATTTAATCGGCGAGATAAAGGCGGCATGATGGTTAAAGTCTATATTCCTCGCGATTCTAGCGCGCTTTCCATGGGTGCGGAGCGTACTGCTAAAGCCATTGTTGCTGAAGCGGCAAAGCGTGGTATCGAGATTGAGTTGATTCGCAATGGTTCGCGCGGTCTGTTTTGGTTGGAGCCCTTAGTTGAAGTGGCAACGAGCAAAGGCCGCGTAGCTTATGCGCCAGTGCAAGTTAAAGATGTGCCAGGCTTGTTTGACGCTGATTTTCTACAAGGTGGAGCGCATCCACTCAATTTGGGTTTAACCGAAGAAATCTCTTACCTTAAAAATCAACAGCGTCTGACTTTTGCGCGCGTCGGTATTACCGACCCCACCTCACTGGATGATTATTTGGCACATGATGGCTACAAAGGCCTAAAAAATGCACTGAAATTAACTGGACAAGAGATTGTAAAAGCTGTGACTGACTCCGGCCTACGTGGCCGCGGTGGCGCAGCGTTTCCTACCGGTATTAAATGGAACACCGTACTGGGTGCTGCAGGCGACCAGAAATATATCGTCTGTAATGCGGATGAAGGCGATTCTGGTACATATTCTGATCGTATGATTATGGAAGACGACCCGTTTGTGTTAATTGAGGGTATGACGATTGCCGGCATAGCAGTGGGTGCTACACAGGGCTATATCTATTTGCGTAGTGAGTACCCACATGCGCTTAAGACGTTAAATGATGCGATTACCAAAGCAGAAGCGGCTAGTTATTTAGGTAAAAATATTTGCGGCTCAAAACATGAGTTTCGCCTGGAAGTACGCCGTGCGGCGGGTGCCTACGTGTGCGGCGAAGAAACATCATTACTGGAAAGTCTGGAAGGAAAACGTGGTTTGGTGCGTTTTAAACCGCCCTTACCAGCGATTGAGGGTTTGTTTGGTAAACCAACTGTGGTAAATAATGTCATATCACTTGCAACAGTGCCGATTATTTTGGATAAAGGCGCTCAGTATTATGCGGATTATGGCATGGGGCGTTCGCGTGGTACGTTACCAATTCAGCTCGCCGGTAACATTAAGCATGGCGGGCTTGTGGAGTTGGCATTCGGTGCAACGTTGAGAGAATTGCTTTACGATTTTGGCGGTGGTT
>Ga0315912_10006170_pt1 | contig 10805 bp, 9 predicted proteins | sample VfabasoilMG_FD_204469 | JGI IMG/M metagenome (GOLD analysis project Ga0315912, IMG submission 204469) | Garden soil microbial communities collected in Santa Monica, California, United States - V. faba soil | ecosystem: Environmental > Terrestrial > Soil > Garden | place: USA: California...
CTCCCTGCTTCCGTCGAGTGCTTTTGTCAATCTCTCCAATAGAAGATGGAATCCTGCCGGCGCTTTTTCCGCAAACTTATCATCCAGCTTGCTGTAGGTGAGGACCACTCTGCACTTGTTTGACCCTTCGATGTATAGTTCCCACTCGGCCTGTTCATTTTCCCATGTCCAGATGAATCGCTTTGGCTTGTCTACGAGGACTATCTTTCCATACGATGCCGTTTTTGCCGCATCACGGAAGTAGACGGTAAGTTTGCCTCCGGGTTTGAGCTCCAGCTCGATGTCTGTGAACCAGTACTTCAGTTTCTCCGGGTCTGTGATCGCGCTCCATACTTTGTCAATGCTGTGATTGAATGTCCTTTCAAACCTGACCTTGAAGCCGTCGGCCTCGCGGGTCACTTTGCCCATCGTTTGGTTCATTTCCGTTTGGTTTTCAGTTTTGCTTTCTTTTCGCCGTCATCTTCCCGGTCGAGGAACTTCTCCAGATCGTCGAGCTTTCCTGTCCAGAACTTTTTCTGCTTCTCTACCCAGGCTGATACTTCATCAAGCTGCAGGAGCCGGGCTTCACAGAATCTCTCCCGGCCTTGCTTGCGGATCATGATCAGGCCGCACTCGTTCAGCACCTGGACATGAAGCGATATTGCCTGCCGGCTCATGTCAAAGTTTTCGGCGATAGCATTCAGATTCATTGGTTTTCGGGCAATCATGCTGATGATCTCCCTTCGGGTGGGGTCGGCGATGCCCTGGAATACGTCGCGTCGTGTCTCCATTTCTTTTCGTTGTAACTGCGTATATTATGCAAGTATATGCTTGCGCAATATATACGCAAGTACTTACTTGCGCAAGTGAAGGGGTATTTTTTTTGGTTTTGTTAGTTTTGTCCGAGACCATCATATTTTCAAGCGGTGACAAACCAGGGCAAGCCAACGATATCAGAGGACTGGACAGTCGTCCTCGTGGGGTTCTTGATAATCCTCGTATCTCTCTTTTTGTTTGTGATCCCGTCGCCATCATATTCATGGAGTACCCTGTCGGACCTTCTCGGCAAAGTGCTCAACGGGCCAAATCTGCTGATGACGCTTATTCAGCTGGGTGCCGTTACCATAGCAGGCGCAATTGCGGTGTTCGTTACGGGCAAGAACGTTCGTAAATTCCTATTAATGTTCCCGCCACTGGCAGGCATCGCATGGGTCGCAATGGTCCTCGCCGGTAACGCAGCGATAAAGGGCCTGAACCTCGAGGCAGTGATTTTCAGCCTGGCGCTGGGGCTGATGATCGGCAACCTTTTCACTTTGCCCAAATGGTTTCGCGATGCGTTGTCGACAGAGTTGTTCGTAAAAATCGGCCTGGTGCTCTTGGGGACCAGCGTCCTGTTCTCGGACATACTTAAGGCCGGATCACTCGGATTGCTTCAGGCGCTGATCGTCGTAGTGTCTGTCTGGTATTTTGCTTTTTGGGTTTGCAGGAAGTTCAAACTTGACGAGGAACTGACCATGATGCTGTCGAGCGCAGTGTCAATTTGCGGGGTTTCAGCTGCGATCGCGACAGCAGGCGCTATCAAGGGAGACCCGAAGAAATTGTCGTACGTTATTTCACTTGTGCTGGTGACGGCTATCCCGATGATGTTGTTTATGCCATACCTCGCGCAGCAGTTTGGCTGGTCGCAAGCGGTGACTGGAGCCTGGCTCGGCGGGTCGATTGACACGACCGGTGCAGTCGTTGCGTCCGGAACATTGGTCGGCGATGAAGCCCTCAAGATCAGCACTATCGTAAAGTTCTCGCAAAATGTGTTGCTGGGTTTGGCGGCTTTCGCGATAAGTATCTATTGGACAGTTGGAAAAAATGACGGAGGTGGCAGTAAACCCACCGGCCGTGTTATCTGGGATCGCTTCCCAAAGTTCGTCCTCGGGTTTCTGGCCGCCTCAATCATGTTCTCTTTCTTTCTGTCGGATGAAAGCATTGCCGGAGTGAAGGACAGCCTGAAGAGCATTCAAACACTTTGGTTCGTGCTGGCCTTCACAAGCATTGGTTTGGAAACAAAGTTCAAGGACCTTGTCACGCAAGGCGGAGGGAAGCCATTGTATGCGTTCCTCATCGCGCAGCTGTTCAACATCCTTGTGACGGGTGCGGTCGCCTGCCTTCTGTTCAGGTAGCCTACAGCTTGCTTGCACCACCGGTGGACAGTATCTTTGATTGAATTCACTTCCGCATGCCCGGGGACTCATTTGTGATTGGTGTAGACTTTGGAACCGACTCGGTCCGCTCGATTGTCGTTGATGCACGCAACGGAACAGAAGTAGCCGCATCTGTTTTTCAATATCCGCGCTGGCGAGATCAGCTGTACTGCGATCCGGGAAAGAACCAGTTCCGTCAACATCCGCTTGATTATGTCGATGGATTGGAGCACACCATAAAGGAGAGCCTGCGAACTGCAGGAGACGCAGCGCGAAAGTCAGTCAAGGGGATCAGCGTCGATACTACAGGGTCAACTCCCATCGCAGTCGACAAGGCGGGAACGCCGCTAAGCATGCTTCCTCAATTTGAGAAGAACGCCGACGCGATGTTCGTCCTGTGGAAGGATCACACTGCCGTGAAGGAGGCGCAGGAGATAAACGATCACGCAGGTCGATATGACATCAACTACCTCCAATTTGTTGGCGGCATCTATTCGTCAGAATGGTTTTGGGCAAAGTTACTCCACGTGCTCCGCGCTGATGACCACGTGCGGAAGTCAATTTACTCGTGGGTCGAGCACTGCGACTGGATACCCTTTCTTCTCACCGGAGGCTCGGATGTTCTGAAATTGAAGCGCGGCGTTTGTTCAGCCGGCCACAAGGCGCTTTGGTCTGCAGACTTTGGCGGATTGCCGCCCGATGAATTCTTTGCGTCACTTGATCCCCTGCTGAAGGGATTTACATCCCGGTTGTTTACAGGTACCTGTACATCGGATCAGGCGGCCGGAACCTTGGGACATGAATGGGCGGCGAGACTTGGATTATCTACCGACACAGTTGTCGGCATCGGCGCTTTCGATTGCCACATGGGCGCAGTTGGCGGGCAGATCGAGCCCTACTACCTCAGCAAGGTGATGGGCACGTCGACTTGCGATATGATGGTGGTGCCGAGGAATGAAATGAAAGGAAGGCTTGTGCGCGGAATTTGCGGTCAGGTCGACGGCTCCATTATTCCGGGAATGATCGGGCTCGAAGCCGGCCAGTCGGCTTTTGGCGATACGTACGCATGGTACAAAAACCTGTTGTCATGGCCTTTGCACCTGCTTTCGGGTTCTTCCCTCATTTCCAAAGAATTGGCGGACAAGCTTGGCGCTGAATTGTCGGAAAGACTGATACCCACACTGAGCGAGGACGCGGCGCAAATACCGCTGTCAGAAGATGACGAGCTTGCTGTCGACTGGCTCAACGGCCGAAGGACACCCGATGCCGATCAAACGCTCTCCGGATCGCTTGCATTTCTGAATCTTGCCAGCAATGCTCCACGGGTATTTAAGGCGTGGGTTGAAGCCACATGCTTTGGTGCAAGATCCATTGCCGAGCGCTTTGGCGAAGAAGGGATTCAACTTAAGGGACTGATCGGCCTTGGCGGTGTTGCCCGCAAGTCGCCTTATATTATGCAGGTAATGGCTGACGTCATGAACATGCCGATCCGCATCCATCGGTCTGAACAGACTTGCGCACTTGGAGCAGCGATGTTTGCTGCAACGGCGTCAGGATTATATCCCAGGGTGGAGGATGCGATGAGCGCGATGGGGCAGGGATTTGATCTTGAGTACAAACCAAACCGCGCCCTTTCGTCCGTCTATACAAAGAGGTTTCATAAGTACAGGGAACTCGGAGCAACATTTGACAATTCGCGAAAAGCAAAAACGGGCGAGCCAGCCCTGGCACGATAAGCCAGCACAATGAAAAAGATCAGAGTAAAGTCCGGGGCCAATCGTTACGCCGCCCTTCGCCAGGAAGCATTTGAAGCCAACAGGCAACTGCCGAAACTCGGCCTGGTGCTTTTCACCTTCGGCAACGTGAGCGCCGCCGACGCGAAGGCAGGCGTGTTTGCGATAAAGCCAAGTGGCGTGCCCTATGAGGAACTCACGCCAGGCAAAATGGTGGTCGTAGACTTTGATGGAAAAATAGTTGAAGGCAAACTGCGCCCGTCGTCCGATACGAAGACCCATGCCGTCCTGTACAAACACTGGCCGGGGATCGGCGGGATCTCACATACCCATTCAACATATGCCACTGCCTGGTCACAGACCCTGAAAGACATACCCATCTATGGTACCACGCATGCAGACCATGCGACAGTCGACATCCCCTGTACAACGCCGATGAGCGACGCCCTGATCGAAGGCGACTATGAATACCAAACCGGATTCCAGATCATCGACGGTCTTAACGAGAGAAAACTCAGCCACAAAGAAGTGGAGATGATCCTGGTAGGTCATCATGCGCCCTTTACCTGGGGGGCAACGAGCGCGAAAGCTGTTTACAACAGTGCCGTTCTGGAGGAGATAGCCAGAATGGCTTTCTTAACCGAGTCTATCAATCCCGACGCACGACGGCTGAAAGAGGCGCTCATCAAAAAGCATTTTGAGAGAAAGCATGGGCCGGACTCATACTACGGTCAGTAAATTCTGACTTAGAACACCTATATTGATCGGTGCATGAAGTTCCCTCTTTTCTTACTGGCCCTGCTGCTGTTTGTAACGGCCGGCCATTCCCAAAACAGAGACTATCCAGTAACACCAGTTCCTTTTACCAGCGTAAAAGTCACTGATAGTTTTTGGTTGCCCCGTGTGAAGACGAATCACGATGTTACCATCAGCGCTTCGTTCGAACGTTGCCAGAGTACCGGTCGCGTAAGAAACTTTGAGATGGCTGCCGCGCGAAGCGGACAATTCTGCACGGTATACCCATTTGACGACACCGACATTTACAAGACGATCGAAGGTGCCTCATTTTCCCTGAGCACAACCCCTGATAAGAAGCTGGAGCAATACATAGACTCACTTATCGTCAAGATTGCTGAAGCACAGGAACCTGACGGCTATCTCTACACCGCCCGCACCATTAATCCGGCTGCCCCACACAAATGGTCGGGCGGCGAGCGTTGGGAAAAGGAACGCGACAACAGCCATGAACTTTACAACGCCGGACATCTCTATGAGGCTGCTGCGGCTCACTATCAGGCAACCGGGAAAAGAAACCTCCTGGATATAGCATTGAAAAATGCCGACCTGGTCTGCGGCGTGTTTGGGCCTGAGGGCAAACATGTTGCCCCGGGGCATGAGGTGGTAGAGATGGGTCTGGTAAAACTCTACAGGATCACGGGCAAGCAGGAGTACCTGCAGACAGCAAAGTTTTTTATCGACGAGCGAGGTCACTACAATGGCTATGACTCACTCAGCAAGGACCCATGGAAGAGCGGCGCGTACTGGCAGGATCATACGCCCGTCGCCCGGCAGGATGAGGCGACGGGGCACGCGGTGCGCGCCGGCTACTTGTACGCAGGCATGGCAGATGTAGCCGCACTGACGGGTGATCAACAATATCTGGCTGCCTTGGATAAGATCTGGAACAACGTTGTGGGGAAGAAATTGTATGTCCAGGGCGGAGTGGGAGCTGTGGGGCACGGTGAACGTTTTGGCGGAAACTTCGAATTGCCGAACGCGACAGCCTACAACGAGACCTGTGCTGCTATCGCAAACGTGTATTGGAATCAGCGTATGTTCCAGCTGTATGGAGACGCAAAGTATATCGACGTTCTGGAACGCTCTCTGTACAATGGCCTGCTGTCCGGCGTCGGAATGGATGGCAAGTCATTCTTTTACACAAATGCGATGGAGATCCGGGGCCACTACAAGCATTCGGACATGGAAGCCACGCGGTCAGGATGGTTTACCTGCTCCTGCTGCCCGACCAACATTGTTCGGCTTATTCCATCAGTACCGGGGTATATGTATGGCCTGCATGGAAACAAGGTCTATGTAAACCTGTTTGCCGCGAGCACAAGCACGCTTGAAGTGAATAAGAAGCAAGTGAGGATTATTCAGGAGAATGAATATCCATGGAACGGTGCCCTAACCTTCAGGATTGATCCGGCGTCGCCCACAAAGATGGACCTGCTAGTCCGGGTACCCGGTTGGGCAATGAACAACGTGGTGCCCTCCGATCTTTACTTATTCGCTGACAGTTCCACAGAAAACATCCCTGTCACGCTGAACGGAACTGAAATAAAGAACTATACCATTGACAAAGGGTACATCGTCATTTCAAGGACATGGAAAAAAGGAGACGTGGTCACCGTCGCGCTGCCCATGGACGTAAGACGGATCGTATCAAGCGACAAAGTTGAAGACAACATCAACAGGGTTGCCCTTCAGCGAGGGCCTTTGGTTTATTGCGCTGAGTGGCCGGACAACTTCGGAAAAACGAGCAACCTCGTACTGCCCTCTAACGCGACATTCACAACAAGTGCGAGGAAGGACTTGCTCAACGGAGTCGTTGTGATTGAAAGCGAGGCGTACGCGATTTCAGTCGATGACACGAACAGTACGGTTTCTACAAAGACACAGCATTTTACAGCGATTCCGTACTACAGCTGGGCGCATCGCGGCGCTGGCGAGATGATGATCTGGCTTCCGGAGAAGGTCTCATCTATCGACCTCATTACCAAGTAGCAAATAAATGAACGACTTGAAAAAATTCGAGGTGTGGTTTGTCGTCGGGAGCCAGCACCTGTACGGAGAAGATACCCTCAGGCAGGTAGCGTCCCATGCAACGCAGATCGCAAAGGAGCTGAGTGCGTCAGCGGTTATTTCTGTGACCGTGGTATTTAAGCCGGTTGTAAAGACACCGGAGGAGATTTATCGACTTTGCCAGGATGCCACGGTGCAAAAGTCGTGTGTGGGCATCATTGCTTGGATGCACACCTTCTCGCCTGCGAAGATGTGGATCGGCGGCCTCAAGGTTCTTGATAAGCCGCTCCTTCACCTTCACACCCAATTTAACCGCGATATTCCGTGGAGTTCCATCGACATGGACTTCATGAACCTGAACCAGAGCGCTCACGGAGACCGCGAGTTTGGCTTCATCATGTCAAGGATGAGACTGAGCCGAAAGGTGGTCGTAGGTCATTGGCAGGATACTGAGGTTCACAGTCGAATCGACGCGTGGGCTCGTGCTGCCTGTGCCTGGCACGACTGGCAAGGCGCGAAGTTTGTGCGATTTGGCGACAACATGCGTCAGGTTGCCGTGACAGAGGGTGATAAAGTGGAAGCCGAGATCAGGCTTGGATACTCGGTGAACGGGCACGGCCTTGGCGACCTGGTGACGTGCATTGAATCTGTTCCGGCGGCAGGCGTCGATGCAATCATAGCCCAATATGACGAAAGCTACTTGATGGCAGATGCTCTGCGGAAGAACGGGAGCAAGAGATCGTCTCTGAAAGAAGCGGCAAAAATTGAAGCGGGCCTCCGCAGATTTCTAGAAGACGGGAACTTCAAGGGCTTCACTGATACTTTTGAGGACCTGCATGGTCTTGTGCAGTTACCCGGCATTGCGGTTCAAAGATTGATGGCCGAGGGATATGGCTTTGGCGCGGAGGGCGACTGGAAAACCGCAGCCCTTGTGCGGGCAATGAAAGTCATGGGTACCGGGTTGAAGGGAGGCAATTCTTTCATGGAGGACTATACCTACCATTTTGAACCCGGCAACGGGATGGTACTCGGTTCACATATGCTGGAAATATGTGAATCAATTGCTGAAAGCAGGCCATCCTGCGAAATTCATCCGCTCGGTATCGGAGGCAAGGCAGATCCAGTTCGACTTGTGTTTAATTGCGGGCCGGGACGGGCTCTGAATGCTTCGATGATCGACATGGGAAACAGGTTCAGGCTGCTGGTCAACACAGTGACGGCCGTGACGCCACCACAGGATCTCCCAAAACTTCCGGTTGCGCGTGTGCTGTGGAGACCCGACCCCGACATGGCAACGGGCTGTGCCGGCTGGATTCTCGCCGGCGGCGCACATCACACATGCTTCAGCCAGAATCTCACGGCCGAACACCTGGAGGATTTTGCCGAGATGGCAGGTTTGGAGTTCGTCTTGATCGATAAAGAGACAAGACTCCGCTCATTGAAGGCGACGCTCCGGATGAATGACCTGTTGTTCGGCCGGGCCAGGGGACTTTAGGTACCAAACCGCCATAGTCGCATCGGTTATCATAGGGGGTCCGCAGGTTGACCAGTGGTAATGCATCGCCTCCAGGCCCGTGCTTCCTGAAGAGCTTCGGTCGAATTGTTTGACATGCCTGTCGAAGATTTGGAGGCGGAGAAAGTACTGAAGGGGGCGCTTCGACGTTGTAAAAGCAGGGACTGACTTGGGGATTACGCGCCACAAACCATACAAGGGGTAGAATATTTAGCCGTGTCGCCTTACATGTCGTCGAAATTGCTACCAAATCCCGCAAAAAAGAGCTTACTTAATGTTAGTAAAGGGAACTATATTTGCACCCGAAACAACCTAAGGCTTGGATAGCGTGTCAAATTCCAGTGAAAAACCGATTGCACGAAACCTTCATCCCGGTTGACCGTTAGGGTGATGACCCCGGAACGCCGCCAAAAACCTTACAAAAAATCCATTAGTTAATAGTTGTATAATGAAACAGATCGTTCGAATTGTTGTTATTGTCATGGTTCTGGCAATTGCGAACTACTGGGCATATGTTGCCCTGATTTAGTCTGTAGTTTGGATACCCCTTAATCTTGTGTCCGGCAGTCCCGTCGGTCATCAGGTAACATACTATTAATCTGCTGCCAACGCTCCAGTAATATGCGCATTGTTCTTTTCGGGTCTCATGGATCCGGAAACTCTTTACTACAGGCGAAAATTCAATAACGCTCTCGAGCCAATCAAAGTAATGCTGGTGGACAAGAAGCGTAAGCTGACGTTGCCCACCTGGATCAACTTTGTTAACCAGACAAGGGACCGCGTACTGGTGAGCCCGCATCAGTATCTGGGCGAACAATTGCCGCCCACCGAAATGATGATCACAATCGTGACGGATATCTTCCGCGACTTTGTAAAAGCTGAGGCCTAGCATTGGGGCGCATCCGGGACGGGTTTCCCTGCTGCCGCTGTCGAAAGCCTAATCAAAAAACTGTAAAAGGCAATCCCGCCTCGGTGCGACACCGCGGTGGGAAAAGGCCGGAAATAAGAAGAAGCGCTATGCGGCGACGGACTTCAATTCCGCCTTACCGTTGTTCTTGACTTTCTTTGAAGCTTTTTGATGCTGCTTCATTTTCTTCCTGATCTCCTGCTTCAGCCTGGTGGAGAACCGCTTTGAGACTTTCGCGACCACTTTTTCCGTGCGTTTCGACGGCGCAGAAATCTCGAACTGCGTGAGCAGGTTGCGAAGCGTCTCCTCCGTGTTCTGACGCAATTCCTTCCTGGTTATCTTTTTCATGCGTACTGGGATGTTAGTGAATCAAGGTATGCGATGTCACCAGAAGGTTAATCCACATTCAAAAACTTAACATTGGAGATACAAGGCACTTGAGATCAATCGCTTACGAGTGATGTGGATAACTTTGTGGGAAAGTTGATGGTGAATGTGGACAAAGGCGGCACACTGATCTGATAGCATCGGCAGGTCGTTACTGAAGAGTGGTGTCACTTTCGCAATGTATCGACACATTGTCTGTAATAAGAAAGCCTGGGTTGATTGCACAACCCAGGTCCCTCTTCTCCATGCTGGATGAGATCCCCCCTAACTGAGATCCTTCTCCAGTTCGTTTATCCTTGCTTCGGCTTCTGCCTTGCCCAAGGAAAATGACAGTTTGTAAAGCTCCAGCGCCTCGCGCTTGGATTCCTTTTTCTTGCGCGGCGAGAAAATTGTGCGGCTCGCAGCTGTTTCCATCGCCCGTGCCTGGGCGTAGTACAGGTCAGCCACCTTTATCTTCGTCTGTTCATTGATGTCTTTGACCAGACTTTCCAGTTGAGCTATGTCCTGTTCGCGAAGGTGGATCACTTCCTCTTTCATTGCGATCGCGGAGTCTTTCTTATAAACGTTCGAGACCAGCACTTTATTTTCCTCGCGCATCCTTTCTATTTCAACTTGCAGAGCCAACAACTCCTGCGAACGCATGTCCAGGTCGGACCTTAGCCTCTTGATGGCCGCCCGCGATACTCCCTTGTCTTTATTATAGGCCCTTTCCATTTCTGCGATCTTGCGCTGGGTCTCGTTAATGTGCTGGTTGATGTCTTTCAATCGCGTGATGTAGTCCGGATAAGAGGTCCCTTCCATCATTTCCGCTCTTAGTGCACTACGATTTGCGTCAATTGAATCAATGAGAGCGCCTACCTCACTCATGATCTGTTCGACTTGCCTGCTCGCTTGCAGTTCAGCGCTCAACGAATCAACCTTGCGCTGCAATCGCGCTGTTTCCTCCCTGTCACAACTGAAAAGCAGGGCTGCAACGCACAAACCAAGAATCCCTGTCGTAAGTCTCATATCGTGTATCGATTTGTTTCTCTGATGATATCAATTCTTAAACCGCCGGTCGATAAGGCCGCACTTTGGCGATGGGTGACCCTAATGATCGACAAGCAGTTCTTCCTCGAGGAGAGGCCAGGCCGCGGGCGATCTTAACTGCCACGGGGTGTCCCCACGGTGGGGAACATTGTCTGCATCGTATTCCCTCACCGCGATTTTTTCAAACCGTTGCGATTAATGAAGCAAACTGCGATGAGGGCGCAGTGATTGGCGGTTTTTACAAATGATTAACTGGG
>Ga0315912_10006171_pt1 | contig 10804 bp, 8 predicted proteins | sample VfabasoilMG_FD_204469 | JGI IMG/M metagenome (GOLD analysis project Ga0315912, IMG submission 204469) | Garden soil microbial communities collected in Santa Monica, California, United States - V. faba soil | ecosystem: Environmental > Terrestrial > Soil > Garden | place: USA: California...
TCGATCGACTCGCTCAAGCAGGTGGTTGCGACCAAGAAGGCCGAAGCCGAAGCGGCGATCGCGGCGGCGACCACCGAGTGGAACGCCCTGAGTGCCGACGTGCCGAAGATGGTCGAAGCCATACAGCGCCGCGTCGATATCCTCGGTAAGACGAGCAAGTTGCCGAAGAACGTTTCGAAGGAGGCCTTCGACGCCGCGAAGTCGGGACTGGAGTCCATGAAAGCGACCTGGGCCGAAGCCACCTCGGCGTTCGCCTCGGGCGACGCGGTGGGCGCGGTGGCCAAGGCCAACAGCGTCAAGCAGACCGGCACCGACGTGCTGCAGAAACTGGGGATGCCCCCGGGCTGAATTCCTTTCCAATCCGGCGTGGTCGCCGCTAGCATGCGGCTCCATGCTGGATAGAAGACAGAAGATCAATCTCGCCGCCGCGCTGGTGTGCGCGGCGATGTTCGGCTACGCGATCTACGCCGAGAAGGTGCTGCGCTACGAGCCCTGCCCGCTGTGCATGTTCCAGCGCGTGTGCATCGTCGCCACGGGCATCGTGTTCCTGATCGCGGCATTACACCCGGCACGCCGCGCCGGCGCCTTCGTCTACGGTGTACTGATATTCCTGACGGCCGGTGCCGCCACCTGGGTCGCGGGGCGGCACGTGTGGATCCAGCACCAGCCGCCGGGCACGGTGCCGTCGTGCGGCGCGCCGCTCGACAGCCTGCTGGAGATGTTTCCGCTGCTGGAAGTGGTCCGGCGCGTCATGACCGGCGGCGGAGAATGCGGCACGATCGACTGGACCTTCCTCGGAATCTCCATGCCGGGGTGGGTGCTCATCATGGCGGTCACACTCGGCCTGGTCGGCATCGTGAACAACATCGTCTATCCACCGCGCCGGGCCTGAGACATGACGGGGCTCGCGGCATTCCCGATCACGAACAAATGGCCGGCACGGCATCCCGACCGGATCCAGCTGTATTCGCTGCCCACGCCGAACGGCGTGAAGGTGTCGATCATGCTCGAGGAGACCGGGCTGCCGTACGAGCCACACCTGGTCGACTTCAACAACAACGAGCAGATGTCGCCGGAATTCCTCTCGCTGAATCCCAACAACAAGATTCCGGCCATCATCGATCCCGACGGTCCGGGTGGTGTGCCGCTGCCGCTGTTCGAGTCGGGCGCGATCCTGATCTATCTCGCGGACAAGTCCGGAAAACTCATGCCGGGTTCGCCCGCGGCGCGTTATGAATGCCTGCAGTGGCTGTTCTTCCAGGTCGGCGGCATCGGCCCGATGTTTGGCCAGCTCGGCTTCTTCCACAAATTCGCCGGGCGGGAATGGGAAGACAAGCGGCCGCGGGATCGCTACGCGGCGGAGTCGCGCCGGCTGGTCAGCGTGGTGAACCAGCGGCTCGCGACGCGGCGCTGGATGATGGGCCAGGAATTCACCGTCGCCGACATTGCGATCTTCCCGATGATGCGCAATCTCATCGGATACTACGGCGCCGGCGGGCTGGTGGGATTCGGCGATTTCCCCAATGTGCAACGCGCGCTCGACGAGTTCCTCGAGCGTCCCGCGATTCAACGCGGCCTGAAGATTCCGGCGCGCCCGGATATCTGAGTCGGCGGAACGCCGGCAAGCCCGAGTTCGAACCGGCGGTGTTCCCTGGTTCGAGTCGCTGAAACGCAAGTGTCATCAACTTGTACCACTCTTGTGCGCTCGAAATCGACGCCCAGGAGAATGACAAAATGAAACATGTACAGTGGATGACGGCTGCTGCGATGGTCGCAGCGCTCGCCGGATGCGGTGCCGAGGACATTTCGTCGCCGGGTAACAGCGGCAACGTGACGATCAACAATCCTCCGCCCGCCAGCAATCCACCGCCCGCTCCCCCGCCGGCCACCACATTGGTTACGCCGGCCGCCGGATGCCCCACCATCACGGATCCGGCCGGGCTGCATGACGCCGGCACAATCTCCGGACCTACCGGTGAATATCGAGTCTGCGAGCTGCCCGCCCGGTTCACGGTGAGCACCTCCCTGGAGAAATTCGCGGGTCTGCTGTATTCGATCAACGGTCGCGTCGATGTCGGCCTGGACCGCGGCGCGGCTCCGACCGCAGATGCCGCGGTGGTCCTGACCATCCGGCCCGGAGTGGTGCTGTACGGCGCGACCGGCACCTCGTGGTTGGCGGTGAACCGCGGAAATCGACTCCAGGCGGTCGGTACGGCGACGTCACCCATCGTGTTCACCAGCCGGGACAACGTACTCGGCCTTGCCACGGACGACTCGCATGGACAATGGGGTGGAGTCGTCTTGTTGGGACGTGCGCCCACCACCGATTGCACGGTGGCGCCGGCGGCAACGCCCGGCACCGTCGATTGTGAACGCCAGACCGAGGGTGCCGTCGATCCCGCCTACTTCGGCGGCGCAACCGCGAACGACAACAGCGGTACGGTCGACTACGTGCAGATCAGGTTTTCCGGCTATGTGCTCTCCGGCAACAGCGAGTTGCAGTCCCTGACGCTGAGCGGTGTCGGCTCGGGCACCACGATCGGCCACTTCCAGTCGCACAACAGTTCGGACGACGGTTTCGAGATCTTCGGCGGACGGCCGACCCTGCGTCGCATCGTTGTCACGGGAGCGGACGACGACAACATCGACGTGGACACCGGCTATCAGGGCACGATCCAGTACGTGATCGCGGTCCAGAAAACCGCCGGCAATCCGGACTCGATGATCGAGCAGGATTCCGCCAACGCATTGGAAGACAACACGCCGCGCACGTTCATGAAGCTCGCCAACTTCACGTTCGTGCATCGCAATCCGGCATCGGGGAACAATGCGGCGATGTTGTTCCGAGGCAAGTCGGACGCGACCCTCGTCAACGGCGTGGTCACCAGCCCCATGGCGTGCCTGCGCCTCAACGGCACCAACATCCTCACCGCCGACGCTCCCAACCAGAAGATCGGGCCGCCGGTGTTCCAGTCGGTGGTGATGCAATGCGCCGCCACCCAGTTCGTCGGTTCGGGCGGCGTGACGGCGCAGCAGGTGGCGGACGTGTACAACGCCGGCTCCAACAACAACGCTTCGTTCACCGCCACGCTCACCAACACCTTCGTCAACGGTGCGAACGAGACGGCGGCGACGGCAACGGACCCGAAGTCGGTCGATGCGGCGTTCGACACGACGACGTACGTGGGCGCAGTCAGGGATGCCGCCGACACCTGGTATGCAGGCTGGACCTGCAACTCGGCGACGGCGAATTTCGGCGCGACGAGCACGGCCTGCACGTCGCTGCCGCCGCTCTGATCGGCGTCGGGATCCGCAGACAAGGACAAGAAACATGACGAAGCCCCTTATCTGGGAAACACTGTTGCTCGCTTCCGCCCTGTCGGCGGGCACCGCGCTGGCGCAAGAGGCGCAAGACGCTGCCGATGTCGCGGCGGATTCCGCGGACACCCAGGATTCAGATGACGGGATCGACGTCGCGATGCCGGGTATCACGGTGACCGGTATCCGCGAGCGCAACGTGCAGCGGGCCACCACCGAAGTGGTCTCGGTGCTTTCCACTGATGACATTGCCCGGACCGGTGAAGGCGATATCGCCGGCGCGCTCAGCCGGGTGACGGGTCTGAGCGTGGTCGGCAATGGTTTCGTCTACGTGCGCGGCCTCGGGGACCGGTATTCGCTCGCGCTGCTCAACGGCTCGCCACTGCCAAGCCCGGAACCCATGCGCCGCGCGGTTCCTCTCGACCTGTTCCCGACGAACGTGGTGGCATCGTCGCTCGTGCAGAAGACCTATTCGCCGGCGTTCACCGGTGAGTTCGGCGGCGGCGTGATCAACCTCACGACGATTTCCTCGCCGAAGACACCTTTCTTCACCATGAGCGCCGGCATCAGCGGCGATACCGAGACGACGCGGAATCTCGGGTATGACTACTACGGCGGCAAGAACGACTGGAGCGGTTACGACAGCGGGCTGCGCGATATCCCGCCGGCGCTGGGAGCGTTCTTCGACAGCGGTGAAACCATGAGTTCGGGGAACGTGGACACCACCGAAATCGCCAAGGAGTTCGTGACGCCACAGAACTCGCTGGTGCAGCGGATCGACAGCGTGCCGTTCGACTGGTCAGCCAACGTGAGCGCGGGCGACGCCTGGACGGTAGGCAATGACTCGCGTCTCGGGTTGATCGGCACCGCCGGGTTCAGCAGCGATTGGCGCACGCGCGACAACCTCGAACAGACGCCGGGGAGTGCCGATCTTTCGTTCATCGACCACGACTACGAGAGGGTGTCCACCGACCTGCGTGCGGTCACCAACGGCATGCTCGGCCTGTCTTATGAGTTCGGAGCCGGCAGCAAGCTTCGCTGGACCAACATCTACATCCACGACACCTTGAAGCGCACCAGCCTGGCAATGGGTCACGAAAATGCCCAGCGGCTGGGTGCGGACTTCCAGGAGCAGACCACCGCCTGGTACGAGCGCCAGCTGCTCGGTACCCAGCTGAGCGCGGAGATCCACCTGGATCCGGTGACGATCGGTGGCCGCGCGTCCTATTCGCAATCCAAGCGCGATGCGCCGTATGAGCTGGCGATTGGCTATCAGCGCAGTAACCAGGCGGGTAGTCCTTACGGGGCGTATTTCCTCAACCGGCTGGACAATGGACAGCAGGGTTACGCGACCGCGGCGTTTTCAAACCTCGACGAGGAACTGGTTTCCGCGGGTGTGGACGTCACGATGGAGTTCTCCCCCGCGATCAAGGGCACGGTTGGCCTCGACTACACGGACACGCAGCGCGAATCGACGAGGCGCGAGTTCCAGATCGTCGCGCCGTCGACGTTTCCAAACGCCGTGGCCATGCTCCGGCCGGACTATCTCCTGGGTCCGGCGGTGATCGAGTACTTCGGCATCGGCCTGATCGAAACCACCGAGACGGATCCGGCGTTCGAAGCCAGTCTCCGGACCCAGGCTGGCTTCCTGCAGGTGCAGGCGGACCTTGGAGATCGGCTGGAGTTGTCCCTCGGCGCGCGCTACGAGCGTGGCGAACAGGAGGTCAATCCGCTGCAGGTGTTCAACACCCTGACGAATTCCGGCGCATCGACCAGTCTCGAGAACGACTATGTCCTGCCGGCCGCAACGCTGACCTGGCGTTTCGCCGACAACATGCAGGCGCGCTTCAATGCGTCCAAGACCTTCGCGCGGCCGCAGTTTCGCGAACTCATGTTTCAGAGCTACTTCGATCCCGAGACCAATCGCCGCTACCGCGGCAATCCACTGCTGGTCGACAGCGACTTCGTCAACGCGGAAGCCAGGTTCGAATGGTATTTCGCGCCGGAGGAGCGATTCTCCGCCGCGGCGTTCTTCAAGAAGATCGACCGGCCCATCGAGGCGTTCACCGGGTTCGACGACAACACGCCGGTCACGAGCTTCGCGAATGCACCGGAGGCGACGTTGTACGGCGGCGAACTCGAGTTGCAGAAATACTTCGCGCTCGATGGCCTGTCGGAAGGCGCATTTTTCGGTACCAGGCGGGCAGTGGTGATCGCCAACTACACCTACACCGATTCGAAGATCGGCGTAGGCCCCGGTGATCTGGTTTCCGTGTACGGGACGGTGACGCAGCCGGCAACAAATTTCTTCGTGGACGGCAGCCAGCTTACCGGGCAATCGAACCACCTTGTGAACCTGCAGCTCGGGCTGGAACAGTCTGGTCAGCTTTCACAGCAGACACTGCTGCTGTCGTATGCAAGCGATCGGGTAACGAGTCGCGGCGCGTCCGGTCTTCCGGACATTTACGAGTCGCCCGGATTGCGGATGGACGTCGTCGTGCGGCAGGGATTCACGTTTTTCCAGCAGGACATCGAAGCCAAGTTCGAAGCGCGGAATATCCTGGGAAGGGGCTACAAGGAATTCCAGGAGCGCGGCGGGAACGTCGTCTACTACAACAAGTACGACATCGGGACTTCGTTTGTGGCTTCGCTCACGATGAACTTCTGAGCTGCCAAAGTCTGCTGCGCTGAAATCGCGCCCGGGAAATTCAGAAGAACAAACCGCCCACCCACCAGGCCAGCGCCGCGATGCCTCCCGAGGCGGGGATGGTGAGGATCCAGGCGATCACGATGTTGCCGGCGACGCCCCAGCGGACCGCCGAGGAGCGCTGCGCGGCGCCCACGCCCACGATGGCGCCGGTGATGGTATGTGTGGTCGACACCGGAATGCCGAGAAAGGTCGCCACACCCACCGAGATGGCGCCGCCGGTTTCCGCCGCGAAGCCACCCACGGGCTTCAGCTTGGTGATGCGCTGACCCATGGTCTTGACGATGCGCCAGCCGCCGAACAGCGTGCCGAGGCCGATCGCGAGGAAGCAGCAGGCAACCACCCAGTAGGGCAGGTGATCCTTGGAGGTGATGCCCGCGGAGATCAACAGCAACCAGATGATGCCCATGGTCTTCTGCGCGTCGTTGCCGCCGTGACCCAGCGAAAAGGCTGCCGACGACACCAGCTGCAGTCTGCGGAACCAGCGGTCCACGCGTCGCGGCGTCTGCCGGAAGCAGATCCAGGACACGACCAGCATGAGTACTGAGCCCAGGAACATGCCGAAGACCGGCGAGATGACGATGAACGCGGCGGTCTTGATGATGCCCGGCCACAGCAGTGGCGCTGTACCCGCCTTGACCAGCGCAGAGCCGATCATGCCGCCGATGAGCGCATGGGACGAGCTCGAGGGAATGCCGAAATACCAGGTGATGAGATTCCAGCTGATGGCGCCCACGAGCGCGCCGAAGATCACGCGACTGTCGACGAACGCGGGATCGACGATGCCCTTGCCGACGGTGCTCGCGACGGCCAGGTGAAACACGGCCCAGGCGAGCACGTTGAAGGCGGCAGCCCAGAGAACCGCCTGCCAGGGCTTGAGCACGCCGGTGGACACGATGGTGGCGATGGAATTCGCCGCATCGTGGAAGCCGTTCATGAAATCGAACGCCAGTGCGAGCAGCACCAGCATCACCAGCGTCACCGAGACAGTTGCGGCATCCATCTGATCGTCGCCCGGTCAGCGTCAGGCGTTTTCGAGCACGACGCTTTCGATGACGTTGGCGACGTCCTGGCACTTGTCGGTGGCGGACTCCAGCGCCTCGTACACGGCCTTCAGCTTGATGACCTGGCGCACGTCGGTTTCGTTGCGGAACAATTCCGAGATCGCGCCGCGCATGACCTTGTCCGCTTCGGATTCGAGTTTGTCGATCTCCTGGCAAATCTTGAGGATCGCCGGCGCGTCGGCCATCGACGCCATGAGGCCGACCGCGGACTGCACGCGCTCCGAGCAGCGCAGCAACAACTCGGCCAGCTGTGTCGCCTGCGGCGTGACGCGCTGGATGTCGTACAGCACCAGCGATTCGGCGGTGTCCTGGATGAGATCGAGCACGTCGTCCATGCGCGAGATGAGGCGATGGATGTCGTCGCGGTCGAACGGGGTGACGAAGGTGGTGTGCAGCAACTGCACGGTTTCGTGCGTGATTCGGTCGGCGCCGTGTTCGGCGTCTTCGATGGCCTTGATCGCGGCCGGGCGGTCCTTCTGGTTCTCGTAGTGACGCAATACGTCCGCGAGGGCCAGGGCGCCGTCGACGATCAGTTTGGCGTGGCCATCGAAGAGGCTGAAGAAGCGCCCCTCGCGAGGCATGAGACGCGAGATGAAGTTCATTGTTTTCCGCGGGTCCCGTACGGTTCGGGTGCGGAGTGTAGAGGGTCGCGGCGGCGCTGTCACAAAACCGTAACAGGGACCTTGTGCCTGACTCAGGTCAGCATTTCCCTCAATGCATTCAGGTAGATGCGGTGGAGGCGATCGATGTCGTCGACATTGACGCTTTCGTTGACCTTGTGAATGGTGGAATTGATGACGCCCAGTTCCACCACCTGCGCCCCGAGAGGCGCGATGAAACGGCCATCGGAGGTGCCGCCGCCGGTCGAGAACTTTGGCTTGAGTCCAGTCTCGGCCTGGATGGCGCGGGTCACACCCTCCGACAAATCACCCGGTGCCGTATAGAACGGCTCTCCGGAGACGTACCACTCGAGCGTGTACCGCACGCCGTGTTTCTTGAGGATGCCTTCGACGATGTTCTTGAGTCCGTCGATGGTCTGCACCGGCGAATAACGCAGGTTGAATCGCGCCTTGAGTTCGCCCGGTATCACGTTGGGCGCACCGGTGCCGGCGTTGAAATTGGAGATCTGGAAACTGGTCGGCTGGAAGTGCGCATTGCCCTTGTCCCAGACGCGGGCGGTGAGTTCGGCCAGAGCCGGCGCGAAAGTGTGTACGGGGTTTTCCGCCAGTTGCGGATATGCGATGTGGCCTTGCACGCCGTGCACCGTCAGCCGGCCCGACAATGACCCGCGCCGGCCGATCTTGATGGTGTCGCCGAGCTGCTTCTCGCTCGAAGGTTCGCCGACGATGCACCAGTCGATCATCTGGCCGCGCTCGCGCAGGGTCTCGACGACTTTCTTGGTGCCATCGACCGAGGGGCCTTCCTCGTCGCTGGTGATCAGGTATGCGATCGTGCCCTTGTGAGCGGGATGCTGGCGCACGAATTCTTCCGTGGCGGTGACCATCGCGGCGAGTGCGCTCTTCATGTCGGCCGCGCCGCGGCCATAGAGGAGTCCGTCGCGTACTGCGGGTTTGAACGGATCGCTGACCCATTCCTCGAGCGGTCCGGTGGGCACCACGTCGGTATGGCCGGCAAAACACAGCACCGGACCGCCCTTGCCGCGGGTCGCCCAGAAATTGTCGACGCTTCCGTAACGGAGATTCTCGACCTCGAAGCCGACCGCACCGAGCCGCCGTGTCATCAGCTCCTGGCAGCCCTGGTCGGCGGGCGTGACGGAATTGCGGGAAATGAGATCGAGGGTGAGGTCGACGGTGGCGGACATCGGTGCGCGTTATACGGAAGCGGCATGCCCGCAGCAAGCGGTTTTGTGACAGCAAGATGAAACCCGCGGGCACGCGGGCTTTTGCGGTATCCACCCTCCCGGCCGGTAGGCGGCACTCCAGGCGGTAAACGCTCATCACTCGGCGCTGAAATATTTTTGCAACCTTTCAGTAATAAATTGCCGCGCGTCACAACCGGAGGCCAATACCGTGACCCGCAAAATTTTCGTTTCTTCGCTCGCTGCCGCAGTCGTCTGCGCCATGAGCGCCACTGCGCACGCCCAGGCGGCGCGCGATTCCATCAACATCGTCGGATCGTCCACCGTCTATCCGTTCACCACCACCGTGGCCGAGCAGTTCGGGCGCGCCGGGAAGTTCAAGACACCGAAGGTGGAGAGCACCGGTACGGGCGGCGGCATCAAGCTGTTCTGCAACGGCGTCGGACCGCAATTCCCCGACATTGCCAACGCCTCGCGTCGCATCCGCCCCGCGGAGCTGCAGACCTGCGCGCAGAACGGCGTCAAGGAAGTCGTCGAGATCAAGGTGGGCTACGACGGTATCGTCATCGCCGAAAACAAGACCGGACAGTCGCTGACGCTGTGGCGCAAGGACGTGTACCTGGCGCTCGCGAAGAACGTGCCGGATCCGGCCAACCCGACGACGCTGATCGCCAACCCGTACACCACGTGGAAGGACGTCAACAAGTCGCTGCCGGCCACCAAGATCGAGGTGCTCGGGCCGCCGCCGACTTCCGGTACCCGCGACTCCTTCGCGGAGTTGTACATGGAAGCCGGTTGCCGCAGTTTTGCCTGGCTCGACGCGCTGCGTTCGCAGGATGAACCGCGTTTCAAGCGCGCCTGCGCCACCATGCGCGAAGACGGCGGCTACGTCGAAGCGGGTGAGAACGACAACCTCATCGTGCAGAAGCTGACCGCGAATCCGACGGCTGTGGGCATCTTCGGCTACAGCTTCCTCGAGGAGAACCTCGACAAGCTCAAGGGTGCGGTGGTCGACGGCGTCTCGCCGACTTTCGAAACCGTGGCTTCAGGCAAGTATCCGGCCTCGCGTCCGCTCTTCATCTATGTGAAGAAGGCGCACATCGGCGTGATCCCCGGTATCAACGAGTTCATCGCCGAGTACACCAGCGAAAAGGCGCTGGGTGAGGACGGCTACCTCGCGGAGAAGGGCCTGATCCCGCCGGCCAAGAACGAGATCGAAAAGATCCGCGCCGACGCGAAGTCGCTCAAGGCGCTCAAGCTCTGATCAACACCCGCGGCCGCGGCGCGAAGGATTGCCTTCGCGCCGCCGGCCAAACAACAAGCAAGACATTCGTCATCCCAAAGAACTCCAGGTAAATCCAATGACACGCAAACTCGTATCCATCGCCGTCAGCGGCGTGCTGGCCGCAGCCGCGGGCCTCGCCCCGACACCGGCGCTGGCGCAGAGCGCCGAAATCGAGGCACTCAAGCAGCAGCTGGCTGCACTCTCGTCGAAGATCGAAGCGCTCGAAAAAGCGCAGGCGCAGACCAAGAAGACGGTCGACGAAACCCAGGCGACCGCGGACAAGACCGCCGACGTCGTGGCGCAGAGCAGGGCGGCCCTGTCGTTCGCGGGTGACCTGCGTTACCGCAACGAGTCGTTCGACGTGCAGTACGTGGACCGCAACCGCCAGCGCGACCGCATCCGCGCGCGCTTCAACGCCAACTTCCGCGTGAACGACACCATCAACGGACAGATCGGTTTCTCGACTGGCGCGGACGATCCGCGCTCCGGCAACCAGACGCTGACCGATCAGAATGCGCGCAAGCAGTTTGGTCTCGATGTGGCCTATGTGACCTGGGCGCCCACCACGACGACCAAGATCACCCTGGGCAAGCAGCGCTACGCCTGGACGC
>Ga0315912_10006172_pt1 | contig 10804 bp, 8 predicted proteins | sample VfabasoilMG_FD_204469 | JGI IMG/M metagenome (GOLD analysis project Ga0315912, IMG submission 204469) | Garden soil microbial communities collected in Santa Monica, California, United States - V. faba soil | ecosystem: Environmental > Terrestrial > Soil > Garden | place: USA: California...
AGCCGCATCTGAAGTTACGACTGTCATACCATCAGCCGCAGAATGGGCTTGTATTACATCGAGATTGCGCGCTTGCAGGCTTTGTACTAATACTCGTGCAGCCCGACCTTCCGCAGTGTCCTGTGTTAGCTCATCATCTATAACGAGCACTCGCAAGCGCATTGGAACGAAATTTCCTTCAAGCATATCCACGCCCCCCCGGCAAAATCTTTAAGATTGATTAATTTGAATTAATATCGATCAAAACGCGTAAGAAGCCCATATCATGCCATGAACCCAATCACTATCGCCGCCACCCACATATTGTTCGGCAGCTCTGCCCGGGAACAATACGCCGATCACGCCAGTAACTGCGAGCTTATCAGTTGCTTGCCAGTCAGCGGTAAGATTAACTTCATCACCCCAGTCATCACTCGTAACACCTGGACCGAGGCTAGCTGGTTCGATGAGCGAAAATTTGTAATACATCAGATTCAATGTCAATTTTTCGATTGGTTGTGCTTTTGCCCGGAGCAGATGGCTTGTTAGGTTGCTATTTCCCAGTGGATATTCTCCAGTAATTTCGCCTTGATACCATGTGCCCCAGTCGCTGAAGCCATAAGCAATACTTCGAAAACCTTCATCACGAGTCGTGCCCGGGTCATCTCCATCGAACCGCGCATACCGATAGCTGAACACCGGTGACCAAGGCAAATCCTTAGCGTTATAAGCTAACTGAGCATACCATCCGTCAGCCTTGATCTCATCGCTTTTTTCGTGTGCATATTCACCACTAAAACTAAAGTTCTGCGGGAGTTTCCAATCGAAGCGGCCGGAATAGACATCAAGCTCATCCACGCCAGGAAGCCTTGCATCCACCAACATATAAGTACCACCCAGAGTTAGTTTATCGCCAAAGTTATATTCAAGGTTGCCCCCGTCAGCCTTGCCTTGGGTACCACCTCCACGTGGCTGGTTTTCGATGTGAAAAGCTTCTGCTAATAACTCTTTGCTCTTGACGCGAAATATAGCGGTATCCTTGAATGTCTTGCGCATTCCTAACCACCAGCCACCACGATTACCCCCATCACCGCCGCCATCCGCAACCAGCATACCGGTACCGATAAGATAATCTTGACGGCCTATCGCGACGGAAAAAGTGTCATCCTCGAGGAAAGAAAAGACATCGTTTATTTTCCAGCCAACATGTCCCTGCTCAACTCTGAAGGTGTGGGTCTTATCCTCACCAATGGTTAACCCGCTGGCGTCGTCACCAAAGGTATTGGTGTATGCATAACTAAGCTTGCCAAAAAAAGTGCCGCCAGCGAGCGGTGCTTCTAAAGCGAGTTGCGGTTCAAAACCCAGCTCCGCCCAGTCATTAACTTTCTCACCCAGAAATGATTCTGAATCGCCAAAATACGCGTTACTGCTCGACATCACAGCCCCAGCTAATTCGGCACTGAATACTAACTTGACACCAGCTTGATTATTGTAGAGCTCATATTCGGCCTGCGCCGCAGACGGGAATAAAGTTATGCCAGACACTATACTAGTGCATAGCCAGAAATATGTTATTTTTTTCATTTCATAGCCCCCGTAAGTGTAATCAGTGTGCGCTTACCGCTCAACTGACTAACGAGTTCATGGTAATCCTACAAAAAAGAAAATTCAATAGCATTAATAAAAAATTCATCAACATCTAAAAAATCAATGAATACTCAATAACAGACAGCTAATTTGAATAGATCAAACAATATTCGTTAATTTGGTTTTTGCTGACTTATGTTTTAAAGTGAGTATATTTGATTGACTAATACAAGGTGTAGGTTAAAGGATAAACTTTCTCGCTATGGCACTAAAGGTTCATACTTGACTGCGATGTAGGAGATAGTGTTAGAATTTGGCACAATACTGCTGTAAATTTGTTAGCATTAATCTGCAATTCCAACAGGGTAATATTTTCAGTCGCAACATTATTGACGAATTTATTAAGGATGACCGATATGCGCTGTTTATTTATTTTCCTGATAGCTGTCTTGCTTGCATCTTGCGGCAAAGAAGAAGCAAAGCCTCAGGCACGTCCGCCCACCGAAGTTTCTGTGGTCAAAGTTGTGCTACGCGATGCCCCCATTAGTTTTGAATATGTTGCACAGACTGAAAGCTCGCGCCAAGTTCAGATTGTTGCACGTGTTAATGGCTTTCTTGATAAGCGCGTCTATACTGAGGGCAGCATGGTCAAAGCAGGACAGATTATGTTTTTGCAAGATCCTAAACCCTTCCGTGCTTCGCTTGATGCCGCAAGTGGTGCACTTGCCGAGCAACAGGCTGCACTGCAAACAGCCAACCAGAATCTAAACCAAGTCAAACCGCTAGCAGAACTGAAAGCACTTTCTGTAAAAGATCTCGACGACGCGACCGGCCAACAACAAGGTGCGGCGGCGGCAGTGCAATCGGCAAGAGCTAATGTAGATCAAGCGCGGCTTAATCTCGGCTACACAACAATCACCACCCCTGTGACCGGGCTTGCCAGCTATGCGCGCGTGCAGGAAGGTGCTTATGTCAACGCAGGAAACAGCCTGCTAACGTATGTTTCCCAGATTGACCCGATCTGGATTAACTTTACTTTGTCCGAAAACGAGCTGCTTAGATATAGAGCCGATGTAGACAGCGGCAAGATTCGTCCACCTGCCGACAATGCTTATGTGGTAGAAGCTGTGCTCGCCGATGGTAGCGTGTTTCCGAACAAAGGTCGTATTACATTTAAAGATGCGGAATTTAATCAGCAAACCGGCACTTATCTAATACGTGCTACATTGCCTAACGCTGAAGCTACACTGAAGCCAGGGCAATTCGTGCGTGCGCGCCTTTCAGGCAGCGTGCGTCCAAATGCAGTCTCGATACCACAACGTGCAGTTTTACAAGGAGCGCAGGGACATTTTGTTTTTGTCATCGATAAAGATAGCAAAGCTGCTATGCGTAATATCAAGGCCGGCGAATGGAATGGCGACGAGTGGTTTATCAATGAAGGACTGTCGGAAGGTGAAGTAGTGGTCACCGACGGCATGTTGAAGTTAGCGCCGGGTGCCGCAGTCAAAATCGTCGATGCATCTGCAGCTATACCTGCCTCTGCTGAAAAAAAACCTGCCGAAACAGGCAATGAACAGCCGAAAAAATAGCAGAAGAAGACATTAATGTTCACCAACTTTTTTATTGACCGCCCGATTTTTTCTGCGGTAATTTCCATCGTCATTTCTATTGCCGGTTTCGTAGCGATGGTTAGCCTGCCGATTGCCCAGTATCCGCAGATCACACCAGTGCAGATTCAAGTTACAGCAACCTATCCTGGTGCCAATGCTGATCTGGTAGCACAGAACGTCGGTGCGCCAATCGAACAGCAGGTCAACGGTGCGGAGAACATGATTTATATGTCTTCGACCAATTCATCGAGTGGTAATTACACGCTGACGGTCTATTTTACTATTGAGACCGACCCTGCTTTAGCACAGGTGGACGTACAGAATCGTGTTAATCAAGCTATGGCTCAGCTACCACAAGAAGTGCAGGCGCAGGGGATTAACGTCGCCCAAAAATCGCAGACCTTCTTAATGATTGTGGCGCTATTCTCGCCCGACGGGCGCTATAGCGATGATTATGTCGCCAATTTTTCCAATGTCAGCGTGCTCGATTCTATTAAGCGTATCGATGGCGCAAATCAGGCATCAATCTTCGGTATCCCGGATTATGCGATGCGGTTATGGCTAAAGCCCGACCGTATGGCCCAACTCGGTATCACTGCGAGTGATATTTCGAATGTGGTCCAACAACAGAATCAGCAATTCGCCGTCGGTCGTATCGGCCAATCGCCAACACCGCAACCGGTGAATCAGACTTTCCCTGTGACCACTGGCGGGACTTTCACTGAACCAAAACAATTCGAAAACATTATCGTCCGTGCCGCTAACCAGGATGCTTCCATTGTGCGTATCAAGGATGTCGGTTATGCCGATCTTGGACGTAAAGCCTACACGTTACGCACCAATTATCAAGGCAAGCCTGCCACCCTGATTGCCATCTATCAGCAACCAGGCGCTAACGCCATTCAGGTTGCCAAAGATGTACGCAAACTGCTGACAGAGCAGTCCAAAAACTTCCCTGAAGGTCTGAAGTATGAAATCGCACTCGACACGACCAAATTCGTGCAAGCCTCCATAGATGCTGTTATCCATACTTTCTTCGAGGCGGTAGTTCTAGTGGTGTTGGTGGTGTTCGGCTTCTTGCATAGCATGCGGCTGACGGTCATCCCTACTTTAGCGGTTCCGGTATCTATTCTGGGCGCCATGATAGGCATGTTGCTGTTTGGCTTCTCCATCAATATGCTAACGCTTTTCGGCATGATACTCGCCATTGGACTGGTGGTGGACGATGCCATCGTGGTTGTAGAAAATACTGAGCGCAATATGGTCGAGCATGGTCTCACAGCCAATGCTGCGGCCAAGCGAGCGATGGAAGAAGTTGCCGGCCCGGTAATTGCGATTGTGCTTGTGCTAAATGCCGTATTTATCCCGGTTGCTTTCTTGGGCGGCATCACCGGAGCCTTATATAAACAGTTTGCCATCACCATTGCCGTTTCAATCATATTCTCGGGAATCGTCGCACTCACACTCGCGCCTGCACTGGCAGCGTTACTAATTCAAGCCAAGCATGGTGAAAAGAAAGGATTCTTCAAGTGGTTTGATGTCACTTTTGATAAAGTCACCAATGCTTATGTAAAAGTTGTAAAAGTTGTGATGCATCGCTGGGTGTTAAACATGTTGATCTTCGCTGGTGTTACTTTAGGGTCAGTCGCCCTATTCAAGATAGTGCCGACCGGCTTTATCCCACAGGAAGACCAAGGTTATCTATTCGTGCCCTATTTCTTGCCGGATGCAGCCAGCCTGGATCGAGTAGAGGCTGTCGGCAAGCAAGGTGCAGCCTTTATGAGCAAGCACCCAGCAGTAGCTAACGTAACCGAAGTCAATGGCTACAGTCTGATCGATTCACAATATAAAACCAATTACGGTCTGCTATTCGTCTCCCTTAAGGATTATGAGGAACGCAAATCTTCTCATCTGGGGGCAGACATGCTTATCGAAGACGCGAAAAAGGCTTATTCCAACATCCAGAGTGGTCTAGTGATACCGGTCAATCCACCGGCAATTCCAGGCTTGGGCATGACGGCTGGCTTCCAGATTTGGATACAGCAAAAGGGTAGTGGCAATTACGTGCAGCTCGGTGAGGTCGTGAAGAAAATTATGGAGAAGGCACGCACCCGACCTGAACTGGGCGCCGTTAACAGCACCATCAGCGCTATTGGACAACAGATGTTGGTAGAGGTAGACCGTGAAAAATCAGAAGTACTTGGTGTGCCGATTCAAGATGTTTATAACACACTGCAAGTGATGTTCGGTTCGTTATATGTAAGCCAGTTTCCGAAAGATTCGCGGTTATGGCAAGTCATTTTGCAAGCAGAACCAAAGTACCGCATGACACCTGAAGACATTCAGCGTTTTTATGTCAGAAACCGCGATGGCAAAATGGTTTCATTGGCGACGTTAGTCACAACCCGCTACGTCACTGGTGCCGACCTTGTTACCCGCTTTAATAACTATCCCGCTATCGCTATCAATGGTGCGCCTGCGCCAGGCGTGAGTTCTGGCGCCGCATTACAAGCCATGAGCGAAGTGGTTGCAGAAGTCATGCCTGATAACTACGGCTTTGAATGGTCCGGCGAAGCACGCGAACAGGTTTCTTCCGGTTCGACCTCAGCTTTAGCCTTTGTCTTTGGTCTAATATTTGTATTCCTTATCTTGGCCGCACAATACGAAAGTTGGTCGCTACCAGTCGGTGTGATGATGTCTGTGCCATTTGCCATGCTGGGTGCACTGATCGCCGTTTTCTTGCGTGATATCCCCAATGATCTCTATTTCCAGATCGGATTATTGACCTTGGTTGGCCTGGCTGCAAAGAACGCAATCCTGATCGTAGAATTCGCGGTGGAATTGCGTCATAAAGGCATGTCGGCATTCGATGCGGCAGCTGAGGCTTCACGGTTGCGGCTACGCCCTATCATCATGACTTCTTTCGCTTTTGTACTAGGCGTATTGCCTCTAGCCATTGCCACTGGAGCCTCGGCCAATAGCCGCCACTCTATTGGTACCGGTGTTATTGGTGGCACTATCGCCGCTACCATGATCGCTATCTTTTTCATCCCGATGTTCTACTACATCCTTGAAACCATGAGCGCCAAATTTTTTGGTGGAAAAAAACATGCTGAAGGACAGCATGAACATGTTGCCACACAAGACGTACCACCTCATGAAGAAGAGAAAAGCTAGTATGCAGCGCTATCTTACCCCTCTGTTCTTCGCTACCACACTGGCTGGCTGCATGCTGGTTGGCCCCAATTATCAGCGCCCGGAAATTGAAGCGCCAAATGCCTATATGTATCAACCCAAGGATGTAGCAATTGAGGCCGATATAGAATGGTGGAAGCAGTATGGTGACCCAGTCTTAGATCAGTTGATTATTGATGCTCTCAGTGACAACAAAAGCGTCATGATCGCCGCAGCTCGTGTCGAACAGGCTGCTGGAGTGCTTACTACTCAACGCGCCCCGCTTTATCCACAAGTTGGCTATCAAGGTGGTGCTGGACGCGAGCGGTTTTCAGAGCAAGGATTACCCTCATCGGGCACCAAAAACCCTGACTATGCCTTTCAAGCGCTGGTTGGAGCCAGCTGGGAACTAGATCTATGGGGCCGTATTCGCCGCCAAACTGAGGCCGCACAGGCTAACCTGTTTGCCACTCAGGAAGCGCGTCGCGGGGTAATTCTGACCCTAGTATCTGCTATCGCCCTTAACTATATTGAACTTCGCAGTCTGGATGAACAACTTGATGTGTCGCAGCGCACGCTTGCAACTTATGCAGAACAACTGCGCTTGATGGAACTACAATTCCAACATGGGCGGATTTCGCAAATGAACGTGGAACAAGCAAAAACACGTTACGAAAGTGCGGCTGTGGAGATTCCTAGGATCAACCGACTCATTGTAGAGCGTGAAAATATCATCGCTATCCTGCTTGGCAAAAATCCTGAACATATCCCTCGCGGCAAATCGATATCCACATTAAGCCTGCCTCAAGTGCCTCCGGGTATGCCCTCAGAGTTATTGGAACGCCGCCCTGACCTGCTGCAAGCTGAACAAGAGTTGATTGCGGCCAATGCCCAAATCGGCGCCGTCAAAGCACTTTACTATCCTTCGATCTCCCTCACTGCCCTATTGGGAGGAGTAAGTAAAGAGTTAGGCATGCTATTCGCTGGCTCGGCACGTACTTGGAGTTATGGTGGCACTGTCACCGGCCCGATTTTTACCGCAGGCACGATTGAGGGTCAGGTAGTGCAGGCAGAAGCTGGACAAAAGGCGGCTTTGCTTGCTTACCAATTAGCTATCCAAAGCGCTTTTGCCGATGTTGAGACCGCTCTGGTTGCACGCACTGAACTATCCACTCAGGTTGCAGCGCAGGAAAGGCTGGTTCAGGCATTACAAAATTATGCGCACTTCTCACAACTACTATATGAAGGCGGCCGTGAACCTTACTCCACCGTGTTACAAGCTGAAGAACAACTATTCCCGGCCGAGCTCAACCTAGTAGTGGTACGCGCCCAATTGCTGTCTTCGGTGGTAGGTATTTATAAAGCCATGGGCGGTGGCTGGGTCCAGCAAGCAACCGATATAGCGGATCAAGCGGCAGGGCTACAGCTGGACAAAGTGATGCGATTAGAAGAAAACGCCGCCACTGTGCCTGAAGAATCATTGAATGCCAATCCCGAGACCGACAAAGCCGTCGATGACTCAGCCCCTTAAGAAGCTAGTTTAGATAAACGCGATGAAAAAGGAGAAGCAATTGGCAAAAAAAGATTCCAAGAAAGATGTAGCCACGACTGCAAAAGTAGGAGTATCCTCTAAAACTTCGTCGCCAGCCAAGATGAGCGGCAAGGAATACGAAAAAGAACTACGACGGCTACAGGAGGAATTGTGTTACTTGCAGGATTGGGTAGTGCAAACCGGTCAACGTATCATCATTGTATTTGAAGGGCGTGACGCTGCTGGTAAGGGCGGCACCATCAAAGCCATCACCGAGAGACTTAGCCCACGTATATTTAAACTAGTAGCATTACCAGCCCCTACTGATCGGGAAAAAACTCAGATGTACATTCAGCGTTACTTAGCACATTTTCCGGCGGCTGGCGAAGTGGTGATTTTCGACCGCAGTTGGTATAACCGCGCTGGGGTGGAAAAAGTGATGGGATTTTGTACTAAAGAACAGCACCAGGACTTTCTAAACCTTATTCCGTTATTCGAGAAAACTTTTATTGAACATGGTCTTACCCTCATCAAATTCTGGCTGGAAGTTGGTGATGAAGAGCAGGAAAGGCGCTTCAAGGCACGCATTGAAGATCCAGTCCGACAATGGAAACTCTCCCCCATGGATCTACCTTCGCGTGAGCGCTGGTATGAATATTCGCTCGCTCGCGACCAGATGTTGAAAGCCACAGATACTGACATCTCACCCTGGCATATTCTGAACTCTAATGACAAAAAGCGCGCACGTCTTAACCTGATTTCTCATTTGTTAAAGCTCATTCCTTATAAAAAAATGCCTAGAAAGAAAGTTAAGCTACCTAAACGCGCAATGAAACATGCTTACGATGATGCAGCCACTATGAATGACCGTCGTTGGATACCTGAGATATATTGATATATCCGAGTTCTTGGTGGATGCGCTATTGAAGCACTTTCCTAGAAGATAAGCTGTAATTTGATATTGCCAATGGAAGTGGTAGAATCGATCAAAACCTTTTGATGCTGGAATTAAGAATTATGGCTAATGATAACAATGATCTCGGTACAATTAGTGCGCTGCTAGAAAGATTCAATGAACAGCGTCTTCCGCGATTACTAGAACTGAAAAAACGGGTAGATCAGGGTGAAAAGCTTAATGATTTTGATATCTTCCACCTGAAGGAAATTATTCAATCAGCCCATGAAATAGGTCCGTTAGCAGATCGTCACCCAGAGTATCAAACTTTGGTTGCCCAAGCAGTAAGTTTGTATAAAGAAATTACAAGTAAAGCGTTAGAGAACGAGCAAAAAGCTAGTGAATGAATAGCGGGCGTAACCTAATTTCTGAGCATTAATAAAACTGACCATTTACTAATAGGAGACGCTAATGGATCTAGATACGCTGGTAAATCACAGAACAATTACTGTTCGTTTTATGGACGGCACAAAAATATCATTCGATTTTCCAGAGGCATCAGATAGCTTACAAGCCAAACAATTCAAACTGGAAGAATTTTTTCTAGGTCAGCATCTTGTCATTGAAGCAGAAGGTGCATTAATGGTGTTCCCTGTGGCTAACATCAAATCTATAGAGATACCGATTTCCAAGAGCGAAGCACATATGAAGCTTCCTGCGCACACAATCCGTGATGCACGTATCATCGGCAGTTAAATCTTCTAAACATAAGCGAAACTTTATTAATGATTAAGCATAACTTTGCGGATATGCTTTGAGAAATCAGGTGATTGATCCGCCTCATGGGCTGCGTTATTTATATAAGCATGCTTCTGCAAATCCGAAAATGACAAGCTATTATCCAACCGATTAGACTCATAGAGATATTCAGGTACGTAGCCGCTTGCAAGAATTTTCCATGAGAATGGCAGATGTCCTTTATTTCCCCGTGTTTGCATCCATATCGTGGTAGTACAATTTTCCAATAAAGTATTATAAAAAACCGGACGATCATGTAGCTCATTTATTTGTTTTATATACTGTAGAAATATGGACTTTGCCCTTTCCTTAGAGCCGAGAAGTTGATAAAGATATACTTCCTCTTCAGGGTTTTTGCGATAGTTAGTACGTAAACGAATCACGTCGCGTTCATCGGCTACTATGTATATCAATTCAAATTGCCTAAAAAAACCTTTTATTGTCGAATAGCCTTCATTCTTCTCTTTCCGCGCCTCAATTGAGACGGCAAGGTGGTTACCTACCCCAAAATTAAAACTTAATATGGTATGAGCAATAGCTGGCCCCATCCAATAAATCGCAAATAAATCCATACTTTCAAGTTCATTTAAATCATAAGTCTTGGTGTAGTATGCGGGCTTATAGTCAAACTCACTTTTATAATCGAAGTTGCGGATATCATGCACTGTCACCAAATCACCTTCAATCGTTGCGTAAGCAAGCTTTTCAACATCTTGTTGCCATTGACGGTCGTTTGAGGGTGAAATACCTAGCCACCAAATTAAAATACACACAAACAAGACGCCATGAATCATGACCATGCGTCCATGCCAACGTGAAACACATAAAGCAACTAGAGCTAGCAAACCGGAAAAACCAAACATCACCGCTAGTATGGTTTGCATTGTAGTTGTTTGCGAGTCACCAAAATAAAGTGCACAAACACCCCAACCCGTTATGAGGATTATTACTGCTATCTTGAACAGCGTTTTAACAATTTTTAACATATCAATGCTTTTATTGAATTGATGCACAATTAATAAAAAAGCTCCAAACCAATACTAGGCTGGAGCTTTTATAGTTAGGCCAATGAAGCCAAGAAGGTAGCAACCCTATCTGGCTTAGTGCTAATTATTCGGCAAGCGGGATTCCTGCGCCAAGCTTGATTCTAACGATTCCATGCAGCTTATTCTCAATCTGCATGTAACGTGCTGCCTTAACTGCCGGCAGAACCTTTAGCACCTTAGGAAA
>Ga0315912_10006173_pt1 | contig 10803 bp, 8 predicted proteins | sample VfabasoilMG_FD_204469 | JGI IMG/M metagenome (GOLD analysis project Ga0315912, IMG submission 204469) | Garden soil microbial communities collected in Santa Monica, California, United States - V. faba soil | ecosystem: Environmental > Terrestrial > Soil > Garden | place: USA: California...
CGCGAGGGCGCCACCGCCGACCCCGCCACAGGCCGGCCCAGACCGTAGCCGAACAGCCAGGCGGCGGGCAGCAGGAAGTAGGCGTACCACAGCGGATATTCCAGCTGGCTGTGCAGCGCGATCAGCAACAGCATCATCCAGGCGCTGCGCAGCGTGACGCTGGTCGCTCCGTCGACTTCCTGCTGCGCCAGGCGCCAGGCGCGCCACAGCGCGGCCACCAACAGCGCCAGCACCAACGCGGCCAGCGGCAGGCCCAGTTCCACCGCCAGCTGCAGCGGCAGGTTATGCGTGTGGTCGAAGAAGGCCACCGGCCGCCCGGGGAAGGGCGTCAGCGTCCAGGCGAGGTTGAACTCGCCGAAGCCCACGCCCGCCCACGGCTGCTGGCGGATCAGCTCGAGCGTGTTGGCCCAGATGCCGAAGCGCGAGCCCGACAGGTCGGCCTCGGCCAGCCGGGTTTCACCGCCGAAGGCATGTTGGCTGAGCTCGGCCCAGGCGGCCAGGCCGAGCCAGGCCAGCAGGTACATCAGCGGCGACAGCATCAGCAGCGCGCGTGTCGGGCGCGACAGGCGCCGGTCGAGCAGGCCCCAGCACGCCAGCAGGCCCACGCCGAGCACTCCGGTGCGCGAGGCGGTCAGCACGACAGCAAAGTTCATCAGCGCGAACAGGGCCCAGCCGGGTGCGCGACGCAGCCGCCCCAGTTCGAGCAGCGGCACGACGGCGATGGCCGCCCACAGCAGCAGGCTGCTCAGATGATTGGGCTGGCGCAGGTTGCCGACGGCACGCCCGGCCAGCCCGGAACGCGCGATCCACTGGCCGTCGGCCAGCTCGGGCGCAAACACCTGGAACACGCCGATGGCCGCATTCAGCACCCCGGCCACGACCCAGCCGATGCAAAACAGGGCGAACAGCGGGACGGCCTGCGGGCAGGTGCGCACCGTGGCACCGCCGAGCAGCAGCAGCACGGCGGCCAGCAGCATGCCAAGCGCCGACAGCGCCAGGCCCATCGGCAAGGCGCCGGGCAGCCACGACCCCAGCACCGCACCCGTCACCAAGCCCAATGCGGCCAGCGGCCACGCCGTGTCACGCAGGGCGTGCCGCAGCGGCTGCGGCGCAGACGAGGCCAAGGCCGCCACGGCCACGAAGCCGCCCCACAGCGCCAGCGCCAGCGCCTGGTTCAGGAAAGTCGGCGAGGGCGATGCGTTGTAGGCCAGCAGCGACGGGCCGGCTGCGGCGGCCGTTGCTGCGGCCAGCAGCAGCCGCGGGTGCGTCATTGGGGGTGTCGAATGCCTGACTGCGTGGCCGCGTGCCTTCGGCGCCAAGCCGCAATCGTAGCAGCGCGCCAGCGCGGCAGGCCCCACACGGGCCGGCCCAGAACCGCCACGGGACAGGGGTCAGGCGTCGCGCAACCCGGCGTCAGGGCGCGCCGACCTTGCCGCCTGCCGTGTCACCCGACGGGCTTCCATTCGGAGCCGGCGCATCGAAGCGGCTGTCGAACTTGCTGTCCATGCGCGTGGTCAGGATCGAATCGCGGTTGGCCTGGCGCCGGCGCTCGCGCTCGCCTTCGATCTTGTCGATCTGCCGCTGCCGCTTGGCCTGCGCCTTCGCCTCGGCCTTGCGCAGCTTTGCCGACACGCTGCGGTCGAACAAGCCCCGCAAGCCCATGCCATCGGCCAGGTTGCGGCGCCGCTCTTGCTTGCGCTGTTGGTCCTTGCGCATGGCCTGCCGCTGGGTGCGGCCGGACGCGTCCGACCAGACCCACCAGACCACGGCCAACGCGAACGGCGACAGCACGAGGAACCAGGACCAGCCGGCCACCGGGTTCAGATCGGCCAACTTCAGTGCCACGAGCAGAACGCCCAAAACCATGAATACCATCGTCCGTCTCCGTGAATGCAAGCCGCCGTATCGGCCGTTTGCGCGCCCGGCCTGAGCGGCTGCAGTGTGGCACGTCGCGCAATTTGCGCAGCAATTCCGGGCCATGCCGGATGTCGCACCGTGCGAAATAGCGGTGCGGCGGCCGCTTTGCGGCTGAGACGAGTAGCAACCGGGAGACAAAGACTGGCCATTCCGCTTCCGGCGCCGGCAGCAAAATCTGCCGGCGCGGCGACGAACAGACCAACGGCCAGTCGCCGCTTCTGGGTGAGGAGTGTCAGGTGGGGCGACATTGCGGCCGGGTGCGATGATCCACGAAGCGGCCGTGCCGCCCGCGTCGCCACGCCCCCTCCGTACCTCGATTCGGACGCGTGACCGCACAAACCCGGTCATCTCCAAACGCTGAGGCCGAAGCCCGCAGCGAAAATGCCGGCACAGCGGACGCGGCCATGCACGGCCACGTTCGACCATCTACCCGCCCGATGCACGTTCCCGCTTGCATGCCGATCGCCAACCTGCCGCTGCGCTGCGTGTACTGCGGCGGTCCGCTCGGACCGGCCCCGTCGGGTGACCGCTTGCGCTGCGCTGCTGCCGGCTGCGGCCGGGAGTACCCGATCCTCGACGGCACGCCGATCGTGCTGAACGATGTTCGCAGCGTCTTCAGCACTGCAGAGTTCCTGGCCGCACCGCGGACGACGTACGCCGGAGGACAGACGTGGGCCAAGCGCATCGCCGGCTGGCTACCGTCCAACAGCCGCAACGTGTGCCGCACAAAGGCGTTCCGGCGACTCGCCGAACTGCTAAGCCGACGGGAGTCGCCCCGTGTGCTGGTCGTCGGCAAAGGTGACGGCGATCTCGACTACGGCGATGTTGATCGCCTCGATGGCGTGAGGATCGTCGAGGTCGACGTGTCGCTCGAGGGTAAACCGGCCGTCGTCTGCGATGCCCATGATCTCCCCTTCGAGGATGCGAGCTTCGACCTGGTCGTCTGCGAGGCCGTGCTGGAGCACGTGTTCGATCCGGCTCGCTGCGTCGCGGAGATGCACCGGGTTCTGCGGCCTGACGCGCTGGTGTTCGCGACGACGCCGTTCATGCAGCAGGTGCATATGGGTCCGTACGACTTCTTCCGCTTCACGCGCTCCGGACACCGCGCCCTATTCGGGCGCTTTGACGAGGTCGACAGCGGCATCGCGACGGGTCCTGCCAGTGTCCTCGTGTGGAGCGTCGAGTACTTCGCACTGTCCTGGTTCGAGGGTGTGACGGCCCGGAGGGTCGTCAAGGCCCTCACGCGACTGCTGCTCGGCTGGCTGACGCGGCTCGACCCCGTCCTCGCACGTCGCCGCGCCGCGTTCGACGGTGCCGGGGGCTTCTACTTCATCGGCCGCGCCGCCACCACCACGAACTTCGGTCCCCGCCAGGCAGTAGCCTACTACCTGGGATGCGACGATACGAAATGACGATAGAAAGGACGACATGACTCGAATATCGGATGACGCGACGGCCGTCGTAACGGACGACGTGCGGTTCGCATTCGGCGAGAACTGGGCCAGCTACGCCGGAGGCATCGATGACGAAAGGGTCAACCAAGCCGTCGCCGGGCTGCAAGCGCTGCTCGGGCCGGATGCGCTGGTGGGCAAACGATTCCTCGACATCGGCAGCGGCTCCGGCTTACACGCGCTGGCGGCGCTGCGGCTCGGCGCGTCGGGGGTCTGCGCGTTCGACATTGACGCGGACAGCGTCGCCACCACCGAGGCCATGCTGCGTCGCCGCGCTCCGGGGCAGCCCTTCCGAGTACTGCGACGCGACATACTGACCGTCGAACCTGGCGAGTTCGCGGGCTTCGACGTCGTGTACTCATGGGGCGTCCTCCACCACACAGGGCAGATGCGCGAAGCAATCTGCCGTGCGGCCGCCTTGGTCGGCCCCGGTGGATCGTTCGCGCTCGCGCTCTACCGAAAGACCTGGCTATGCTGGCTCTGGAAGATCGAGAAACGCTGGTATGCACAGGCTGCCCCAGAAAGGCAGCGTGTCGCGCAAGCGGCCTACCGTGGCCTCGTGCGCCTCGGGTGCCTCGTCACGGGACGCAGTTACGCCGAACACGTACGCGACTACCGGTCGAACCGCGGCATGGACTTCGACCACGACGTTCACGATTGGCTCGGCGGCTATCCGTACGAATCGATCACGCCCACCGAAGTGGTTGGGCTGCTACACGGCCTCGGTTTCGAGCCCGTGTCTCGCAAAGTGCGAACAGATGCGAAGTCCCTGTCCGGCCTGCTCGGATCGGGCTGCGACGAATTTGTCTTCCGCCGAGTTCGCCAGTGAGGCCGAGGACGCCTGCCACGCATTGCTTCGGCACGTAGGTTCCTGTGCTCAAGCGCCACCCTATCAAGTGATGCGTCGGGCTGTTCTAGTGACCCACTACTACCCCGCCCACGGGGGGGGAGTCGAAAGAGTGGCCGAGCAACTAGCCCACCGCATCGCGCGTGACGAGGGATTTTCGATCACGTGGTGCGCCAGCGACTCCGATCCGCCGCCCATCCTGCCGGGGGTGCACTGCGTGCCGATGCGTGCGCTGAACCTGATTGAGCGGATGTCCGGTTTCCCCTACCCGCTGTGGACGCCTCACGCCCTCCAGCGGCTCGCCCGTCTCGTTCGCGAGGCCGACGCGGTCCATGTCCACGACGGCATCTATGCGGGCAGCCTGGCCGCCGCGGCGCTCGCACGCCGGTTCGGACGACGCTTGGTCGTTACGCAGCACATCGCGGATGTCCCGTTGAAGATTCCGCTGCAGTGGATCCTTGCGTCGGCCAACCGACTCGCTGCACGACAGGTTCTGGCGCACGCCGACGCCGTGGCTTTCATCAGTCCTGCCGTTCAGCGCTACTTCGAAGACTTGTCCGGCGCGCTGCCGCAATACCACTATGTCGCCAACGGCGTCGACGTCGACATTTTCCAACCGGCCGGTGACGGTCGGACGCCGGCCGAACGCCGCGAGGTGCTAGGGTTCGACCCGTCTCGTCCTTTGCTGCTGTTCGTCGGTCGCTTCGTGCCGAAGAAGCGGCTGCCGATCGTCCGCGCAATCGCGGCAATGCGGCCGGACTGGCAATGGTGCGTCGTCGGGCACGGCGTCGAGCGACCCCGCGACTGGCGACTACCCAACGTGACCGTGCTCGAGCCGATGCCGCAGACCGATCTCGCGGCGCTGTATCGCGCCGCCGACCTGCTGGTCCTCCCGAGCGAGGGCGAAGGCTTTCCGCTGGTCGTGCAGGAAGCCATGGCTTGCGGACTGCCGGCATGCATCACCGATGCGGTCGCCGCCGGCTCGACAGTGCCGCCAGCATTGCGGACTCCGTTGCCGAGCGCCGTGTTGCGCGCGCCGGAGGCAGGCGCGCAGGCAATCGCCGACTGGCTCGCCCTGGCAAACAGCGTCCGCCTCGCTCAACGTGCCGCGTGCGTCGCGTTCGCTGCCCGCGAGTGGAGCTGGGACCGCTCGGCGCGCCGCCACGCCGAATGGCTCCGGGGGGATGCCGCGTGAGCGCCAAACCGTCTGGGAATGCCGCGCCGGCAACCACCGCAAGCCTTTGGGACCGGCAACTGCTGCGCGGGATCATGGCGGTCGGCGCGTTCGCTGCGATTGCCGGCGCGTTGCGTATCGCACAGGACGCCGCTGTGGCCTGGCGCTATGGCGCCGGCCCCGTCACCGACGCGTACTTCTTCGTGCTCAGCATCGTCTCCTGGCCAGTCGCGGTCGCCCTGTCGACCCTGACATTCGTCATCGCACCAGCTGAGGCGACGTTGCGTGCGCGAGGGGGGGCGGCTCTTGCGCGATTCCGCTCTGAACTCCTCGCGCTGGTCTTGGCCACCGCCCTGGTTGCGTTGCCGCTGACCTATGCGATGCTTCAAGCCATCGTCGCGTTGCCGGCTGTCGGTCTCGCGCCCGCGACCTTGGACGCGGCCGAGCGCGCAGCGCGCGCGCTGTTTGCAGTGACCGCGCTGGGTATCGTCGCCGCGCTGCTGTCAGCATGGCTCATCTCGGCGGCGCGACACGTCGTGACGCTGATCGAGGCCGTCCCAGCCCTGGCTCTTGTCGGCGTGCTCGTGGCGTCCGGGCCAACACCCGGAACTGCGCTCTACTGGGGAACGACCGCTGGATTCGCCATGCAGGTTCTGGTGCTGGCGATGCTGCTGCGAGCCGACGCCGCACTGCCGCGCCCGCGCCTCGGATTCTTGTCGGATGCATGGCGCCACGCCGGACCGGGAGCTGCCGCGATGCTCGGCGGTCAGGTATTGTTTGCGCTCGTACCGCTGATAGATCAGTTGTTCGCCGCGCGCATGGGCGACGGCGCGATCGCCTCGCTCGGATATGCCAACCGGCTGCTGGTGGGTCTGCTGGGGTTAACCGGGCTGGCCCTGCAGCGCGCCAGCCTGCCGTTGCTGTCACGATTGGCCACAACATCGAAGGCCGCGGCCCACGCTGTGGCGATAGGCTGGGCCTGGCGCGCGGGCGCCCTGGGCACGCTGCTGGCAATCACTATCGGTACGCTGGCCGATCCGATCGTTGGTCTTCTCTACGAACGGGGCCGCTTCAGCGCGGACGACCGAGCGTTCGTCGCCTCACTGTTGCGCTACGGCGTCCTTCAGATGCCGTTCTACCTGGTCGGCATTGTCGCGATCACCGCGCTGGCCGCGATGGGGCGCCACACCTTCCTGGCCTTGGCGGCCGTCGTTGGCTTGGCTGTGAAGTTAGTGGGCAACATGGCGCTTGCCGACATCGCCGGCCCCGCCGGTCTCCAAGTAGCGTCGGTCATGATGTACGCGTCGACCTCGGCGCTGGCGTGGGTAGCCCTTCGCCGCAATTCCAGCGCGTAGTTTGAGTAGAGGCAATGTTGGACCAAGAGTGCATCTGTGGCCACCTTCAGACAAGCGGCGTCGCTGTTTTTGACCGCGCGCGCGGGTGCTACGCGGCGATGCTCGCCGAAGTCGCGCGCCCCGCCGATGGCCAGGCGGGACGTGTGCTGAACTTCGGAATCGGGCCGGGACACGTCGGGCGACACCTCGTGGCAGGCGGGTGGACGGTTGCGGCATTCGATCCGAGCCTCAGGGTGGTTGAACGCGTGGCACGAGGCGGTGTCGACCGTGGCACGGCCGGAAACGCAAGTCGCAGATGAGTCGCTCAGCGCGCGTCACGGTCTTTCTGCCCTCGATGGCCGGGGGGGGCGCGGAGCGGTCCATCGGACTAATCGCCGGCGGGTTGGCCATGAGTGGAGTCGATGTGTCGTTGGTGTTGGCGTCAGCGACCGGCCCTTACCTGGCCGAGCTTCCAGCGTCGGTCCGCGTCCTCGATCTACGACGCGGCTCGGCGCTGGGCGCGTTGCCAGGCTTGATTCGCCATCTGCGGGTGTCGCGTCCAGACGCGCTGTTATCGGCGATGAATCAAGCCAACGTCGTCGCCGCGCTCGCGTGGCTCATCGCGCGCTCGCGTGCGCGCCTCGTGATTAGCGAGCGCGCCAACCTATCCGCACTGCTGGGCGAGTATCGGGGCCTACGCATGCGCGCCACCGTTGCGCTGGCGCGCCGCTTGTATCCAGAGGCATCGTGCGTCGTCGCGGTGTCCGAAGGCGTCGCTGACGACCTCGCGGTGCGGCTCGCGTTGCCACGGGATGGCATCGAGGTGCTGCCGAACCCGATCGTCGACGATCGGTTGCACCGGCTGGCGGCGGAGGCACCGCGCCATCGCTGGCTCGTCCGACGCGACGTCCCGGTCGTGCTCGCGGCCGGGAGGTTGATCGCTCAGAAGGACTTCGACACGCTGTTGCGGGCGTTCGCCCGGATTCGGCGCACGCGGCCGCTGCGGCTCGTGATCCTCGGAGAGGGTGAGCGGCGCGACGCGCTGAATAACCTCGCCCGCGCACTCGGCGTCGCCGAAGATGTCGACCTCCCCGGCTTCGACGCGAACCCGTTTGCCGCCATGCGTGCGGCCGACGTGTTCGTGCTGTCGTCGCGCTACGAGGGGCTACCAGGGGTCCTGATCCAGGCGATGGCGTGCGGCACCCGCGTCGTGGCAACCGACTGCCCGAGTGGTCCGCGCGAGATCCTCGCATCGGGGCGCTGGGGTCGGCTGGTGCCGGTCGGCGATGAAGCGAGGCTGGCGCACGCGATCACCGCCGCGCTCGACGACCCAAACCCGCCCGACGTGCGCGTTCGCGCCGCTGCGTACTCGGTAGATGCAGCGGTTGCCGAATATGCACGTGTGCTGGGCCTGGCCTGACCGGCAGGTTTCAGGTAGCTCTCTGAAGAGCTTGCCCGCCGTCGGCCCTGCGGGCAATGGCTTCACGTAGAGGTCCCCGTTCGCCAAGCCTCAAACATAAGCACCGGCCACAGGCGATAGCCCCAATCGTTGCGTCTCTGCAAATGCTCGGCCCAAAGTCGACGAATTGGTGCTGGGTCCAGTAGTCCCGCGTCGCGCAGTCTCGGCTCGGCTAGGAGGTCCTCAGCCCAGTCGCGCAAGGGGCCGCGCAGCCAGTCGTGGATCGGGATGCCAAAGCCCATCTTGGGCCGCTCGACCATTGCTCGCGGCACGTAGCGGTCAAGCACCTGCCGCAGCAACCACTTGGCCTGGCCGTCACGGAACTTGAAGTGCTGCGGCAGGCGCAGCGCGAATTCCACGATCCGGTGGTCGAGCAGTGGCACCCGGGTCTCAAGCGAAGCCGCCATCGCAGCGCGGTCAACCTTCACTAGGATGTCGTCCGGCAGATAGGTACGCAGGTCGAGCATCATCATACGTGCGGCAAACGCAGCGACCGGCGCGGGCGCGTCGCTGAACGCCGTGGCCGGATCGGACACGCCGCGCACCGGACTTTCGCCCTGCGGCCAGAACGATACGAGTTGCTCGTACAGCGCATCGTCGGAACGCACGCCGAGCACGACCGACAACTTGCGCAGCCGGTCAGCGCGGTGGCCCTCGCGCAGCGCCCGCGGCAGCAGCGGTGCCACCGGCGCCAGCAGCGCGCTCCAGACCTCCGCCGGCAATGCCCTCAAGGCCGCTGCGACGGCACGACGCGCCGCCAGCGGTGCCGCCGCAATGCGCTGCGCCCAGTGGTATCGCTCGTAGCCGCCGAACAGCTCGTCGCCTCCGTCACCGGACAGCGAAACGGTGACGTGCCGACGCGCGAGCTGGCTGACGAGGACGGTGGGAATCTGGGATGCATCGGCAAACGGTTCGCAGTAGATCGCGGGCAGTCGCGGAATGACGTCGCGCGCCTCCGCCGGCGTGACGGTCAGTTCCGTGTGGAGGGTGCCGAGATGCGAAGCGATGGCGCGCGCATGCGCGGACTCGTCGTACGCGGCTTCTGCAAAGCCGAGTGTGAAAGTGCGCACCGGTTGCGACGACAGCGCCTGCATGACCGCCACCGTGGCCGACGAGTCGATGCCGCCTGACAGAAACGCGCCGAGCGGTACATCGGCCACCCGCTGCGCATCGATCGACTGCCGCAGCAGCCTGTCAAGCTCTGCCAGGGCGTCGTCGTCGCGCAAGCGCAGCGGATCGCGTGCACCGGCCAGTGCTGCTTCGCGAACCGACCAGTAGGGCACCGGCTCGGCTTCGGCATCGCTCGGCTGACGCAAGGTGAGCATCGTGCCTGGGAGCAGCTTGCGAATGCCACTGTAGATCGACCACGGCGACGGCACATAGCCGTACCGCAGCAGCAGCGACAGCGCACCGCGGTCGATCGGCGCCGCAAAGACCCGATGGGCGCGAAGCGCCTTGAGCTCAGAACCGAACAGCAGCACACCGCCCTGCAGACCATAGTAAAGCGGCTTCTCGCCGAGCCGGTCGCGCGCCAGCGTGAGCGTCCGCGTGTCGCGATCCCAGAGCGCCATCGCGAACATCCCGACCGCGCGCCGAAGCGCTTCGGCCACACCCCAGGCCACGATTGCGGCGAGCAGGGTCTCGGTGTCCGAGTGGCCTCGCCACGCCGGGGCCAATCCTGCGGCCTCCAGTTGCCGGCGCAGGTCGAGATGGTTGTAGATCTCGCCGTTGTAGACGATCACCCAGCGGCCGCCGTCCGCCTGCATCGGCTGGTGTCCCGCGGCGGAAAGGTCAACGATGGCCAGCCGCCGATGCGCAAGCGCAACGCCAGCGGCAAGGTCAATCCACTCATCGCACTCATCCGGACCACGGTGCCGCAGCGCATCGCCCATCGCTCGGGCGATAGGCGCGGCGTCGGCCGGAAGACCTCCCGTTGCGAAGAATCCGGCGACGCCACACATCCAGTCAAGCCGCCGCCGCCGCCGCGCGCGTGCATGCAGCCAGTTCGCGATAAAGACCAGCGTAACGGCCAGCCACCGCCTCCAAACCGTATTCGGCTTGCATGCGCGCGCGAGCGCGCGCGCCTAACATCCGCCGACCGTGCGTCCCGGCATCGAACAATGCGATCATGGCCTCCGCAAGCGCGGCCTCATCGCCGGGGGATATGACCTGCCCGTCTCCGCCGACTAACCGCGGAGAATCGCCAACCTCAGTGGCAATGCACGGAAGCGCACAGCATAGTGCCTCGCCGATGGAGTTCGAGAACGCCTCTATTGCCGTTGACGGGGAGACGTAGACGTCGAGCGCGGCCATAAGCTCGGGTACGTCGCGTCGGTCGCCCAGGAGGTGTACACGCCCCGCCAGACCGGGCACTGCGGACAGCAAGAACAATTCGGCGTCCGCTTGATCGACGCCCGGGCCCGCAAGGACGAAGCGGCAGCTTGGCCGCGCCGCAACGACCGTACGCGCCGCGCGCAGGAAGCCCGCCTGGTTCTTGGCCGGGTGGCGACGCGCGACGAGCCCGAATACGACCTCGTCATCACGCGCACTCCACGCGGCGCGCCATCTCGCACGTGCAGCAGCATCCGGTCCGAAATGCGTGGTGTCGAAACCATTGGGTA
>Ga0315912_10006174_pt1 | contig 10802 bp, 8 predicted proteins | sample VfabasoilMG_FD_204469 | JGI IMG/M metagenome (GOLD analysis project Ga0315912, IMG submission 204469) | Garden soil microbial communities collected in Santa Monica, California, United States - V. faba soil | ecosystem: Environmental > Terrestrial > Soil > Garden | place: USA: California...
TAGCCCATGCGGTTGACGCGCACAATCGTGCGCGCGAGGCTGACGTGTTCGGCCGGCGCTTCGAAGATCGATTTGATGTGCTCGAGGCGCGTTTCAAGCGTGGCGAGGCTCGCTTTGGCGTCCTGGTAATCGTCGACGGTCGCCTTGAGTTCCTTCTCGATGGCGGCGACTTCGGCGGACAGGTCGCCGGCGCCGGCTGCGATCTCGTCGATGCCGTTGCGGCGCAGGTTCAGCATGCGCAGCCGCGAGCCGAGCATGGCCTTGCGCTGCTCGAGTTCCGTCGCGCGCTCGCCCAGCGCCGTAATGCGCGCGAGCGCGAGCGCGGCGAGGCGCCGCAGGATCAGCATGCCGACCTGGCGCCGGCAATCGAGCAGTTCGGCGGCCGGGGCAAGCAGGCGGTGCTTGTCGAAGCTGACCGTGGTCTGCGCCACGTCCTGCCGCAGCGCGCCGTCCACGATCGCGGGGGCGAACACGCCGCGCTCGGCTTTCAGCATGCCGAGCAGCGCGTGCGCGTGCGTCGCCGCGGCATTCGCGGGCGCCGCGAAGAATGCACGCAGCTCCTCGCTGCGGCCGAGCAGCGCCGGCATTTCCGCGGCGGAGGCGAAAAACGCGTTCAACAGGGGATCGGACGACCAGGCCGCGCGCGTGAACTCGATGGGCGCGGGCAAATCGCGCGCGATCGTGCGCAGGTGCGCGATCGTGCGCTCGGCCCCCGGCGCGATCTTTTTCTGGTAGCCGGCGACGCTGCGCAGGCGCGGATCGACCGCCTCGACGATTTCCTCGATCACGAGCCGCACCAACTCCGCCTCGGCCGCCCCGCCGGCGGGCGCGGCGCCGAACAGCCGAGACGCGACATTCGAGAAAAGGCTGGCGAACGGCATGCAGCGAGCGCTAGGCCATGATGTTGACGCCGCCATCCACGTACAGCGTCTCGCCCGAAAGCCGCCGCGCGTACGGCGTCGCGAGAAACGCGCAGGTGAAACCGACGTCCATGATGTCGACCAGTTCGCCCAGCGGGGCGCGCCGGGCGGCGTCGTTCAGGAGCTGCTCGAAGTCCTTGATTCCGGAGGCAGCGCGCGTCTTGAGCGGCCCGGGCGAGATCGCGTGCACGCGGATGCCCCGGTCGCCGAGCTCATAGGCCAGGTAGCGGCACGACGCCTCGAGCGCCGCCTTGACGGGGCCCATCACGTTGTAGTTGGCCACGACCTTGTTGGCGCCGTAATAGCTCATCGCAAACATGGTGCCGCCGCCCTTCATCAACGGCGCGGCCAGCCGGGCCATGCGCACGAACGAATGGCAGGAGATGTCCATCGCCTGCTTGAATCCGTCCGCGCTGCTGTTGAGCAGCCCGCCCTGCAGGTCGGCCTTCGGCGCCCAGGCGATCGAGTGGACCAGGATGTCGAGCCGGCCCCATTCCTGCGCCACCTTCTCGAACACCGCTTCGAGCATGCCCGGCGCGGACACATCGAGAGGCATGAAGATCGGCGCCGCAAGCTCCTGCGCCAGCGGCTCGACGAATTTTTTTGATTTCTCGTTCAGATAGGTAATGGCAACGTCGGCGCCCAGCTCGCGGAAGGCCTTGGCGCAACCGTAGGCGATGGATTGGTCATTGGCGACGCCGATCACCAGCGCCTTGTGGTCCGCCAATACGCGACGGGGAATTTGCAGGTTCATGCGTCGTCTCTCCTGACGCGGCTATTGCGCCGACCAGGCGCCGTCGATGGGCAGCGCCGCGCCGCGGATCTGCGCCGCAGCCTCGGAGCACAGGAACACCGCCAGCGCGCCGATCTGCTCCGGGGTCGCGAATTCGCGCGACGGCTGCTTCTCGGCGACCAGATCCAGCTTGGCGCGCTCCACGGCAATGCCCTCCTTCGCCGCGCGCGCGTCGATCTGCTTCTGCACGAGCGGGGTCAGCACCCAGCCGGGGCAGATCGCGTTGCACGTGATGCGGGTTTGCGCAGTTTCGAGTGCGATCACCTTGGTGAGGCCGACCAGGCCGTGCTTGGCCGCGATATAGGCGGCCTTTTGCACGGAGGCCACCAGCCCGTGGACCGAGGCGATGTTGATGATCCGCCCCCAGTTGCGCTGGCGCATCTGCGGCAGCACCGCCTTCACGGTGTGGAAGCTCGACGACAGGTTGATCGCGATCACTGCGTCCCAGCGCTCCTCGGGAAATTCCTCGAGCGGCGCGGTGTGCTGGATGCCCGCGTTGTTGACCAGGATGTCCACCGCGCCGAGCTCGCGCCCGGCGCCGGCGACCATTTCGCGAATCTGCTCCGGCTTGGTCATGTCGGCGCCGCTGAAAGCGACCTTGACCTTGAATTCGGCCGCGAGGCCCGCGCGCAGCTTCTCGATCTCGCCCGCGTCGCCGAACCCGTTCAGCATCACGTTCACGCCTTGCGCCGCGAGCGAGCGCGCGATGCCGAGCCCGATGCCGCTGGTGGAGCCGGTGACGACGGCCGATTTTCCCTTGAGCATGCTTTCTCCCGGAGTTGTGTTCAAGCTGCAATCGCGCGCCGCGTGTGGCGCGCGATCATGAGCTCTTCATTGGTCGGTATGGCCCACGCCGCGACGCCGCTCGCCGGTGTGCTGACGCGCGGCCCGCCTGCCAGGTTCGCCGCCGGGTCGGGCTCGATGCCGAGCCAGCGCGCGTCGCGGCAGACGCGCTCGCGGATCTCCGCCGAGCGCTCGCCGATGCCGCCGGTGAATACCAGGGCATCGAGGCCGCCCAGCGCCGCAGCGAGCGATCCCAGCTCGCGGCCGATGCGGTAGACGAAGAGGTCTACGGCGAGCCTGGCGCGCGGTTCCCGGCTCGCGAGCAGCGTGCGCATGTCGCTCGAGACGCCCGACACGCCGAGCAGGCCGGACTGCTGATAGATGAGCTTCTCGATGGCGCGCGCGTCCATCCCGAGTTCGTCCATCAGGTAGAGCACCACGCCGGGATCGATATTGCCGCAGCGCGTGCCCATCGGCAGCCCGTCCACCGCGGTGAATCCCATCGTGCTGGCGACGCTCCTGCCGGCGCGCATCGCGCACATGCTCGCGCCGTTGCCAAGGTGCGCGACGACCACGCGGCCGGCGGCCGCCTTCGCGTCCAGCCCCGGCAACGCGCCCGCGATGTACTCGTAGGACAGGCCATGAAAGCCGTAGCGGCGCACGCCACGGTCCGTGATCTCGGGCGGCAGCGCGAAGCTCTGCGCCAGTTCGGGCTGCGCACGGTGAAAGGCAGTGTCGAAGCAGGCAACCTGGGGCAGCTGCGGCGTGCGCGCCGCGACGATCCGGATCGGCGCGAGATTGTGCGGCTGGTGCAGCGGCGCGAGCGGCACCAGCTTCTCCAGTTTCGCGACCACCTGCGCATCAAGGCGCACGGGCTGCGCGAATTCCATTCCGCCGTGCACTACGCGGTGTCCCACCGCGACGAGGCGGAATTCGCCGCGCAAGCCCTGCAGGAATTCGGTCAGATGGGCGATGCCGCCCTCGTGGCCGAGCCGGGTGCCCGCCTCCCATTTGTGCGCGCCAATGGTCGCGCCCCTGGCGTCCCTGGCCGAAAAGCTCGGCGATGTATAGATGCCCTCGATCAGGCCGCCCAGGCGGAACCCAGGCTGCCCGCCCTGGTCGGCGAAGAGCGAAAACTTGATGCTCGACGACCCCGCGTTCAGGACGAGGATCGCGTCTTGCATGGCGTTACCTGATCGCCTTGCCGCCGCTCTTGGAGCGCGCAGCCGCGACCAGCGCCGCCACCGCGCAGGAGGCGAGCCGCGTGATCAGCGAGTCTGCGCGGCTGGTCAGGATGATCGGCACGCGCGCGCCGAGCACGATGCCGGCGGCATCGGCACCGGCGAGGAAGGACAGGCTCTTCGCCAGCATGTTGCCGGCCTCCAGGTCCGGCACCACCAGCACGTTGGCGCGCCCGGCGACCGGAGAATCGATTTTCTTGATGTGCGCCGCCTCCAGGCTGATCGCGTTGTCGAGCGCGAGCGGGCCATCGAGCACTGCGCCCGTGATCTGCCTGCGGTCGGCCATCTTGCACAGCGCCGCGGCCTCGATCGTGGACGGCACGTCCGGATTGACGGTCTCCATCGCCGACAGGATCGCCACGCGCACCTCGGCCAACCCCAGGTCGTGCGCGAGATCGATCGCGTTCTGCACGATGTCCACCTTGTCGCGCAGCGTCGGCGCGATGTTCACCGCGGCATCGGTGATGATGAGCGGATCCGGGTGGCCGGGAACGTCCATGATGAAGCAATGGCTGACGCGCCGGGCGGTGCGCAGGCCCGTGTCGCGCCGGACCACCGCGCCCATCAATTCATCGGTGTGCAGGCTGCCTTTCATCAGGGCTTCCACCTTGCCGGCGCGTACGAGTTCCACCGCTTTGGCCGCCGATTCCTGGCTGAAGGCCGCTTCCACGATCGGATAGGCGGAGATATCCAGGCCGGCCTTCGCCGCGACTTCCCGGATCCGCGCCGCCGGACCCACCAGAATAGGCGCAATCAGCCCCGCCTTGGCGGCGTCCACGGCGCCTTGCAGCGAACCCTCGTCGCAGGGATGGGCGACCGCGGTCGGCGTCGGCGCCAGCGCCTTGCAGCGCGCGATCAGGCGCTCGTATTTCTCGTGCTTTTGCGGCATCCGGGTTTCGGGCCGGTCAGCTGCGCTTGGCGGAAGCGAGTCGGCGCACGCCGCCTCCCGGGCGGCTCAGTACCGCGCGGATGCGCTCGACCATCGCGAGCTGCTCGGGCGCCGGCTGCTGGCCCTGGACGCGCGGGTCGGCGATCAAGCGGGAAAGCAGCGTGAGGATGCGCTCCCGGTCGGCAGCTTCGGCCAAAAGCACCGGCAGGGTGGCGATCGCCTGGTCGGGCTCGTAGCGCGCGATGATCTCCTGCTCGCCGCGCAGGCGCCGCCACTCGTCGAGCGGCAATTGGGGCAGGAATTCGCTGTAGTCCTTCATCAGATCCTGGCGCATCACCACCCGCGAAAGCGGCAGGTCGCCCCTGCGCGAAACCAGATAGGCGATGCGCGCGAAGGCCTCGTCGTACCCGCCCTCGCTGATCGACGCGAGCGCATCCTTGACGTACGGAATCTCGCGCGAATCGGTGACCGTGGCCGCGCGCGCCTGCGCCTCGTGCTTGTCGGCGAGGTAGAGCGAGAACATGTTGCCGTAGGTCTGGAAGAACGCCGCCTCGCTGGTGGCGTCGCGCATGGAGCGGTAGAAGTCCAGCGACGCGCTGAGCAGTTCCGACATCATTTTCTCGGCCCGGCGTGCCGGGTCGTCGGGCGCGAGCGCCTGGCGCTGCGCCTTGACCGCCTGCGCCGCGGGCCCGAGCCATGCCAACCATGGATTCGCATCCGAAATCGCCGAGCGCTGCGCTCGCAGCGGGTGCAGTTCGCGCGCCAGCTTCGCGCTGAAATCGCTCGCCATGGACTGGACCAGCGGCTGCGCGAACAGTTCATAGGCGCGCTGGTTGAACTCCGACATCGCGGCGACGGCCTCGAACGGCTTCTCGTCGTTGCGCTGCAGGCGGTTCAGGCGCGCGGTGATCTCCTCCAGGCGGCGCTCCTGGAACTCGACTTCGTACTCCGCCTTGCCGCCGTCCCCCTTCTTGTCGTGGATCTTCATGGCGTACAGGCCCGGCGGCAGCAGTTCCACCGACTTCATCACTTCGACGATCTGCGCGTGCTCCTTCTTCGCCACCTTGCCGGAGACGAAGATGCCGAGGTGGCCGATGTCCTCGTGCAGCAGCCCGACGATCACCTGGCCGCGTGCCTTGATTTCCTCGGTGCTGCCGTAGATGTCCGCCACCCAGTTGAAGGCCTGCTGCGGCGGCGTGATGTTGTCGCCCATCGAGGCAAACAGGATGATCGGCGATTTGATGTCGCGCAGGTCGAAGGCCTTGCCGCCCTTGGCCTTCACGTCGCCCGCCCACAGCTTGTTGCCGACGAAGAGGTTGCGCGTGATCCACTCGATCTCCTCGCGGTTCATCAGGTAGAACCCGCCCCACCAGCGCTCGAATTCGAGGAACCGCGGGGTCTCGGTGTCGACGTTCGCGTACACGTGGTAGTACTTGTCCCAGAAGGTGTTGGCCGGGTTGAGGTTTTCGAAGTTTTCCACGAGGTAGGCGCCGTCGAACACGCCGTTGCCCATGTCGGCGGCGAACGAGGCGAGCCAGGAACCGCCCAGCATGCCGCCCGCGTAGCGCATCGGGTTGTCGCCCTCGCCCTCCTGCCAGGCGCCGCCCCAGTAGGACATCGGCGCGCCGTTGATGACGATCGGGCCCGTGTTCTCCGGATCGGACGCGGCCAGCATCATGCCGGCCCAGCCGCCCTGGCAGTTGCCGACGATGGCGGGCTTCTCGCTGTCCGGATGCAGCTCGCGCACCTTGCGCACGAATTGCTGCTCGGCAGCGCAGACATCCGGCATCGTCTGGCCCGGCTCGGGCTCGCGAAAGAAAATCACGAAGTACACCGGGTGCCCCGCATGCAGCGCAACGCCGACCTGCGAATCGTCCTTGAATCCGCCAATGCCCGGGCCGTGGCCTGCGCGCGGATCGATGATGATGTAGGGCCGCTTCTTCGCGTCCACCGCCACGCCGGCCGGCGGAACGATGCGCACCAGAGCATAGTTGACCGGCTGCGTGAAGCCGCGCCCGTCGAGCACCATCTCGTGCTCGAAATGCAGCAGCGGCGGCTGGCCCTTCTGCACGTGCTCCAGGTAGTTCGTGCCGCGCTGGCGCAGCGCATCCCAGAATAGAATTGAACGCTGCGCTGTATCGACCGAATAGCGCGCCCAGTTCGTCCAGATGTCCCAGGGCGCCATGGGCTGCGCCATCAAGTCGGCCACGTGCGTCTTGTAGGCTTCCTGGACGCGCTCGTTGAACCGGTCCTGGGCAACTTTGACGCGCTTCTGGTAAAGCCGCGCGACCTTGCTCGACAGGTCGTGGCTGCGGGAGAGTCTGGCACCGGCGTCCATGGGGTAACCTTCAGGAAATAATGGAAAATTCTACCAAATGCTGCACCCGCACATTTGATCGGGATCAAACATCATGGACTCATGACAAGTCCAGGAAGCTTTAATTCAAGCGGCGCGCTATCAGCGTCGGTACGACACCACTGTCACGAATGCGTGGCGAGCTGGCAGCGCATCAGGCAGACGGTAGGGCCTTCCGGAGTCTCGGCACGCTCGAAACCGAGCTTTCGCGCCAGACGCAGCATCGGCGCGTTGGTGGCGAGTATGTAGCCCTCCATGCGCTCGAACCCGCGCTCGCGCGCGACCCGCATGAGCGCCTGCATCATTGCATTCGCAAGGCCCGCGTGCTGCCAGTCATCGGCGACCATGACCGCGAACTCGCAGTCCTTGCTGCCGGGCGCGGCGTCGAAACTCGCGCCGCCGACCACTGTTTCATCGGGACCATTGACGGCGAGCAATTGCATTTGGCGCACGGGATCGGAATGCGTCGCACGATCAAGCATCGCCGGGGTGGCTTCGCGCAATGCCGACATGAAGCGCGTGTAGCGCGATTCGGGCGAAAGCGCGCGCAGCGCGCACTGGATCCTGTCGCCGTCGTCGGCACGCGACGCCCGCAGCAGCACGCTCCGCCCGTCGCGCAGCCGCAGCTCGATGGCCTCGATGTCGCCTTGACCCGATGGATCGCGCGAATCGGGGCTGGGCATGTCCGGATTCCCTGCGCCGCGTCGATCAGAACTTCTCGGGAACGTACTTGTACGGGTACTTCGGCTCCTTGTAGCCGTGCGGTTTCTGGCGCTTGGGCAGCTTGACCTTGTCGCGCTTGACCTTCTTGTAGGGAATCTGGCCGAGCAGGTGCGTGATCAGGTTGAGGCGCGCGCGCCGCTTGTCGTTGGAATTCACCACATACCAGGGGGACCACGAGCTGTCCGTGGCCTTGAACATCTCGTCGCGCGCGCGCGAATAGTCGTACCAGCGGCTGTAGGACTCGACGTCCATCGGCGAAAGTTTCCAGATCTTGCGCCCGTCGTCGATGCGGCCGGCGATGCGGCGGGTCTGTTCCTCCATGCTCACTTCGAGCCAGTACTTGAGCAGGATGATGCCCGACTCGATCATGAGCTTCTCGACGCCCGGCGCAAGCTGCAGGAAGCGCCTGACGCGGTCTTCCGAGGTGAATCCCATCACCCGCTCGACGCCGGCGCGGTTGTACCAGCTGCGGTCGAAGATGACCACTTCGCCGGCCGCCGGAAAGTGCTCCATGTAGCGCTGGATGTACATCTGGCTTTTCTGGCGCTCGCTGGGCGCGGGCAGCGCCACGACGCGGAAAACGCGCGGACTGACGCGTTCGGTGATGGCCTTGATGGTCCCGCCCTTGCCCGCGCCGTCGCGCCCTTCGAACACGATGCAGACCTTGAGGCCTTTGTGCTTGACCCATTCCTGCAGCTTCACCAGCTCGACGTGCAGCTTGCGCATCTGCTTCGCGTACTTCTTGCCGGTCAGCTTGTCCTTGCCGTCCTTCGCGTTGCCGGCCGATTTCCTTTCAGCATCCGCTTTCACGATCTGCTCTCCTGTTCCGGCGCCCTCAGTCGGGCGTGATGTGCGTCCCCGCGGCGCCCGCGAGGGCGCGCCCGAGGTTGGGCGGGTTGGTGATGATCGCACGGCGCTCACCGCCATGCGCAAGAAACGAGATGATGGCTTCGACCTTGGGGCCCATGCTGCCGGCCGGAAAATGTCCCTCGGCCAGCAGACGCTTCGCCTCGGCGAGCCCGATCCTCTCCAGCCAGCGCTGGTCGGGCCGGTTGAAGTTTATGGCGACCTTTTCCACCCCCGTCGATACCACCAGCAGGTCGGCGCCGATCTGGTGCGCGAGCAGTGCTGAGGCAAAATCTTTGTCGATGACCGCTTCCAGCCCTTCGAGGGCGCCGTCGGCATCCTCGACCACCGGAATGCCGCCGCCGCCGCAGGCGATGACGATGCACCCCTCCGCGGCCAGCGACCGGATGACATCCAGCTCGATGATGCGGCGCGGCCTGGGAGACCCGACCACGCGCCGCCAGCCGCGTCCCGCATCCTCCTTCACCACCCAGCCGAAGTCCCTGGCCAGGCTGCGCGCGACGTCCTCGTCCATGTAGCCGCCGACCGGCTTGCTCGGATTGGCGAGCGCCGGATCATGGCGATCGACGAGCACCTGCGTGACTACCGTGACGACCTTGCGCGCCAGGCGGCGGCGCCTGAACTCGTTGTGCAGCGAGCGCTGGAACATGTAGCCGATCGCGCCCTGCGTGTCGGCGTCGGCATAGTCGATCGGGACTTCGGGCACCACGCCCTTGGCGATGCCTGAGCGGCGCAGGATGAAGCCGACCTGCGGGCCGTTGCCGTGCGTGAGGACCACCGTCACGCCGGCTTCGACCATGTCGGCGACGTACCGCGACGATTGCGCGGCCGCCTTGTATTGGTCGGGAATTGACTGGTGCTCGGCATCGACGATGAGGGAATTCCCGCCCACCGCGACGACCGCCGTCTTGCCGCGTCCGCTCACGGCGCGCGCTCCTGTTCGACCGAGGCAGCCAGCGCCTTGATGCCCTGCGTGAAGCAATCCAGCGGCGCACGCGTGATGCCCGCGCCAATCTGGCCCACGCCCGCCTCCTTGTGCGCGATGCCGGTGTTGATGATCGGCAGGATGTTCGTGTCGAGCACCCGGCGCGCGTCGATCCCGGCCGGCGTGCCGGTGAAGTTGAGCGCCGGCAGCGTGAACGCAGGGTTGCACCCGACGGTGACATGCGTCATCGCCATCGTGTTGGCGATGGCATCGGCCGGCGTCCCGCCGACGAACTGGACGATGGCCGGTGCCGCGGCCATGGCGAACCCGCCGATGCCCGCGGTTTCGGTGATCGCGGAATCGCCCAGGTCGCGCGCTGCATCATCGGGCCCGTAGCCCGGGAAGTACAGCCCGTCCACCGGCAGCGCGTCGGCCTCGAACCAGGTGTCGCCGGTGCCGGAGACGCGGATGCCGAAGCGCACGCCGTTGCGCGCCATCGCCGTCACCAGCGCGCTGCCCTTCACGCCGTGCGCCGCATCGAGCATCACTTTGCAGGTCGCCATCGACAGGTTGAGAAAGAAATGGTCGTTGCCGGCCATGAACGCGAGGCTCTCGCGCAGCTTGTCGGCCGGCATCCCGGCTTGCAGCGCAGCGGGCGCAAAATGCCTGAAGAACAACGAGGAAGCGGCGGCATTGCGGTTGTGGCACTCGTCGCCCATGTGCAGCGCCTGCGCGATCAGCGGCTTCATTTCCAGCGGGCCGAGCTTCTGCAGGCCGGCCTGCAGCACCGGTCCCAGCGTCGCGTCGATCCACCTCAGACGGTCGATCACTTCCCTGCCGTTGGCGCCGAAGCGCAGCACCTTGCCGAGCCCCTCGTTCATGTTCGAGTAGGCGCGCCGGCCGCCCTCGGCGTTCTCGACGATCCACACCGGCATCGACGGGCTGATGACGCCGGCCATCGGGCCGACCGCGCCGTGGTGATGGCAGGGCGCAAACCTGACTTTGCCCGAGCCGGCAAGCTTGCGCGCTTCCTCGGCCGACCCGGCCCAACCCTCGTACAGGATCGCGCCGATTACGGCGCCTTGCACCGGTCCGCACATCGCCTCCCAGTCGATCGGCGGCCCGGCGTGCAGCAGCATGCGGCCTTCCAGTCCGGGCAGTTCTTTCCCGGCCACGCCTACCCCGGCCAGAATCGGCTGCGACTGCAGGTAGCGCTGATGGGATGTCCGCGTCGCTTCCTCGACGAGGGGATGGTTGACCAGGCGGGCAAGCGCGAGACCGGCGTCCCGGTCGCCCGCCGCAGGC
>Ga0315912_10006175_pt1 | contig 10802 bp, 9 predicted proteins | sample VfabasoilMG_FD_204469 | JGI IMG/M metagenome (GOLD analysis project Ga0315912, IMG submission 204469) | Garden soil microbial communities collected in Santa Monica, California, United States - V. faba soil | ecosystem: Environmental > Terrestrial > Soil > Garden | place: USA: California...
TGCGAAGTACCTGCGCCGACTTCCATATCGTAAGGCTGTAATAATGCGCAGCCTTGTTTATCCCAATAGGATTGAAGATTTAGAATGATTTGCTGAAAGGTCAACATTTTGTTTTTTGTGTAATTGCGAAAAACTCGATTTTACACGGCTTTACGCCGCCAAACAAAAACTAGCCCAATCAGGCTAAGCAGAATAAAAGGCCAATTACCCCAGCGTACATAAGGCGTGCTGCCGATGTAACCTTGCGCTTGTACATCCAGTGTGATTTTTACGTCATGTGGTGCGTGTGCCAACACATAGCCATGGTGGTCAATCGCAGCTGTAGCTCCCGTGTTGGTGGCGCGCAGCATATAGCGGCCAGTCTCTAATGCGCGTGCTTGGCTGAATTGCATATGCTGATCTGCCGCGTAAGATTGGCCATACCAAGCGTCATTACTCATGTTCACCAATAAAGTTGCAGCTGGCAGTTGGCGAATGATTTCTTCACCAAACACATCCTCATAGCAGATATTCACAGCAACTTTTTGATGATCAAACTGGATAGGCCGCTGATGCGTACCACCTCTAGATAAGTCGCTTAGCGGCATATTAAGCCAATCGCGATAAATCCAGCCAAATACCATTTTGAGCGGAATAAATTCACCAAATGGTACGAGATGATTTTTTCTATAGGTTTGGTCTGGCGCGCTACCAAAACTAAGTGCACTGTTAAAGTACTCCTGTGTTTTTTCGCTATACTCCACCATGCCTACAAGGATGTCGCCATTTTTTTGCTTGGCATGTGCGGTAAACGCATCTTTTATGCTTGGGTCAAGCTGACTTGCAATCACGGGCAGGGCTGTTTCTGGCAATATGATGAGTTGCGAATTGCTATTTTTAGTCATCGTTAGATATTGGTTTATAGTATTTTGCGCTTCTTCGGGCGACCATTTCATGTCTTGCGGAATATTGCCTTGTATCAGACTGGCGCTGAAAGGCTTGCCAATCGGCGTTGTCCATTCCACTAGCTTAAGTAGTCCTCCGCTGATAAAAATTAAGATTATCGTCACAATTGTATTGCGCTTCCAGACAGCACTTTGACTCTTTGTAAAAAAGCTTGCGGCTAGAATACCTAAAAATGCAGTGATAACGGATACGCCATACACACCTAAAATCGGCATGAATCCTGCCAGCGGACTATGCGGTACTTGACTGTAGCCGAGCGTGAGCCACGGAAACCCGGTAAAAATCCAGCTGCGTACCCAGTCCGATAAGCCCCATAACACTGGAACGCTTATCATCAAATATCCCCCGCGTTTGCTAAAATAACCCACTAGGGCTACGAACAATGCCATAAACGCGCATAAACAAAAAGTGCAAAAGCCTGCAAACCACCACGGCATGCCGCCGAAGTCATGCAAACTGATATATATCCAATAAATGCCGACAATATAGAGCCCGAGACCATAGCTGAAGCCCAATATCCATGCGGTTTGTGGCGATGGTGTTTTTAGCCATAAATAACAAATCCCCATGACAGATAGAAGGCAGGCAGGAAAAATGTAGAAAGGAGCGAAGCCTAGTACTGCCAATACACCTAATAAAAATGCATAAATTAATTGAAAATTTTGTTTTAGCATGTGATTTTTAATGAGCCTATTAATTATTTCTATTGCTGCTTAGTATAAGTGAAACAGTATAAAAATCAGAACTGTTACTTGTATTGACAATGTATATTCGATGGCTCAACATTGGTTCACGCATTAACAATAAAACAATTTTCTGATGGGAGATATGTGATGAGTATGATGGACGAATTTAAAGAGTTTGCGCTCAAAGGCAATGTGATGGATCTCGCCGTTGGTGTCATTATCGGCGCGGCATTTGGCAAGATTGTAGATTCACTCGTAGGCGATATTATTATGCCTATCGTAGGTAAGATATTTGGCGGGTTAGATTTTAGTAGTATGTATATTCCATTGAATGGACAAGAGATGGGGCTGGCCTTGGTCGAAGCAAAAAAAGCTGGCGCGGTGTTAGCTTACGGCAACTTTATTACCATTGTGCTTAACTTCGTTATTTTGGCTTTTATTATCTTCATGATGGTAAAGCAAATGAATAAATTGAAAAAAGCTGCGCCTGCAACGCCAGCAGTGACGCCAGAGGATATTATGCTATTGCGTGAAATTCGTGATTCATTGAAAAAGAAATAATATCAGATTAAAAAAGGGCGAATAAATCGCCCTTTTTTAATTGCCTAATTCTTGCATTGGAACGCCATCGCCCAAGGCTTCATCTGGCGCGTTAGGGGATATTTCATAGGCCTGACTTTTTACTTCGGTTTCAGAACCATCATTGTTCAAAAATACTACTTGTACGACTTTGTCATCAATAAAATCGAGCTCGGTAGTCGGGTAATAGGCGCCATCTTCATCTGTATTAATATTGTGATAATGCCAAATCGACGCAACCACTTTATCCGAGCCTTTTAGCCGTACATCCTCAGCTTTGGCTGGTTCGCCAAGTTGATCGACAATCGACTTTTTATCAAATTTGTTGATTGCTTCCACAAATGCTTTTTCTCGCGTGGGAAGCTGAAGTTCATTCGAAGATGGCTCATCTGTTAAAGGGCGTACTTCAACCTCATCAGCAATACTAGCGGCTGAAAATAAGATATTAAACACAAGTAGGCCTGCAACTGACCAAGATTTCATTTCAATCTCCCTGATAGATAGAATATAAGAGAATTATTTAGTCAAATTAGTTCAAAATGCGCACTGATTATGTGCTCTCAATGGGGAATGGTTCTTCAGGTAATTTTTCCACTAATATAGAGTGTAAGCGTCTACTATCGGCACGAACCACGGTTATGCTCAAATTCTCAATCACGGTGTGGTCGCCTCGTTTGGGCAGATGACCAAACTTGTTTACCACTAAACCACCAATCGTACTGAATTCTTCATCACTAAAACTGGTGCCAATTGCCTCGTTAAAATCAGCAATCTCAGTAAGCGCTTTCACACGATAATGACCTTCGGCTTGTTGAATGATGTTGTCTTCATCTTCGTCGTAATCGTATTCATCTTCAATGTCGCCGACAATTTGCTCAAGCACGTCTTCAATCGTCACCATGCCAGCGACGCCGCCATATTCATCCACTACAATGGCTATGTGGTTTCGGTTGCTACGGAACTCTTTAAGCAATACATTTAGGCGCTTGGATTCAGGTATGAAGACAGCCGGGCGTAGCATGTCGCGCACTTCAAAATCCTCACCCGCATAATAACGCAATAAGTCTTTTGCTAGCAAAATGCCAATCACATCGTTTTTATTGTCTTCGATGACGGGGAAGCGTGAATGTGCGGTCTCAATCACATGTGGAATAAAGATTTCGGGAGAATCGGTGATGTCGATGACATCCATTTGTGAACGCGGGATCATGATGTCACGCACTTGCATCTCGCTTACTTGCAGCACGCCTTCTATCATGGCGAGCGAATCAGAATCCATCAAATGGTTTTCATAAGCGGCGTGTAGTAGTTCTACCAGTTGCTCACGGTCTTCGGGTTCGCGTAATAAAAAATTGCTTAATCGTTCTAACAGGTTAGGTTTGTTACTCGGTTTATCCGAATCGGAAGCCATGCGTCGGCACCCTATGTAATGAGATAAGGGTTAGCATACCCTAATTTTTGTAAAGTTGTCACTTCAATAAATTCCATTAATGCCGCTTGTTCATCGATTTCATGGTCGTAGCCATGTAAATGAAGAATGCCATGCACAGTGAGGTGGGCGTAATGCTCTTCTAATGTTTTGTTTTGTGTTTTGGCCTCAGCTGCGATGATGGGTGCGCACAGTACAATATCGCCCATTAGATGTGGCGTTTCAGCAAGGGGGAATGTCAATACATTGGTTGCATAATCTTTGCCACGGTAAGTCTTGTTAAGTGCACGACCTTCAGGCTCATCCACGATGCGAATCGTTACCTCGGTAACTACACGCAATGCAGCTTTCGCCCACTTTTTAAATTGAGCTTTTGAAGGAGTGTTGCCATGCTGGCTGGCATTTTGAATGCTTAGTTGAAGGTTGGGCATAATGTGTCTGCACATTATATAATCAAACGATGATCGACTTAAGTTTTACCTTCACAGCAGAGTGCTGGCTTTGGCAAGGAGAAAAGGGTAGCTGGCATTTTATTACCTTGCCGAAAGACAAATCAGAAGAAATCAAATTCTTTAGCGAAAATCATAGTGCAAAAAGACGTGGTTGGGGTGCTGTGCGCGTTCAGGCAACGATTGGAGCTACAGCTTGGGAAACTTCAATATTCCCGCACTCTAAAATCAGCGCTTATATATTGCCCGTAAAAGCTTATGTAAGGAAAAACGAAAAGATTAATGCGGGGAATGTAGTGAAAGTGAAGCTCAAGATTGATTTGTAAATCTACTCTTGCTTTGATTCGTATTCTTCGTAGGCATTCACGATCTTCTGCACTAACGGGTGGCGCACTACATCTTGGCTTAGAAAATGTGTCATGGCGATACCTTTAACTTTCTTTAGAATTTTTTCCGCTTCTACCAAACCACTCTTTTGATGACGTTGTAAATCGATTTGCGTCACATCTCCCGTAATCACTGCTTTAGTCCCAAAACCTATACGGGTTAAAAACATTTTCATCTGCTCGGGTGTGGTATTTTGCGCTTCATCCAAAATAATAAAACTCTGGTTGAGTGTGCGGCCTCTCATATAAGCCAAGGGAGCTACTTCAATCGCACCCCGTTCGAACATTTTATTCACCGCATCGTAACCAGCTAAGTCATATAATGCGTCATAGAGGGGACGTAAATAAGGGTCTACTTTTTGGCTTAAATCTCCCGGTAAGAATCCTAAACGCTCACCTGCCTCTACGGCCGGGCGTACCAATACAATGCGCTTCACACGGTCCCGCGTCATGGCATCTACTGCGCTTGCCACGGCCAAATAAGTTTTGCCTGTGCCCGCCGGACCAATGCCAAAGGTGATGTCGTGCTCTTGAATTTGCTGTAAATAGGCTACTTGGCGTGGTGTCCGTCCATGCAAATCGCCACGGCGCGTCATCAGAACGGGCATCGCACCGGTATTTACCTCTTCAGGCTCCAGTTTATTCAACTCCACCAGTCCAAGCTGTATATCTTCCAGTTCGATTGGCTTTTTTGCGCGTGCATAGAAACTCTCAAGCATTTGTGCTGCAAGGCGCATGTTTGTTTGGTTTCCAGAGATGTTAAACATACCGCCGCGGCGGTTAATGTTGACTTCCAGAGCAGTTTCAATCTGTTTGATGTTTTCATCCAACGCGCCACAGAGGTTTGCTAAGCGGGCATTGTCTTCAGGTTGTAGTGTGATTTCCATTTAAACAATATTACCTTGTAAACGACGCGGATTGCTGACATCAGTAATTTTAACGTTCACAAACTGGTGAATCAAACCGGCATCACCTACAATGTCCACTACACGGTTGTTGTCAGTTTTCCCTGCCAGCAAGCTTGCATCTTTCCATGAAGCACCCTCAATCAACACACGTTGTACGGTACCAAGCATGGCTTCAGAAAGTGCTTTACTTTGCGCTTCATTAATATTTTGTAATCTATCAAGACGCGCTAATTTAATGGCTTCCGGTGTATCGTCTGGCATAAACGCTGCTGGTGTGCCGGGGCGCGGACTATATAAGAAGCTAAAACTTGCATCAAAGCCAACATCCTGCATGAGCTTAACCGTCGCTTCAAAATCTTTTTCCGTTTCACCAGGGAAACCGATAATGAAATCAGAAGTGAACGTGAGATTTGGGTTTGCAGTTCTCAGTTTACGAATAGTCGCTTTATATTGTAGCGCTGTGTAATTACGTTTCATTGCCATCAAGATACGGTCACTGCCTGCTTGCACAGGCAAATGTAGCTGCGCGGCCAGCTTTGGTATGTTGGCAAAACATGCAATTAGTGCATCGTTCATCTCATTTGGATGGCTGGTGGTAAAGCGGATGCGTTCAATTTGCGGTATTTCTGCAATATATTCAATCAGTAGTGCTAGATCTGCTACCGTGCCTTTATATTCATGCCGATAAGCATTTACGTTCTGGCCTAGCAAAGTCAGCTCTTTGACCCCTTGTTCAGCAAGTTGAATTGCCTCAGTCAGAATGTCTTCAAATGGACGAGAAACCTCTTCACCCCGCGTGTAGGGCACGACGCAAAAGCTGCAATATTTACTGCACCCTTCCATGATGCTTAAAAACGCGGTTGCACCTTCGACTCGCGGTGGCGGTAATGCATCAAATTTTTCAATCTCTGGAAATGTAATATCTACTTGGGAATGTCCTGTTAATCGACTTTCACGAATCATCGTAGGTAAGCGGTGCAGTGTTTGTGGACCGAATACCACATCTACATATGGGGCGCGTTTAATGATATTTTCGCCTTCTTGACTGGCCACACAACCACCTACGCCAATGACCAAATTAGGATTTTTTTCTTTGAGCGGAATAAATCGTCCAAGATGACTGAACACTTTTTCTTCTGCTTTTTCACGTACAGAACATGTGTTGAGCAAAATTACATCGGCATCATCTGGCGTAAGTGTCTCCACCATGCCATCACTGACACCCAACAGATCCGCTATGCGTGAAGAATCATACTCATTCATCTGACAACCGAATGTTTTGATGAAAACTTTTTTTGGCAGATTTTTAATGCTGGAATCCATGTTTAGATTTTAACCCTACTAACAGTGCGTTCAAAACTTTGGTATGAAAATAGAGTGGGCTGTAGATAAAATTGTAAATCTCATCCTCACCAATGACCCGTTAAGACTAACGATTTAACAAAAATATTAATGTAGGATACTGCTTATATTAAAAATAATAACAGGCTATTTTACCTGTCAATTGCGATGGGAGGCAACTTGATTGATGTTTTTGCAGCTAAGCTAGAGTCGTTTGCAGAGGCTACCGCCATCATTAACCATGATGGTAAAGCTATAACATACAATGCTCTGGCTAGATTAGCAGATGATTTTAGTAGTCAACTCTCAAAGCATGATAAGCAGCTATTCTTACTAGCAGCTGACAATTCTTTGGAGAGCATTGTCGCGTATATTGCAGCTTTAAGATCCGGTATCCCAGTCATATTAACTCCTCATGACAAGCCAGATACCTTCGAGAATATCTTTAACCAATTTAAACCAACCGTCACCTATCGTCCACAAAATGGGGGCTATGCACTAGAGCAATATCCTGAGGCTGAAGCAGTAAGTGCAAAATTTCCTAGTAAACTTGCTGTATTGCTATCTACTTCAGGTACAACAGGCAGCGCAAAACTGGTAAAGCTCTCGGCGAGCAATATTGATGCTAATGCGAAATCGATTGCTGAGTATCTGCAATTAAGCGCATCGGAAAGAGCCATTACTAGTCTTCCAATGTACTACTCCTATGGATTATCGGTCATCAATAGTCATTTAAGTATTGGTGCTTCATTGGTGTTAACTGACGATTCGGTGATTGATGAGAGTTTTTGGCAGTTGTTCAATCAGCATCAATGTACAAGTTTTGCAGGTGTTCCATACTCCTATGAATTATTAAAGCGTAGCGGTTTTGAGAATAGACAGATCCCAAGCTTAAGGTATATGACACAAGCTGGAGGAAAGTTACCCAAAGAGCTGGTTGAGTATTATGCTTTGCTGGCAGAAAAAAGAGGTTGGCGTTTTTATGTCATGTATGGACAGACAGAGGCAACCGCTCGCATGTCGTATTTGCCGCCAGATAAGATACTTTCACATTTAGGCAGTATGGGTATCCCTATTCCTCAAGGTAGCTTTGAGTTGATTGATGAAAAAGGCGAGCCAATAACTGCAACCAACCAAAGTGGCGAACTGATTTATCGTGGGCCTAATGTGATGATGGGTTATGCTACAACCAGAGATGATTTGTATGATCCATCGAGCCTTACTGAGCTACGGACAGGAGATATTGCTTGGCGTGACGCGGACGGTCTTTATTATATTTCTGGACGTAAAAGTAGATTTTTGAAAATTTTTGGTAATCGGATCGGCTTAGACGACTTGGAGTCTTCTTTGCGTGGTCTGGGTTATGTCACTATATGCGGTGGAACCGACAAGCATCTTGTAGTGATGACTATCGATAAGGGAAAAGCGACAGAGATTGAACGTGTTTTGGCAGAAAAATACAGTTTAACGAGCCAATATGCCAGTGTAGAAGAAGTTAAAGATTTTCCATTGCTTCCTTCAGGCAAGATTAATTACGCCAAACTTGTCGAAATGAGCGAAGCAAAAGCTTTGGCTGAAAGTGCAGATCGGTCAACTCAGTCTGGGTATACGTGGAAAAATTTATTTGGCATATCTAAATCTAAAAACCGAGACAAATTATCGACCTTAGAAATTTTTTCAAAAGTATTTACTGGCAGGGAAATCGCCCAGGAAGACTCTTTTGAGTCCCTCAATGGTGATTCTCTTAACTATGTGCAAATGATGATTTTGTTAGAGAAGAAGCTCGGCATTCTTCCTGATAATTGGCAAAAATTATCGATACGTGAAATCGAGCAATTGAATATCGCACCACCGTCTTGTGTGCAACCTGTAGAAACAAGTGTGGCTTTAAGAGCCGTGGCAATACTTGAAGTCATGCTTAACCATACGTACATAGTAGATAACACCTATATTGCTGGTGGCGCAGCTATTCTGATGGTGTTGGCCGGCTATAGCTTGGCACGCTTTCAAGCTGCATCACTATTCGTTGGGCAGGTATGGAGTACTATCTGGCCTTACTTAAAGAAAATCGTTGTACCGTACCTGATGATATGTGTAGCGCTCATTGCCAAACGGGCGCTATCGAATGAACCGCTAGAAGCAGATATATTGCTGATGGTGAGTAATTTCTATAGATTTGAAACTAAAATACTCGCTAACTTCTGGTTTATCCAGGTGCTTGCACAATGCGTTGTAATCCTAGGTCTCGTTTTTTCTATAAAAAGATTTAGAATTTACGCAAAAAACCACCTGTGGGAATATTCTCTTTACCTGCTAAGTTTTTTTGTTTTTACGTGTTTTTTAATCAATTCTTTCTGGGATACCAAAGCACTGGATTTTCAAGTACCGCATATTTATTTGCCATTAATTATGATCGGGTGGTGCGCTTCTCTCGGCAAATCCAACACACAAAAGCTATCGCTTTTTGGATACGCGTTTTTATTCTTTTCGGCGATGTACTGGTTAGGTTTGTGGTATACCTCACAATATGTATGGCTAATCGCAGGAGTATCTTTATTACTTTTCTTACCAAGCGTCAAAGTTTTTAGCTTTGTAAAACCATTTGTGACTGAAATCGCTTCCGCAGCCTATTTCATCTATCTGACACACATGTTTATATTACATTTTCTTAGATGTCTTACAGATATTGGACCACTCCAGTATTTGCTCTTGGTTGTATTTTGCTTATTGGCCTTCCGTCTATTCAATAAAATTGTAGACGCATTTCAGGCTGCATCAGAAAATACATCATAAAATATAATGGCGAGTATAACTTCTCATTTAAATTTTCACTTCATGTTTCTGATGGTATTCACCGGAGCGTTGCTGTTTGGGTCGGTTTTAGTTTGTAGTTAGTGTAAAATCGTAGGGATGTATTCGCTCCCTGTTTTTATGAAAATTTCAGGCCGTCATTGCGTGGTGATTGGCGGTGGTGATGTGGCTACTCGCAAAGTGACCATGCTGTTGAAAGCGAATGCGGCAGTTATGCTAATTTCTCCTGAAATTTGTTCTACGTTGCAAGAACTTACTGATGCAAAAAAAATAAAATATATAGCAGAAGGATTTGATAAGGCGCAGCTAGAAGGCGCTTGTTTGGTAATTGCTGCGACCGATGATATGAAAGTTAACGAAACGGTTTCAATCGCTGCAAAATCATTGAATATCCCCGTAAATGTAGTAGATGCACCTGATTTATGTACCTTTACTATGGGTTCAATCATTGATCGTAGCCCAGTAGTGATTGCGGTCTCGAGCGATGGAAATGCTCCAGTATTAGCGCGCTATATTCGCACTAAGATTGAGACAATGTTGCCTGCTGGCTATGGCCGTATCGCCGCGATAGCTGGCGAGTTTCGTGATCAAGTTAAAGCCAAGTTTTCTACAGTTCAAGCCAGACGCCGATTCTGGGAAGGAGTACTTCAAGGTCCAATAGTGGAGCGGGTGCTGGCAGGTCAGGAGCAGGCTGCACGTGAGTTACTGTCGAATATTTTGAATGATGCTGACACTGCCGCAATTAAAGGTGAGGTATATCTAGTCGGCGGCGGCCCAGGTGATCCGGATTTGCTGACGTTTCGTGCGCTGCGCTTGATGCAGCAATGTGATGTATGCGTTTATGACAAGCTCGTGAGCCCTGAAGTAATGGAACTAGTGCGGCGTGATGCCGAGCTGATCTATGTAGGCAAAGCCCGCGACCAGCACACCATGCCGCAGGAAGAAATTAATGAGTTATTGGCAAGGCTTGCCTTGGAAGGTAAACGGGTATTACGCCTCAAGGGAGGAGATCCGTTTATTTTTGGCCGTGGTGGTGAAGAGATTGAAACACTATTGGAGCACAATGTACCATTCCAAGTCGTGCCAGGCATCACTGCCGCTAATGGAGTTTCAAGCTACGCAGGCATTCCACTTACCCATCGTGATTTTGCCCAATCTTGTTTGTTTATTACGGGTCATCTCAAGGATGGCACGCTTGATCTGGACTGGGTAGCGATGTCGCGCCCAAATCAAACCGTAGTGATTTATATGGGCTTAGTGGGACTAGC
>Ga0315912_10006176_pt1 | contig 10799 bp, 10 predicted proteins | sample VfabasoilMG_FD_204469 | JGI IMG/M metagenome (GOLD analysis project Ga0315912, IMG submission 204469) | Garden soil microbial communities collected in Santa Monica, California, United States - V. faba soil | ecosystem: Environmental > Terrestrial > Soil > Garden | place: USA: California...
TAGTCCCCCATGCTGTGGTCGCCGTGCCAGTGGCTGATCGCGATGTGCGTGATCGGCTTGTCGGTTAGCTCGGCGACTTTCTGCACGAGCCGCTCGCCCTGGATGGCGAGGCCGGCCGCGTCGAACACGAGGACGCCCTTGTCCCCGATCACCACGGTCGTGTTGGTCATCACCGGCGATCGGTAGGAAACCGGCCGTTCGCCGACCCACACGCCGCCGGCGAGTTCGCGCCATTGCATCTCGAACGGGTCGGCCGCGCGCGTTGGCGGCGACGCGAGAGAAGCCGCGAGGGCGGCAGCCACGGCCAGCGCACGGCACCGCTGCGTGATGATCGTTTTCGGGTTCATTCCACGCCCTGCCTGACTGAAGCGCATTGCGGCATGCTAGGGCCCGCCGCGCCCTAATCCAGAGGGCATGCGACGAACAGACGCGCCGGCAAGACCAGTGGATGGATCAGTCGAGCACCGGCAACAACAGCTTCGATGCGTGATCGACGCCGTGGTGAATCGTGATCGTGGCGGGCCGCGCTTCCGCCGAGACGATTTCCGATTCGCCCGTCTGCAGGTTGCGCGACAGATGCGGGTCGAAGGACGCGGAGACCTGGGCCCGGATTCGATGTCCTTTTGCGAACCGGATTCCAGTCATCAAGACCGGGTATCGCAGTTCGTAGACGCGTCCGGGCTCGACCGGTTGCCGGCCTTTCTCGGCATCCCGGTAACTCGCCCTCAGCACGTCGTTTCCGGGACTCATCAGGTTGAACGCGCGCCCATCGGGATGGACGTCCTGCAGGCGCACCCACAGGTCGAAGTCGCGGCAATCGCAGGATGCGTAGATCACGCCCGTGATGTTGCCGGCGACCGTCATGTCCGCGGGCAACGGATCCGTGTCGAAGGTCAGGAGATCCTCTCGCGATGCAAGCGCGCTGTAGTCGCGCGGGCCCGGCGTGTCATGAGGATCCATGACCGGGTGGCCCGGATCCGCCGTGAATACGCTCCGCGATGCGGATGCCTCCGGGAGCCTCGGAGTCAGCCGGTGCTTGCCGCCTGTCGCCGCAACGAAAAAAAGCGTTTCGGTGCGGTCCGACGGTGGTGGCCATGCGCCGGCGTCGCGCCATTCGTTGATGCCCATGACGAAATAGCGGACGGAGGCGTCCTTCGAAAACCGGTTCGCCATGCCACGCAGGTAATGGTCGTGGAAATCGAGCACCCACGCGTCATAGTCGAACGCGGCGTTCGGCCCGAAGTCCAGTTCGCCCGTGCGGCCGTCGGTCGCGGATGGCGCGCCGTGGACCCAGGGGCCGAGCACGAGATGCGTGCGCGCTGCGCCCTGCCCGCTTCTCGCCTGCCGAAGGCCGTTGAAGTTGGTCGCGGCGCCTTCGACGCCATAGGCATCGTCGTACCAGCCGCTGAGGTTCAGCACGGCAGCCGTGATCCGGCCGTAGCGTCCCTGGAGCTCCGCCCAGTCCCACCAGGCGTCCTCGGGCGCATGTGACAGCCACGCGAAGTAGTACGGCGCTTCCTTGCGCAGCCAGGGCAGGTCGCGCAGCGGAAGCCACGACCGGTAGTCGCCGGCGACGGAATGCCACTTCGCCTCTGCGTCGCCGTCGTCCGGGATGCCGAGCCGCCGTCGTGCATCCGGCGCGATGTTCTCGTAGATCCACGGCAGCCACGACCGGTCGAAAATGCCGTTCATGTAGAAGAACCGGCGCGGCGAAGAAAACGTCATCGCGGGCGCCATGGCGAGCAGATGCGGCGGCGCCTCCAGCGCGGCAAGCCATTGCACGGCGCCCGGGTAGGAAAGGCCGTAAGTCCCGACCCGTCCGTCGGACCAGGGTTGTCTCGCCGCCCACTCGATAGTGTCGTATCCGTCCGCGCCTTCCTGCCGGTACGGATCGAAGTGGCCGTCCGACGCGTAGCGGCCACGAACGTCCTGCATGACCACCGCATAACCGCGCGCGACGGCTTTCTCGTGGACGCCGTCGCTGCCCGCCGCGTTGTGCTTTCCGTACGGCGTACGAAAGACCAGGACCGGGACCTGGCCGTTGCCCGAGGGTCGATAGACGTCCGCTCGCAGCACGACGCCGTCGCGCATCGGGATCGCGACATTCCGGTCCACGTGGACGCCGGTGGCTGAAGCGCAGCTCGCAAGCGTTGCGAGCCACGCAACGAGCAACACCCCGCAGATGCGGTCCGGGCGACGCCTCATTCGCTCGAGAGCGCCGCGACCAATGCCAGGTCGGAAGTCCGCACTTTGCCGACGTCGAAACCTTTTGCGGCAGCCGTCATGCGAGTGAGGGCCGCCGCGATCGGCATCGCCGGCTTGGTGTCGCCCGGCTTGGCGCGGTGGAAACGCACGGGGTTGATGCGCGCGACGACGAACGCGCGCAGGTACGGCGACTTGAAGCCGCGCGCCTCCAGCGACTTGATGATCTTGCGCACGTGCGTGTCGATGTCGCGCAGGCGCGAGGCATAGCCTTCCCGTTCGCGCAGGCTGACCGTCAGCGTGCGGTCGGAGAAACGATCGACCTTCTTCAGGAACGAGCTGTACGCACCGCCGGCAAAACGCCCGTCCTTCGCATACAACACACCAAGCGTCAGGAACTCCGCGGCCTCGAACTGGGCGGCGTAGTCCGTCTCCCTTGCGCGCGGCTCGCGCTTGGCCAGCGCGCGCGCCATGCGGATGACCTCGAGGCTCCGGTCCTTGACGTTGTGCGCCTTCTCGGTGTTGAGCGCGAGGATGCGAAACGCAAGTCCTTCATCCGGCGAGATGAGTGCCGTGATCTGCCTGAGGCCCAGCACCTTGGCGGCAGCCAGGCGATGCCGCCCGTTCGGCGTGCAGAACTCACCCTTCTCGTCCCGCACCACGATGATCGGGTCGAGGAACGAGCCCGCTTCGTCGATTTTCTGCGCGAGGCGCTTGGTGTGGGTCGGCGAGAGGTCGCGCTGGAACGGCGTCGGCTGCACGGCGGCGAGCGGCAGCGCGGCCACCAGCACGGTGCTGCCGGACAGCGGCTCGCGGTACGCGCCGATCGGCGCCCCGCCGCGCTCGCGTACCTGCGCGACGAGCGCTGCGATGCGTTCGTCGTCGATCGGGAGCGCTATGTCCGCGGCATTGAGGCCGCGCCGGTCCTTGCTGGGCGCGAGGGACTTGGCGCCCGCCTTACCCTTCCTGGGGGCCTTGTTTACTGTGCGGACCTTGCTCATATGCCGCCTTTCTACCCTTCCAAGGCCCATTGTAGGCGTTTGTCGGACGAGTCCGTCGGCGCTTCAGGATTTTGCCCACTGCCGTTCAGACGCTGTTCAGGCGAATTATTCGTTAATGGCACTATCAGCCTCAACCGTGAGCATCCAAAGATGACTATGCAACTCCGCAAGCTCGTCCTTACCTCCCTCCTGGGTTCCCTGTTGGTTCTATCGGTCATGCAGCGGGCCGAAGCCCAGGCTGTTCCGGCCCAGCCGCCGGAACATGCGGCCAACCCGCAGAAGCCGGACAAGGAAGACAAGGACAAGGAGAAGGACAACAAGAAGAATGACAACCCGAAGCAGCAGCAACAGACGCAGCAGGAGCGCCAGCGGGAAGTCGAGGCACAGAAGCAGCAGGAGCGCGTGCTCCAGCAGAAGCGCGCGCAGGAGCAGAAGCAGCTCAAGCAGAAGCGCGTTTCACAGCAGGAGCAGCAGGCACGTATCCAGAAGCAGGAACAGCAGCTGGCCGTATACCGCAAGAACATCGCATTGCGCGAAGAGCTCGCGGAGCGCGACGCGCAGATCCTGCGCCAGCAGAAGCGCATCCAGCACCTGCGCTTCCAGGAGCAGTACGAGGAGCGTTTGCGTGCGCAGCGGCTTCAGATGAGCCAGGCACGGTACGACTACTCCAACGACCCGTACTACTACACGGCGCCGAACTACCGGTACCTTCGCGACGGCCAGTACCGCCAGACCAACCAGTACGGCATGAAGAAGCTGGAACAGGCCCTGCAGGCCGGATACAACGAAGGCTTCCGCGCCGGTCGCGCCGACCGGGAGGATCGCTGGCGCTACGACTACCGCTCAGCCTTCGCGTACAAGGACGCGAACTACGGCTACGACGGCCGCTACATCGACCAGGACGAATACAACCATTACTTCCGCGAAGGTTTCCAGCGGGGCTATGACGACGGCTATTACGACCGCCAGAAGTACGGCCGGAAGAAGGATGACGGCAACGTCATCGAAGGCGTCAACGACGAATGGCTGATCGCGGGCGGCGTCATCGCCGCGATCCTCGGCTACCAGTTGCTGACGGACTGAACGCCCGGCGCGGTCAGGTCACTCGATCTGGCCGCGCCGGCGCAGGTAGCTCGATACGGCCCAGCACGCGAGTGCCCAACCGGCGCCCGCTGCCCATCCCGCCAATACGTCGGTCGGCCAGTGAACGCCCAGGTATACGCGGCTCACCCCGACTGCGAGCGTCAACGCAGCCGCGAGCGCCAGCACGTAAATACGAATCGCGCGGTCCTTCTGCGCCCCGGCCAGGAGGGCCCCGAGCGTCAGGAACACGACTGCCGAAAGCATCGAATGGCCGCTCGGAAAACTTGCCGTGTAGACGACCTGGCCGTGGGCGACGAGGTCCGGGCGCGGACGGTCGAACCCGGACTTCAGGAGCGTGCTTGCAATCGATCCGCTCGCGACTGCGCCGGCGACATATATCGCGAGGTGCCACTTGCGTTGCAGGAGGAAAAATCCGGCAACTGCGAGCGTCGTGACAGTCAGGACCGCGACACCGCCCACACCGGTTACGTCCCTGGCACTCTCCTCCACCCACGCTGGCCCGACGGGATCTTCCCTGTCGCCGTCCTCACGGAAGGCGAGAAGGACGGACTCGTCGAACGCGTGCGTCTCGCCCTCCATGACGTCATCCGCGATCTCGATGAACAGCCACGCCGCAAACCCGGCCACCGCAAGGGCGGTCAGCGTGCCGATGCGGAGGGATTTCCGGTGTGTCAGGAGCGCAGCAGCCGCCAGAGCCCGACCGTGAGCACCGGCACGATCAGCAGCGCGATGAACGCGTACGTGAGGTAGCCGTAACCCTTGGCGATCAGGTCGACGAGCCCGATTGCGGAAGCTGCATATACCGATATGACCATGATGGTCACGGCGAGCGCCGGTCGCAGCACCCGCGGCATGGGCCGGTTGCCCTCCTCGTAAACTTTCGCCACCCGTTCATTGATGGAGTGCAGGAGCGCGACGCCCGTATCGACGAGTGTCAGCAGAACCGCAACCTGGAACGCGTATTCGAACCAAGGCGCCCCGAGCTTGCCCAGCAGGAAGGCCGAGGGCAGCGCGACGTCGGCCAGTTCGTGCTGATAGCCGATCATCGCGATGAAGAACAGCACGCCCGGCAGCATTCCGAGCGGTCCGGCAAGGAACCCGGCGATGAGCGTCTCGCGGGGCCGAGTCAGGTTGCGGATGCAGAACAGCACCGCCGGCAATGTCGCGACGTTGTAGCCCGCGTACGTGATGCCCGCCTTGAACCAGGTGTTGCCGACCGGTTCCGTCGCGAGCGCCGCCGCGATCCGGTCGCCGAACACCACGATGCTCCAGATGACGAACACGATGTAGACCAGGTAGAGGTAGCCCACCGAGAGTGCCAGGAATCGCTCAATGGTCGCGGAACTGTAGAAGAGCAGGACGCCCGTCAGCGCGATCATGCCGATCGAGCCGACCAGTTTCGGCAGGCCGAACAGGCTGTGCGTGATCTCGCCCGCGGCCGCGCCCATGACCGCCAGGATGATCACCAGCAGCAGCAGGTACGCGATCTCGAACAGGAACCAGCCGCGCCCGAGCAGCAGCTTGAAGAATGACCGGTAGTCATAACTGCGGGCTTGGCGCGCCAGCTCGAAGCTGATCATCAGCACGGCGCTCCAGAAAAGCATGCTGACCAGCATGCCGAGCAGGCCACCCCAGGGACCGGCCGGCAGGAAGAACTCGACGAGCTCTCGGCCGGTTGCGTAGCCCCCGGCGATGACCGCCGCTTCGAACACGAACCCGGGCAGCAGATAACGGCGGAACCAGTCGCTCACGAGTCACCCCCAGTGCCAATACCTGGCGGAGACTTTACGTGAATTCGCGGCGGCTCGCGCTACGCCCGGGCGGCGACTTCCCGCGTGACGCCCAGGATCACGTCCACATCCGCCGGGCTGACATATAGATGTGTCGACACCCGCACGCCTCGCTCGTCGTTCTGCGCGCGGACGCGCACTCGCTTCGCCCAGAGCGCATCCTGAAGTGCCTTGGCTTTTACGCCGTTCACCCGGAAGGTCGTGATCGCCGCGGCCAGCCGCGGGTCGGCGGGTGAGGCGATGCGCGCCGCCGGGATTGCCGCGAGTCCGTCTCGCAGGCGCCTGGTGAGCCCCGCGTCCCAGCGCTCGATCCGCGGCATGCCGACTCTCTCGATGAAGCGCAGCGCCGCCAGAAGCCCGTCCACGACCGGAACGCTGCCGGTGCCGTACTGCATGAAGCGGAAAGCGCCGTCTTCGTGGTTGTCCCACTGGTAGCTCGCCAGCGTCGTCCAGAAACGATCCTGGACCTCGCGCCGGAGAAACAGGAATCCCGTGCCTTTCGGCGCCAGCATCCACTTGTGCGGGCTGCCGACGTACGCGTCGCAGCCGAGCGCCTGCACGTCCACCTGGATCTGGCCCACGGCTTGCGCGCCATCGACAATGGCGAGCGCGCCACGGCTGCGAGCGAGTGCGCACAACTCGCGCGCCGGCAGGAGCGCGCCGAGGCCGCTGGTGATGTGGCTGAACATCACCACTTTGGTACGCGCCGTCATCGCGGACTCGAACAGGCGCACGATCGCATCCGGTCCTTCCGCGAGCGCCGCCTCCAGCGGGAGTTCCCTGACGACGACGCCGCGACGCTTTGCCAGCAGTCGCCACGGCGAGATTCCCCCGCCATGCTCCTGGTCGGTGCTGACCACCTCGTCGCCCGCGGCCAGGTCGAGGCCGTTGGCGAGGAAGTTCATGCCCATTGTCGCGTTCTGCGTGAGCGCGATCTCGGCCGCCGATGCATTGACGAACTGCCCCGCCACGCGACGTGCCTCGAGCAACTGCTGGTATCCGGTCAGCGGTTCGCCATCAGGTTGTTCGTAAGGCCATGCCGCGAGATCGGTCTCCAGGCGGCGAATGCCGTCGGTCAACGCATCCACCACTTCGCGCGGTGATGCGCCCAGCGTGCCGGTATTGCAGTACGCGACGCCGTGAGGGATCAGGAATTGCTCGCGTGCCCCCGCAAAAACGGCCGCGTCATCATCCTGGGGTCCCGGCGTGAACGGCGCCATTGAGGTAAGCGCCCTGGCAACGGGCGCAGCAGTCATCAGGAGCCCTGGAACCGCCAGGGCCGAGAGGAACCGGCGTCGTGTACTCATGGGTCCGTTAAACTCCCACCGTGCTGATGACGGTGCTCACCTACGGAATCGCGCTCGCAGCCGGCGCCGTTGCGCTGCAGTGGCTCGAGTACCAGATCTGGGCCCGCACGCATCCCGGTACAGTCTACGTCGCCCTGATGGCCGCCGCATTCCTGGGCCTCGGAATCTGGGTTGGCCGCCGGCTGTTTCGCAGCGAACCGCGCGCCAGTGAATTCACGACCAATGAGCGCGCGCAATCCTCGCTCGGCATCACGGAGCGTGAACAGCAGGTCCTGCAGCTGCTTGCGGACGGCCGCTCCAACAAGGAGATCGCCGCGCGCCTCGGGCTCTCGCCCAATACGGTGAAGACCCACGTCGCGCACCTGTTCGAAAAGCTGCGGGTCGCGCGGCGGACCGAGGCGATCTCGCTCGCGCGCGAGCTTGGACTCGTCCCGTAGGGCCTCCAGACGACGGGGATTGCGGGTGAAACGACCGAAATCACCCTTTCGGACGATGGCATGAAGCCTCGGACCGGTTCGTAATGCCGGCACCCAATCCAGGAGGACTTCCGACATGTCTCGCATCATCCTGATCTTCGGCGTCGCCGCCGGCCTGATTGTCGCGGTTCCCATGTGCCTGCTGGTGGCAAACGCCGAGCCCGGCTCCGCGGCGACGTCTCATTTCACCGGTTACCTGATCATGCTGCTGGCGCTCAGCCTGGTCTTCTTCGGCGTGAAACGCCTGCGCGATCGCGAGCTGGGGGGCGTGATCCGTTTCGTCCCCGCCCTGCTGGCCGGCCTCGGGATCAGCGCGGTGGCGAGCGTGATCTACGTGATCGGCTGGGAGATCACCCTGGCGATGACGGATTTCGCGTTCATTGATTCCTACAGCAGTGCTGCCGTTGAGGCCGCGCGGGCCAAGGGCGCATCGGCCGCCGAAGTTAAAGCCATAGTCGCGCAGATGGCCGAGTTCCGGCAGCAGTATGCGAACCCGCTGTTCCGGCTGCCGGTCACCTTCGTCGAGATTTTTCCGGTCGGATTGCTGGTCTCGCTGATCTCGGCGGCCTTGCTGCGCAACAGCCGATTCCTGCCGGCGCGCTGAACGCGCGCCGCGCGCCGCGCGGGATCAGTCGCCGGTCGGGTGCCAGCTCGCGTCGGGATCGTAGGCGTTTATCGTTGCAACCGCGACGTCGGTCTCGTCGCCCAGGTCCTTCTGGAAGATGAGGCCCTGCTGGTTGACCTGGAAAGTCATGATTCCCGAATTGCCGTACTTCGCGGGCCAGGCGACGGCGGCGAAGCCGCCGGTCAGCAGGCCCTTCTTGTCGAGGTAGCTGCGTTCGCCGCCGGGCGCGTTCTTGCCCTGGCCCTCGAGGATACGGAAGTTGTAGCCGTGGAAAGGCTGCGGCGCGACATTCTGCAAGGCGTCATGCGCAGCCCCGGCGTAGAGGGGCCCAAGCGGACTCTCCTCTTCGCCGTCCGCGACGGCCCAATACAGGCCATCGTGCGCACCCTCGCTGCTGCGGAAGCGGCGTGCATAGGACCGCGCCTTGCCATGCCGCACCGCGGCCATGTACTCACGCTGCGCGTCTACGTATGCGTGCAGGCTGGCGAGTGCGAGCAATTCGTTGCGCCCGATGCGCCGATTCAGCAACTCTTCCCGACCGGTGGCCGCGTCGAAGCGCCAACGGCTTTTTTCGAGGACCAGCGGAATCGGGAACGACCACGCCTCGTTGCCGATGATGACGGCCTTGGTCTTGTCGTCGAGGTCCTCGAACGCGACTTTCTCGGCGATCATCGCCTTGACGCGCAGTGCGTCCTCGCGATCGGCGACGTCATCGCCCGACTGGAGCAGTTCCACGCCATCGGCCCCGAACATCTCTTCAGCTTTGTTGGCGTCTCCCGAGCCCGCGAGATCCCCCAGCGCCTGTACGGCTTCGGCGGGCGTCGAGAAGGTACCCGCCGGCTTGGGCGCGCATGCCGCCAGCGAGGACAGCATTGCGACCCCGAAAAGCGCCCGCCAGGAACCGTGCTGCCGATCAGCGTTGTTCATCATATTTCTCCCCGATCCCTATCGCCGACGCGCGCCGCCACCACGGCTCATCCCGCCCCCGCGGCTCATCCCGCCGCGGCTGCTCGCAGAACGATCCATGCTCGAATTGCGCGAGCCGCTGTAGGCACTGCTGCCGCTGCCGCCGCGGGATGAAGCGCCCGCGTCGCGCGTCGAGGCGCCTGTGTTGCGTGAGGATGCGCCAGCATCCCGAGTCGAGGCTCCGACGTCCCGGCTACCGACTGCGCCGGTGGAAGCGCTCGGCCCACGCTGGCCCGCGGAAGCGTTGCCAGCACCTCCGCGGTCATAGCCGCGCGCCTGGTCGCGCGAGACGCGATTGGACCCGGACTGTGCGCCGTACTGCTGCGCCGTCTTGCTGTCGCGGTAGTTGACGCCGCCCCGGCGCGAGGCATCGTGCTGCCAGGATTGCTTGCCGCCGGCCCTGTTGCTGGCCTGGTTCCTGCCCCCGTCAATACTCGTGTTCCGGTTGAAATTGTTCTGGCGATTTACGTCGATATCGACGTCGCCGTGGCCCCAACCCCAACTGGCGCCACCCCAGATCGCGGCGCCCCACATCACACCTACGGTGAATGCCATCGCGCCATAGCCATAGGGCGGCGGGTAATACATTGGCGGGTAGTAATAGGTCGGGTAGGACCAGCCGCCGTAAACCACTGTTGGCGAATACGTCGGAACGTAGATGACCTCGGGATCGGCCGGTTGCACCACGATGATCTTGTCCGGCTGCTGCGTGACCACCTGCTGCTCTGTCGTCTTCAGGTTGCCGGAGTCATAGGCCTTGCCACGCATGCGCTGGATCGTGTCCATCAACTCGACCTTCTGCGCCAGGAAGGCATCACCGAGGTCCTGGGTCCAATCCAGGTTATCGTCCATCTGCTTCAGCACGTCGGGAAATCCGCACAGGGACTTGACGCTCGCGTCCCAGTCCTGGGTCTTGAGCGCCTCTTCGAGTGCCTTGTCCTTGAGGCCGGGATTTGCCTTGACCCAGCGCCCGGCCTCGACGACCTCGAGCGGATAGGTCGCAGCCATCAGGATCTGTGAGATCAGGGGGTCGGGATGCAGCGCAATCGGCGCCACGATCTGTTCGAGCTGTTCCTTGCTGAATGTCGCAGCCGGTGTCGCGGCAGCCCCAGCAGCCGGAGCCGTGCCTGACTGACCCTGGACGACCGCGACTTGCCCAAAGACCACAAGGACGGTCGCCAATCCGAGGAACCATTGCCGCTGGTGTGCCTTCATTGGAACTCTCCGAGGCTTCCTAGGCGTCACTGCGCATAGGCGTTCAGGAACTCGTCCCAGCTCGTCGTCAGCGCCAGGTCGATGGTCGAACGGTAGTACGTGTAGTTCGAGTC
>Ga0315912_10006177_pt1 | contig 10799 bp, 10 predicted proteins | sample VfabasoilMG_FD_204469 | JGI IMG/M metagenome (GOLD analysis project Ga0315912, IMG submission 204469) | Garden soil microbial communities collected in Santa Monica, California, United States - V. faba soil | ecosystem: Environmental > Terrestrial > Soil > Garden | place: USA: California...
CCCGACGACAGCATCCCGTAGTCGGGCTTCGTCGTCTTGCCGAGGATCACCGCGCCGGCCTCGCGCAGCCGCGCCGCCGGCGGCGCGTCGCGCTCGGCCGGCACCAGCACGGTCGCGGCGGTGCCGAGCGGCACCGGCGTGCCGCGTGTCGCGATGTTCTCCTTGATCGTCGCCGGCACGCCGTCGAGCGGACCGGCCGGCTCGCCGCGCAACCAGCGTGCCTGCGACGCCTCGGCCTGCGCGAGCGCGGATTCCGCGTCGAGCGCGTAGGTGGCGAGCAGCCGGCCCTCCCAGCGCTCGATGTGCGCGAGCACCGCTTCGGCGACCTCGACCGGCGAGGCCGCCTTGCGCTGGTACAGCTCGAGCAGCTCGACGGCGCTCAGTTCGTGCAGGCCGGCCATCGTGCTGCTGCTCCCGCCTGCGGGCCTACCAGCTCAGCGCTGCCAGGTCGTTGGCGAAGATCGGCGAGCTGGTCCAGATGCCCTTGAGCGGCTTGCGCGCCACCGAGACGTGCGGCAGCACGTACATCCAGACGTTCACCTGGTCGTCGAACAGGCGCTTCTGCATGTCGCCGAGCAGCTTCAGGCGGGTCTTGGTCTCGGTCGACTCGTTGTACTGCTTGAACAGGTCGCGGAAGGCCTTGCTGTCGTAGCCCCAGTAGTAGTTCGGATCGGCGTAGCGGTCGATGTCGAGCGGCTCGGCGTGGCTGATGATGGTCAGGTCGAAGTTGCCCTTGAAGGTGCCCGAGAGCCACTGCGCCCACTCGACGTTCTCGATCTTGGCGACGATGCCGACCTTCGCGAGCTGCGCCGCGACGATCTCGCCGCCCTTGCGCGCGTAGGCCGTGGGCGGCAGCGTCAGCGTCAGGTTCAGCGGCGTCTCGACGCCGGCTTCCTTGAGCAGCGCCTTGGCGCGTTCGGGGTCGAACTTCAGCTGCGTGCTGTAGTCGACGTAGCCCGCCTCGCTGGGCACCATGTGGCTGCCGATCGGCGTGCCCAGGCCTTCCATCGAGCCGTCGAGCACCGCCTTGCGGTCGATCGCCGCGGCGATCGCCTTGCGCACGCGCACGTCGTCGAGCGGCTTGCGCTTGTTGTTGATGGTGACCATGGTCTCGCCGGTCGTGCTGCCGACCTCGACGGTGAAGCGCTTGTCGGCCTGGAACTGCTTGACGTTCTGCGCCGGGAAGCCGCGCGGCATGGCATCGAGGTCGCCGGCCAGCAGCGCGGCGACCTGCGCCGCCGGGTCGCTGATGAAGCGGTAGGTCACCCTCTTGAGCTTCACTGCGGCGGCGTTGCGCCAGGCGTCGTACTTGACCAGCGTGACCGAGGCGCCCTTCTTCCAGTCCTCGAACCTGAACGGGCCGGTGCCGACCGGTTTGCTCGCGGTCGTCGCCGCGCTCTTCGGATCGAGGATCACCGCGGTGTTCTCGCCCATGCGGAACAGGAAGTTGCCGTCGGCGTTGTTCAGCACCAGGATCACGGTGTGGGCGTCGGGCGTGTCGATGCGGCTGATGTTGTCGAACACCGCCTTCTTGGCCTTGTTGGTCGAGCCCTCGGCCTTGGCGCGCTCGAAGCTGAACTTGACGTCGCTGGCGTCGAAGTCCTCGCCGTCGTGGAACTTGACGCCCTTGCGCAGCTTGAAGGTGTAGAGCTTGCCGTCCGGATCGACGCTCCAGCTCTCGGCGAGCAGCGGCGTGATCGCGCCGCTCATCTCGATCTTGGTCAGCCCTTCCAGCACGCTCAGGTGCACGACTTCGCCGATCGCTGCGGCGGAGGCGGTGGTCGGGTCGAGGCCGGGCGCGGGCTCGAGCACCATGCCGAGCACGACGCTGTCGCGCCGGCCCTGCGCAGAAGCTGCCAGCGCCGTCGCGGCGAGCAGCAGCACGGCGGCAGCGGCGCGGAAGGTCTTCCTCATCGTCTTCTCCTTGGGCTTGATCCCGGCGTCAGGAACCGGGGGACACTCTAGCGGAAGGCGCCGCGCCGTGGTCGTGTGCGGCCAGCAGGGCCCGGGTGTACGGGTGCTGCGGCGCAGCGAACAGCTCGGTCGCGCTGCCGCGCTCGACGATGCGACCGGCCTGCAGCACGACGACGTCGGCGCAGACGTGGTCGACCACCGCGAGGTCGTGGCTGATCAGCAGGTAGGTGACGCCGAACTGCTGCTGCAGGTCGAGCAGCAGGTTCAGCACCTGCGCCTGCACCGAGACGTCGAGCGCGCTGACCGGCTCGTCGGCGACGATCAGGCGCGGCCGCGTGATCAGCGCGCGTGCGATCGCGATGCGCTGGCGCTGGCCGCCGGAGAACTCGTGCGGGTACTTGTGCGCGTCGCTGGCGCGCAGGCCGACCGCGTCGAGCATCTCGGCCACTGTCCTTTCCCGTTCACGCGCCGCGTCCGCAGCGTCGTCGAGCGCCAGCGGCTCGGCGACGATGCGGCCGACACGCTGGCGCGGATCGAGCGAGCCGTAGGGGTCCTGGAACACCATCTGGAAGTCGCGCCGCGCGGCACGCAACTCGGCCGGCGCGAGCCGGTTCAGGTCGCGGCCGAGGAACTCGACGCGGCCCGAGGTCGGCGGCTCGAGCGCCATCGCCAGGCGCGCCAGCGTCGACTTGCCGGAGCCCGACTCGCCGACGATGCCGAGGCTGCGCCCGGCCTGCAGCGTCAGGCTGACGCCGCGCAGCGCCTCGACCACCGGGGCCGGTGCGAGCAGGCGTTCGCGCGGCAGCGTGTAGCGCCGCGTCAGCTCGTGCAGCGCGAGCAGCGGCGGGCCATCCGACGAGGGCGACGAGAGCGGCGAAGGCGCGGGCGCGGCGGACATCGCCGGCCTTGTACCATGCGCCGCATGGCCCACCTGCACCTGATTGCCCTGGAGCCGCTGCGCGCGGCGGTGTGCGAACTGCTCGCCGGCTTCGGCAGCGCGCCGCGCGAGATCGAGCTGGTCGCCGACAACCTGCTGCAGGCCAACCTGACCGGCCACGACTCGCACGGCATCGGCATGCTGCCGCGCTACACGAACGCGTTCCTGGAAGGCGGGCTGCGCCCGAACGCGCAGGTGCAGACGAAGCTCGACGCCGGCGGCCTGCTCGCGCTCGACGGCCAGGCCGGCTTCGGCCAGGTGATCGGCCGCGAGGCGATGTTGCTCGGCATCGAGCGCGCCCAGCGGCTCGGCAGCTGCATCGTCGCGCTCGGGAATGCGCACCACCTGTGCCGCATCGGCGCCTGGGCCGAGATGGCGGTCGAGCACGGCCTCGTCTCGGTGCACTTCGTCAACGTGATCTCGCGCCCGATCGTCGCGCCCTGGGGCGGCCGCGACGCGCGCTTCGGCACCAACCCGTTCGCGGTCGGCATCCCGGTGCCGGGGCGCGCGCCGGTGATCCTCGACATGGCGACCAGCGTGATCGCGCAGGGCAAGACGCGCGTCGCGCACAACAAGGGCGAGGCACTCGCGCCCGGACAGCTGCTCGACAACCATGGCGAGCCGACCACCGACCCGCGCTACGGCGTCGTCGAGCCCTACGGCGCGCTGCGCACCTTCGGCGAGCACAAGGGCTTCGGGCTCGCGCTGGTCTGCGAGCTGCTCGGCGGCGCGCTCGCCGGCGGCATGGCGGTGCACGAGGGTGGCAGCGGCAAGCAGCGTGTGCTGAACGGCATGCTGACGATCCTGTTCGATCCGGCGCGGCTCGGCGCCGAGTCGGTCTACGGCCCCGAGATGCAGGCCTTCCTGGACTGGGTGCGTGCCTCGCCGCCGATGGCCGGCACCGAGCGCGTCAAGGTCGCCGGCGAACCCGAGCGCGAGACGCGCGCCAAGCGCACTGCCGAAGGCATTCCGGTCGATGCGACGACCTGGGAGGAACTGCGCAACGCGGCGCGCAAGCTCGGTCGCGACCCGGCGCGGATGGACCGCCTCGCCGGCCTCGCCAGCTGAACGCAGCGGCGCGTCACTCCGCCTTCGCGCCGCTCTCCTTGACGATCCTGCCGAGCCGCGGCACCTCGGACTTGACGAGCGCGGCGAGCTCGGTCGGCGCCATGCCGCTGATATCGAGGCCGAGCTCGGCGAAGCGCTTCTGGATCTCCGGCGTCTGCAGGATCTTCGCGATCTCGGCGTGCAGGCGGTCGACCACCGCCTTCGGCGTGCCGGCCGGCGCGAACGCGGCCTGCCAGGAACTCAGCTCGTAGCCGGCCAGGCCCGACTCGGCGAGCGTCGGCACGTCGGGCGCGACCGCCGAGCGCGTCGCGGTCGTCACCGCGAGCGCGCGCAGCTTGCCGGCCTTGATGTGCGGGATCGCGCTGGCGATGTTGTCGAACGCGACCGGCAGCGTGCCGCCGAGCAGCTCGGGCAGCATCTGGCCGCTGCCGCGGTACGGGATGTGCTGCATCTTCACACCGGCCATCGTCTTGAACATCTCGCCGGAGATGTGCTGCGAGGTGCCCGAGCCGGCCGAGCCGAACGAGTACTTGTCCGGGTTCGCCTTCAGCAGCTCGATGAATTCCTTGACGCTGCCGGCCGGCACGCTCGGGTGCAGCAGCAGCACGTTCGGCTGGGTCGCGTAGAGGATGATCGGCGCGAAGCTCGTCACCGGGTCGTAGCTCAGCTTGTCGTACAGCGTCGCGTTGATGCCGTGCGAGCTGATCGTGCCGCCGCCGATCGTGTAGCCGTCCGGCGCGGAGCGCGCCAGCTCGGCGCTGCCGACCGAGCCGCCCTGGCCGGCCTTGTTCTCGACGATGATCTGCTGGCCGAGCGCGGGTCCGAGCTTCTCGGCGACGATGCGGCCGATGATGTCGGTCGTGCCGCCGGGCGCGAACGGCACGATGTAGCGCACCGGCTTGGCCGGCCAGGCCTGCGCGGCGGCCGGCGCGGGCCCGAGGGCGGCCGCGGCGGCGGTCAGCAGCGCCGCGAGCAGGCGGACGGTCCGGGGGATCGGCAGCGACATGGCGGGTCTCCGGTGTCTTTCGAGTGCGGCGAACCTTGGGGCCGCACGCGCCGGGCGTCAAGAGTGCAAACCGCCGGAGCGGCGCGCTGCGCGCCTCAGGCTCGGGCGCCCTCGGCGAGCGTCTGCAGCACCTGCGCCCACAGCGCGTCGACCGCCTCGACACCGCGCGAGCCCGGGCAACGCACCGCCGCGACCTCGAGCGAGGCGATCGGCGGCAGGCCGTGGCGCTCGCCGAGGACCGTCAGCCCGGGCGGCACGCAGCAGCGCGTCAGCACCGCGACCGCGAGGCCGCTCTCGACCGCGGCGAGCTGGCCGGCGAGGCTCGAGCTGTTGTAGACGATGCGGAACGCGCGCTTGCGCGTCGCCAGCGCCGCGAGCGCGTGGCGGCGCGCGAAGCTGCCGGGCTCGTAGACCGCGATCGGCAGCGGGTCGCGCCGCCAGGCTTCGTTGCGCGACTCGCCGACCCAGACCAGCGGCTCCTCGAACAGCCGCGTGCCGCGCGTCGGCTTGTCGCGCGAGACGATCGCGAGGTCGATCTCGCCGCGCTGCACACGCGGGATCAGCGCGGTCGACTGCTCGCAGTCGAGCACGATCTCGACGTTCGCATGGCGCGCCGCGAAGCTGCGCAGCACCGGCGTGAAGTAGCTCGCCGCGAAGTCGTCCGGCACGCCGACACGCACCCGCCCGGCGAGCTGCGGTCCACGCAGCGCTGCGTGCGCCTCGGCCTGCAGCGCGAGCAGGCGGCGCGCATAGCCGAGCAGCTCGAGGCCGGCGGCGGTCAGTTCCAGATGGCGCGGGCTGCGCTGCAGCACGCTGCGCCCCACGGCGGCCTCGAGCTTCTGCAACTGCATGCTGACCGCCGACTGCGAGCGGTGCAGCAGCGGCGCGGCCGCCGACAGCGAGCCGGCGTCGACGACCGCGACGAAGCAGCGCAGCCAGTCGAGCTGCAGGTCGGGGCGGATCTTTGCGTCCGTCGGCATCATTCGGAAACCGAAACCAGAGGTTCCGAATTATCCGCTGGACGGATGCCCGTGCGAACCCGAGCATGGCCACCATGAACCCCGCCACTTCCCCCGCCGCACGGTCCGCCGACCCGCAGGCGGCGCGTCAGCGCGACGGCCGTGTACTGATGATCGGCGGTGGCCTGCTGCTCGGCACGCTCGGCGTGTTCGTGCAGGAGGCCGGCCAGGATCCGCTGACGACGGTCTGGTTCCGCTGCGCGTTCGGCGCGCTCGCGCTGCTCGGCTGGGCCGCGGCGACCGGGCGCGTCGGCGAGCTGCGCCTGCGCGGACGCAGCGCCTGGAGCGCGGCGCTCGCGGTCGGGTTGCTGGTGATCTTCAACTGGGCGCTGTTCTTCGCGGCCATCGAGCGCAGCTCGATCGCGGTCGCGACCGTCGTCTTCCACGTCCAGCCGCTGTGGTTGCTCGGACTCGGCGCGGTGTGTTTCGGCGAGACGGTGTCGCGCCCGAAGCTCGTTGCGGTGCTGTTCGCACTCATCGGCCTCGTGCTCGCGACCGGGCTGCTCGATGGCGTGAACCTGACCGGGCTCGACGGTCGCTACCTCGCCGGCGTGCTGATGTGCCTGGGCGGCTCGCTGAGCTACGCGGTCGTCACGCTGATCGCGCAGCGCACGCGCAGCGTCGGTTCGCTCGCGCTCGCCTGGTGGCAGTGCGTGGTCGGCACGCTGGTGCTGCTCGCCTGGCCGCTGACCGAGGGCTGGCCCGCCGCCGGCGTCGCCTGGGGCTGGCTCGCCGGGCTCGGCCTGCTGCACACCGGGCTCGCCTACGCGCTGCTGTACCTCGGCATGGCGCGGCTGCCGACAGATCGTGTCGCGCTGCTCCAGTTCGTCTATCCCGCTGCGGCGATCGTGATCGACGCGCTGGTCTACGGGCGCTGGCTGGCGCCGGGGCAGCTGCTCGGGGTCGCGCTGATGGCGGTGGCGCTGCGCGCCGCGGCACGCTGAGCCGTTCACAGCCAAGGGTTTCCACTCGTGAGTACGCACTGGTCTGCAACTAACATGTCAGCCTGCATATAGAACTGACTCGCATCTTGTCCCTGCTCGCCGCTCCGTCGTCACGTCACGCCGCACCTTCTCTGCGGGCGCGCGCCTACGAGAGCTTCCAGCAGCAGATCGTCCAGGCCAACATCCGTCCCGGCCAGTTCATCTCGCAGCGCGAGCTGATGCAGCTGCTCGGCATGCCGCTGGGCGCGGTGCGCGAGCTGATCCCGCGCCTCGAGGCCGAGGGCCTGCTGCGCACCGTGCCGCAGCGCGGCCTGCAGATCGCCAACGTCGACCTGAAGCTGGTCAACAACGCCTTCCAGTTCCGCCTGCTGCTCGAGCGCGAGGCCGCGACGCGCTTCTGCGCCAGCGTCTCCGAGACCGACCTCGCCGCGATAGCCGACGCGCACCGCCGCATCGTCGCGCGCGCGCGCAGCGGCGCGATCGACGACACGCTGCTGACCGACGCGACCACGGTCGACTGGGGCCTGCACGACCTGATGATCGACGCGCTCGGCAACGAGCTGATCTCCGAGGCCTACCGCATCAACAGCCTGCGCGTGCGGCTGATCCGCCTGGAGCCGTCGATGCTGTCGAGCGAGGCGCTGCTGCCGGCGATGGAAGAGCACCTCTGGTTCATCGCAGCGCTGAAGCGCCGCGACGCCGCCGAGGTCGCGCGCCGCCTGACCCACCACATCGAGAGCGCGCACCGCCGCGTGCTCGGGCTGCCACGGCAGCCGCTGCCGCAACCGCTGGAGGAAGAATGACCGCCCCCGCACCGCTGCCCGGCGTCTGGCCGGCGCTGCTGACCCCGCTAGACGCCGAGCTCGGCATCGACCACCGCCGCTTCGCGGCCCATTCGCGTGCGCTGATCGCCGCCGGCTGCGGCGGCGTCACGCCGTTCGGCACGACCGGCGAGGGCCCGTCGTTCACGGTCGACGAGCGCCGCGCCGCGATCGATGCGCTGATCGAGGGCGGCGTCCCGGCGAACCGCATCCTGGTCTCGACCAGCTGCGCGGCGCTGCCCGACACGCTCGCGCTGACCCGACATGCGATCGCAGTCGGCGCCTGGGGCTGCCTGATGCTGCCGCCGTTCTTCCTGAAGGGCGTCAGCGACCAGGGCATCGTCGATGCGTACCGCTACGTCATCGAAGGGACCGGCGACGGCGCGGCGGATCCGCGGCTGCGCATCATGCTGTACCACATCCCGCAGGTCGCGGGCGTCGGGCTGTCGCACGCGGTGATCGCCGAGTTGTTGCGTCTCTACCCGGACACGCTGGTCGGCATCAAGGACAGCCAGTGCGACCGCGCCCATTCGCTCGCGCTCGCCGACGCCTTCATGCCGCGCCTGACCGTGCACGTCGGCAACGAGCCGGACCTGCCGACGCTGGGCCGGCGCGGCAGCACCGGCGCGGTCAGCGGGCTGGCCAACTTCATGCCGCGCACCGTGCACCGCATGGTCACCCAGCCCGACGCGCCGGGCACCGAAGCCGACCTCGCGCGCGTGCAGGCCCTGCTCGCCACACTGGGCGGGTATTCACTGACTCCGGCGCTGAAGGGCATCATGGCATCGTCGAGCGGCGAGCCCGGCTGGCTGCGCGTGCGGCCGCCGCTGGTGGCGCTGAGCGCCGCCGCCCAGACCACGCTGGAGCGGCAGCTGCGCAGCCTCGGCCTCGACGCCGCGCGCGACTGACACGGCGCGCATCGAAACCACAACCAGGAGACTCCCCCATGCCCACCTCGCTGTTCCGCCGCGCCCTGCTGGCCGGCGCGCTCGCCCTCGCCGCGTCGGCCGGCGCGCTGGCCCAGTCCAAGACCGTGCTGCGCATCTCGACGCCGGCGGTGCCGGAGGACTGGCACGCGAAGATGTGGACCGTCTTCAAGGACTCGCTCGACAAGAGCGCGCCGGGCGAGTTCGACGTGCAGATCAACCTGAACGCGTCGCTGTTCAAGCAGGGCACCGAGCCGGCCGCGATGGCACGCGGCAACCTCGAGCTCGCGTCGATCTCGGCCTTCGACATTGCCAAGCTGGTGCCGGAGATGTCGATCTTCACCGCCGGCTACATCGTGCGCGACCCCGAGCATCAGCAGAAGGTCTTCAACGGGCCGATCGGCGACGAGATGTTCAAGCTCGTCTCCGAGAAGATGGAGGTCACGCCGCTCGCGACGATCTACCTCGGCACGCGCCAGGTCAACCTGCGCGAGGCGCGCAACGTCAAGACGCCGGCCGACCTCAAGGGCGTCAAGCTGCGCATGCCCGGCAGCAAGGAGTGGCTGTTCCTCGGCGAGGCGCTCGGCGCGACCGCGACGCCGCTCGCCTTCGGCGAGGTCTACCTGGGCCTGAAGACCGGCACGATCGACGGCCAGGACAACCCGCTGCCCTCGGTGCGCGCGGCCAAGTTCTACGAGGTCACCAAGCAGATCGTGATGACCAACCACCTGGTCGACGGCATCTTCATCTCGATCTCGAACAAGACCTGGAACGCGCTCAACGCGGCGCAGAAGACCAAGGTGAAGGCCGCCGCGCAGGCCGCCGCGGCCTACAACAACGAGAACCGCATCAAGGAGGAAGGCCAGATCGTCGACTTCTTCAAGCAGCAGGGGCTGCAGGTCACGACGCCGGACGTCGAGGCCTTCCGCAAGTCGGTGCAGGCCGCCTACGGCGCCTCGGACATCGCCAAGAGCTGGCCGGCCGGCCTGCTCGAGCGCATCAACGCGACCCGGTGAGCCGATGGGCCGCTGGCGTCGTTGGCTGGGGGCAGGCGCCGGCGCGGTCGGCGCCGGGCTGTTCGCGCTCCTGTTCATCGTGTTCCTGGTCCAGATCGTCGCGCGCTTCGGCTTCAACAAGCCGCTGCCCTGGACCGACGAGGCCGCGGTCGTGCTGTACGTCTGGGTGATCCTCTGGTCGGCGGCCTTCGTCGTGCCCGAGCGTGAGCACGTGATGTTCGACCTGGTCTGGAACATGGCGAGCCGGCCGGCGCGCCGCGTGATGCGCATCGTCGGCAACCTGATGATCGGCGGGCTGGCCGCCTGGGCGTTGCCGGCGACCTGGGACTACGTGCACTTCATGGCGCGCGAGGGCACGCCGGTGCTCGGGCTGCCGTTCATGTGGGTGTTCCTGCCCTTCGTCGCGCTGCTTGTCGCGCTGGTGCTGCGCAGCGTCCTCGCCATCCGCGACACGCTGCGCGGGCAGGGGCTCGACGAGGCGGGAGTGCCGGCGTCATGAGCTGGGCGCTCTGGACCCTGATCGGCGTGATGGTCGGCGGCATGCTGCTGCGCATGCCGATCGGCTTCTCGATGCTCGCCTCGGGCATCGGCTACCTGATCGTCAAGCGCCAGGACCTCGGGCTGATGGCCGAGCAGGTCGGCAACGGCCTGTACAACAGCTACGTGCTGCTGGCGGTGCCGCTGTTCGTGTTCGCCGCCAACCTGATGAACGCCGGCACGGTCAGCGAACGCATCTTCGATTTCTGCCGCATCCTGGTCGGGCGCCTGCGCGGCGGGCTGGCGCAGGTCGACATCCTGGTCAGCGTGGTGTTCTCGGGCATGAGCGGCAGCGCGATCGCCGACGCCGCCGGCCCCGGGCTGGTGACGATCCGCCAGATGCTCAAGAAGCCCGAGTACACGCCCGGCTTCGCCGGCGCGGTGGTGGTGGCGAGCGCGACGCTCGGCCCGATCATCCCGCCGTCGATCCCGATGGTGATCTACGGGCTGGTCTCCGGCGCGTCGGTCGGTGCGCTGTTCCTCGGCGGCGTCGTGCCCGGCGTGCTGATGGCGCTGCTGATGATGGCGGTCGTGCACGTCATCGCGGCGCGCCGCGACATGCCGCGCGAGGCCAGGGTGCCGCTCTCGGAGTGGCCGAGCATCCTGTTCCG
>Ga0315912_10006178_pt1 | contig 10797 bp, 7 predicted proteins | sample VfabasoilMG_FD_204469 | JGI IMG/M metagenome (GOLD analysis project Ga0315912, IMG submission 204469) | Garden soil microbial communities collected in Santa Monica, California, United States - V. faba soil | ecosystem: Environmental > Terrestrial > Soil > Garden | place: USA: California...
TGGTTCGCTTACCGGCCAGCCGGTGTCTGGGGGATCTAAATCTCCGAGGCCCTTACGCCTCTCGTCCCGGGGCGGCGTTCTTCGCCTAGCTCGTCCGTCGAGTCAAGCCCGCCCGTTTGGCCGGGTTGGTCGAGGGCCGGGCGCAAACCCCTTGAAACATCTCTGCATTTAGCGCGACCGACGTTCTTGCCTCAAGCCGGACCGCGTTTTTTCGCGCTCGGGCCGGATTTCTCGGGCGGGGCGGGCTTGGTTTCGCGGCTTTTCCAGAACGGCATCCCCGCCTGCTCGGTCCAGCCGGCCTTGCCGAAGCGTCCCGGCTCACGGGACTCGAGCATGCTCTCGTCCCGGGCCGGAGGGTTCGGGCTCGCCTCGTCGCTCTGATCGCGCTCGTCCGGACCCTGGGTCGTGACGAGCAGCTCGTCCGCCAGGTACTCCGGGTGCGGGTCGTCGGCGGCGCCCGACTTGTCCTTTTCGGGGTCGCCCGCCCCGACGCGCACGATCTGGGTCGTGGGCGGGTACGCGTCGTCCCAGCGCTCGCGCACGGCGTGCGGACCGTCGCGCACGATGCGGTAGCGCCGCACCTTGAAGCCCGCGACGCCGCGCTGGGCGAGCAGCCGCGTGCCCGCGGGCAACGCCTTGTCGGGACGCTCGACCTCCTCGTACGGGATGGCATCGAGGATGCGGCGGATGAGCGTGACCGTGCGCGTGCGCCGCGGTCCGAGGATCTCCGCGCGCACCACGCCATTTTTCACGACCTCGTGGAGGACGATCGGGAAATCGAAGGTGTTGGCGATGCGCAGGTTGATGGTCGGGTACACGACCGTCGCATCGAGCCCGAGCTTGATGTACGCGCTCGGCCGCGTGTGCGGGTAGCGCTCGACGATGCCGAGGCCGGCGAAGAAGGCCGCGCCGTGCAGGGTGCCCGAGATCTGGCAGGTGCCCCCGCCGATGCCGTCCACGATCTCGCCTTCGGCGATCACGGAGGCCACTTTGTAGCCGTTCGCCTCGTCGCGCGGCCCGACCAGGTCGTTGAAGTCGAGCGTCTCTCCGGCGAGGAGCACGTGGCCGTCGAGCTTGCTGGCGGCGATGCGCAGGTTGAAGGTGCGGGCGGCGTACTTCTCCGAGCGCTCGTAGCGCGTCTCGAACCAGCCGAGCACGGCGTCGAAGCGAACGCCTGCGAGGTCGTGCGTCGTGCGTCGCGGCTTCTTCTCGCTCCACACGACGCGCGCCGAGGGGGCGCCTGCCTCGAGCGCTCGGCCGAGCGCGAGCAGCGTGGCGTCGATGTCCAGGAGTCTGCCGTTCGCTTCCGGCACGACCGTGCGCGCGTCGAGATCGAGCCGCGCGTCGACGGCCGCGCGATCGATCTCGTCCTTGAGCGAGGCGAGGGCGGGCAGGGCCTGATCGCGGTTCAACGTGACGGGGACGGGGAGGGGAAGCGCCGTGCGCGCCCCGCTCGCCCGGTACGTCCGGAGCATGGCGCTCGTGGGGTCGCGCGCGTCGCGCACGAGCGTCGCGAGCCGCACCTTGTCGAGCTCGGCACCGAGCTGTCCGAGGTAGACCTCGCGACGTTTTCCGTCCGGTAGCTCGAGCACGAAGCGCCGGCCCACGTAGCTCCGGACCCGCTCGAGGGCGAGCGTGCCGGCGCGGGCGTCGAGGGGCAGGGGCCGGCCGAGGAGCTCGATCGCGAGCGGCTCGGCCGGCTCGGTCCCGGCGGCAGGCAGCCGTGGCACGAGCAAAAATCCGGCCAGGAGCCCCGCGGAAACCGCGATCGCGAGCGCTGTGCCCCCACGCCCGCCGGGGAAGCGGGAGAACAGCCGTGACAGGCGATCCGTCGGCGACACGCTCGCCCACGCCTAGCACACGCTCGGCGCGCTACGCTCGGGGCATCCGAGTGGTCATGGCGAGCGACGACCTCTTGCCCAAGCTCGACGGCCTGCCGAACGAGCCGGGCTGCTACGTCTTTCGCGACGGCAAGGGCGCCACGCTCTACGTGGGCAAGGCGAAGAGCCTGCGCTCGCGCGTGAGGAGCTACTTCCAGGAGGGCGCGTCCGACACGCGCGCGTTCCTGCCGCTCCTGCGCCGGCACGTCGCCGATCTCGAGACGATCGTCACGCGCAGCGAGAAGGAAGCCGCGATCCTCGAGAACAACCTGATCAAGGAGCGGAAGCCTCGCTACAACGTGAAGCTCCGCGACGACAAGGAGTACCTGAGCGTGCGCCTCTCGTCCGAGCACGAATGGCCGCGGCTCGAGCTCGTGCGCCGCCCGAAGCCCGACGGCGCGCGCTATTTCGGCCCGTACCACTCGGCGACGGCCGTGCGGCGCACGCTGCACCTCGTCGAGAAGCACTGGAAGCTTCGCACCTGCTCCGACCGCGAGCTTTCGAGCCGCAAGCGCCCGTGCCTGAAGTACCAGATCGGCCGCTGTCCGGCGCCCTGCGTCTACGACGTCGACCGCGAGCTCTACGGCGAGCAGGTGCGTTCGGTCGGGCTCTTCCTCGACGGACGTCACGACGAGCTCACGAGCGTGCTCGAGGAGCGCATGCGCCAGGCGAGCGATCGACTCGAGTTCGAGCTCGCCGGCACGTACCGCGATCAGCTTTCCGCGGTGCAGTCGGTGCGTCAGTCGCAGGGCGTGGTGTCGGTGTCGGACCGTGACACCGACGTGGTCGGGATGTTTCGCGAAGCCGACCTGTGCGAGCTCGTGGTGCTCGTCGTGCGCTCGGGCCGCGTGATCGATACGGTGAGCTTCTCGAGCGCGCGCGTGGAGCTACCGGATGACGAGGTCATCGCCGCGTTCCTGCGCGACCACTACGCCGAGGGCGGCGCCGGGGAAGCGCATTTGCCGGACGAGGTGCTCGTCCCGGTGTTGCCCGAGGGCGCCGACGGCGTGGCCGAATGGCTGAGCGAGCGGCGCGCGGCGCTCGCCCCCCCGACGGGCCGGGCGCGGCGCACGGTCGAGCTCAGCGCGCCGCAACGGGGGGGCCGCCGGGACCTGCTCGCCCTGGCGCAGAAGAACGCCGAGCACGCCTTCGAGGAGAAGCGCCGCGCGGAGAGCGACATCGACGAGAAGCTCGCGCGCGTGAAGGAGCGACTGCGCTTGCCGACGCTGCCGCGGCGCATCGAGTGCTCGGACATCTCCCACCTCGGCGGAGAAGACACGGTAGGTTCGGTCGTCGCCCTCTTGAACGGCAAGCCCGACAAGAAGCGCTACCGCACCTATCACGTGAAGAGCGCGGGACCGGGCGACGACTACCAGGCGCTCTACGAGGTGCTCCGTCGTCGCTTTCAGCGCGGTCGTGCGGCGGCCGAGCAGGCGGCGCTTTCATCAGCCGCTTCGGAAGCCGCACCCGATGCGGCCGACGTCGGCGCGATCGAGGCGCCGAACGTCGAGAGTCCGTCGGGTGAGCCCGAGTGGCAGCTGCCCGATCTGTTCGTCGTCGACGGGGGCCGCGGGCAGCTCGGCGTTGCCCTGACCGCGGCACACGACCTTGGCCTGCACGAGCTCGCCATCGTGGGTCTCGCCAAGGAGCGCGAGAGCGAGCTCGGGGAAAAGCTCGTCGATCGCGTATACCTTCCAGGTCAAAAAAATCCGATCCCACTGCGCCCCAACAGTCCCGAGCTCTTCATGCTCGCCGTGGCGCGCGACGAGGCGCATCGCTTCGCCAACCGCGGCCGCAAGCAGACGGGCAAGCGCCGCCGGTTCGAGTCGGCGCTCGACCGCGTGAAAGGGCTCGGAGACAAGGCAAAAAAGGCTCTGCTCAAGCAGCTCGGCTCGATCGACGCGATCCGCACCGCGAGCGATGAAGCGCTGCTGGCTGTGCCGGGAGTCACCCGGCGGCACGTCGCGGCGGTGCGCCGGTGGCTCGCCGGGGACGATGTAGGCAGGCGAACCGAGTCCGCCGAAGGCGGCCCTCCCATGGCAACCTGAGTTGCACCCTCGGTGGCGTCGCGCCAACTTGGTTGTCACCCCCGGTCAGCGCTGGCGGCGTATTCGATGCGAGAACCTCCGGCATGCGGCTTGCGTTGACAGTAAAGCACGTCGACCCCTACGCTCTCGGCGCCCCCCTCTGGAGCTCGTTCCCATGACGCTGAACTCACGTTGGTCCCCCTCCTGGCTTAACAAGGCCGCCCGTTCGCTCACCCGTGGCCTCACCGGCGCCGCAGCGCTCCTCGCCGCAGGCAGTCTGACTGCCGGCTGCTTGAGGAGACCGGTCACACCGGCCACGCCGCAGACGACCAACGTCTACATCAACCAGATCCGCCAGACGGGCGTCGACAAGATCGACCTGCTCTTCATGATCGACAACTCGATCTCGATGGCAGACAAGCAGCAGATCCTCGCCGAGGCCGTGCCGGTGCTCGTGCAGCGCCTGATCCAGCCGACCTGCGTCGACGTGGACGGGAACCCGGGCATGCAGGCGGCGAACGGAACCTGTCAGAACGGCTTCTCGCCGGAGTTCAAGCCGATCAAGAACATCCACATCGGCGTCATCACCTCGAGCTTGGGTGACCACGGCAGCGGTGACGTGTGCTCCGACGCGCAGAACGCGGACAACATCGCGCAGGGCTACGCGTCGTCGTTCTACAACGACCTCGCGCAGCTCATGCCGTCGATTCGCCCTGCGGATCCGGCGGCAACGCCTCCGCGCCAGGCCCTCGTGAGCTGGAACAACACGGGCTTTCTGGTCTGGGATCCGCGCGTGCAGGCCGACGTGCTCCCGAGCGACCGGCACGCGAATCTGACCAACAACGAGACGGACCCCATGTTGTTCGTCCAGAACTTCACGAACCACGTGACGGCGGCGGGCGAGCACGGCTGTGGCTACGAGGCCTCCCTCGAGGCGTGGTACCGCTTCCTCGTCGATCCGGAGCCGGTCTCGACGATGGGTCACACGTCGGACACGGCCCTCAGCGTGCGCCCGTCGGACGGCGGTAACCCGCCGAAGACGATCGTGAACCAGACGGTGCTCATGCAGCGCGCGAACTTCCTGCGCCACGACTCGCTGCTCGCCGTCATCATGCTCTCCGACGAGAACGACTGCTCGATCATCGACGAGGACGCGACGCAGGGCTGGCTCGTTGGCTACAAGGGTGGCGTGAACGCGCCGCAGCCGTGGCGCATGCCCCGGGCCACATCCGGCTGCCAGGCCAATCCGAACGACCCGAAGGTCTGCCACCCGTGCAGCGACAACGACCCCGATCCGGAGTGCGCGAAGGGCAACTTCTTGAGCTCGAACGAAGACAGCATGAACATGCGCTGCTTCAACCAGCTGAAGCGCTTCGGCATCGATCTCCTCTACGGGACGGGGCGCTACGTCGAAGCCCTCGCGAAGCCGACGATTCGGCCTCGCTTCGGCGGTCCCGAGGTTCCGAACCCCGTCTACACGAGCGGCGCGCCCGGCGAAGTGCCGCGCGACTCGGGCCTCGTGTTCCTGGCCGGCCTGGTCGGCGTGCCCTGGCAGGACGTTTCCGAAGAGTCGAGCTGGCCGGCGAACACCCGCGAGCTCAAATACCTGCGTGCGAGCGAGCTCGGGGACCGCTGGAACGTGATCCTCGGCGACAACGGCGTGCCGACGGATCCGCACATGCTCGAGCAGATCGACCCGCGCCCCACGGGGGCGCCGCATCCTCTGCTGCCGAACGTCACGATCGCCGCGGACACGTCCACGACGAACACGAACCCGATCAACGGACACGAGCAGACGACGCTCTCGATTCGCGACGATCTCCAGTTTGCGTGCATCTTCCCGCTCGGCATGCCGGTGCCCTGCACCGACGCGAACGCGGACGCCTGCGACTGCAACTACGACGACGCCGGGCGCAACAGCCCGCTCTGCCAGGGCACGACGGCGACGACGGACGGGACGCAGGTGAACGCCAAGGCCTACCCGGGCGTGCGCGAGCTCCAGGTCCTTCGCGACTTCGGCGACAACGCCATCGTGGCGAGCATCTGTCCGAAGAACACGACCGCGGCGGGCGGCAACACGGCCCAGGCCAAGGCCCAGGATCCGAACTACGGCTATAACCCCGCCGTCGCCGCCATCGTCGACCGCCTGAAGGAAGTGCTCACGGTCAAATGCCTGCCCCGTCCGCTTTCGCTGGGCGTGGACTGCACGAACCTGACCCCCGAGGAGCGCGAGGACGCGTTCTGCGTGGAGGCTGGCGAGGAAGGCAAGGTGCCGTGCGCCGTGATCGAGGTCCGACCGCGGGACCCGATGAACGGCTGCGGCATGTGCACCGACCAGAGGGGCCGCCTGGCGCTCCCCTCCGACGGCAAGATCGAGAAGGCCGCGAAGGAGTACCTCCGGAACACCGGCTACTGCGCCGGATCGCAGTGCGACAACTTCTGCTACTGCGAGCTCAACCAGTTCACGGACGATCAGCACGAGTCGGGCAACCCGGCGGGCGACCTCACCGCGTGCAAGACGGTCGCTACCGATCCGGGCGACGTCCTCTTCGGCTACTGCTACGTGGATCCGGCTGCCGCAGCGGCCGCCGGTGAGGATCCCGCAATCGTCGAGGGCGAAAACCAGCTCGTGAAGGACTGCAAGTCGAGCGAGAAGCGCATCCTGCGTTTCCTCGGCGAAGGCTTGCCGGCCAAGGACGGTCTCGCCTTCATCGCCTGCATCGGCGCCGCCGCCTCGCAGTAGCGCGGGGCGGCCCGCGCAGGGCGAGGTATGGATCCGAAGCGCACGATCCTGGTCATCGAGGACGAGCCTCACATCGTCCTCGGTCTCAAGGATGCGCTCGAATTCGAGGGCTTTGCCGTGCTCACGGCGCCGAACGGTCGCAGCGGGCTTTCGCTCGCCCAGAAGGAGCGGCCCGATGCGATCCTGCTCGACCTGATGCTGCCGGATCTGAACGGGTACCAGGTGTGCGAGGACGTGCGCCGCACGAACCAGTTCGTCCCGATCATCATGCTGACGGCGAAGAGCCAGGAAGCCGACAAGATCCGCGGCCTCCAGGCCGGCGCCGACGACTACGTGACCAAGCCCTTCAGCGTGGGTGAGCTCGTGGCGCGCATCCGCGCCATCTTCCGCCGCACGCACCGTCCGGCGGAGGCGCCCTCGTTCCGGCTGGGCGACGCGACGGTCAACGTCGCCGCCCACAGCATCGAGCGCGAGGGGAAGAAGCCGGAGCAGCTCTCCTTTTACGAGGTGGAGCTCCTCCGCTTCCTCCATGAACGGAAGGGTCAGGCGGTCGGGCGCGACGAGCTGCTCGACAAGATCTGGGGGCTCGAGGCGAGCCCGAGCAATCGCACCAACGACAACTTCGTGGTCAAGCTCAGAAGGAAGCTCGAGAAGAGCCCCGACAAGCCGGAGCACATCCTCACGGTGTACGGCTTCGGCTACAAGCTCGTGGAGTGAGGCAGGCGCTCGGCGCCAGCGCGGGAATGCAAACTTCGCCGTCCGGCAGCGTGCCGCGCGGGCAGGGCGCGCTGCTCGCCGCCGGCGCAGCGGACGGCGCTGCCCCGGCGCCGAGGGACCCGACCCCCCGCACCACCACGCGCCGGAGCGGCCCCGTCGCCAGCGCCGAAATGGCGACGAGCACTGCGGCCACCGCTCCGGCGCGAACGAGCGTCGACACGAGTCGAGCCTAGCAGGATGGTTGATTCGCTGGGGGGCGGTTGGTACCCATGGTGCTCTTGTTCCAGTCCGAGAAGCTCACCCCGGCTGACGCGGCCATCTTCGAGACCTTCGTCGTGCCGCGGTACCTCTCGCTGTACGGGGAGCTCCTGCTCGAGATGCTGCTGGTCGGGGACGCGGCGCGCGTCGTTCACCTCGGCTGCCGCACGGGCTACCCCGATCTGAAAATCTACGAGCGGGTCGATCAGACCGAGGTGGTCGGGCTCGACCCTTCGCTGCCCGCACTCGAGCTGGCGCGCAACAAGGCGGCTTCGCGCCGCGACGCCGCGATCGAGTATCGCATCCTGGAGGAAGAGCTCACCGAGCTCGACCCCGCCCAGTTCACGCACGCCATCGTCCTGCATCCGATCGCCACGGCCGACCAGCGGCTGGCTCTGCTCGACGGCATGCGTCATCTCTTGTGCCCCGGCGGTCAGGCCCTGCTGGCGCTGCCGCTGCGCGGCTCGTTTCAGGAAGTGGCCGATCTCTTGCGCGAGTACGCGCTCAAGTTCGACGACACGGATTTCTCCAAGGCCGTCGAGTACGCGCTCGCGACTCGCCCGTCGATCGAGTCCCTGTCGGAGGAGCTCGAGGGCGCAGGCTTCGAGGACGTCGACGTCGAGATCCGCCAGACGTCCTTGCCGTTCGACAGCGGGCGCGCCTTCTTCGAGGACCCGGTCACCCGGCTCCAGATCCTGCCCGAGCTTCAGACCTGGCTCGGCGAGCACGACCTCAAGAAGCCGTTCGAGTACGTGCGCGAGGCGATCGACAAGTACTGGTCCGAGGGCAAGCTCGAGCTCGCGGTCAACGTGGGCTGCGCGAGCGCTCGCGTGCCCGGCTGACCCCCGTCACGACTCGCTCGCCAGGACGGCGCCGAGCGCGGCAGCTCCCGCAAGCTCGGTGCGGAGCACCAGCGTGCCGAGGCGCACCAGGCTGAAGCCCGCCGCCCGCACCGCGTCGCGCTCCGCGTCGGAGTAGCCGCCCTCGGGGCCCACGAGCAGCACGAGGTCCTGCCCCCCACGCCGAGCCAGCGCCTGCCCGAGCGTCTCCTCCGCGGTGGGCTCGAGGCAGAGCTTGAGGGCGGGATTCGCGGGCCCCTCCGCGAGGACCGTCGCGAGCGGTAGCGGGCCGCGCAGCGTCGGGAGATCGCCGCGGCCGGACTGGCGGGCGGCGTCCAGGGCAATCGCCTGCAGTCGCGCCGTGCGCTCGCTCGACGCCGCGGCGCGCGCGACGCTGCGCTCGCTCGTGGCGATCACGATGCTGCCGGCGCCGAGCGCCGTGGCCGCGCGCACGACCTCGTCCACCTTGTCGCCCTTGCCCGCGCATTGAACGAGCGTGATACCGCGCGAGCCCACGAGGCGCGCGGGACCGGGCTCCTCGAAGCGCGCGACCAGGCGCTCGCGCAGGGCGACGACGAGCGTGGCTTCGGCTTCGAGACAGGCGGCCGGATCGAACGCGATGAAACGCGCGCCCTCGCGCAGGCGGAGCACGCGCGTGAGGTAGCGTGCCGGCTCACCGCTGATCGGGTGCTCGCCGGGGCGAAGCCCCTCGAGCGCGACGCGCACCAGGCGGGCCATCAGCGATTTTGCAGCGGACCGCCGTAGTCCGCGTACGCCTCACGCGCCCGCACGCTGAGCAGCGCATCCGGCCGATCCCGGGGCTCCGGAGGCGAGCTGCCCTTCGGAACGACGAGCGCCGTGAGCAAACCGCCGTACACGCAGCCGGTGTCGAGCCCCGTCGCGTCGGGGTGAAGCTGAGGATCCTTGCGCGCGTTGTGGCCGAAGACGACGTGGGGCGGCCCGCGGTAGCGCGCGCCCCAAGGCGGGCCCCACTTGGAGCTCGGCTCGCCCGCGTCGGAGATCGAGCGCAGGTGCGTCAGGTGATACGGATCCTGGTCGGCCATCGGGAGCCCGGGGACGAGGCCGGCGTGAACGACGCGCAGCCGCTCGTCGAGCTCGAGCCACAGGGGCAGCGCTTCGAGCATCGACCATTCGTCCTCGTCGAGCTCGTCGAGCAGCGCCGCGTGGGTCCTGTCGAGCTTCGGCAGCGGCCGCCCGCCCTGTCGAGCGCGCCGCGCCTCGAGCAAGCGCTCCTCGTGGTTGCCGAGCGCCACCCGCGCGCCGAGCGCCCGCGCCCGCCCCAGGACCTCGCGCGAGCGCGGCCCCTTGGCGACCAGATCGCCCACGAAGACGAGGCCGTCCCCCTCCGAAATGCCCACGCGGTCGAGCAGGTCATCGAGCTCGGCGACGCAGCCGTGCACGTCGCCGACGATCACCCAGCGCTGCATCCAGTACAGCCTAATCAGTCGCGTGCCGGCGCGCCTCGGGCCAGGCGTGGCCCGGGCACGTTGCGCGGTCGTAGCGCTGAAAAATTGCGCTCTCTTGGCTCCCGCCACCCCCGGGCGGCCACCAGGCCGGTAGTGGCGATCCTAGCCTTGCGGTAACGGTGGAATCGAGACTACTGTGGCCCCCGCTCGGCGCCGCAAGGGCGCGAGATCCACGAGAAAGCTGTCGAGGAGGCTCCTCCGATGTTTCCCAAGGTCGCCCGTCTCTCCCTGGTAGTTGCTGCCGTCTCCGTTCCGCTCGCCTGCGGGGGAGAGGAAGTGAAGTACACGCCGAAGGGGGCGTACAGTGGCAGTAAGGCCAGCCTGCCGAGCGTGCCCACCCTGCAAAAGAAGCAGGTAAAAAATGGCGACGCGTACTCCGTGTGGGGCGCTGCCTACTACCTCCGCAGCGTGGTTCACCGGAAGGATATCGTCGGCAAGGATATCCAGATCACCGGGTACATCACGAAGACCAACATCACGGACGCGCCGCAGTGTGCGGTTCACAAGACCGGCAAGGCAGATCCCGAGGATTGCCACGCGCCCGTGCCCACGTTCTGGATCGGCGACTCGAAGGACGCACCCGAGAACGAATCCATCAAGGTGATGGGCTGGGCCTCGAACTTCGCGAACATCTTCGACGCCATCAAGGCGTTCGACAATCCGAAGGACGACGCCGGCTACGACGACCAGGCCTGGGGCGTGAAAGTCCCGGATCCGCTCCCATCCAAGGGCGCCAAGGTCACCGTGAAGGGTAAGTACTCGACCACCTTCATGAAGGCGTCGTCGGGCGCCGAAGCCGACCCGTACCAGGGCATCATCGATTTCCAGGACGTGAAGGTCCTCGAG
>Ga0315912_10006179_pt1 | contig 10796 bp, 12 predicted proteins | sample VfabasoilMG_FD_204469 | JGI IMG/M metagenome (GOLD analysis project Ga0315912, IMG submission 204469) | Garden soil microbial communities collected in Santa Monica, California, United States - V. faba soil | ecosystem: Environmental > Terrestrial > Soil > Garden | place: USA: California...
ACAAATATAAGATGAAAATTGCACTATAGTTAGCTAAAAATAATAAGAAACATAGAGTAATTAAGGGGAGAAGACCTATATATAGGTTAAAGCCCCCCCCGTGCCCGCCCCATAACAGTTCATAAGGGAGCAATATATATATTATTTACAGTACAAATATTTAACAATGAATCTGTTTAAATAAATAATTTTGAAACAATACGATATGTGCAAAACCATTAATTAATTAATATATTTAATGTTAAATATATTGAAAAAAAAAAGAGTAATTAACACTCTTTGCACAACTAAACTATCATCATATTTTTTTTGTTTATTTATAATATCTTTACTGGTGCTGGTGTTAGGTATTTTTTGGACATTATTTCATAGTGATCTTCTTTCTCCTGCTATTGAATCAGGAGCGGTTTCACCACTTATGGGTACATATAATTTAACGGATCTGAAGGATGGTATATGAGAGCTAGTATCTTATGTTAAGGATATATATTGCTCATTAAAAACAGCCAGTGCCAGTGCCAGTGCAGACAATGTCTATACCGATCTCGATAATTCAATATGATTAAACGACTGTTCAACATGTGGTAAAGCATGAGTATGAGAAACATCTGACGATTTTTTTTTGAAGAATGTCCTAAATGTCGTAGATAGACAATACGTATATATTAACAGAAAAAGAGGTAGAGCTTTATATGATGTTCTAATTACTATTATGTTAGCTATTGTATTTACAGCACTACAAGGTGTTGAGTATTCAGTTTCATCATTTACTATTTCAGATGGAGCATTTGGATCATGTTTTTATTTTGGTACAGGATTTCATGGGTTACATGTTATGATAGGTACGGCATTTATACTAGTAGGTCTATGACGTGTATTTGAATATCATTCAACAAATCATCATCATCTAGAATTAGAAGCTGGAATACTATATTGACATTTTGTTGATGTAGTATGATTATTTTTATTTGTATCCATATATTATTTAGGTTCGGCATATAATTGTATATTTTTGTCTTACACAGTTCTATGCCTATTCTTGTATAATATGTATACTTAGTATATTATTCTTTTGATTACAAGAACAATAGTGGGATAAAACTTATCTAATTACTCTATTTATGTAAAAAAAAAAATAATTGTTCTTTTACAATTAACTTGTTATTAAAAGGTAAGACCTATCAGACAGTATAACAAATCCATATTGTAATTAGTATTATAATATGAAACTTTCCAATATAGTTATGTAATATTCTTTATTTATAGTTATATGGCAAAATGGGAGAAGATTAAGTTATATATTTAATTAAAGCCCTCCCCTACCCCCCCATAACAGTTCATAAGGGAGCAATATGTATTTTATTTACAGTACAAATATTTAACAATGAATCTGTTTAAATAAATAATTTTGAAACAATACGCTATATGCAAAACCATTAATTAATTAATATATTTAATGTTAAATATATTGAAAAAAAAACAAGATATCTTTGGGTATTTAGAGTTAGATGCTTCTATAAAAAAAGGAAATGTAATAAAAAATAAAGAAAAAGAAAAAAATTATATACAAGATAAATTAGATACAAAGGAGTATAAAAACACTATTTTTTATCCTTCAAACAAGGAGTGATTTAGTTTGATATATTCTTACAACAAATCATATATTAAATCTTTTATAACCCAAGATAAATTAGTAAATAATTCACTTACAAGCTATTTTAATATGTTAGAACATAAGATAAAACGACTGTTTAAACGTAGACGTTCAAATAAAAGTCGTTATTCTGCAGATAAAATATATGTAAGTAGAGGTGAATTCAAACACACTAATACTAAACTTACTATTATGGTACTTATACACAATAAACAAAAATTGTCTATTGAACAACTTATAAGAAAAGTAGTTATAGCTAAATTCTTTATAAAAAATTTATCCAAACAAGAGATAAAAAAAGGAAAAAAATATATAAACATTTTATTAAGTATTTTTAAAAAGAGATTTTTGTTATTTAAGAATTGTAGTTATGTTTTTTTAAAAAAAAATAATAATTTACTAAATAATTTATTTAGTAAATTACCACGTCTAAATTTAGCACTTCTACCTCGACCTTTTAAATATAAACTCCTTAATATCCTACGTAAGAGGGTGTCAGGTTATAAATTAGAACAGATATTTTTTAAGGAAGCAAAAAGAGTTCATTTTAACAAGTTAAAATTTAATTGTTTACTTTTAAATATTAGGAAGTTAGGTATTTATAGTATAATAGAAAAAATATACAATAAAAAAGTAGAAATTAAACTAGTTGAATTAAAAGCAATCCACTTAAATAGTGATGTTTTTTCATTAGCTGTTGCCTTAAAACTAAGAGATAGAAAGAATAAAGCAGTAAGTATATTAAGAAAAGCTATATTAAATATGGTAAAAATACCTGATTTACATACAATTATAACATTTGATGACTCCATGGGGCATAATGACACCTGTAGGGATGTTAATCAAAACGTATTCGGGGAAAATTTAATCCCCAACAGCAGGGTTAATATTGAGGACCATATGGATAATGTAGATGAAAATAATACTTTAAATGTTATAAAACAACAAGTGGTAAGTGGTGTAAGATTTGAAGCATCAGGTAGATTAACCAGGCGTTTAACTGCAATGAGGGCTGTGTTTAAATATAGATACATGGGTAGCTTGAAAAATTCACGTTCTTCCTTGAACAGAAAATCATCTACTACTTTAAGAGGTTATGTTAAATCTAATGCACAATACACAATTATAAACTCTAAAACACGAAATGGGTCTTTTGGTCTAAAATGTTGAGTGTCTAGTCATCTATTTAGATGAGATGCTTACACATCTTTCGGAAAATTTATTCACCTTAAAAATTAGTAATTTAATTATTGGAAAGAATGGTATATTGGATCACAACAATTTATCTTGTATAGGAGTATATAAAGTTATTTATACAACTCAGAATTCTAAATATATATTGGATTACAACAATTTATCTTATATAGGAGTATATAAAGTTATTTATACAACTCAGAATTCTAAATGTCTGAATGTTAATGGAGAAATTGATCAAACAGATTTGGAACAAGATAAAGATAAGAAGAGTAAAATTAAGACGAACGAGGATGGCGAAGATAAAAAATCATTTAAAAGTATAATTATTAATTTTTTTAAACCTCTCATTTAAACAATTTAGAACATTTTGATTACTATACAACTCTTTATTTATTTAATACATCTTAGGTTCCTTGCCCAAGTAAGAGTGAAATCCTAGTGCATAAATATATGAACAACCTCCTTCTATGAAAACTTCCATATCAAATGTTCCTATTCTATATTATGGAAACAAAATATATAAATCTAACCGGTTTTTAACACTTAATTCTCAATTTAGCTTTTATTTTTATAATTGTAGATCATTGAATACTTTCCTTTATTTAAATCAGTCCTTTCTACAAAGTAATAGTTTCACTATCGAGTAGTATCGTTATAAACTAGATGGTATTCCAACAATTGAACTTTCATTTAGTATTGTTTATTTATCTACAATACCTAAGAAGTTATCTCTAGAAAAGATGACAGATATAGATATGGTGATTGAAGATGGTATATTTAAAGGGACTAGGATAGATTGAAATTGTATTAACATGTAGATTTCAAAACAACAATCTTTATTTAATAATAGGTTTATATAAAGTATAATTAAGTAAAGTTTATTACTTTGACCCTTTTAAATAGGAGTTATTTAATAAACATAAGAAAACTACTGCTTTACCAGAATATAGAATAGGAACATTTGATACGGAAGTTTTCATAGAAGGAGGTTGTTCATATATTTATGCACTAGGATTTCACTCTTACTTGGGCAAGTAACCTAAGATGTATTAAATAAATAAAGAGTTGTATAGTAATCAAAATGTTCTAAATTGTTTAAATGAGATGTTTAAAACTAAATATAACGGAGGATGATAGGTGGTTAGGTGATATTGAAATTTTTACCTATGTCCTTAATATTAAGAATAAAAAAAAAAGATTTGTTAGCATAATAGAAATGCACTGATTTGTTAGTAAATGAATATACAGTAATATGAGTGCAATTCTCATGCAAATTATTAAAAGAGTAATTAAATAATACCCCCCCTAATGTAAATAATGTTGATAAGAGTTTAACTATTGTATACTTATAGCTAATGTAGGAAAAAACTATCATTACTTATATGTAATAATAGTTAAAAAGATGTGAATGTTTATTATTTCTTTTATAAGAATAAATAGATTATTAGTTCAATATATATTAAGAATTTTAAGGTCTAATACATACATTTGTCTATTAATTTTGTCAATCCTTGAATTTACTACCGATTCTTGTCCCTATACCTAATTAACAGTAAGTTAATTATCTTCATTAAGATTTTTAGGTGAAGATAATTAACTATAAGTTAATTATCTTCATTAAGATTTTTAGGTGAAGATGTAGAAGGAGCTGTATTTATATATGCAGGTCTATACACACAACCTACTCTTTCTTTTACTTACTGCTGCAGACTTTATATTATTTCTATAAAACTTGGATAAAGAGGTTTTTCTTTATAAAGACTTTTAGTGTTATTTACATGCTCAGTTATAGTAGTATTACTGTCCTCAGTACTATGTTTGATTAATAAGGAAGGATTTCTGCTAGTGTTTTCATCTTGTACTTTCATAATCTCAATAAGTCTTATACTCATACGTTTAGGTATTTGACTACTGTGCTTATTATTTGTATTATCTCTAGATGGATGTGTAATCTTAGTAATACTCATTTAGAACACTTTCATACACAGATCCAATTTTTGAAAGAGTAGTACCAAATGGATTATCATACGTTTTAAATACTGTAGCTAAAAATAAACATGTTCCTAAAAATAAACATGTTCCTATTAATACACTTATAGTATCAAAGATACTATATTCTTAAAGCCTAGTAAACACTTACTTAAGTTTAAACTTTGAGTGTTAATATTAATTAAACTTAATACGGTATTCTTGTTGCCAACGGTAACGCTTAAAGGTATTTCATATAAAACAACTAAGGATATGTATATTAAATTCAATAGAATAGCTAAGCACCTTATCATTTCTTGCCTTTAAACAATTTAATGCTATTTTTATAAGCATAGTGATGCAGAGTAGCAACCTTTGTTGTTATTTGAACATAACACTCCTTATGTAACTTCTGACTTTGTTTCTTTAAAGCTAACACGTCGATGTTATTTACTAACTAAATTAATCTTATCTACCCTAATATGTATATAATACACCCTAATATGTATATAATACACCTTTAGATTATATACATATTTACCTTATTGTGTTATAAACCAATATGTTTTACCAGATACATCTATACCTTTATTTGATAATCTAAAGTTTTCCTGTTTATTTATAATCTAACATATGATCAGGTAATGTCATGTGAGTAACAATACTATCCGTATCAAAATAAAAGATATTACCTTTATTCTTTAAAATAAGTAGCTTCATTTGACTATAATGGATTATAGATATGCATTTACAGCTGCAGAATAGCTAGTGTTAGAATTTGGTTTAATTTCTTATTGGTAAGAATATATAGTTACTAATTTAGGTATATCTGAATAATTTTGTTGAGTAATATCATAATCTCTTTTAGGTACATGATTTATTAAATATTATTCATTAAACTGTGTGAAAGGCTTTGTCTTATACATACAAATCACATGAGAGAATTTGTCCTCGTCAACTATATCTGATTTGCCTTTTTCTAAATATATACCAAATCCTCCAATAAATTATTAAGCAAGCTTTTAGCCATTGTTTTATACGTTTTATTAGGTGCAGCATCTCCTTTCAATTATTACACATAATAAACCCATTTTCTGAAAGACACTATATTTTTTTTGTTGGCTATGTAACGTTTTAAGGCTTTAACCTTATAACCCTTTTCAACAGCAAATTTAAATTATTCAGAAAAAATAGAATCCTCTTCACTTACCTTGAGGATTACCACTATTTTTTATATATGGTAATAATTCAATATTATTATATTTATAATAAATCTTACAGCAATAAAATCCAAATAAGTCCTTTAAATTGACACCCCTCTATAATCTTTCTTTTTATTTAAGGCATTGAATAGCAGGCTTAGGTATATAAGCTACAAAAGTATTCAAGTTATGAATGTGCTAAAAAAAAGATTTTTGACATGAGATTTAGAAACATTAGTATTTCCTCCATAATAAGCTTCCTTTATATATTAATACATTTGAGCTTTAGGCCTAAAAGGTCTGTTGTTTTTATAGTACATGTAATAATTACATGGTAAAAGCTGAAGTAGTAATGGCATTAATAATGTATAACCCAATACTTAGTTAAGATATAAAGTTTTATTGCCCTTCCTAGTCCTTGATATAAAACATTCATTAAATAATATGTAATTTATATACACTAATAAAAATTTATATGTTTTAGTATGGTATCTATATTTTATTTTAATCAAGAAATAACTGATTTACTTTCAAATAAAGATGAGTTAGGTCTAACAATATTTTTAGAAAAAATGTACAAGAAAGGTATAGATATTATAATAGTGGATTTAAAATATATACATTTAAATAGCGATGTTTTTTCAGCAGCTGTTTCATTAACACTAAGAGATAGAAAGAATAAAGCAGTAAGGATATTAATAAAAGCTATTATACAAATTACTAATATACTTGATTTACATACAATTAGAACGATGATAGCATTGAAAAGATAGAGGATCATAATATTATTAATGTTCTAAAACAACAAGTGGTTACAGGTCTAACATTTGAAGCAGCAGGTAGACTGACCAGACGTTTAACAGCGAGAAGGTCGGTATTTAAATATAGATACACAGGTAGCTTGAAAGACTTACGTTCTTCCTTGAATAGTATAGCATCTACTACATTAAGGTATGTTTAAAATCTAATGCACAATACACAGTAATTTACTCTAAACCCGTAATGGTTCTTTTGGCTTAAAAGGATGAGTATCAAGTCACCTTTTTTATATTAATTTATGCAAATATGTTTATTATATTTAATTTTTTCGCTATTTTCAGTAGTAGTTTGTACTGTATTTTCTGTATTGATCAGATTAGACTTAATAGGTGGCGGTGTTCAGTATATGGATTATCCAATATATAACAGTATTATAACTTTTCATGTCGTAGTACTTATTGTTGAGCTTAAATTCCCTTCTGTTTTATTTGCTATTTGCAATTTGCTATAGGGAAAACCTAGTGAAATCTAAGGAGTAGTAGTTACTATTCAAGAAATAATAACATGAATAATAAAAAGAATTGCTCTCTATATTATTCTAAAAGCATTATTCCACTATTATAACCTTAATTATATAGAGATTGTATTAAACTTGTATAACTATAGTATTTGGTTTTTAAATCAGGATAGGGTATGTGTTACTAATAAATACACTAATTATTTATATATTTTAGTTTGTGTTTTAATTTTAGGACTGACTAAATCAAATATAATGATCGCTATGGTTTACTTTGTATTATACTTATTTGGGTTTTCTTTTATAAACAAACAGTTCTGTGTCTCCAAGATAAAATAAGTTTTTAGTATTTTGGGTTGTTTTTATGATACAATTATATGTTATTTGACAGGGTTTATATTTATGTCTTTTATCAGTATTTTTAAAAATTGGAGTATTAATTTAGTATTTTTTTACCTAGTATATTCGCATATTTAAATAAAAACATGTATTATAGTAGGATAAATTGTAAAAAGAATCCTATAAACCGTTGTATTCTTTTGTTTTATCTCTAGATGGCTATATTAAATTCATTTCAAAGATTTAACTAAATGATATCCGAGTTTTAAATCTTCTATGATACAAAAATCAACAGTTGATGTACAACTTAAGGGTTTAGTTCAGTGCGCAGTATGTTTCCTACTACTCCAAGTGTAGATTTAAATATAGATGAATGAAGTAGTACTAAAGTAGACGAATAATGTATGAATGAATAGTACTATAATATACTGGAAGAATGTTTGAGCAAATGGGCTAATTACATCTGTTCCTTATTATTTAGGCATTACCGATATATACCTGTACTACACCCCCTAAATATCTAGGCTATAGTGAACAAAATAGGCAAGCTGTTCACAGAAACTTTTGAGACGAGATCCACGAGATTTTCACTGAAGACTTTTGTAATTGGATTAAAACACTCTATCCATAGATTACGTTATAATACTTACATTCTACCTTTATATTATATTTTATCCATTTTATAGTCTTTGTACTCTTTTCTAGATTAATACACATCAGCCTCTAGTAAACAGCTTTATTGGACCTGCTAACCTTAGGTTTTCATGATTTTTATAGTAGATTTAGATAAATATTTAAGTAGTATTGTAATATATAATAAGATATATCTTAACTGTAATATTGAAAGAGCCTTTACTAATATTTTATACTGATGGTAACCTTTTACGTACAGGATCCTTTGCATACCTTTATATATTGCATCACCATCCATTTAATAGGTAGGTACTTTTACATTCAACTTTATAGATAGACTTTAATACAGATAATATTTGATTTACAGATATATTCTACTAACATTACAGATATTTTAAGATTTACACAAAGGTTGTACTACTTTTAAGTGGATCCATATTCTTTTATAAGATAGACTATTTGATATATAATGTTATTTGCTTACCAGTCGGGTCTTATTTGCCATCCAGTCAGGCAGATTAATATAGGTAGTATTTATAAGATTGAGGTATACTAGGTTTAAAGTTTGATAAATATTATCCTATTAAAGTATAAGAACAGTGTTTTAGTAGCTATCTCTTTTTTAGTCAAGATTGTATTTAGTAAAGGATCCATCTAAATTAGAAACATTACCATATATATTAGTATTCATAGTTTTTGTGTCATTTAAAGAAGATTTTAAGTCACCATCAGCTATTATATTGCATTCAAGTAGTATTGGCTATTTTAGTATTTATAATAAGATTTTTCATCAAAAGTTAATCACCACCTATTTTTATAAATAGAATTAGTAGTACAGTTAAAGTCTTAGTCTTTGTCTATTTAATAGAAAGTACCCAATATTCATATTATCGTGCTTATTCTTTTATCATAAGGATCTATGTTTACAGCCATATTCATGACAATACAATATTAGTCTTTAGATTTAAGTTGAAAGTTTTTTTCTTATACATTTTTATAATATTAGATCCACATTTTCTTATATTCTTTTATATTAACTAAGAGGATCCTACTTCTATCATCAACTTTATATGCTACATTGTATTTAGCTGTCTCAACCTTTTGTAAATGTATCTATGCTATAGTTTCCATGTATATTATTTTAATTTTTATTGTATACTTTTATAAACTATTACCAGTTCTATAATATTTTATACATATTAACACAATATTAGTCTATTCATCTTTATATTCATCCTTGTCCAATATTACTGCTTCATACATACTAAGACTACCAATTTATACTTTGCATCCTTTTTAAGCTGTTTCTACTGCATATTATCCATATTTTCTCTTTTAATATTGCTATTACTATATCATCTTCTATTTTATCTATATTATAATTAACCTGCATCCTAATTAAATTTACCATATATCTTAATACCTATATCCTTTATTTTAACCCCCCTTTAATCTTTATACTCGCCAGGGTGTACCATAAGGTATTCCTCTGTCCTCATAAGCAATATATTTACTATTATACCCCCAAAGTAATAATGTACTAGTTGTATCTGATCACTTACATAGCTTTAGTATTATATGTTATCAACTGTAAAGTTATGGTAATCGCTACTAAACTGGTTAGAATTTAATTGTATAAAAAAAAAACAAGAGTAACATAAGTTTTTAAATAAACTAGCAAAAGATTTGTTAAAAATTAGGTAGATATAGCTCAAAAATACTTTTATCTTAATATCCTATGGTTACCTAGCCATTAACAACATTTTTTATCTTTAACCAAATAACTTATTATAAAGGTTAAACTTAGTTTCTAAAAAAACAATATTCTGTATAAATTATAATAATTTTCTTATTATTTTTAAAGGGCTTTAATAAATAAATACTGCAATATACATTGAGCTTCTCCATACATTGCTGCATTATTAGAACTAAATTATCTTATTATAATGGAACTTCCCCCTTAAATTAGAAAAAAGGGATTTGTTATACAAATAAGGCTAAAAATTTCTTATATATTTGGTTATAAAAAAATTTTTTAAGTAATACAACCATATTATAACAAGTGTAATATAATAAAATTATTTTTTTTAATCAAAGAAAATGGGGATATCAATCTATAGATTAAGCTTGTTATTTATATTTTAAACATAATAACTGCAAATAGCTATATACGACATTTAGGACATTCACATTCAGGACATTCACATTCAACATTTAGAATTCGAGATTCCTCGAAGTCTTCATGATGTGGATACTTAATATCTCATTCAAATTCACCACATGTTGGACTGTGCTTTGGTTCAATTACGGTATAGGAGGAGTTGCTGTCTTTACTACATCTTCTACTTCATATTGATCCCCCCCATCTCTAGTATTAGGTCATCCAGGCCGACTACATTATATGGATTTAATGAGGAATATATATCATAAACATAAAATACTATCTCTAGAATATAATCATACAGCAGACCGTTAAATTAGATGTACCCTTAAGGAGTCACACCGCTCCTGATTCAATAGCAGGAGA
>Ga0315912_10006180_pt1 | contig 10793 bp, 7 predicted proteins | sample VfabasoilMG_FD_204469 | JGI IMG/M metagenome (GOLD analysis project Ga0315912, IMG submission 204469) | Garden soil microbial communities collected in Santa Monica, California, United States - V. faba soil | ecosystem: Environmental > Terrestrial > Soil > Garden | place: USA: California...
GACCGGGACCCAGCCCACCGCTACCTCTACGCCCACCCGCACCCCTACCGCTACCGTCACCTTCTCCCCGACGCCCACCGCCACCACCTGTGTCGTGCTCTTGAACGGGGCCGAGATCCTGGCCGAGAACGGGACCTGGATGGGGGGTTCCAACGCCACCCGTACCCTTTCATCCTCGAACGCCACGCAGGGTGTCAGTTCCATGGACGTGAATATCACCGTGGGGGCTGGTTGGAACGACAACATCCTGCGTCTCAATGGGTTCACGCCATCGACTTGGAGCACGGTGACCCAATTACAGGCGGATATTTATGTGGACGCGGCCTTGGCGGCCGGAGCCGGGGGATGGAAACAGATCGTTCTCTATGGTGATTCCAGCGCCAACAGCCTTTTCTACCAACAGCTCAGTTCCGCGAGCGGGGACTTCGTGGCGGGATCCCAGACCCTCACTTGGGCCCTGGATCATCCCGGCTCGATCACCTCCGCCATGGCCCTTTCCGAGATCAGGTTCATCCTCAACACCCAGAACGCCGTGACCGGGCACATCTACCTGGACAACCTCCGCTTGACCACCTCCTGCGCCCCACCCCTGACCGCCACGGCCACACGAACGTCCACCGCGAGCCCCACGCCCACATCGACCTTGACCGCGACCCCGACGCAGACCCCTACGGCTTCATCGACCTCCAGCTTCACGGCCACGCTCTCGCCTTTCTCGACCCTTACGGCCACCCCGACGCCGAGCGATAGCCCGACCGGGACGCTCACACCGGTGAATACCGACACCTCGACCGCCACTCCCAGCGCGACGGCCACCCCGAGCCGGACGCCGACAATGTCTCCGACCTTGACCTCAACGTCCACCGCGACGAGGACGAACACGGCTTCCCCAACCTCGACCCCGACAGTGACCCCGAGTCGGACGGCAACGCCATCCCCGACCTTGACGGTCCCACCCAGCCCTACGGCCACGGGCCAGCCGACGGCGACCTTGACCTTCACGCGTACGAATACGGCCTTGCCGACCTCCACCTCGACGGCGACCCTGACGTTCACGGCTTCGCCGACCGTTACGCCGACGCGGTCCTCGACCCCGACGTCCGTCCCGACCTCGACCCCTACGCTTACCCTGACACCGACCTTCACCCTGACGCTTGGGACCACGCCCGCGCCAACGGCCGGCCCCAACCCCGTGATCTTCCCCAACCCTGTCAGGACGGGGAGTGTCGCCATCCTTCCCCAGTCCTACGCGGGAACGAGCCGTGTGACGGTCTCCCTCTATACGATCTCCTTCAAGTTGGTGACGGCCAAGACCTTCCCGGTGGGACCCAGCGGCCAGATCGTGATGGTGGACTTGGTGGATGACCGGGGAGAGGTCCTAGCCAACGGCGTCTATTACGCCGTGGTGGCCGTCCCAGGCTCCAAGAAGGCCATGACCCTGGTGGTCCAACGATGAAACGAAAGCCCCCCTTCCAGCTCCCGGCGCTCGTCCTCTGGCTCTTGGCCTTTCCCTCCTTCGGCCAAACGCCGACCGCCACGCCGAGCGTGGTGGTCATCGGCAACTTGGGCGATTTCGGGGACGACAATCAGCCGGAACTGGATGTCTCCAACCTCATCAAGAGTTGGAACCCTGACCTTATCACCACCAACGGTGACAACAACTACGACCTCGGCGAACTTTCCACCATCGATGACAACATCGGCAAGTATTACCACGAGTACATTGGCGACTATCAGGGGAGCTATGGCCCCGGGGCCCCTTTCAACCGCTTCTTCCTGGTCCTGGGGAACCACGATTGGGATTCCGGCGCCTCGCCCCTGGGCTGTCAGCCCTATTTGGACTGGTTCACCCATCCCTCCGGTCCCGGCAACGAGCGCTACTACGAATTCGGCTGGGGTCCGGTGAGATTCTTCATGCTCGATAGCGATCCTCGGGAGCCGGATGGCATCGATGTCTCTTCGGTCCAGGCCGCTTGGCTCCAAGCGCGTTTGGCCGTGGCCACCGAGTGTTGGAGGATCGTCCAGCTGCACCACGCCCCCTATTCTTCCTGCAGTTCCCACGGTTCCCATCCGGGCCTTCAATGGCCCTTTGAAGCTTGGGGGGCCTCCGCCGTCATTGCGGGCCATGACCATGTCTATGAGCGTCTCCAGGTGGGCGGCATCCCTTATTTCGTGAACGGGACAGGGGGACGTCCCTTGAACGCGTTCAATCCGCCCCTCCCAGAGAGCCGGCGCCGGTACAACGCCGACTATGGGGCCATGCGCATCACCGCAACGGGTTCCTCCCTGACCTTCGAATATTTCAACCGGGCGACCACTCCCGTCGATACCCCTTGGGTCCTGACCTGTCCCTTCACAGCCTCACCCACGGAGACCTCCACGTCGACCCTGACCATGACGGCGACCCCGACGGACAGTCCCACGGAGACCGCCACCTCGACCGCTTCCATGACGGCGACCCCGACGGACAGTCCCACGGAGACCGCCACCTCGACGGCTTCCGGGACAACGACCCCGACGGACAGTCCCACGGAGACCGCCACCTCGACCGCTTCCATGACGGCGACCCCGACGAACAGTCCCACGGAGACCTCCACGTCGACCCTTACCGTGACGTCGACCCCCACGGACACTCCGGTCCCACCCACCCCTACGGATAGTTCTACCCCCCTCCCGCCGACCGCCACCTTGAGCCCCACTCCGGGAACGGGTTGGGGATTCCATCCTGTGCCGGTCCTAGCCGATGGCCCCGTGACCCTGCGGTTGCCGTCCGGGGCTTCCGCCAATGTGGGTATCAGGATCTATACGATCGGGGGGGAGCGACGCGTCCTGCATCGGAGCCTTCCCACGGTCCCACCGGATGGGGAAGTCCCCATCGATCTGCGCGATGACAGGGGAGAGCTTCTGGCCAACGGTCTTTATCGCGTCCTCGTGACGGCGGGAGGGAAGAGGTGGTTGAGGAAGTTCGTGATCTTCAGGTGAAAAGGAGACCCATGAGAAAGATCCTCCTTCGGACCTTGGGTCTCCTATCCCTTTGCGGTCCCTTGTCGGCCCAGGTCGACGACTTGGACCTCCTATCCCGTTTGTCGGTCCCCCCGGGGTTCCGTGTTTCCCTCTACGCGCAGGACCTTGGGGACGCCCGTGGGATGGCCCTTTCCCCCGAGGGCGAACTTTACGTTTGTGACAAGTCGGGAGGAAGGGTCCTGTGTCTCCCGCCCGCTGTGGGGGAGGGGATGAGCGAAGCGAAGGTCGTCCTGCAGGACCTCCATCGTCCCCACAGCTTGGCCTTCCATCAGGGTCGCCTCTATGTCGGGGAGACGGACCGGGTCTCGCGCTTTCCCAGGACCGATCAGCGGTTGTCCCGGGAGGATGGGAGCACGGTCCTGGAATTACCGGGTGGAGGAGGTCACCATACCCGGACCATCCTTTTCGGTCCTGACGGGAAGCTTTATGTCTCCATCGGCTCCACCTGCAACGTGTGCGAGGAAGCCGATGAGCGCAGGGCCACCATCTGCCGGGCCGACCCTTCCGGCGCCAATTTCGAGGTCTTCGCCCGAGGCTTGCGTAATACCGTGGGGATGGCCTTTCGTCCCGGTGTCGGGGAACTTTGGGCCTCTTCCCATGGGAGGGATAACTTGGGGGATGACCTTCCCCCCGAATGCTTCTACCGGGTCCAAAAGGGGAAGCATTATGGATGGCCCTATTCCTACAGCCACAAGGGGAAGGTGGTCCCGGACCCCGACCTCGGGAACAAGGGGGTCCGTCAAACGGGCCTTCCCGTCCTGGAATACCAGGCCCATTCCGCCCCCCTGGGGCTCACCTTCTATACAGGGGAGGCGTTCCCGCCCGCTTATCGCCAGGGCTTTTTCACGGCCTTCCATGGGAGTTGGAACAGGAGCGCCCCTACGGGTTACAAGGTGGTCTTCGTCCCGATCAAGGCCGATGGGACGGTCGGTCATCCCATGGACTTCCTCCACGGGTTCCTCGAAGGGCGGTCCCGGTTCGGCCGTCCGGTGGATGTCCTCACCGGTCCCACGGGGGAACTGTTCGTCTCCGATGACCATCGCGGAAGGATCTACCGCGTGACCTATGAGGGGACCCACCGTTGAGGGTGTCCGGGTGGTCCAGGGTTTAACGGGGGTTTCAGACGCTTTTTTCCAAAGCTCCCATGGAGGGTCCCTGATTTCTTCCTGTTGACCTTGAAAAATCGCCCGGCTAGAATACGGCCTGTTTTCACGCCTTTCGTCGTTCGACTCCACCCCCGGGTGGATTTTTTTTGTCGCGGTCCTCATCCTTCAGGACACCGGAGTCCCTTCATGACGTTGAGAGGTCCAGGCATCGGTCCTTTCCTTCTGTCCGTCGTCCCTTTTTCCCTCGCGGCCACTCCTTCCTTCGCTGAAGGCGAGGTCAAGGGCCTTTCTACGGTCGTGGAGGGGATCGCTAAGGCCGGTGTCGGCGCCTTCGCCCTTCTCGCTCTCTTCACCGTCCTGATCGTCGGCCGGTTCCTCCTGAAGACCTTCTCGGAGTGGCGCCGTTCCTCGGCGGAGGCCGCCGCCCACGAGCCCCATGGGGAAAAGCCCTCCTCGGACCTTGCCTCGACCCTCGCGGTCTGGGTGGCGGGGATCTTCGCGGTCGTGGCCACCCTCTGTTTGATCGCGGTCTTCTTCATGATGTCGGCCAAGGCTGAGCCGGCCTCCGCCTCCAAGATCGTGGTCCTCATCGTTCGGGCCGGGGTCACGGCCTTCGGCCTCTTCCTTCTCTATACCGCCTTCCGGTCCGTCCTTCTGCTCTTCGCCCCCAAGTCGCACGAGGAGGTCCATGCCGACCCTTCCGGGGAGGCGGCGCTCAACCCCGAGATGACCCGCCGTTCCTTCCTTTCCCTCTTGGGTTGGGCCTGGGTGGCTTTCACGGCCGCTACGCTCGGCGCCTTGAGCACCTGTCTGAGGTTCGCTTTCCCGAACGTCACCTTCGAGCCTCCCTCCAAGTTCAAGGTGGGGTTGCCGGATACCTTCGGCATCGGGGTGGATAACCGCTTCAAGGACCAGTTCCGCGTCTGGATCGTCCGCAATGAGACCGGGTTCTACGCCCTCTCCACCATCTGTACCCACTTGGGTTGCACCCCCAACTGGCTGTCGGGAGAGGCCAAGTTCAAGTGTCCCTGCCATGGGAGCGGGTTCTACATCACGGGGATCAATTTCGAGGGGCCCGCGCCGAGGCCCTTGGAACGTTTCAAGATCGCCCTGGCCGATGACGGCCAGATCGAGATCGACCAGAGCCTGAAGTTCCAGGAAGAGAAGGGTGATTGGGGCAAGCCGGGATCGTTCCTGGAATACAAAGCCTAAGCAAGGGAGCAGCCGATGTTGGATGGATTGAAGAAAAAAGTCGAAGAATTGAAGGCCAAACAACCCTCTCCCGAGGCCGTGAAGAAGGCCATCGCCGAGGGCCAGGTCTGGAAGTCCGTCTTCCGTCACGGCTATCCCGACACGCCCCGTAACCGCATCATGGCGGTCCTTTCCAACGTCTTCCTGCACCTGCACCCCGTGAAGGCCCGGCACTCCGGCGTGAAGATGAGCTACACCTGGTGCATGGGGGGGCTCTCCTTCTTCCTGTTCCTGAACCTCACCGTGACGGGCGTCCTCCTGATGTTCTACTACCGCCCCACGGCCGAGTACGCCTTCTACGACATCATCGCCTTGCGCGAGCACGTGCCCCTGGGGGTCATGAGGGAACTGCACCGCTGGGCCGCCCATGCCATGGTCATCGCCGTGTGGCTCCACATGTTCCGGGTCTTCATGACGGGCTCCTACAAGCCTCCCCGCGAGTTCAACTGGGTCATCGGGGTGGTCCTGCTCCTCTTGACCTTGCTCTTGTCCTTCACCGGCTACCTGCTGCCCTGGGATCAGCTGGCCATGTGGGCCATCACGGTGGGTACCAACATGGCCCGCGCCACCCCCTTCATGGGATATGAGGGTCCTGGTGCCTCGATGCTGCAGATCGGGGGGGTCCACTTGGTGCACGGCGGTTCCGACATCCACTTCGCCCTTTTGGGGGGCCACTTCGTGTCCGAGGCCACTTTGCTGCGGTTCTATGTGCTCCATTGCGTCTTTATCCCCTTGGTGGCGGCCACCTTGATGGCCGTCCATTTCTGGCGGGTCCGTAAGGACGGGGGTATTTCAGGGCCGCTTTAAAAGACGGTCGTTGGGTCGTGGACGTCAGTTCCTAGAAATAAAGAAAGCGGTCCCGCAAGGGGAGACATGAACCACATTTATTCTTTCCTCAACAGCTTCTTCACCCCGGTCACCTATTTCATCGTGACCTGCGTCGGCTTTTGGGCCCTGCTCCGCTATCGCGAGATCTGGACCGAGCCCAAGTTCGCCATCAAGTTGGCTGTGGGGTCCATCGCCGCCCTGACCTTCGCCATGTTCGACCCGAACTTCCGCTCCATCTCCACCAAGCCCGACAATATCCCCATCTTCCTGATGGTCTTCACGGTAGGGTTCTTCACCTGGCTCTCCCTCAGGCAGGGCGTCGTCAACGACCGCCGCATCGCCCAAGGCCAGCCTCCCGTCGAGAAAGAGACCTCTGACAAGAAGGTCTATGTCTGGCCCGACCTGGTCTTCATCGAGTTCATCGCCACCATCGTGGGCGGCGTGGTGCTCTTGGTCTGGTCCTTGGCCCTGACGGCCCCCTTGGAAGAACCGGCCACCCCGGCCTGGACCCCGAACCCCTCGAAGGCACCCTGGTACTTCCTGGGTCTTCAGGAGATGTTGGTCTATTACGATCCCTGGCTGGCCGGGGTCGTGTTCCCCACCCTCATCATCGTGGGCCTCATGGCCATCCCTTACATCGACAAGAACCCCAAAGGCGCCGGCTATTACACCTTCAACGAGCGTAAGTTCGCCATCGTGCCCTTCCTCTTCGGCTTCCTCATCCTCTGGGTCTCGTTGGTGTTCCTCGGCACCTTCTTGAGGGGTCCCAACTGGAACTTCTTTGGGCCTTTCGAGGTCTGGGACGCGCACAAGGTCGAGGTGCTCAACAACGTGAACGTTTCCGAGTACTTCTGGGTGAAGCTCCTGGGGATCGGTCTTCCCGCCAACATCCTGCTGAGGGAACTGCCAGGGTTCCTGATGATCGGCGTCTACTTCGTGGCCTTGCCTCCCCTTTTAAGCAAGCCCAGCGCCTTGCTTTCCTCCTTGGCTTCCCGCTTCGAGGGCATGCCGGCGGGCCCCGCGGCCATCGCCGCTTCCTGGGCCCTGGCCAAGCCCTTTCGCGCCATCGTGACGGGCCAGACCTACATGTTGGGAATGCTCGAGAAGCTCGGCATCGTGCGTTACGCCATCCTCGTCAACTTGATCCTTTGGATGGCGTCCCTGCCCATCAAGATGGTGTTGCGGTGGGCTTTCAACCTGAAGTACATCGTGGGTATCCCCGAATTTTTCTTCAATATCTAGGCGAGGAACGAGACCTTGGCGGACTTCAAAGACGAAAGAGCCTACGACGGTAAGACCCTCACCCAATGGTTCCTGGGGTCGAGCCTGCTCCTGCTCGCTTGCGTGGCCTGGATGGCCTATGACGATTACCACAAGCCCTGGAAGGACTATCAGCGCAAGTTCATGAAGTTGGAGCGCAAGATGGCCGTGCTCAAGGGTCGCGAGGCCAAGGAAGCCATCGATTGGGCCGCCGTCAAGCAGCTCAAGACCGACCTCCGCTCCGCCCAGAAGGACCTCAAGTCCCAGCGCAAGGCCATCCGGAAGCTGGAGAAGAAGCAGGTCTCCCTCAAGGGCCAGATCTATAAGGTCAATTCCGAATACCAGTTGGTGAAGGCCCATATCGATAAGGAGAAATTCGAGTATTCCGAGCATTACCTGAAAAAGGGCAAGGACAGCAAGTCCCGTAAAAAGAAGTTGGACAACCTTTTGGCCAAGGCCGACAAGTTGGGTCAGAAGGTCTTCGAGATGCGCAAGGAAAAGGACCAGGCCGCGACGGACCTGACCGCCATCTATACCAAGGTGGATGAGGTCCAGGGCAAGTCCCAGCAACTGACCAAGGAGTACGACTTCCAGAGGGCCAAGGCCAAGGGCCTGGAGCTCAATTGGCTCTTCCAGTTCCGCAACGCCATGTTGCTGGATTTCATGGCCCCGACCCTCACCATCCGCCAGATCGTGATGCCGCACTTGCCCGATGACATGTACTTCGCCAAGACCCAGAGGGTGGACCGCTGCACCACCTGCCATTTGGGCATCGATCGTAAAGGGTTCGAGGACGCGCCCCAGCCCTTCAAGACCCATCCTCGCCTCGACCTCTATGTGGGATCCGCCAGTCCCCACTCGATGGAGAAGACCGGTTGCACCGTCTGTCATGGAGGCGTCGGCCAGGCCCTGGATTTCACCATGACCGCCCACGTTCCCAACGACGAGAAGACCGCCCATCGCTGGCACAAGAAGTTCGGTTGGCATCCTCCCCATGGCATCGAGGGTCCCATGGTCGCCCTCAAGTACACCGAGGGTTCCTGCTTGAAGTGCCACAACCTGCAACAGCACGTGAACTTCGCCCCTAAGCTCAACCGGGGCCGGGAGCTCATGGTGACCCGGGGCTGCGTGGGTTGCCACAAGGTGAAGAACCTGGAGAACCTACCGAAGGCGGGCCCGAGCCTGCTCAAGGTCAAGGGCAAGCTCAAGAAGGACTTCGTGGAGAAGTGGGTCTGGGAACCGACCTCCTTCAACCCCAAGGCGAAGATGCCGGCTTTCTTCAATCAGTCCAACAACCAGGATGAAGCGGGCCTCGCCATGAACAAGGCCGAGCTCAAGGCCCTGGTGGGCGTTCTTTACGACGGGCTCTCCGCGGATTACGACCCGCCCGAGGCCTACCCTGGGGGGAGCGCTTCCCGTGGGAAGAAGACCTTCAAGGATGTGGGTTGCTTGGCCTGCCACGGTATCGAGGACGTCACGGCCGTCCATGCCGACTTCGCGCCGGACCTCTCCGGCACCGGCAGCAAGCTCACGGCTTCCTTCGTCTATAGCTGGGTGAGGAACCCGAGGCATTACGATCCCACGACCCGCATGCCGTCCCTGCGCTTGAGTTCCCAGGAGGCCGCGGACATCACGGCCTATTTGATGAGCAAGAAGAACGCGACCTTCGAACAGGCGAGGGCGCCCGAATCCGACCCGGCGGTGCGCGACGAACTGGTCATCTCCTACCTGAAGCCCCAAGTGGGCGAAAGGACCGCTAAGGAACAGTTGGCGTCCATGGATGAAAAGGCCCGCAATGATTACCTAGGCAAGAAGACCCTCAACAAGTACGGATGCTTCGGTTGCCATACCATCGCCGGCTACGAGAACGCCCCTGGCATCGGCACGGAACTTTCTGAATGGGCCTCCAAGCGCATCAACCAGTTGGACTTCGGGTTCATGGAGTTCGATCACAGCCATGAGGGCTTCCTCTTGGCGAAACTCGAGAACCCGCGCATCTTCGACAAGGGTCGTGTGGTGGCCTTCCAGGACCGCCTCAAGATGCCCAACTTCCACTTGAACGAGGAGGAGCGGGAGTCCATCGCGGTGGCGGTGTTGGGGCTTTCCAAGACCTATATCCCCGACGGCATGACGGCCGGTATCCATGGCAATGGACCCTTGCTCGAGAAGGGCCGCCGGGTCGTGGAGAAGTTCAACTGCCGGGGTTGTCACGTCATCGAGGGCAAGGTGGGGATCGGGGGCCAAGGGGGCCGCATCCGGGACCTGTTCAAGGCCGAGGGCCGCGAGTATTACGCGCCCCCCATCCTGAACACGATCGGGGCCAGGACCCAGTTGGAGTTCCTTCATTCCTTCCTGAAGAACCCCAAGGAGATCCGCCGGAACCTGGACATCCGCATGCCGAGCTTCCATTGGACGGACGAGGACATGAGCGCCCTCTTGACCTATATGAACCTCAAAGAGGACCAGGTCTTCCCCTATCACTCCGTGAAAGCCGACCGACTCTCGGGCCAGGAACTGGCCGAGGCCAGGCAGCTCTTCGACAAGCTCCAATGCCAGAAGTGCCATATGGTGCAAGGCCGTCCGCCCCAGGACCGGACCTCCACCGCGCCGGACCTGGCCAATGTGAGGAAGCGTCTGAAACCCGAGTGGGTGGTGGAATGGCTCAAGAACCCCGACGCCATCATGCCGGGGACGGCTATGACCTCCTTCTGGCCCGACGGCGGTCCGGCGGACCCGAAGCTCCTGGGTGGGGACAGCTTGCGGCAACGCAAAGCCATCCGGGACTACCTGTTCCAACTGGGTGGTGGGGAAGAGTGACCTGTTTTCCAGGATGACCAGGGTCATCCTGGGCCTCAATGAAAGATCCAAAACCCACTAAGGAGACGACGATGGAATCGAAGAAATGGCTGGTGATGTTGTTGGCCTTGACCCTGACCGCCGCGGTCGGCTGTGGCGGGGGGGATGACGATGAGTTCGAGGACGAGGGTGGGGATTCCGTTCCTGCGGCCTCCGCGCCGGCGGGAACCGCCTCGGTGGCAGGGAAGGTGACCCTGTCGGGCAAGGGACCGAACCTCCAGAAGGTCAGCTTCGACGCGGACCCGGTCTGCAAGTCCCAGCATTCTTCCGTGGTGAAGGAAGAGGCGGTGGTCGTGGACGCCAAGGGCAACCTCGCCAACGTCCTGGTCTACGTGAAGGAAGGGGCCGGGAAGTATCCTGCGCCCAAGACCCCGGTGGTCCTCAGCCAGCAGGGTTGCATGTACCATCCGCACGTGTGGGCGGCCCAGGTCGGGCAGGCCATCGAGATCCAGAAAAACGACGCCACCC
>Ga0315912_10006181_pt1 | contig 10792 bp, 7 predicted proteins | sample VfabasoilMG_FD_204469 | JGI IMG/M metagenome (GOLD analysis project Ga0315912, IMG submission 204469) | Garden soil microbial communities collected in Santa Monica, California, United States - V. faba soil | ecosystem: Environmental > Terrestrial > Soil > Garden | place: USA: California...
TCACCGAGAACCCGAACATCATCGTGTTCATCGACGAGCTGCACACGCTGGTTGGCGCGGGATCGGCCGAAGGCTCGCTCGACGCCGCCAACATTCTCAAGCCCGCGCTCTCGCGTGGTGAGATTCGTTGCATCGGCGCGACGACGCCCGCAGAGTACCGGAAGTACATCGAGAAGGATCGATCGCTCGAGCGCCGTTTCCAGGCCATCAAGGTCGATCCGCCGGCAGAGAAGGAAACGATCGAGATCCTCAAGGGCGTCAAGGATCGATACGAGCAGTTCCATCGTGTCGAGTACACGCCTGAGGCGATCGAGGCCGCGGTGTATCAGTCCAGCCGCTACATCACGGACCGATTCCTGCCAGACAAGGCGATCGACCTCGTTGACGAAGCGGGTGCGCGTGCAAAGTTGAAGGAGGCGGGCTACAGCGACGAGTTCGCCGAGATCAACAAGAGCATTCGCGTGGCCGTCGAGCAGATGGAGAGCGCAGCCTCGCAGAAGGATTTCGAGAAGGCGCAGTTCTATCGCGACCAGGAGGCCTCGGCACGCGAGAACCTGCAGCTCACGCGCGAGCGCTTCGACGGGAAAGTTCGGCGTGTCGTCGTCGGCAAGAGCGACATCGACGAAGTCGTCTCGAAGTGGACCGGTGTGCCGATCTCGTCGATCAATCAGGACGAGGGCGACAAGCTGCTCCGGATGGAAGCGGACCTGCACAAGCGGGTCGTCAGCCAGGACAAGGCGATCTCGGCCATCTCACGCGCCATCCGCCGTTCACGAGCGGGGCTGAAGAACCCCAATCGTCCGGTGGGCAGCTTCATCTTCCTGGGGCCGACCGGTGTCGGAAAGACAGAACTCGCTCGCGCACTTGCAAACTTCCTGTTCGGCAGCGACAACGCGCTGATCCGCTTCGACATGTCCGAGTACATGGAGAAGCACTCGGTGTCGAAGCTGATTGGCTCGCCGCCCGGATACGTGGGTCACGAAGAGGGCGGTCAGCTCACAGAAAAGGTGAAGCGGAATCCGTACTCCGTCGTGCTGCTCGACGAAATCGAGAAGGCGCATCCGGACATCTTCAACATCCTGCTGCAGGTGTTCGAAGACGGCCACCTGACCGATGGTCTTGGCAACCGGGTGAACTTCAAGAACACGATCATCATCATGACCTCGAACATCGGGGCGCGCTTCATCCAGAAGAAGGCGTCGCTCGGGTTCCAGGCGAGTGATACGGGTGCCATCGACAAGAACGTGTCCGACATGGTCCTCGGCGAGGTCAAGCGGACGTTCAATCCGGAGTTCATCAACCGCATCGACGAGATCATCGTCTTCGAGGCGCTCTCAGACGACGACCTGCGGCGGATCATGGGGCTACTGATCGAGCAGTTGAACGCCAACCTCGTGGATCGCCGGATGAAGATCTCCATCAACCGCGACGTCGTTGACTGGATCATCGACGTCACGTGCAAGGACCGCTCATACGGCGCCCGCCCACTGCGCCGCGCCATCCAGCGGTATGTCGAGGATCCGCTCTCGGAGGAGTTGATTCGAGGCAACCTCGGGGACGGCGAGGTCGAGGTGTATATGGACGCCGGCCAGATCTCCTACCGGCCGGCCGGGGCAAGCGAACTGGTCGCCGGTCGAAGACTGAACTAGTACCGGCGGGTCCGAAGAACAGGACCCGCCCTACGCTACACACACAACAGTTCTCGGCAAAGTAGGCCGGGTCTTGCTTTAGAGACCCGGCGGTCTGTGCATTCAGACCGACTCTCTTGAGCCGAATCAAGCCGTTCTGCCCTCGACACCGTCTAAAATCCAGTAAACTAAGGTGTTTCACGCCTGATGCATAAGCAGCTCATCGTCGTTGCATTTTTGGGGGCTCTGGCTGTTTTCCCAGCCCGGTCCGCGTTTGCGCAGTTGGGCCAACCGACTCCGCCACCGGCCGCCGCTACGACGGCCAGTGCAGCTCCGGCCGCGCAGCTGTCGAACGACACCCAGACCATCACCAAGACACCGTGCGGTTCCGCGGTCGCGGCGCCTTTCGCGCTTCCGCCTGTGGGCTCGCCGCCGTTTGTCTGGATTCTTCAGCCGTGCTTCAACAGCCAGGGTGGGTTCTCGACGATCGAGAACGAAACCTACATGTATTACATCCAGCTGCGTACGAGTCAGACGCGTCAGAACCAGTTCGTCTGGTACGACGCGGCGACCGAGCAGATGATGCTGTCGGATTTCAAGCGGCTGTGGGCCACCAACTTCCTCGACGACCTCTCCATTGAAGTGACCGACTACACCTTCCCGAATGGCACCGTCGGGAAGATCGTCACCTACCACATGGAGGAACGCGAGCGCATCAAGATCGTCGACTATCGCGATACCGACGAGAAGAGCATCAGCATCATCAAGCGCTCGGACATCGACGACAAGCTGCGCGAGCGAACGATCGAGATGCGTCTCGATTCATTCCGCGACGACGGAACGATCCGGCGCGTGGAGGGTGTCCTCCGCGAGCTGATGGCGGAGAAGGGGTTCACTAACTCGGAGGTTAGTCACCGGATCACGCCGGTGACAGGTGGTCCGAAGCTGATTAACGTCACGTTCGTCGTCGGCCAGGGGCCGAAAGTGAAGATTCGCGACGTCGAGTTCGTCGGTAACGAGGCAATCAGCGACGGAAAGCTTGAGAAACGGATCAAGGAAAACAAGCCGAAGAATCCGTTCTACGGTTGGATCTCGGGCGGTGGCACCTACAAGGAAAACGCGTTCGAAGAGGACGCGGCGAAGGTGGTCGAGTACTACCAGAATCATGGTTACCCACAGGCACGTGTCGGTCAGCCCGAACTGAAGACGCTCGAGAACACCAAGGACGGCAAGACGCGCTGGATTCAGTTGCGGATTCCGGTGACCGAGGGTGAGCGCTACAGATTCGGCACGCTGAACTTTGAAGGCAACAAGGTCGTTCGTGCGGAAGGGTTGAAGTCGCTCTACAAGATCGAGCCGGGCGACTGGTACAGCCGCAAAGTGCTGCAGGACGGCAACAAGAAGGCGCAGGAGATTTACGGCGGCGCCGGGTACATGGAGTTCACTCCGTTCCCGATGCTCACGTATAGCGATGATCCGAACCGGCCAGAGACGACGCTGACGGCACAGGTTCCCGCGTCGCTCGCGGAGGTGTCAGAGCCGGCAGCCGTTCCGGTGAAGGGGAAGCCAGCGAAGCCGACACCATCGGTGGACATCATGATGCGGATCGACGAAGGGCCTCAGTACTTCGTCAACCGGATCACGTTCACCGGCAACACCACCACTCGCGACAACGTCATTCGGCGCGAGATGCGGCTCGTCGAGGGCGGTGTCTTCAACACGGAAGCATTGAAGTACAGCGTGCGCCGGTTGAATCAGCTCGGGTACTTCAAGGAGCTGAAGGGCGACGACCGCGACATGCACGTCGAGAAGACGACAGGCGCGCAGAACACGGTTGACGTCACGCTGAAGTTCGAAGAGCAGAATCGCAATCAGCTGACGTTCGGCGCCGGCGTCTCGCAGTACGAAGGCTTCTTCGGTCAGCTCGGATTCCAGACGTCGAACTTCCTTGGTCGCGGTGAGAGTCTCACCCTTTCGGTGCAGGCGGGCGATCGCGCCCAGAACTATCAGCTCGCGTTCACCGAGCCGTTTCTGTTCGACCGCAACATCACCGGCGGTTTCGACGTCTACAAGCGGTCGCTGCAGTACATCGGGTACTACACGCAGAAGTCCACGGGCACGAACTTCGTCTTCGGGTTCCCGGTCGCCGACTTCAGCCGCATGTTCATGAACTACTCGTACGAGACGGTCCACATGACCGACTTGAACGAGGCGCTCATCGACACCTCGTGCGTCTTGCGCCCGACTGGTTGTTCGACGATTTCATCGGTCAGCGATCTGTCGCAGCTGACACCGACGCAGCTCGAGGTGCTTCGCCGCAATCCATTCGTCTACGACTCGCTGCTCATCGGGCAGGGTGGTCGCCGATCGATCAGCAAGATCGTGCCGAGCTTCGTGCACAACACCGTCGACAACCCGATCTTCCCGAACACCGGCAAGCGGCTCACCGCGTCGATCGACCTCGCGGTGCTCGGTGGCAACACGCAGTTCTACAAGCCGAGAGGTGAGGCGATCTTCTTCTTCAAGCACCTCGCGCGGACGTCTTTCGGTTTCCGCGGACAGATTGAGTACATCTCACCGCTCGGCAACAGCGCGAGCAACGCGATCTGCGCAACGCCGCCGTGCGACGCGGTGCTGCCGGTCTTCGAGCGATTGTTCCTCGGTGGCGAGTACAGCGTGCGTGGTTTCGACATCCGGTCGATCGGGCCGAGCGTGCCGGGATCGTTCGTTGTCCTCGGCGGAAACAAGAGCCTCCTGTTCAACGCCGAGTACATGATCTCGATCATGAGCCAGGTGCGCATCGTCACCTTCTTCGATGCTGGCCAGGTGCGCGACTTTGGTGAGCCGTTCACGTGGATGGAGCCGCTGCTCGAAGTGCGCGTGCCGAACCCGCCGGCGATTACCGACCCGTTCGCGACTTCGTCGTTAGTCGATCCAAGCCTGCCGAGCGGCGTGCAAACGATTGAAGTTGGCAAGACTCACGCGTTCAAAGCGTCCACGGGCGTCGAGTTGCGATTCTTCATGCCCGTCCTGAACGTGCCGTTCCGTTTGATCTACGCATGGAACCCATCGCGCGGCGGCGTGTTGGACAACAGCCTCCAGCCCGCGAAGGAGACGGTCTTCAGGTTCGCGGTAGGGACGACGTTCTGATCTCGGTTCTCGGTCCACGCCCGACGGAAGACTCCAGGAGAGTTGCTAGTTGATGCGCCATTTCACGCTTTTCAGCCCGTTGCTCCTCGCCGCTACGTTCATCGGCTGCGGATCGAACGACCCGGTAGACGTCCCGACGCAGCCGACTCCGGTCACGATTACCCAGAGCTTCAGCGACTCGCTGAATATCAACGGGGCGCGGACCCACTCGTTTACGGTTGACCGTGCGGGCACGGTCTCGGCACAGCTCAAAGCGCTATCGGATCAGGCCGCGACGGTTGGTGTCAGCCTGGGCACCTTCAATGGGGTGGCGTGCACGATCATCATCAGCAATACCGCTGCGGTTCTGAACACGACCGTGACTGGCACTGCCCAGTCAACCGGGCAATTCTGCGTATGGGTGAACGACGTCGGCAAGCTGACCGCCGGCCTCGACTACACCATTGATGTCACGCATTACTGAGGTCGGGCGGCTGGCTTCGGACCACCTTACTTGACGTGGGTTTGGTCGAGTAAAATTCTAGAGCTTCATGTCACACGGCCGCCGGATAGCGGTAGTCTTTGCGTACTCTGTAATCGTGTTCAGTATTTGAAAGGACCGAGAGTAATGAGAGTGTTTGCCTCCGTAGTGGTGTTCAGTGCGGTGATCGCTGCAGGAGCTGCGCATGCGCATGCTCAGGCCGCCCCTCGACCGACGACCCCCACGCCAGCGGCGCCGGGAGGGCAGAAGCCTGCTCCGGCCCCTCCGGCCACGGCACCTCGCCCGGCTCCCGCGGCTCCCGCAGCTGCACCCGAGTTGAAGCCCCGTTTCCAAGAGGGCATGAAGTACGCCTACGTCAACGTGCAGGCGGTGGCGGCCGGATCGGTTGAGGGCAGAGTAGCCGCCGAGAAGATCAAGGTGATCCAGGAGCAGAAGTCGCGCGAGCTGCAGGACAAGAACAAGGCGCTCCAGAGCGACCAGCAGAAACTTGATCAGGGCGGAAGCGTGTTGAGCGATCAGGCACGAGCCCAGCTCCAGGCAAGCATCGAGCGGCAGCAGCGCGATCTGCAACGGTTCACCGAAGACGCGCAGCAGGAAGTGCAGCAGATGGCCGAGCAGGTCGAGGGCGAGTTCAATCGCAAGCTGACGCCCGTCATCGACAGAGTGGCCAAACAGAAGGGTGTGCACTTCGTTTTCAACGCCGCACAGAGCGGGTTGATCTGGGCCGAGCCTGGAATGGATCTGACCGCCGAAGTGATTCAGGCATTCGATACGCCAGCCGCGGCGGCGGCTCCGGCACCGGCGGCGGCACCGGCTCCCGCTGCGGCGGGGGCACCGAAGTAACGCGAATCCCGTTAGCAGGGAGAGGCATGTGGCGTGCCCTTAGACCTTCCGGCGCTCCTCGGGCGCGTTTACTACCGATACCCGTCGTATCTCGTCGACACGATCACTGAGCACGAGTCGGGCAACCGGCTCGTGGCAGTGAAGAACGTGACCGTCGGCGAGGAGTTCTTCCAGGGCCATTTCCCTGGAACCCCGATCATGCCCGCCGTCCTGACGATCGAGGCGCTGACGCAACTCGCGGCAGTGCTCGCGCTCGATCGTGCGAAAGCGCCACTGACCGCGCGCGCGTCTCTGCGTGGTGTGGACAGCGCCAAGTTCCGGCGCAGTGTCGTCCCCGGTGATCGCCTTCGTCTCGAGGTCGCGCTCAAGCGCGCGCGAACGAACCTGGCGCGCGTGCAGGCCGCGGCGTACGTCGACGATCAAGTCGTTGCGGAAGCGGAGATTCTGCTCGCCATCGAAGTCGGCGCGGCAGCCATTCATCCGAGCGCGCACGTCGATCCCGGCGCGCAGATTGGCGAGGGCACCGTTGTCGGGCCGCACGCGATGATCGGGCCTGACGTTCGGATCGGCAAGAACTGCCAGATCGGTGCGTCGGCGGTCATCGATGGGCGCACCGATATTGGCGACGAGACTCGGATCTTCCCGATGGCCTCTATCGGGCTGGCTCCGCAGGACCTCAAGTATCGTGGCGAGAAAACCTCGCTGCGTATCGGGAAGCGCAACGTCTTCCGCGAGTTCGTCACGATCAACCGTGGCACCGCCGGTGGTGGTGGCGAGACGACGATCGGCAACGACAATCTCTTCATGGCCTACGTGCACGTCGCGCACGACTGTCACGTCGGCAGCGGCACGATCTTCGGGAACCATGCGACGCTCGGCGGTCACGTCGGCGTGGAGGACTTCGCGAACATCAGCGCCGGGTCGGCGGTTCACCAGTTCTGTCGCGTCGGCCGCTACAGCTTCATCGGCGGCTATTCCGTTGTGACCAAGGACGCCTTGCCGTTTGGTCGCACGATCGGCAGCCGCCCCGCGCGCGTGTATGGGGTGAACTCGATTGGGCTGTCACGCCGGGGTTTCACGCTAGACACGGTCGCCCAACTCAAGCTGGCATACCGGTACCTGCTCCAGTCAAAGCTGAACACGACGCAGGCACTGGCGACGATCGAGCAGGATGAGTCGCTGTCGGCGCCGGAGGTTCGTTATCTCGTGGAGTTCATCCGCACCTCGCAGCGCGGAGTCATTCTCCGGAGGTCAACGAAACGCACGGAAGAACTTGTCGCCGATGAGTAGACTAGTTCGAGAGCAGTGACGCTAGGCTTGATTGCCGGCAATGGCCGGTTTCCGTTTCTCGTCCTCGATGCCGCGCGGGCATTGGGCCACGACGTCACGATCGTGGCGGTGAAAGAAGAGGCGTTCTCGGAGCTCAATGACGCCGCGAAGCGGCACAGCGCCGCGATTCACTGGATCTCACTTGGCCAATTAGGTACGTGTATTCGCGTCCTGCGCGAGGCGGGTGCGACGCGGGCGGTCATGGCCGGCCAGGTCAAGCACACCAAGATCTTCGGCGGTATCATCCCGGATCTCACCTTCGTGTCCGCACTGAAGAAGCTGACCTCTCGGAACACTGACGGCCTGATCGGTGCCGTCGCGGCTGTCATGAACGACAACGGGATCGAGTTGATCGACTCGACGACGTTGCTGACGCCACTCCTGGCGAAACCAGGCGTGCTGACGAAGCGCGGACCGACCGACGAGGAGCAGCAGGACTTCGAGTTCGGCTATCGCATGGCGGACGTGATCGCGGGGCTCGACATCGGCCAGACGATCGCGGTGAAGCATCAGGCCGTCGTAGCCGTCGAGGCGATGGAAGGCACCGACGAAGTGATTGGCCGTGCCGGTCATCTCGCGGGACCGGGTGTCCGAATCGTCAAAGTCGCCAAACCGAAACAGGACATGCGGTTCGACGTGCCGGTCGTCGGCTTCGCCACCATTCAAGCGATGCGCGTCGCCGGTGCGACCGCGCTCTCGCTCGACGCTGGCAAAACACTTGTGCTCGACGGAGACGCGGTCTTCGCGTCTGCCAACGAAGCCGGCATCGCCATCGTGGGTCGCGAGAAGGCAGATACGCAGAAGGCATGAGCGCACCTCTTCGCGTCGCGGTCGTCGGCGTTGGCCATCTCGGGCAGCATCACGCGCGCCTGCTCGCCGCCATGGACGGCGTGCAGCTCGTTGGCATCGTCGATACCAAGGCGGGCAGGGCAGCGGAGGTTGCGTCGAAGCTGGGCGTGCCGAGCTTCTCGCACCTTCGTGAGTTGCCGTTGGATGGCCTCGATGCCGCGACGATTGCCGTGCCGACGGTGTCGCACCTCGATGTCGCGCAACCGTTGATCGACGCGGGCGTGTCTGTTCTCGTCGAGAAGCCGTTGTCGTCGTCGTTGAGTGACGCAGACAAGATGATCGAAGCGGCGGCTCGCCGGGGTGTCGTGCTGGCGGCCGGTCATACCGAGCGCTTCAATCCGGCCGTTGTGGCGGCGTTGCCGCTGGTATCGAACCCACGCTTCATCGAGGTTCACCGGCTCGGCACGTTTCCGGAGCGCAGCCTGGACATCGACGTCATTTTCGATCTGATGATTCACGACCTCGATCTCCTCTTGACGTCGGTGAAGTCGGAGGTCGTCTCGATCGAGGCCATCGGTGTGAACGTGTTGACGCCGAAGGCTGACATCGCCAATGTCCGGTTGAAGTTCGCGACGGGCTGCATCGCCAACGTGACGGCGAGCCGCATCAGCCGCGACAAGGTCCGCAAGGTTCGTTTCTTCCAGCGTGCCTCGTATCTGTCGATCGACTACGCGGCGCAGGAGGCCGAGGTCTATCGGCTGGTGGCGCAGAACGGCCGGCCGCAGATCGAAGGCGGCAAGCTAGACGTGCAGCGTGATGAGCCGCTGCGCGCGGAGCTGGCCGACTTCGTCGGCGCAGTGCGCGATCGACGGGAACCCGGCGTCAGTGGGCGCGCGGGCCGCGCTGCGTTGGCGCTGGCCACAAAGGTCGCCGAGGCAATGGAAGCGTCGGCCGTCTGAGTGTGAGTGACATGAGTACAGCCACCACGTTTGACCTCTACATGGATCGGGTGAGTCGCGGCGATCGATTGTCGCCGGCCGAGATCCGCGAGCTGGCAGATACGCCAGACATCTTGTCGCTGGGCATGCTTGCCGACACCGTGCGACGCAAGATGCACGGCACGCGCGCGACATTTGTGCGCGTGGCCGACGTGGCGGTGGATGGCGTGGGCGCGGATGTCCCGGCCCCGGCGCGCGAGGTCCGGCTCACTGGATCCCTCGGCGACTTCGACGCTGCCGTCACGGTCGTGGGGAAAGCAAAAAGCGTCGCCGGTGATCGCACGCTCGCCGGCTTCTCGTGGACCGACGTTGTGAGATGGAGCGTTGGAAGCTCGCCCGATCGAGTGCTGACGCGGCTGCGGCAGTCCGGTTTGGACGCAATTGCCGACGTGTATCTCGACACGATCGACGATCCGGCCGCTGCCGTGAAAAGCCTGAAGAACACGGGGTTCCAGCAGATACGCCTGGCGATCAGCAAGGCGCCGGCCGATACTCGAACCGACCTGCTGCTTCTGGCGTTCGAGCTGCAGAACGCGAACGGAAACATTCAATCGCTCAACCCACTCCCGCTCACGCTGTCCACCTTCCGGCCCACGACTGGATACGAGGATGTGAAGATGGTCGCGCTCGCGCGGCTGGCTGCGACGAACATCCCGTCGATCCAGGTGGATTGGCGACGCTATGGTCCGAAGCTGGCGCAGGTCGCGTTGACGTTCGGCGCCGACGACATCGATGGGATCTCGCCGTCGGACGATGCGCCGGAGGGCCGCCGTCGTACGGCACGGGCCGAGATTGATCGGAACATCCAGGTCGCCGGCTTCTCGCCCGTTGAGCGCGACGGCCGATTCAATCTCCTGTGATCAATGAAAACTCCCAATTCCCAAAAACCCAACTCCCAAAGCGATAGAGCAAGCGCAACGCTTTCCGCACACGTGGAACGGGGAAGTTGGAAGATGGGAGTTGGAGGTTGGGAGTTCGCTTGAAACAGGTCCGCATTGGCGCGGTGGGATACCTCAACGCGCGTCCACTGACGTGGGCACTCGACCGCGAGCCGTCCCGATGGCAGGTACGATACGACGTTCCCGCCGTGTGCGCCGCCCTCCTTCATGAAGGCGAAGTCGATCTCGGATTGATTCCATCGATCGAGTATCTCCAGTCGGACGACTATCGTTTTGTCCCGGGCGTTGGCATCGGATCGCGTGGCCCAGTGGCATCCGTGGCGCTCTACACCCGGAAGCCGATCCAAGAGGTTCGCACCATTGCGCTCGACACGAGCTCACGGACATCCGTCACGCTGATTCAGGTGCTGTGCCGGCATCGCTTCCACATCGCCCCGAAGTTCTTGCCGCACGGCCCCGATCTCGCCGCGATGACCTCTACGTGCGACGCCGGACTGCTAATCGGCGATCCGGCATTCGACGCCGACCACGAATCTCTGGGACTGACCAAGGTTGACCTCGGTGAAGTCTGGACGCAGATGACCGGCTTGCCCTTCATCTATGCCGCGTGGACGGGGCGGCCCGGCGCCGTGGACGATCGCGTTGTCGATGCGCTTCAACAGGCGCAGACTGATG
>Ga0315912_10006182_pt1 | contig 10790 bp, 10 predicted proteins | sample VfabasoilMG_FD_204469 | JGI IMG/M metagenome (GOLD analysis project Ga0315912, IMG submission 204469) | Garden soil microbial communities collected in Santa Monica, California, United States - V. faba soil | ecosystem: Environmental > Terrestrial > Soil > Garden | place: USA: California...
GGCATGCCCTGAATTCAGGTCGTCTGGCTGCGAATCGCCAGGTCGTAGCGGTCGATCGGCTGGAGGTGCATCGGGATGTAGGGCGGCACCTCGGCGAGCCAGGAGCCGTCGGAGTTCACCTCGGCCTCACCGACTATCGCGGCGCCTTCGGCCATCGTCAGGCCGAACATCGTCGCGTCGGGCGCTGCTTCCGTCGAGAAGCCCTCGATGATGCGCACGCGGACGGCATCGGCGAGCGCGTCGTCCAGCGAGGTGTTGTCGAACTGCGCACCGCTCACGCGCTCGCCGTGGCGCGAGGTGAGCGAGGTCTGCCGCACGTTGATCGAGCCAATCTGCGCGGGCACGGTACCGTCGGCGTTGTCTTGCCGTGAGGGCACGAGCTCCGGCTCGGTGCGGGCGACGATCGGCTTCGCGTAGAGCTCCCACGTCTCCTCGTGGTTCAACACGAGCAGGTTTCGATCCTTGGTCGGATCGTCCTGGTTCAGGATGTAGATGCCGTAGTCGGGCGGCGTGAGACTGAACTCGTTGCTCTCGCTCACGCGGCCGTTGGACCACGAGATCATGACGCGCCCGTCGGGCAGCACGGCCGGCGAGCGGTAGCGCCCCTTCGCCGAGTCGCCTTCGCTCACGGGAACTTCCGGCGTGAGCAGCTTGAAGGCTCCCGTCTTCTCCTCGTCGATGTGCCCGGGGTCGGATGCCGCGCGCGCGTCGTACTGGAAGAGCGAGCCCGCCTGAATCGTGGCTTCACGCGTGGTCACGACCCCGACGAAGACGTTCGGCGTCGTGGACTCGGTCACCTGCACGAGCGAGTTGCCGGGCTTGTCGTGCTGACCGCCGACGGCGACCATCTGCGTGCAGTCCGGATTCATCGCGAACAGCTTCACGTCGTTGACGTTCTCGAGGTGCTCCCAGCGCGAGAAGCCGACGCGCCCGTCGGACATGCTGAACAGGTTGACGATGTGCGAGAGATTCTGCGAGCAGAGCTTGCGGTCGGCGTCGCCGCCGTCGGTCGTCACCGTGCCGAGCTGCGTCACCACGCGCGAGTGGTTGTACTCGTCGGCGCGGGTGCCCATCGGCGTGTACGCCTCGTTCGTGACGAACACGACGCGGCTCGAATCGGCCCAGATGGCATTGATGTCGTCGTAATCGCCGAACGTGAGCTGGTGGCGCTCGTAGCTGCCGTCGCTGCTCGGCTCCACGGCCGTCCAGTACACGTGGTAGTGATCGCTCGCCGAGGTCTTCATCGTGAAGAGCACGCGGGTGGCGTCGTAGCTCACGTCGACGCTCGAGATGTCGGCCTCCTTGAGGTCGGCGATCATGTTCTGGTAGGTGCCGGTACGAAGGTCGAGCACCTCGAGCTTGCCGCCCGGGTTGTAGCGGCCGTAGTCCATGACCTGGCCCATGCCGCCAGCGACATCGATGCTGGTCGCGTTGCCGTTCGCGTCCGTCAGCGTGTGCACGCGCACCGCGTAGACGATCTTCGACACGTCGCCCTTCTCCGCGGGGCTCAGCGTCGTGCCGGAGCAGTTGACGAGGCCGAGCAACGAGAGGAGCGGCAGTGAGCTACGAAGCTTCGAGACCATGGGAGAACTCCTTGGGGCGCCTGGGCAGCCGAGGGCCCAGGCATTCAGCATGCAGCTTGTGGACCAAGCAAAGTTTCGTGCATTTTCAGATACTTACAGAGTGGATCTGGGGTCCGCGACCCACCATCGAGCACCCCGACGGGGGGAAACACCCCCGAGCGTTTGGGCCCGTCGTAGGTAGACTCCGCTCCCCTTGCCCGTCCCCGGCATCACCTTCGACAGCCTCGGCCTCGTGACGGCCGTCGCGCAGGACCGCGCGACCGGCGAGATCCGCATGGTGGCCTGGATGAACGAGGCCGCCCTCGACCAGACCCTCGCGACCGGACTGGCGACCTTCTTCAGCCGCTCGCGCGGCAAGCTGTGGGTCAAGGGTGAGACGAGCGGCAACCGCCTGCGCGTCGCGGAGGTGTTCGCCGACTGCGACGCGGACACGTTGCTCTTGCTCGTGGAGCCCGAAGGGGTGTCGTGCCACACGGGGCGCCCGACCTGCTTTTTCCGCCGCGTGAGCCCGGAAAGCGTCGGGGAGCCCACCACCACGGCCCTGCCCTACCTCTTCGAGCTCGAGGCCACGATCGCCGCGCGGGCTGCCTCGAGCGCCGAGAAGAGCTACACGCGCTCGCTGCTCGACGGCGGCGCGCAGAAGGTCGGCGAAAAGCTGCTGGAGGAATCCGACGAGCTCCGCCGAGCGCTCGAAAGCGAGAGCGACGAGCGGGTCGCCAGCGAGGCGGCGGACCTCCTCTACCATGCGCTCGTGGGCCTCAGGCTCCGGGGCGTTCCGCTGCGTGCCGTGGTCGAGGCACTGCTCGCGCGCTCGGCCCGGTCGGGCCACGCGGAGAAGGCAGGCCGAAACGTCGGCAATCCGGGCGGCAAACCAGGCACGGGCCAGGCCTAGCCGACGCCCGGCGCCCGCCGTTTGACCCTGCTCGCCGGGGCCGAGTATCGTGGTGGGCCCGGCGAGGATGTCGAAGAAAATCCTGATCTTCGAGAGCGATGCGACCTTCGCTGACGAGCTGAGGGCGGGCTTCACACAGCTCGGCTGTGAGGTGTCGGTCGTGGACGACGCCAACCAGGGCCTGCAGGCCGCCGCGAGGGACAAGCCTGACCTCATCTACCTGGCCGTCGAGCTGCCCCGCAGCAACGGCTTCTCGGTCTGCAACAAGCTGAAGCGAGACGGCGGGTTAGCGGCCGTGCCGGTCGTCATCCTCAGCAAGGACTCGACCGACGAGACGTTCGAACAGCACCGCCGCCTGCGTGGCCGGGCGGAGGACTACATCCACAAGCCGATCAGCTTCGACGCGCTGCTCGCGCGGACGGGGGCGCTCGCCGGGCTGAACGGCGCCGCCAATCCCAGCTTCGCACCGCTCGAGCCTGCCTCGACGACCGTCGTCGGCGACGACGATCTTCTGATCGACGATCTCGACGAGATGCCGATGTCGGCGGGCAGCGCGGCGGCGAGCGCAGTGCTCGGCGACGAGGAGGTGCTGATCGCAGAGCCGAGCATCGCGCCCGTGCCGCTCGAGGAAGCCACGAGCGGCGACGTCGTGAGCCTGTCGGAGCCGCCGCTCGAGATCGAGAGCGTGCCCGTGCCCGCGGCCCTCGAGAGCCTTTCCGGCGCGCTCGAGATCGAGAGCCTCCCGGTGCCACCGGCGCCGCAAAGCCTTTCGAGCGGGCTCGAGATCGAAAGCCTGCCTCCCGAATTGGCCGACGAGCCCACGGTGGGAGGCGGGCACTTCGTGCCGCCGCAGGTCGTTGCAGCGGCCGAGACGCCGAGCCCGCCGCCGCGCCCCGCGCCGTCGGTCGTGCCGTCCTCCGCCCGGCGCCCCTCCGTGAGCCCCGACGCGGCGCGCCTGCACGAGGAGATCGATCGACTGAAGGTGCGCCTGCGCGAGGTGGAGGAGAGCGAACGCACGGCACTGGCCCGCGCCGACGAGCTCGACGAAGCGGTGCGGCGCGGCTCGGCGCGCGACTCCGAGGTGCAGCGCCTCCAGCGCGAGCTCGACGACGTGAAGTCGAAGCTTGCCTCCGGAAAATCGCAAGGCTCGGCGCGCGAGTTTCTGGATCTGCGCGAGCAGCTCAACAAGAAGGACAAAGAGCTGCTCGAGCTGCGCGACCAGGTCACGCACCGCGACAAGGAGCTCCTCTCGCTCAAGGACGGCGGCCTCGTGCTCGAGCGCGAGAAGGCCGACTACGCCGATCGCGTCGCGGAGATGGAGCAGAAGCTCGCCGACGCGCAGAAGCGCGAGGAGGCGGCCAAGAACGACAAGGAGCAAGCCGCCAAGCGCGCCGAAGACTTCCGGCGCAAGGCCGACAAGCTCAAGAGCGACGTCGAGCTCCTGACCGCCGAGATCGCGAGCGATCGCGCGGGGCGCGACGCCGAGCTCGCCGAGCGTGACGCGCGCGAAACCGCGCTCCGCGCCGACATCGAGGAGGCGAAGCGACGCGCTGAATCCGAGCTCGAAGCGGCCGTCGCCACCACCGAGGAGCAGGGCAAGAAGCAGCTCGAGCAGGCGCTCGAGCAGGCGCGGGCCGAGGCCGCCACCGAGCGTCAGAACGCGGCCGACGCCGCGCGCGCCGAGGCGCGGGCCGCGGCCGAGCAGGAGCACGACGCCAAGGTGATGGCGCTGAGCCGCGCCCAAGACGAAGCGCTCGCCAAGGTGCGCGCCGAGCACGGCCAGGCGCTCTCGGAGGCAGAGGCCGCCGCGGCCCAGAGGGTCGAGGCGAAGTCGAACGAGGCGGATGCCGCGCGCCGAGAATCCGAGGAGCGAGCGCAACGCATCGCCACGCTCGAGGCGGATCTGGCGGTCGATCAGAGCGCGCTCGCGGACACTCGAGGCAAGCTTTCCTCGGCCGAGAGCGAGCTCGAGCGGGTGCGCAGCGAGTTCTCGGCGGCCTCGAACGAGCTCGAGGCGTTCCGCGACACGGCGGCGCAGCGGGCGCGGGCCATCGCGAACCTGGAGCAGGAGCTCGAGCGCGCGCGGGGCGCCGCGGCCAGCGCGGAGGGAGCGCTCGGGGCGGAGAAGCAGCGCGTCGAGCAGCTCGAAGGGGCAAGCCGTGCCAGCGACCAGGCGCTCGAACGCGCCAAGGACGCGCTGGCCGCAACCCTCGCGCGCATCGAAGAAGCCCAGACGAACCGCAGCTGAGCCCGCGCCCGATCGGCGCTGGGGCATGCTACGGGGTGGCGCAGGCGTTGCTGCCGAGACCGCTCACGACGTCGACGGCGAGGGCGGCCCACTGCTGTGCGGGCACGAACACGTTGTCGCCGCTGCGATCGCCCGTCGTCACGCTGCACAGGCGCACGAGGGTGTGATCCTCCGTGTTCACGTCGGGGCCGCCCCAGCGGTCGCCCGGGTCGGTGCCGACGCGGCCGATCACGTCGAGCGTCTCCGTGCCGCACACGAGCGCGACGGCATCGTCGCCGGAAAGGTCGAGCCCGCCGGCGGTCAGATCGCACGAGGTGCCGATCGCTCCGGTGCACACGACGAACACGTCGTCGTTCGCGACCGTCCCGCTGAGTGCCACCGTGAGCGTCGGCGTCGCCGAGCCCGCCGCGTAGACGCGAAGCGTGCAGTCGGTGAGATCGACGCTCGCGCCCTCCTTGTTGATGAGCTCGAGCGCGTCGGGGTTCGAGCCGGACGCCTCCACGTACTCGCTGAAGAAAATATTCGGGCCGATGCTCGTCGCACCCGCCTGGCCGCCGAGGCCGCCCTCACCGCCCTCTGCACTGGCTCCGCCGCGTCCACCGCGTCCGCCACGTCCACCACGACCGCCACGCCCACCGCGTCCGCCACGCCCACCGCGGCCTCCGTCGTCCCCGCCGTTGCCGCCGATCGCCACGGCGCCCTCGCCGCCGTTGCCGCTCATGCCGGGGCCCGGGCCGCCGCCGGACTCACCCTCGCCGCCCATCCCACCGAGCGGAACGACCATCGTGCCCGCGCTTCCACCGCGACCCGCACCGCCGCCATCGGTTCCCGAAGAGCCGCCCATCGCCTTCCCGGCGCTGCCGCCTTTGCCCGCCGACGCACCGGCGGTACCCCCCGTGCCCCCGCCCGAGCCCGCCGAGCTGTTGCCGGCTTTTCCCGCGCCCCCACCCTTCGACGGGTGGGGGGTCGTCGCGTCGTCGTCGTCAGCGCCGCAGCCGGCGGCGAGGCCGAACGCGACCGTGAGTGCCAGTGCCCACCCGTGAACCCCAACCACACCGTGTGCCATGGTGAGATATCCCCCGATACCGGAGGCGGTATTTCACTGGGGGCATATGCGGACAGCATCCGAGGCGCGACAGCGGTATTCTCAGGGGTCGCCCACGCCGCTCGCGTCGCGCACGCTCGAGGTCGCCTCGATCAGGTGGAAGACGCCCGGCATGAGGGGCCAGGAGAAGTAGGCGTGGGGGCGTTCCTCGGGGAAGAAGCCGCCCGTCAGGTGATCGAGCAGCTCGCGGGAGCCGGCGCTCGGGACGTCGGTGTCGAGGAGCGAGGGATAGAAGCGACGCACGACCGCCGCGTCGTCGAGCCGCGCGGCCGTGTGCACCACGGGGTCGACCTCCGGCGCCGCGACGCCGGAAACGCGATCGTGAAAGCTCGCCCAGGAGCGCGCCGCCGTGGCGCGTGCGACGGCGGCGCGGATCGCCGACAAGCGCAGCTCGTCGGGGGAGTCGGCCCCGGTGAGAACGCCGAGCTGACCGAGCACGTTCGAGAACAAGATCGCCACGTCCCCCTCGCGCTCGACGAAGGTCACGAGCCGCTCGGGGTCGGCGAGCAGCAGATCCTCGGTGACGAAGCGCACCCGCGGGCGCGCTTCGAGCGGCGCGCGCGCGAGCCGGCGGCGAAACAGGACGTGAGCGAGCGGGTCGGGCTCGAGACCGATCACCTCCGTGAAGCGCTCGAAGAAGAAAGGTTGGATGCACCAGCCCGCGCTCGGCCCCACGACCACGAGCCGCCGCTCGGGCGGCTGCCAGGCGTACAGCCACTCGGCGAGCGCGAAGCGAAACGGCTGCCAGAGGCTCTCCGCGTAGCGGAAGCCGCGCAGGTGATAGCGCAGACCGCCCGCGTCGTTCAGCCAGGCGAAGCTCACTCCTACTCTTCCGGCCTGTCGACCGTCACCCAGCGTCCGTCGAGCAAGCGCTCGTGCGGGGTGAAGCGCGCCTTGTAGCGCATGCGCTCGCAATCGCCGATGTAGAGGCCAAGGTAGAGGTGGCGGAGCCCCCAGGTCCGGCACAGCTCGACCTGCTTCAGGATCGAATACGTGCCGAGGCCGAGCTCCTCGTAGTCGGGATCGTAGAAGCAGTACACGGCCGAGAGCGCCGTCACGCTGCGGTCGGCGAGCGCGACGGCGACCAGGCGCCCGTCCACCTCGTAACGAATTTCCAGGCTGTCGCAGCAGGTCATCACCAAGAACTGGCGATAGCCGGCGAGGTCGATCTCGCCATCCCCCAGGCCGCGCAGTCGCTTGTGGCGATTGTAGAGGTCGACGCGCTGCTCATCGAGCGCGGGCGTGCCGATCTCGTAGCGAACGCGAGCGTCGCCGCGCGCGAGCGTGCGCCGTTGCGAGCGGTTCGGGCGGTAGGTCGTGACGTCGAGCCGGATCGGCTCGCAGGCGTGGCATTCCGGACAGGCCGTGCGGTAGAGGAACATGCCCTGGCGGCGATCGCCGGCCACCAGGCGCTCGTCGAGCTCGCTCCCGGTGAGGCGCCGCGACGGGACGCGCAGGGGCAGAACCGCGACGCGGCCTGCCACGTACGGACAGTCGTGCGGCTCGTCGTAGACGACGATTTCGGGCGGCGTGCCCGGGATGATGCGCGGCGGAACCACGGGGCTCGCGCGGGTCATCGCGGTCCCTCGAACACGAATGGCTCGGGCATGAGCGCGGCGAGCGTGGTGGTGCGGGTGCCGCCCGGCCCCGCGACGAGGACCTCCGCGCTCGGACCGTGCTCGACCAGCACCTGGCGGCACATCCCGCACGGCATGCTGAGCTCGGGTCCCTCGGCATACACGGCGACGCGCGTGATGCCGCGATCGCCCGCCGCGATCATCCCGAACACGGCCGCGCGCTCGGCGCACACCGTCGCCCCGTAGGACGCATTCTCGACGTTGGTCCCGGTGTACACGTTGCCGCTCGCCGTCTCGATGGCGGCACCGACGCGAAAGCCGGAGTAGGGCGCATACGCGCGTTCGCGTACGGCACGTGCCAGGGAGATGAGCTTGAGTGCGCCTGGGTCGAGCTCAGCCAAGCGCTACCTCCGGGGCGAGTCGTGCGATCCACCCCGAAAGCATCCGCTCGAGCCGGTCGCGCGCCTCGACGCCGGCCGCCTGCACCTCCTCGTGGCTGAGCGGGTTGCCCGACAACCCGGCCGCGAGATTCGTGATCACGCTGAGCGCCCCGACGCGCACGCCGCGGTGGCGCAGCGCGATCACCTCGAGCACGGTGCTCATGCCCACGGCGTCGGCGCCCAGGGTCCGGAGCATGCGGATCTCGGCGGGCGTCTCGTAGCTTGGCCCGAGCACGCCCGCATACACCCCTTCCTCCAGAGTGATCCCTTCGGCGCGCGCCGTTTCGTGCGCGAGCTCGCGGAGGCGGGGATCGTAGGCCTGGGTCATGTCGGGGAAGCGCGGGAAGGGAGCCTCGTTCGACCCCACGAGCGGGCTCCTTCCCGTCAGATTGACGTGATCGCAGAGCAGGAGCAATCCGCCGGGCCGAAGCCCGTCGCGAATGCCGCCCGCGGCGTTCGTGACGAGCACCGCGCCGCAACCGAGCGCGGCAAGAAGCCTCGCACCGAAAACGACACGCTCCGGCGGGTGCCCTTCGTAGAGGTGCACGCGGCCCGCGAGGCACGCCACGGGGACGCCCCGGACCCGGCCGAGCACGAGCTCGCCCAGGTGACCGGCCACGGCCGCCGCGGGGAAGTGGGGAATCGTCGAATAGGGGAGCCGGAGGGCGCCCTCGAGCCCCCCCGCGTACCCTCCGAGCCCCGACCCCAAAATGAGCCCCACGTGGGGGGTCTCGGTGGCTTTTGTCCGCACGAAACCCGCGGCTAGGTCGAGGTCGGGGGTCATGCTATAGGACGCGTCCCCTTTTGGCCGGCACGCCGCACAAAGCCCGTGCTTCTGGAGCCCTCATGGCAAGCAAGTTCGCGCAGTTCCTCACGGATAACAAGATCGACCAGCGTCGCCTCCTCGTCGTCTCCAAGCGCATCGAGCGCCTGCAGTCCGACGATCGGAAGGTGAAATTCGAGAAGTCCAAAGCCAAGAAAGGGGACGCTCCCGCCGCCGCTGCTGCCGACGGCGAGAAGAAGGCTCCCCCGAAGCCCCGCTCCGGCCGCCCCGTGACGCCGCGGCTCGTGACGGCGGCGACCGAGGGCAAGCCCGTCGGGGGCCCCGCGAAAACACGGCTGCTCCGCGCGGTGAATCGCATCCTCGAGCAGAGGAAGAAGCCTGCCGTCGACCTCCGCACCGTTTTCTAGGCGGCCCGTGAATGGGCGGGCGGCCGCCCGCAACCAACCGGAGTGGTGAAACCTGTCGCCGCTTCGGCATTGCCGCGGCGCACCCGAGCAGCATGGCTGCAGGGGGTGCACACGAGCCCCGATTCGGGCGTTCAGCGTTTAGCGAACCCCGGGCGCGCGGCGGCCCCCGGGGGTATCCTCGATGACGTGGGCGACGCCTCGGACTTGGTGGCCCGATGTCGAGCGGGGGAGGCCGCGGCGTTCCGCCAGCTCTTCCGCGAGCATCGCGTCGCGGTCACGCGCCTCGTGCATCGCATGACGAGCGGCAGCCCCGACCTGGAAGACCTCGTGCAGGAGGTCTTCGTCCAGGTCCACAAGAGCCTCGGCGGATTTCGGCGCGAGGCGCAGCTCGGCACCTGGATTTACCGCATCGCGGTCAACGTCGTGCTGATGCACCGGCGCGCGGCGAAAGCCCGCCCCGCCTCACTTCCGGCTCCCGCGGCTGCCGACGGCATACTCGCGGACGAGGGGGAGCAGCCGGACGAACAGGTCGCGCGGCGACGCCGCGTAGCAGCGCTCTACCGCTTGCTCGATCAGATGAGCGAGAAGAAACGAACGGTGTACATCCTGCACGAGCTCGAAGGTATGACACCCGGCCAGATCGCGAGGGTGGTGGGCGCGCCCGTGCTCACCGTTCGCACGCGCCTGTTCTACGCGCGCCGCTCTCTCCTCTCGGAGCTCACCCAAGAGCCGGCGCTCGCGGCGTTGGTCGAGAGCCTGGGGCCGCTCTCGGATCCCGCGCCCGCGCCCGAGCCACACAAGGAGCCTGCATGAGGCCCGATCGCATCGAAAGAGCCCTCCTGGAGGCGACGCGCGAGGCGCGCATCGAGCCCGCACCCGACATCGACTGGGAGGCGGTCGAGGAGCGGTTGCCCATGACACGGGTGGCGACGCTGCCCCCTCGTGCACCCAGCGTTCGCCCCGCGCTGCTCGCCGCCGCGCTGTCGCTCGGCGCACTGTCACTCTGCATCGGTTGGCTGAGTGGTCGCACGCCCGAGAGCGCCGTCGCGAGCGCGCCCCAGGCGGCGGCCTCGCCCCAGGCGCAGGGCCCGCTCGAAATCGACGGCAACACGCTCGCCCCGGGCGCGCGCGTGACGGCAGGTGACGTCGCGCAAACGGTCGTGCATCGGGGCCACGCCACCTGGACGCTCGCGCCGGGCAGCTCGGCCATCCTGGTCACCCAGGGCGCCGTCGTGACGATTCGACTCGAGGCGGGCAGCGTGACCTCGCGCGTCGTGAAGAGCTCGCGCGTGGAGACCTTCGCCGTCGAGGCGGCGGACGTGCGCATCGCCGCGCACGGCACCGAGTTCGTCGTGACGCTCGCCCCGAACGGGGTGTCCGTCCGCGTCACCGAAGGCTCGGTGCTCGTGGGGCCGCGCGACGAGCCCGGCGTGGGTCAGCTACTCCGAGGCCCCAGCGCCCGGAATTTCACGCTCGCGGGCAAGCCGGCCCCGCGCGCGGACAACGACGGGCTTTCGGCCTTGCGCCCGGGTCGACCCCCCGTTGCCGCTCGCGACGAAGGGCAGCAGCCGTCCGCGCAAGCGGGCGGCGTGCCCTCCGCCACGGGAGCCATCGAAGGCTCGGGCACCGCCGCGGGCACCGGGTCGCCGAAGGCGAGGCTTTCAGTGCAGGCGGGCGACGGCTCGGCGGCGCCTGAAGCGAGCGCAGAATCCACGGCGCCCGAGCAGCCGACCGCTGCCGGTACCGAGAGCGCC
>Ga0315912_10006183_pt1 | contig 10790 bp, 8 predicted proteins | sample VfabasoilMG_FD_204469 | JGI IMG/M metagenome (GOLD analysis project Ga0315912, IMG submission 204469) | Garden soil microbial communities collected in Santa Monica, California, United States - V. faba soil | ecosystem: Environmental > Terrestrial > Soil > Garden | place: USA: California...
TACCCCGCGCAGGCCCGCGACGATCTCCGCGCGCTCGTCCTGCGGCTGGATGGGTCGGCCATCCCCCTTCAGTCGCCGCACGGTGGCATCCGCGTTCACGCCCACGATCAGGACGTCCGCTTCCTGCGCGGCGGCTTGCAGGTAGCGCACGTGGCCGACGTGGAGCAGGTCGAAGCAGCCGTTCGCCAGCGCCACGGTTCGGCCCGCGGCGCGGATGCGAGCGACCTCGGCCACGAGTCCGTCACGGGAGAGCACCGGCATCGTCGCGCCTACTCGACGTAGCCGAGCGCGCGCAGCTTCTCGAGATCCTCCGCGGAGGGCTGGGGCGCCTCGAGCTGGGCGTCACGCGTGCGGTCGTACCAGGCGAAGACGGTCTCGGCGGAGTCGCCGATGGGCTCGCCCTTCCGCGCCAGATCCGTCGCCTCGCCGGGATCCTTCGCGAGGTCGTAGACCTCGACGCGATCCCGATGGGCGAAATCCACGATCACCTTGCGGTTGTCCACGACCTCGAAGGCCTGGAGTGGCTCCGCCTGATCGACGTTCTTGTTCTGCATCCAGCGAAAGATGTTCCACTTGTTGCCGACGGCGCCGCGGAAGGCGAGCCCGCGGCGCACGCGGCTGGCGCGTCCCCAGGGCGGTGCGGCCGTCGGATCGCGCAGCACGCGCGAGAGGCTCGCGCCCGGAAGGTCGGCCGGCAGCTCGGAGGCCGGCAGGCCCAGCAACTCGACGAGCGTCGGCGCCAGATCGACGTGGCTCACGGGCAGCGTGCACGTCGAGCCGACGCCGAGATGTCCGGTCCACGCCATGACGAGCGGCACGGCGATGCTGCAATGGTTGACGCGCCGGCCATGCGCGCCCTCGGGTCCGCCATAGCCGTTGTCGCCGAAGCTCTGCCCGTGATCGGCCGTGAAGACGATCAGGGCGTTCTCGAGCTCGCCGCGCTGGCGCAGCCCGTCGAGGAGCACTCCGAGTTGCTGATCGGCGAACGCGATCTCCTGATCGTAGTCCGGCAGCAACTCGCGATGGACCTCGCAGCGCGGCGACCCGCATGCCGCCGGATTCGGCGCGAGCGTCAGCTTGGTCGGCGCCACGTAGGGCTCGTGCGGGTCGAAGTAGTGCGCGAAGAGGAACCACGGGGCGTCCGGATGCGCCGCCTTCGTGGCGTCGATCCACGCGAGAGCCGCTGCCGTCACGCCCGGCGCGGGGCGCATGTTGTTGACGACGTTGTAGCGCAGCGTCATCCCGCCGTCATCATAGGCATCGAACCCGCGCGCGAGGCCGCACTGCGCATCCTTCAGCGTCCAGCCCGACACGACAGCGCCGGCGATGTAGCCGTGGCGACGCATCACCTCCGGCAGCAGCACGCGATCGGCCTTCACCTTGACGCCGTTGCGGAAAGCGCCGTGCTGCTGCGGGTGCAGGCCCGTCATCATCGAGGCATGGCTGGGCCCCGTGATGGGCACGACCGCGAGGCAGTCCGTGAAGCGGACACCGGCTCGCGCGAGGCCGTCGATGACCGGCGTCGTCACGACATCGTGGCCGTAGCACGAGACGTGATCCCGGCGCAGGGTGTCGAAGGTGACGAAGAGGACGTTCGGGCGGGGCGCCGCAGTGTCCCGCACCGCGGGCTCGGTCACGACCCGAGCAGGTGGCGCAGGAGCAGGAGCGTCGTGCGCCGCACGGGCGATCGGGGCGGCGAAGGCGAGGACCGCCAGCCCGAGGATGGTTCCTGGCCGCATGGTGTGCGCGAGCCTACCATGCCGCCCGCCGGCCTTCCCCTCGCCAGTAGCCGGCCCGAGCTCATGGCCGCGGGACCGGCGGATGTCCCATGATCGAAGGACCGGCGGGCCGGCAACGGCCGCGTCCCCCACGGGAGACCCATGAGCTTCTTCGGGCCACGCTCCGCCATCGGCTGGGCAGCCATCACTTTCAACTTCGGTATCGGTGCCATCGGCCTGGGCCTTCTCGGCCTCGCCACGCTTCGCGAGCGTGGAGCCGACCATCGGGAGCCGTTGCTCGTCCTGACGTTCCTCGGCCTGTTCGCCTTCGCGCGCTTCATGCGCTTCGAGGTGCCGCCGAACATCTCCGCGTCGCTCATCGTGCCCCTGCAGGTCGCGGCTGTCGTTCTTCTCGGTCCGGTGATTGCCGCGTGGCTCTCGGTGCCCGCGTGCATCATCGACGTCGTGACGGAGCGGGCCTTCGCCGGCCTGGCCGGAAGGCGCCGGCTGGCCACCGTCTCGATCGTCGCCTTCAACATCGGCATGAACACGCTCATGACGCTGGCGGGCGGCGCGGCATGGCACCACCTCGAGCCCAGCCATGCGCGCCTGGACGACAGCGTGAAGGGGCCGCTGGCGGTCCTCGGCGTGTTCCTCGTGTTCAAGGTCGTGAACGAGACGCTCATGATCATGGGGAACTGGCTGCGCGGCGTTTCCGTTTCGCGCTACCTGCCGGGCGCACGCACGACGACCGTGATCGAGACGTTGACCCTGCCCGTCGGGATGCTCCTGGCCTTCATCAGGCAATCCCTCCATGTTCCGGCCTTCATCCTCTTCCTCTTCGGCATCCTCGTCGCCGCCGCGGTCGTGCGAGGGCTCCTGCACACGCGCGCCAGCCTCGCCGCCGCCAACGCCGGCCTCGAGCGTCGCGTGCGCGAGGTCGAGACGCTGTCGCGCATCGGCCAGGCGATCTCGGCCGACATCGAGCTCGACAAGCTGCTCGCCACCATCCGCGACAACTGCGGCGATCTCCTGCCGGCGAACCACTTCTACATCGCCCTGTGGCGCACCGACGAGAAGGTGCTGCGGATCGCCTTCGAGATCGAGGGCGGGCGGCGCCTGCCGCCGAAGGAGATCCCGCTCGGCGAGGGACTCACGAGCCACGTGATCCTCTCCAGGCAGCCCTTGCTCGTGAACGACCTGCTAGGCGAGCGGGGCGCTCTGCCCGCCAAGCCCATCTTCGCCGACGACGCGGATCAGGAGCCCAACCGGAGCTGGCTCGGCGTCCCGTTGATCGCGCGCGGCGAGTGCGTCGGCGCGATCGTGCTGCAGGATCCACAGCAACGCGCGTTCGGCGAGGGCGACTTGCGCGTGCTCTCGGCCATCGCCGCGCAGGCCGCCATCTCCGTGAAGAACGCGCGCCTGCACCAGGAGGCTTTGAACGCGCTGCGCATCGAGGAGGAGAACCGCCAGCTCAAGCGACTCAACGCGAAGAAGTCCGAGTTCGTCGCGATGGTGGCGCATCAGTTCCGCACGCCGCTGACGTCCGTCATCGGCTACGCGAACCTGCTCGCGGAGCGGCTTCAGAAACAGGGCGGCTCGCCCATCCCCGACTTCGAGCGGCATCTCCGGACGGTCGTGGCCGAGAGCCGTCGGCTCGTCGACATGGTGGAGGAACTGCTGAACCTGTCGCGCATCCGCGCGGGCCGACAGGTGATCACGCAGCAGCGCTTCGACCTCGTGCGCCTGCTGCACGAGACCATCGCCTCGCATCAGCTGCTCGCCGAGCAGCGCGGCCTGCAGGTCAGCGTGACGAGCGCGGCCGGCGAGGCAGAGGTGCTGGGGGACAGCAACCTCGTGCGGCAGGCCTTCGCGAACGTCCTGGCAAACGCGCTGAAATACGCGCCCGAGGGCTCGCGGGTGGACGTCTCCGTCGTGAGGCACGCGGACAACGTCGAGGTCCGCGTGGAGGACGAAGGGCCCGGCGTTCCCACCGGAGATCTGGAGCGCGTCTTCGACGAGTTCTACCGGGCTCCGGGATCCACGCTCGAACAGCCCGGTAGCGGGTTGGGCCTCTCGATCGTGCGCAGCATCCTCGAGGCCCATGGGGGCTGGTCTTGGGCCGAGCCGGCGGGATCGGGCACGGCCTTCTGCCTCCGCTTGCCGGCCAGCGCGGCGACGAGCGCCGCGGCGGCCTCCCCGGAACCGGCCGCGGCGCCCGCGACCTGATCGCATGGCCCTCGATCCCGGCGCTCTCCCCGATCAGGCCGACGTGCTCTTCCTCGCCACGGAGGATCGAGGCGCCGTCATCGCCGCCCTCGACTCCATCGCCCATGAGGACGAGAGGCAGCGCATCGAGCCGGCGAGCCTCTGGGCCGTCGGGGGCTGGTGGCGCGGCGACGAGGAGACCTCGGTGAGCCGCTTCCTGGTCGCGCCGCCCCAAGCAGGCTTCACGACGCTGCTCCTGTCGGCGCGCGACTGGGAGCATGACTTCGCGCGGCGACTGGCTGCGCGCCTCCAGTGCCGAGCGGCCTACCTCATGCTGCACGACTCGGACGTGTTCACCTGTCACCTTCACGACGGCGAAAGCTGCACGCTGGCGTGGCTGTCCTCGCCCGTCCACTTCGATCTCGACGCCCCCGCCTCGCTCGAGGGCGCCGATGCCGCCATCGCAGGGTTCACGGGTGCCTCCGTCAGCCGGGAGCAGGTGACGACGGCGCTCGCGCCGCCGGGCCGCATCGACGTGGACGGCCGGCTGGCGTTCGCACGCACGCACGCGCTCCTCGGCCTCCCGCAGCCACCTGCGGTCGCATATCGCGAGGCCCTCGCCGAGGATCGCCTGTCGCCGCTGCCGGTGTTCGCGCCATGGCATCACGTCGCCTACCAGCAGTGCGATCCGATGCCCGAGAGCGACGACGGCGCGCGCGCCGACGCTCCAGCGAGGCGACACGATCTGCCGCCTGGCGTGGTGCCCTTCCGGCCCAGGCGATGACGCGCGACTTGCCCCTCATCGCCCGAGGAGCCAATATCGCGTCGCAGCCTCGCCGAGCCCGGTGGAGCGCTCGACCCAGGGAAGGCTCGTTGACCTTGAGCTCGCGCACGTGAAGGAAATGCCCCACCGCACCCCCGGTGCGATCCGTCTCGTCCGGCTGGGAGGCACGCAGTTCGAGGTACACGGCAGCCTCCTCGTCGTGCTGGGCCTGATCGCCGTGGTACTGGCGACGTGGTGGTTCCCCGTCGCCAAGGCGCCCGGCTCCTACCTGCCGCTCGAGCTGGGGCTGCTGGGCGTGGCGGGCGCCGTCGTCCTGCTGCTCTCGCTGCTGCTCCACGAGCTGGCGCATGTCGCGGCCGCGCGGCTCTGCGGCCATCCCGTCGATCGCGTCACGCTGTTGTTCCTCCACTCGCAGCGCCATGCGCTCCCGGAGGACGAGGCTTCGCCGTGGCACGAGATGTTCGTGTCAGCGGCTGGACCGTTCATCACGCTCGCGCTCGGCATCGGCACGCACGTGCTCGACATCCGCTTCGGCAGCGTGCGGCTCGTCGCGCCCGTGCTCAACTTCTGCGCAATGACCAACCTCACGCTCGCGGTCGTGCAAGTGGTCCCCGGATTCCCCCTGGACGGCGGGCGATTCCTGCGCGCGATGGCATGGGGTCTCGCGGGTGATCCGATTCGCGGCACGCGTTGGGCCGCGACGGCCAGCTTCGGCTTCGCCGTGATGCTGGGCACCGCCTGCCTGCTCGCGACCATGATCCCCGGCCTGACGGTGCTCGCGCTGTGGGGCCTGCTGATGGCCGTCGTGCTCGGACTCCAGGCGCGCGCGCTGGGCCGCTCGGCGCAGTTCCGATCGCGTGTCGCCGGACTCGTGGTCGGCGACGTGATGGATCGCCTTCCCGTGGCGCTGCCGCGCATCATGAGCGTCGCCGATGCCCTCATGAGCGAGGCCGCCGCGAGCGCCGCCGCATTCCTCGTCGAGTTCCAGGGACGGCTCGGCGGGATCGTGACGCTGGGCGCGCTGCAGTCCGTCCCCGAGGAGGAGCGCTGGCAGACGCCGGTCGGGCAGGTCACGCGGCGACTCGAGCGACAGCATCTCCTCTCCCCGGCCATGCCGCTCGAGGCCGCCGCCCATCGGCTCGGCGAGGAGCAGCTTCCGCTGCTGCCGGTGCTCAGTCGCGGCGCGCTCGTCGGCGTGCTCCGCCGCGAGGCGGTCGAGCGCCTGGTCGAGCCTCCGGGCGCGCGATGAGGAGGAGGGGCGCTGCGATCGCAGCGGTCTTGCAGCTCGTCGCCGCCGGCGCCGCCGCGGAGCCCGCTCTGATCCGCATCGACGCGCCCATCACCACCGTTCACGCGCGCTTCGTCGAGCTCGCACTGCGCGAGGCGAAGCGCGAGGGGAACCCCCTCGTGATCCTCATGGACGGCAGCGGCGGCCGACTCGACGCGGCCCTGCGCATTCGCGACGACTTGCGGCGGGCGAAGGCGGCCACGACGTGCTTCGTGGCGCGCGAGGCCCACGACGAGGCGGCGCTCGCCTGCCTGGGCGCCGCGCGCGTGGAGCTCGCAACTGGCGCTCGCCTCGGCTGCTCCGCCGAGGTGAGAGCATCGGCGACGGGAGAGCGCGAGCGACGGCGCGTCGCGCGCCTGCGCGATGAGTGGGCGACCGCCGCTGGTGCGGGCAACCGGCTCGTCGAGCTGACGGCCATCGAGCTCGGCGTCGTCGATGCCACCGACAGCGCGCTGCCACGCGGCATGGAGCGCGCGATGCCGAAGCATCTCGCCGTCGCAGCGCGGCTCGCGACACCCGTCGCTTCGGGCGTGCTGCTCGGGCTCGGACTTCTCGGCGTCCTCGTCGAAGCGAGGATCCGCTCGCGCCTCGCGGGCGCCGCCGGCCTGCTCGCGCTCGGCGTCTTCTTCGCAGCGCAAGGGATCGCGGGGCTCGCGGGCTGGACGGATGCAGCACTCGGCGCGCTCGGGCTCGTCCTTCTCGCCGTCGAGATCTTCGCGCTGCCGGGCTTCGGCGCCTGCGGTCTGGTAGGACTGCTCTTCTTCGGCGCGGGCGTGCTGCTCGCCCTCGCAGGGCATGACGTCGCGCTCGCGCTCGCGTCGGGCACGCTGCGGATGGCGCTGCTCGTGACGGCGAGCGCCGCGCTCGCTGCGGCCGCCGCGCTCGCCGTCGCATGGCACGTCGTGCCGCCGCGCAGCAGCGCCGGGAGCGCGCCGGCATGAGTGACGCACGTCGAGCGGCGCTGCTCGCGGGCATCCTCTCGGGATTCCTCGCCGGCTGCGCGCCGCGACGCGTCGCGCCGCTGGACATCGACTCGCACGACGAGCAGCTTCTCGGCCAGCGCCTCGTCTCGACCATCCTCGCGGCCGAGACCGTCATCGCCGACGACGAGGTGGACACGGCGATCGCGGATCTCGCGGGCACGTGCGGCTCGCCGAGCGTCTCATGGCACGTCGTCCGGTCGGAGACGCCGCTGCTGCTCGATCTTCCGGGTGGGCGCGTCATCCTCAGCACGGGCCTCGTCGCCAGCGCGCGCGACGATGCGCACCTCGCGGCGCTGCTCGCGCACGGCGCCGCACACGCGGGACGCCGGCATGCGACGCTGCGACTGCTGAGGACGCATGGCAGCGCGAAGCTCGGCGCGATGGCCCGAGGGGAGTCCGATGCGGCCTTCTCGGCGCTGGCAGCGAACGCCGCGGCGGGAGGCGTGCTGCTGCGTCATGGGCTCGCGACCGAGAAGGAGGCGAATGACGTCGTGATCGGCGCCGGCTGCGAGTCGGGGGCCGTCACGACCGCCATCGAGCTCGCCGGCGAGCGCGGCCTCGCGGCGAAGCGCCTCGAGAACGAGCATGCGCAGGCTCACGCCGCCGCCGGGTCGTCGCTCGAGCCGGGAGCCAGCGAGAGGCTCGCTCGCTTGAGACAGCGGCTGGGCCTGCCTTCGTGACGCGAGCCGGCGCGTGGCGCTTCCGCCGCCTCGCCGGCCGCGCCCTGCTCGGCATCGCGGGCGCATGGCTCGCGTTCCAGGCCGTCACGTGGCCGGACGTCGGACGCCTCGCCGTCGAGACGCCGCGCACGACGGCGTTCATCGAGCGCTGTCGCGCCACGCAGCGCCGCGAAGGCGGGAGGGTGCACATCGACTGGCAGGTCGTGCCGCGCGCGCGCATCTCGCGCTCCATGCAGCTCGCCGTGCTCGCCGGCGAGGACGACGCCTTCTTCGACCACCACGGTTTCTCGCGCGCGCAGGTCCGCGAGGCGATCGAGGAGGCGTGGGAGGAGAAGAAGGCGCCGCGCGGAGCCTCGACACTCACTCAGCAGCTCGCCAAGAACCTCTGGCTATCGCCCTCACGCAACCCTCTGCGGAAGATCGAGGAGGCGCTGCTCACGTGGCAGCTCGAGCGCGAGCTGGAGAAGCAGCGCATCCTGGAGCTCTATCTCAACATCGCGGAGCTCGGCGACGGCATCTACGGCGTCGAGGCCGCTGCGAGGCACTACTACGGCAAGAGCGCCGAGCACCTCGACGAAGGCGAGGCCGCCGAGCTAGCGGCCTCGCTGCCGCGACCGAAGAGCTGGCATCCGGGCGTCACGAGTCGCGGCTACCTGAAGCGCGTCGCGATGATCCGCTCGCGCATGCAGCGCTGGCCCTGGATGCTGAAGGAGTAGTCCGCGTCAGGAGCCTAGTCGGGCTCGCGGCCGAAGAGGCGATCGACGGGGCCCATCTGGCGGAGCTTGCGCAGCGTCTCGGCGAGATCGAGGTTGCGACGCTCGGAGCGCGAGAGATCGTTCTTGAGCCGCTCGACGAGATCGCGGAGGCGATCCCGCTCGCGCTCGAGCTCGCTCTTCTGCACCTCGCGACGTTCCAGCTCGATGCGCAGGTCGCGATTGAGCTGCTCGAGCGACGCGAGGTCCACTCCCTGCGGGACCATGCGCAGCGTCCCCTCGAGGCGGCCCTGCACGTCGCGCACCTGCGCCGCCGCCTTCTCCTCGAGCTCCTGCTTCTCGCGCTCGAGCTGCGCGATGCGGGCCTTCTGGCTCTCGATGATCTCGCGGTAGAGGTTCTCGGCGCGATCCTGCCACTCGTTGCTCTTCGCCTCGCGCTCGGAGAGCAGCAGGCGAAGCAGCTCGTGGATCTGCGCCGCCGTGATGAAGGGCCCGCTGGGCGCGCCCGTCACCATCAGCGCGGCCGCGCTCATGCGCGGCTCGACCTCGCCCTCGAGCGTCTCGAGTCGCGGCGGCTGCGGGTCCTCCTCGGCGGGGAGGATCCTCACCGTGTGGACTTCGTCTGGCGCGGCGTCACCGGCCTGGGCGTCGCCGGGGTCCTCGAGCGGATCCGCGTCTCCGTCGAAGTCGTCCGCCTCGGCCACGTCGTCGACACCCTCGGCCGCCGGATCGTCCTCGGCAGGACGGACTCGGTGCATCGGCACCACCTTCTCCGCCTGTTCGGCGCGCTCGCGCTCGAGGCGCTCCGCCTCCGCGCGCTCCCTGTCGGCCCGCTCCCGATCCGCTCGCGCCCTCTCCGCGCGCTCGGCCTCGGCCTTCTCGAGTGCCAGCAGCTCGCGATCCGCTCGCTCCTTCTCGGCCCGAACCCTCTCCGCGCGCTCCCTCTCCGCGCGCTCCCTTTCGGCGCGTTCCTTCTCGGCTCGTTCCTTCTCGGCGCGCTCCTTCTCGGCTCTTGCCTTCTCGGCGCGATCTCGCTCGGCTCGATCCTTCTCGGCGCGTTCCTTGTCCGCGCGATCACGAGCCGCCCGCTCACGCTCGACGCGTTCCGTCTCCGCCCGCTCCGCCGCGGCGCGCTCGCGCGAATGGCTCGCCTGCGTCTCCGCCTCTTCGTCGTCATCATCTCGCGCCGCGCTCGCGCCGCGATGGGCGGCCGCCGGCACGCCGGGTCCCTCGACGCCCAGCGCGGCGAGCAGTCCCGCATCGCGCAGCGCGCCGAGCGTCACGGTCATGCGGTTGCCGTCCATGTTCATGGGCTGGAGGCGGCCCTCGCGGATGAGGCGGCGCAGGACCTTGCCCGAGCAGCCCGTCATCTCCGCGGCGTCCTTGAGCGTGATCTCCCGCTCGAAGCGCGCCCCGGGTTCCTTCGTGCGACCACGCGTCGACATCAACTGGCTCCCTCAGGTGAGACGCCGAGCGAGCGCAGCGCCGCGGCGATCCGCTCCTCGAGGCGACGCTTCTCGGTGACGTCCGTCTCGCGATAGACGGTGTAGTCCTCGTCGCGAAGCGTCGTGATGAAGGTCATGAATTGCGCCACGCTCTTCGTCTTCGGGTCCTCGCGCAGGCCCCGGATCGTCTCCCCCTCGAGAAACGTGCGATAGATCGGGCAAATCTCCTTCTTCGCGCGCTGCTCGCACGGGAAGAAGTCGAACAGCTTCCAGCAGAGACGGCCGATGCCCTCCTTGGGCTCGATGTTCGCGGCCGCCGCCGCGGAGCGGTTCATCGAGACCAGGCGGCACTCGTGATCGATCTGGATGATGACGTCGTCGAGCGAGTCGTAGACGTTGAACAGCCGCGCCTGGCTCTCCTCGATGGCCCGCTGGAGGCGCTGGTTCTCGCGCTTCAGCCTCGACAGCTCGAGGTTGGTCTCGATGCGGCGGCGCATGAGATCCGAGCGAAGCCGATCCGTCCGCTTCACGACGAGGTCCACGAATCCGCGACGCAGCGCCTCGACGGCCAGGTCCTCGTCGCCCTTCTGCGCGAGCAGGGCCACGGGCACGCCCGGCGCGACGGCCGACAGGTGCTCGCCGATGGCGAAGGCGCGCTCGAGATTGCCGGAGGCGTCGTCCACGAGCACGAGGGCGACGTCGCGACGGCCGAGCTCCGCCTCTGCCTCGCGCTCGTCGGCAGCGAAGGCGACGTCGTAGGTCTCGGCGAGCCCGTCCCACAAGGAAGCGCGCTGCGAGGCATCCTCCTCGACGACGAGGAGGAGCGGGCGGCCGACGGGGAGGGAGGACTGCGTGGGGGATCTGCTCATCGACAGGGCCCCGGCAGGCATGGCGCCGGCGCGATCCGAGGGTGCCCGTGGGGACCGTGAGTCATTGATGCGCAAGGACTTGGCGAACGACGGCGCGACGGG
>Ga0315912_10006184_pt1 | contig 10788 bp, 11 predicted proteins | sample VfabasoilMG_FD_204469 | JGI IMG/M metagenome (GOLD analysis project Ga0315912, IMG submission 204469) | Garden soil microbial communities collected in Santa Monica, California, United States - V. faba soil | ecosystem: Environmental > Terrestrial > Soil > Garden | place: USA: California...
GGCCGATCAGGTGTTATATGCCAACCCGCGCGCGCGCCAATTTTTTGGGTTGACCCTGGACAGTCTGGAGCCGGTCACCATGCCCTTCCTGACTCTCGCCCGGCAACAGTATCAACTCGAACCGGACACGATCTGGGCTGGCTGGCCGCAGGTGTCGCTGGAGGGGTTGTTCCGCCCGCGCTATCTCGTGCGCCCCGATACAGTTAACGCGCCAGCGTTTTGGCTACAAACCCAATTGATGGAGTTGGAGGATGGCACCGAAGCGATCCGGCTCCTGCGGTTACGCGATGTCACGGCGCAAGTGAACACCAAACGCGATGTGTGGCGGTTTCAACATGCCGTGAGTCATAAGCTCCGCACACCGCTCATTGGGGTCATCGGCGGGCTTGAACTGTTGGTCGAACATGCGCCTCAATTATCGGCCGCCGAAGTCACTCATTGGGCGCGCGAAGCCTTGCAGGGCGCGCGCCGACTGCACGACGTGATTGAAGGGGTGTTGCGCTATCTCGATCTCCCCCAAGCGACGGGTATTACGGCGAATGGCTTCCCGTTGCGTGAATTGCCACCCTTAATAGATACCCTGTGTGCTCAACTTGGGCTCGCCCTGCCCGAGTCAAAAGGAGGCGTAGCAGAGCCTGCGATGTGCTTGATGCTCACGACCGAGGCCTTCACCCTAATCCTGCATGAGTTACTGGAGAACGCAAAAAAATTTCATCCCCGCCATGCCCCACAGTTAGAAGTTTACTGGCAAGTGGTGGAGGAGAAAGCTGTCACCTTAACGGTCGGAGATGATGGGGTGAATTTGTCGCCTGAGCAATTGGAGCAGGTATGGGAACTGTATTATCAAGGCGAAAAATTTTTTACCGGCCAAGTGCCCGGGGTGGGGCTCGGCTTACCGATGGTTGCGACCCTAGTTTGGGGAGTGGGCGGGCAGTGTCAGCTCGCCAACCAACCCCAAGGCCCCGGCGTGCGGGTAACGCTCACCGTGCCCTTGCACAGCGAATGAACCCGCTAGCCCAGTTGATGCGCATGATCACTGTAAACACAAAGACCTATGGCTACTGTTAGCACGATCCTTATCGTAGACGATCAATGGGTGGGGCGGGAGGCCCTCACGGATTTGTTGCTTTCCCCCGATTACAACTTAGCGTACGCCCTGACCGGAGCAGAGGCTCTAGAACTCGCGGCGCGGCTCGACCCCGACTTAATTTTATTAGATGTGATGTTGCCAGGCATGGATGGGTATGCGGTCTGCCGTCAAATCCGGGCGATGCCGCGCTTGGCTGAAATCCCGATCATTATGATTACGGCTTTGGATGAGCATCAGGCGCGGTTACAAGGGTTGGAGGCGGGGGCCGATGACTTTATCTCCAAACCGTTTGATCGCCACGAACTGCGCACACGGGTTAAAACGATTACACGGCTCAATCGTTACCGTCGTTTGCAAGAGGAGCGTGCGGCTTTGCATATCGCCCACGCGGAATTGCTGGCGGCCTATGATGCGACGATTGAAGGGTGGGTACATGCGCTTGACCTGCGCGACAAAGAAACGGAAGGACATTCGTTGCGGGTCACGCATTTGACAGTCGAGTTGGCGACGCGCCTAGGCGCATTTTCAACCGAGGCGTTGACGCACATTCGGCGTGGCGCGTTATTGCATGACATTGGTAAATTAGGCATCCCTGACGCGATCTTGCTCAAGCCCGGCAAATTGACTGTGGCTGAATTTGACGTGCTTCGCCATCACCCACAATATGCGTATGACATGCTGGCCCCCATCGCTTACCTCCGCCCCGCCTTAAACATTCCGCACTGTCATCATGAAAAATGGGATGGCAGTGGTTATCCGCGCGGGTTAGCTGGAGAAACGATCCCCCTTGAAGCGCGGCTGTTTGCGCTCGTGGATGTCTGGGATGCGTTGCGGTCTGATCGCCCGTATCGAGTCGCTTGGCCCATAGATATCACGTTGGCCCACATCCACGGTCTAACGGGTTCGCACTTTGATCCAGAGCTCGTCCCGTTTTTTTTGAACTACATCGAACAAGTTTCGAACTGCTGAGAATTTTTATAGGTGGGCGGCGCCAGTCCGTCAGCGTCTTTCCGCTTTCATCCCCTCACGCGTATCCAACACATTCCACCCCAGCGCGGCGATTTGTTGGCGCAACTCGTCAGCGCGACCCCATTCCTTTTGCGCGCGCGCCGTCTTGCGCTCTTCGAGCAGTGCCATGACCTCAGCCGGGATCGTCGTTTCGGCGGGAGGTGCCATTTGCGCGGCGAGCGTCTCGGCCCAAATGTCTGGTGGGAGATTATGTGCGGCGTCAGGCAGGTGGAGCGTGCCCAAGATGCTCAGCGGAAAACTTTGGCCAGTAGCAAAGACTTGGCGCTCGCCCGCGCGTAGGATCGTCACCGCGCCGATCCCCATCACCCGGCACTCTGCTTTTTCTAAATCCATAAACAATGCGGTGTGTTCGTCTATCCCGACAATCGTGCTGTGGGTAGGGAGGAGGGCCATCAGTTTGTTAAACCGCGCTTGCCCCATAAAACAGTGTTGGGTGTCGAGTTCTGCGCCTCCCTCGGCGTTGTTCCAATGCGGGACAAAGGTGAGCGCGAAGCCGTAAGCCCCAAAAAAATCTAACCCAGTGCGCCAGTGCAGGTCTTCGCCAGCCTTGTAAATTTCATAGACCGGCAACACGTTCTGCCCAGCCGCGATGGTCGCCGCGCTGGCGAAAGCCAAGATGGCGCCCTGCCGTTGGCGAGCACAGAGGGTGTGCCAAGCCCGGCTGTCCTGTAATTGCCGCGCCGCATAGGTAGGGCTCCCCGGCCCCAAGAAAATTAGATTAGCCGTCAACAGCGGCTGGATCACTTCGGGCGCATCGGGGCTAAGGGCGGTACCGCGTTTGCGTGCGGGGACGACGGTGATGGCGGGCTTATAGTTCTGCAACCGTTGGCGCAAAAAATCTGCCACGCGCCCAATGACCCGTTCGGAGTTTGGCTCAAACCCGGCTGGGGTTTCCAAGAGTGCGGCTTGGACTTGACCGTTTAACTGTTGTGCAAGGTGCTCAAAGATACGCCCGCCGCTGAGCGAGGTTTCGCCCGAACCAAAGAGGACGATCAGGCCGGGGCGCATGAGAGGGGCAGAAGGCGACATCGTGATTAACCTCCGGGCGTAGGGGGGTGCTCCAGCAACTTCTCTTCATAAATGCGCCGGATCGTCGCTTCGATCTCTGGTTCGCGCACGGAGAGGTCAAGCAGGCGATACCGCGCCGATAAGCGTTGGATCAGCGTCGAGGCGGTGATCGCGCCCCGCGCAAAACGGTAGGTAGCGCGGGGCCCGTCGCGGGCGATCATCTGCGCGCCTTCGATCTCCACTTCGGGATAATCCTCGGCGAAGTCTACCAACAATTCGCGCTCGCCCCCAAACCGCTGACGCAATTCTTCCAGTTGGCCATCAAACACCAACTGCCCGTGATCGATCATCATCACGCGCTCACATAATTTCTCGACATCGGATAGATCGTGTGTCGTCAGGATCACCGTCAGTTGCCGCTCACGATTAAGCCGCAAAATAAATTCGCGGATGCGTTCTTTGGCGACGACATCCAAGCCAATGGTCGGCTCATCTAAAAACAAAATATCCGGGTCGTGCAAGAGCGCGGCGGCCAAATTGGCACGCATGAGTTGGCCGAGCGAGAGCGAGCGCACGGGCGTGTGCAAAAAATCATCCAGGGCTAAGAGCTCGCGGAAATAAGTGAAGTTGCGTTGATAACGTTCGGGCGGAATGCGATAGATGTGGCGGAGCAGGTCAAACGATTCGATGACCGGCAGATCCCACCAGAGTGTGTTGCGTTGACCGAACACCGCGCCGATCCGCGCGACATGCGTTTTTCGATCACGCCACGGCGTCAACCCATTGACGTTTATTTCGCCAGACGTGGGGACCAGGATGCCGGTGAGCATTTTGAGCGTAGTGGATTTGCCGGCGCCATTCGGCCCGAGATAGCCCACGAGTTCGCCGCGCTCAATCGAAAAGGAGATCGCTTCTACCGCCTTGACTAAACGATATTCGCGCGAAAATAAATTGCGCACCGCGCCCCAGCCGCCAGTGTGGTGGCGATAGACCTTAAATTCTTTGGTGAGGTGGGTAACAGAGATGAGGGGCATGGGCGAGTAGCCGCAAGGCTAGATCACGGGTTTACGTCATTTAATGGCGTCGCAACCGAGTGATCCCCCAAGCGACGGCAAAACAAGCCGTGGTCGTTAAGGCAATCGCCGCGCCGGAGGCGATGCGGACGTAATACGACAGATAGAGCCCCACGACCCCTGACCCGGCCCCGACCAAAGCCGCGATCAGCATCATGCGGCTGAGGCGACGCGAGAGGAGATACCCGGTGGCGGCGGGTGTGATCAACATCGCCGTCATCAACCCCGCGCCCACGGTCTGCAACGAGACTACCACTGTCAGGGCCACTAACACCAACAACAAATAGCGCAACGGTTCCGATGGCAAACGCAGGCTCGCGGCATGTGTTGGGTCAAACGAAATAATGACGAACTCTTTATAGAAGGCGGCGAGACAACCAAGGATCAAGACACTAAAGCCAATGATCGTGAGTAAGTCAGTGTTGGTGATAGCGAGGATGTTACCGAAAAGGATATGGGCGAGGTCAACGCTGTAACTACGGAGGCTACTAATGAGCGCGATGCCCAGCGCAAACACTCCCGCAAAGATCACGCCGATGGCAGTGTCTTCTTTGAGTTTGCCACCTCGGGTAATGAAGCCCACCCCCAACGCGGTGATGATGCCAGCGCCAAGCGCGCCCCACAATAACGGGCCGCCCGCCCCGCCGATTAGATAGGCGACGGCCACGCCGGGCAAGATCGCGTGCGCTAGGGCGTCGCTGAAAAAAGCCATGCCGCGCAAGATTACAAATGAGCCAACGACTGCGCAGACGACACCCACCACCGCCGCCGCCGCGAGACCACGGAGCATGAAGGTGTATTGGAAGGGATCGAGGAGGGACATTGGGGGTCGGGATTGGAGGATTCGAGGATTGATGAGTTGTTCGTTATTGAGTATTAGGTATTGGGTATTTCCTACGGGCAACAATCATCGGCTGTCACCGTGATCGGCGCGCCATCTTGCCAAAATGTGAGACGCCCACCATACGCGGCGGCGAGCCGTTCGGGCGAGAGCACCGAGCGGGCCGGGCCATCTGCCACTACGCGCCGGTTGAGCAAGATCAACCGATCAAAGCGGGTCGTCGCCGATTGCAGATCATGCGTCGAGAGGAGCACTGTCACACCCTGTTCATGTAGGGTATCTAAAATATCAAAGATGCCAGCCTGCGCTTCCACGTCTACCCCACTAAATGGTTCATCGAGCAACAACACATCGGCGCGTTGTGCCAGCGCCCGGGCGATGAACACCCGCTGTTGTTGCCCCCCGGATAGTTCATTGATGGAATGCTCAGCCAGTGCGCTCAACCCAACCTGATCAAGCGCGGCCTCGGCGGCTTCATGGTCTGCGCGTCCTGCCCGACGAAACCAGCCAATTTCCTTGACTCGCCCCATCAACACGACCTCCGACACCGTGACGGGAAAAGACCAATCAATCGCTTCGCGTTGTGGCACATAACCAATCGAGGGACAATCGCCAGCGTGATGTGAATGACCATGTACCAAGACTTCGCCCGTGAGGTGGGGCATCAACCCGACGATCACTTTGAAGAGCGTGGACTTACCCGCGCCATTTGGCCCCACAATCGCGGTGCGTTCGCCGAGGGCGATGGAAAAATTAACGTCGGTCAACACGCTCTGCCCCGAAGCATAGGCCGCGGAGATATCGGTAAGCATCACGGCTGTTTCCGGCTGCGGTGGCCGGCTAACGCGGGCGGGGCTTTGTACAGGGGTAATTAGGGCAGTCATGGTTGTAAGGCGTTGATAATCGTCGTGACGTTAGCGCGCATGAGATGCAGATAGGTGTCGCCAGTTGAATCGGGTTGCCCCAACGCATCAGTATAAAGAGAGGCGATGACCGTTACGCCGGCTTCATCGGCTACTTGGCGCAAGAGGCGGTCGGACAACCCGCGCTCCGTAAACAACGCTGGCACACCTGCTACGCGCACGGTCGTGACCAGTTGGGCCAATTCCTGCGCCGAGGGTGAAGCGCCATCGGTGGCGGTGGGCAACACGGTACCGACGACTTCAAACCCATAGCGTTGAGCGAAATAGCCCAGGCTGTCATGCGTCGTAACGAGTTTAAAACGATTGTCAGGCAGAGTCTTAACTTGAGTGACGATCCATTCGTCTAAGGCTTGTAATTGCGCGCGATATGCGGCGGCATTGGCCGTGTAAGTCGCCGCGTGTTCCGGGTCAGCCAGCACCAACGCCTCACGAATCACGTCTACCATTTGTATCACCCGGGCGACATCATGCCAAACGTGCGGGTCTGTTTCAGCGCCTAGCTTAATCGGTGTGATGTTTTGAGTGACGATTATGCGCCGCGCCGTTGAGCCTGAAGCAGTGTATAGGTCATCCAGCCATGTCTCGAAGCCCAACCCATTTTCAAAAATGAGACCGGCTTGCGCGAGGCGCGCCCCTTCGCTGGGCGTCACTTCAAAACTATGCGCGTCTTGCTCCGGGCCGACCAGCGTGTGCAATTCAATCTGTTCTCCGCCGACTTGCTGAACGAGATCGCCCAGGATGCTAAACGTCGCGACCACCTGCAACTTGTCATTGGAGGCGGTTGGCGAGCTAACTGGTGCACACGCGACCAGGAGCGCGAGCAGGAAAAGGCCGATCGGCTTAATGCTCATGCGAATGCCCATGGGAATGATCGTGACCTTCATGTCCGCCAGGTTCCGCCCCAGACTCCGGCACGCCCAGCGCGCCGCCAGTGAGCGCGGTGGCGGCTTTGAATTGATCGAGCGTCAGCCGATTGCGCGATTTTTTGCGCGTGGCGAGTGCCAATCGAATTTGGCGCTTGGCTTGGCGTGAGCCGCACGCCGGGCATTTGGGCCGCGCCGCATCCACTTCGGCAAATTTCAAGTGGACTTCAAAGACTTTTTCGCACTTGGCGCATTTGTAATCGTAGAGAGGCATAAGGTGATCCTTCGCTCAGCGACTCGGGCGACAGCTGGGACACAACCCAAACAACTCTAGCCAGTGCCCTTCGATCTTGTAACCCGTTCGGCGTTGCACAGCGGTCAACAGTTCTTTGAGATCGCAATTATCGAACTCTGTGACCGAATGGCATTTTTCGCAAATGACGTGATGCGCATGCCCCGCGCTGGTGGGGGCGTAAGAATGACAACCATTCGCCTGATGCACCTTGCGCACCGCCCCGCAATCGGCGAGCACTTCCAAAGTGCGATAAACGGTGACTAACCCCGTTTGCGGATAAAACTTTTGGGCGCGGGTGTGAATTTCGGCGGGGCTCAGGCTGGCTTGGGCGAGCGCCACCACTTTCAACACTGCCAACCGCGGGCGAGTGAGTTTGTAGCCGCGCGTGCTGAGGACTTCGGTGAGAGCTGTTTCGGTGAGCATCGCTAATTGAAAACCGTTTTCAATACGGAAGGATACTGGAAGGGAGAAGGGTTGTCAAGGTATTTGAGTGACGCAAGACTTTATCACGAATGACACAAATAACTACATGCCATGAAGCGGATGCCTCTATAATAGGTCATTCGTGATCTCGGCCATCAATTTATACCGAAAGGACTTTTCAATGGAACGCGCACAAAAAATTGAGCACTATGGACAAGCACACGACCTCTTAGTGGCGGCGCTGAAGCGTTTTCCGCGCGAGATGTGGCAATATAAGCCGGCCCCCGATCAGTGGAGCATTCACGAAACGGTGGTGCACATCACCGACAGTGAGGCGAATAGCTATGTGCGCGCACGGCGGTTCATCGTTGAGCCGGGGAAGATGGTGATGGGCTATGACGAGAGCGCATGGGCGCAGTTATTACATTACCACGACCAAAACACCGAAGACGCGCTGGAACTGTTTCGAATGTTGCGCGGGCAAACGTATAAGCTCATCCGGCAATTGCCCGAAAGCGTGTGGGCACACACGGTGGAGCATTCGGAAAGCGGCGTGATGACGATGGAGGATTGGCTGGATATTTACACCCGCCACATCCCGGAGCATGTGGCGCAGATGGAAGGGGTGTATGCGGCATGGCAGGCGAGGCCAAGCGGGGAATAACCGTTACGCAAACAATTTATCCACCGCCTCGGTCAACTCTGCCAGATTGCTCACCTGATGCACCGCATCGCATAGCGGCTGATATTGAGCCATGTCGCTATCGCCGGTGTTCCATTGATAATGCTTCTCCGGATTAAACCAGATCACACGGCGGGAGCGACGTTTGATGAGTTCGAATTGATCGAGGCGTGGGTTGTTAAAGTTGTTGCGTCCATCGCCTAAGAAAATGACTGTCGTGCGCCGATCCACGGCGTCGAGATGTTCGGCGCAAAACGTGGCGAGGCCGTGCCCCAGGTCGGTGCCATAGGGGATGTAGGGGAAGCGATGCAAAATGAGCGGCAAGGCTTCTTCGGGGCGATGCCCTAAAAACTCCTCGCTCACTTCTTCCAGATGATCGTAAAAACCAAATGACCGGGCCTTGGCGACTTGGTCTTGTAATTCATACATCAGGCGCAACATGAACTCGACCACTGGGCGCATGGACTCCGAGACATCGCAAATCAACACAAACTTGGGTTTAAGATGACGCTTTTTAAAGCGCAAATCGAATGGCACGCCACCCGTGCGGAGGTTGGCGCGCAAGGTGGTCTTGGCATCCAGTGTTTTGCCATCGCCCTTCTTTTGGCGCAAGGCCGCGCGTGACCGCAACCGCGCCGCCAGCCGCGTTACCAACTTCCGCAACTCACGCGCTTCGGATTCGGAGAGATCAGCAAAGGGGCGTTGCATGAGCTCATTTTCATCAAACCGCTCTCGCGGTTGGTCAGCCAGATTCTGCGCGATGTTCTGTCCGGCGAATTGTTGGAGCTGTTGCTCAAGCGCCTCCCGGTTGGCGGCGATGAGTTGCAACACGGCCTGTTGGCCTTCGGGCGTCATGCCGAGTTGCGCCAATTGTTGTAAGAGCCGTTCGATTTGCTCTGCCAGTTGCTCCAAGCCGAGTTGACGCAACATCTCCCGCGTTAGGCGGATTTGTTGCTCTGGGCGGCGCGCACGGTTCGCGCCTGATTGACGCGCTAAACGGTCGAGGTCTTCACGGCTGGGGTTTTGGCCGGAGGCTAGCATTTGCAAGAGGCGGCTGAGTTCACCCGCCAACGCGCGCATGGCGGCTTCCAGCATCTTTTGTTGGTCGGGCGTGAGCATTTGCTCAGAGGGGATGAGGGGTGGCCCACCCGAACTGAAATAGAGCGGAAAAAGTTGATCAAAAAGGGGTTGGTCTTTGTGTTCTTTGATCAACGTGGCGCGCAGGGCCGCGCGAAACGCCTCGCGCGCGCTAACGCCCAAATGCTCCACAGCGCGGAGCGCGTCTTGGCTCTCGGCCAGCGAGACACGAATGCCAGCGGCGCGGAGGCCAGCAATGAACTGAACGACGCGGTCAATCATAGAACAGTCGCCAGAAGTCAGTCGTCAGCAATCAGAGAGGCCACTCGCTGATTACTGATCACCGACCACTATCCTTCGGGGGGCCAGCGAGTGCCGCGGAGACGTCGCACGAAACCCGGGGGTTGATCGGCCTCGGGTGGTTCTTCGTGATTCAGGCGGCTCCGCGCGCGTTGAAGATCAGCTTCGTGCTTGAGTAAGATCGAAAGGGTGGTGTCCAACACTTTCGGGTCGAGGGATTTGGCATTCAGCAAGACGAGCGCTTTCGCCCAGTCAAGCGTTTCGCTGACGGAAGGATGCTTTTTCAGATCGATCTTCCGCAAACGTTGCACGAACTCGACCGCTTGCTTGGCGAGGTTGGGCGCGAGATCGGGGACTTTGAGGCGGACGATCCGCAGTTCGGCATCGAGCGAGGGATAGCCGATATAGAGATAAATGCAACGCCGCTTGAGCGCTTCGGAGAGTTCGCGGGTGTTGTTGGAGGTGAGCAAGACAAGTGGCTGATGTTTGGCCTTGAGCGTACCGAGTTCCGGCACCGACACTTGAAAATCGGAGAGGACTTCTAGGAGGAAGGCTTCAAATTCGGCATCGGCGCGGTCAATTTCGTCAATGAGGAGTGTGCTAGGGCGCTCGGCTAAGATCGCCTGTAAGAGGGGACGCGGCAAGAGAAAGCGTTGCGAAAAAAACACATCGTCTTCGCCAGCGAGTTTATCGGCGGCCTGTGAAAGCGAGCGTGTATCAGACAACAGTTCGCTTAGCTTATCGCGCAGGAGTTGGGTGTACAGCATCTGCTTGGCGTATTCCCACTCGTAGAGCGCCTTGGTCTCGTCCAGCCCTTCATAACATTGCAAGCGGATGAGGTTGCGCCCAGTGGCGGCGGCCCAGGCCTTAGCCAGCTCGGTCTTGCCCACCCCGGCTGGGCCTTCGGCCAACACGGGCTTGCCTAATTTCTCGGCGAGGAACAACACGGTGGCGATTTCATCGGAGGCGATATATTGGTGCTGACCTAACGCTTGAATGACTTCGGCGGTGGTGGTGAACATGGCAAGTCCTTTGGGAAGGCGAGAAGCGTCGTTAGTTGTCCGCTATCACTGTATAGTTATACCCCAATTGAATTATAAGGCTACCTATCCGTTTGCATAGGTGAGGGTCAGACAAAGGTTAAGAACCTATTTCTAAACCTCCCGTTGGGGCGTGGGGTTAGG
>Ga0315912_10006185_pt1 | contig 10787 bp, 7 predicted proteins | sample VfabasoilMG_FD_204469 | JGI IMG/M metagenome (GOLD analysis project Ga0315912, IMG submission 204469) | Garden soil microbial communities collected in Santa Monica, California, United States - V. faba soil | ecosystem: Environmental > Terrestrial > Soil > Garden | place: USA: California...
CGCGCGGCCAGGTCTCGCCACCGAAGGCGCCGGCATTCATCGCGAGCGCGCCACCCAGCACGCCGGGAATGCCCGCGAGGAACTCCGCGGGGCCCATGCCCCACTTGATGCATTGACGCGCGAGTCTTGCGCAGGGAACGCCGGCCTCGCAGGTGAGCGTCGTGTCGTTGACGCGCTCCAGGCGCGTGAGTCCTGCCGCCGTGTCGATGACGACTCCGCGGATGCCGCCGTCGCGCACCAGCAGATTGCTGCCGAGCCCGAGCCAGAAAAGCGGCGTGCCTTCGGGCAGCGATCCCAGGAACGCGAGCAGGTCCGCGCGGTCGCGCGGCTCGAAGAAGAGATCCGCCGGGCCGCCCACGTGCCACGACGTATGGCGCGACATGGGTTCGTTGCGCTTCACGCGATCCTCGAATCGCGCATCCACCATGAGGACTCCGTCGCTCATGTAGGCATCCTCGCAAGCCGGCTTTCTGAGGGCGGCGCGCACGTCACGTCTGCCTCCGGGCCGCGGCAGCCCCTAACTTCCCGGGAAGCGCATGCGACACCGCGCTGATCGAACCCGCACCCATGGTCACGAGCACGTCGCCCGGCTTCAGCACCGCGCGCAACGCCTCGTGCAGCGTCTCGACTTTCTCCACGAACACCGGCTCGACCTTGCCGCGTGTGCGGATGGCGCGGCAGATGGCGCGGCCGTCGGCGGCGGCAATCGGCGCCTCGCCGGCGGCGTACACCTCGGTGACGAGCAGCGAGTCGCTCGCCGACAATACGTTGGCGAAATCGTCGAGCAGGTCCCGCGTGCGCGTGTAGCGATGCGGCTGGAATGCGAGCACGACGCGGCGACCGGCATAACCCTGGCGGATCGCATCGAGTGTTGCCGCGATCTCGGTCGGGTGATGCCCATAATCATCGACGATGGTGACCGCATCCCCCCGCGCATCCGGTAGTTTGACGTCGGCGACGTGCGTGAGCCGCCGGTCGATGCCCTGGAAGTTGCCGAGCGCGCGCTGGATGGACTCGTGCGTGATGCCGATCTCGAGCGCCACCGCGATGGCGGCGAGCGAGTTCAGGACGTTGTGCAGGCCGGGCAGATTCACGGTGACCGGGAAGCGCAATCCGTCGGCGCGCCGGACCACGTCGAAATGTGTTCGCAAGCCTTCGCGACGCAAGTTCTCGGCGCGCAGGTCGGCACCCTCCGAGAAACCGTAGCCGACGACGGGCCGATTCACCTTGGTGAGGATGCTGCGGATGTGCGCGTCGTCCACGCAGAGCACGGCGAGCCCGTAGAACGGCAGGTTGTGCAGGAACTCCACGAAGCTCTGCTTGAGGCGATCGAAATCGCCGTCGTGCGTGCCGAGGTGATCGTTGTCGATGTTCGTGACGATCGCGATCATCGGATTCAGGTGCAGGAACGAGGCATCGCTCTCGTCCGCCTCGGCCACGAGGTATTTGCCTGCGCCAAGCCGGGCGTTGGTGCCGGCGCTCTTCAACAATCCACCGATCACGAAGGTCGGATCCTCTCCGCCTTCGGCGAGGATCGACGAGGTCAGGCTCGTGGTCGTGGTCTTGCCGTGGGTGCCGGCCACCGCGATGGCGTAACGGAAACGCATGAGCTCGCCGAGCATTTCGGCGCGCGGCACCACCGGGATGCGACGCGACAGCGCACCGGCCACCTCGGGATTCTGCTGCGTGACGGCGCTCGAGATGACCACCACGTCGGCATCACCCACGTTGTCGGCACGGTGGCCGATCATGATGCGCGCGCCTAACTTCTCGAGCCGCTCGGTCACCGGGTTCGGCTTGAGGTCGCTGCCCTGGACCGCGTACCCCAGATTCACCAGCACTTCGGCGATGCCGCTCATGCCGCTGCCGCCGATGCCGACGAAGTGGATGCGATGGATGCGGCGCATGCGATCGCTCATGCGGCCTCCAGTTGCGCCATGCAGGCGGCCGCGAGCTCTTCGGCGGCGCGAGGCTTCGCGACGAGTCGCGCACGTTCCGCCATGGCGAGCAGCTTGCCGCGACCCTGGCACAGTTCACGCAGTTCGGTGGCGAGCCGCTCGGGAGTCAGTTCGCGATCCGCGATGTGCACCGCGGCGCCTTCGCGCACGAGGTACTGCGCATTGACGGTCTGGTGGTCGTCGACCGCGGCGGGAAATGGCACCAGCACCGACGCCACTCCGACGGCAGCAAGTTCGGACACGGTGAGCGCGCCGGCGCGGCAGATCACGAGGTCAGCGTCCGCATAGGCGCGCGCCATGTCATCGATGAACGGCGACACATCGGCCTTCACGCCCGCATCGGCATACGCCTTGCGCGCCGCATCGATGCCGCGCTCACCCGCCTGGTGACGCACGTGAAGCGTCAGCCCGGAATTCTTGACGGCGAACGGCACCACCGTGTTCAGGCGCGATGCGCCCAGGCTGCCACCCACGATGAGAAGGCGCAGCGCGCCCTCGCGTCCCGCGAATCGCGTGGCGGGCGACGCCTGCATCGCGATTTCCGCGCGTACCGGGTTGCCGACGACGCGGTCCTTGACGCCAGGCGGAAACGAGTTGGGAAACGCGGCGAGCACGTTGCGGGCGAGATGCGCGAGGCAGCGGTTGGAATATCCCGCGATGGCGTTCTGCTCGTGGATTACGAGCGGCCTGCGCGTGAGCCACGCCGCGACGCCGCCGGGTCCCGTGACGAATCCGCCAAAGCCCACGACGAGCCGCGGCTGGCGCTTGCGCATCACACCGAGCGCCTGCCAGATCGAATGCACGAGTTTGAACGGCGCAGCCAGCAAGGTGGCGAAGCCCTTGCCGCGCAGGCCGCTCATCGAGAGCCATTCGACTTCGATGTTTTCGGCGGGGATGACGCGCGCCTCGAGTCCCGCCTTCGTTCCGAGCCACACGACTTCGTGCGACGCGGCGCGCAGCAGCCGCGCGAGCGCGAGCGCGGGGAATACGTGGCCGCCAGTGCCGCCGGCCATGATCAGGATGGTGGAGCGCGCGGGCGCGTTCATGCGGGCACCCCGGCGCCACGCAGCGGCCGCTCATCATCGGCGCGACGTACGCTCGCCATGCCACGCGTGTTCTGCATGGCTTCGTGGTACACGCGCAGCAGGATGCCCACCCACGCGAGCGTGACGATCATGCTCGAGCGGCCATAACTCATGAGTGGAAGGGTCAGGCCCTTGGTCGGCAGCACGCCCATGTTCACGCCGATGTTGATCAGCGCCTGGAATCCGAGCCACAGGCCGAAGCCCGCCGCGAGATACGCCGGGAATCGCATCCCGGCGCGCGACGCGAGCTGCGCGATCCAGAAGCTGCGCCACACCAGCGCGATGAAGAGCGCGAGCGTCACGGCGACGCCGACCAGCCCGAGCTCCTCGGCGAGCACCGCGAACAGGAAGTCGGTGTGCGCCTCGGGTAGATAGAACAGCTTCTGCACGCTTTCGCCCAGGCCGACGCCGAACCACTCTCCACGGCCGATCGCGATCAGCGATTGCGTGAGCTGGAACCCGCTGTTGAACGGATCGGCCCACGGGTCGAGGAAGGAAGTGACGCGCGCCATGCGATACGGCACGAGCATGACGAGGAGCGCCATGGCTCCGGCACAGGCCGCCGCCATCATGAGCACGTAGCGAAGCCGGGCCCCGGCGACGAACAGGATGCCGAAGCCGGAGATCATCAGCACGGAGGCGGCGCCGAAGTCAGGCTCGGCGAGCAGCAGCAATGCGATGAAGGCGAGCAGGCCCATGGGCTTGATGAGCCCCATGGCGTTGTTGCGCAGCTCGTCTTCGCGTCGCACCGCGTAGCTCGCGATGAAGATGAGCGTGAGCACGCGCGCGAGTTCCGACGCCTGGAAATTGAAGCCCATCACGCGGATCCAGCGGCGGCTGCCGTTCACGACGTGCCCGAGTCCCGGGATGAGCACGAAGAAGAGCAGCGCCACCGCGATGATCAGCAGCGGCCACGCCATCTTCTCGAGGTATTCGGTGCGCACGCAGAAGACCGCGGCGGCCAGCACTCCGCCCACGAGGCACAGGACGAGCTGGCGCGAGAGATAGGAGAAGGCGTCGCCAGACTCCTTGCTCGCGATCGAGATCGACGCCGACGTCACCATGATGAGGCCGAGCAGCACGATGGCCGCCACCAGCGACACTGCCACTGCGTCGATGTGCAGGCCTTTCGAGCGCGTCATGACAGCTCCTGCACGGCCGTGGCGAACACGTTGCCGCGATGCGCGTAGTCGCGAAACATGTCGAGGCTGGAGCACGCCGGCGACAGCAGCACGGTGTCGCCCGGTTGCGCGAAGCGGGCCGCGGCACGCACGGCTTCCTGCATGGTCTCCACTCGCGTGGTGTGGCAGATGCCGGCCAGCGCGGTCTCGATGAGCGCGGCGTCACGCCCTAACAACACGGTGGTGCGCACCTTGCCGCGAAAAGCAGCTGCGAGCGGCGTGAAATCCTGTCCCTTGCCATCGCCACCCGCGATCACCACCAGCGGCCCGGTGAGCCCACCCACCGCCGCCAGCGTCGCACCGACGTTGGTGCCCTTGGAGTCGTTGATGTAACGAACGCCATTGAGATCAGCCACCCACTGCGCACGATGCGGCAGTCCGGCGAACTCGCGCAGCTCCTCCAGCATCGGTGCCATCGGCAAACGCAGCGCATCGCCCAGGGCGAGCGTCGCGAGTGCATTGGCCGCGTTGTGCCGGCCCGAGATCTTGAGCGCGTTCACCGGCATCAGCGGCGAACCGCGGCGCGAGAGCCAGGGTTCCTGACCCTGCGGCGTCAGCACCGAATAGTCGGCCGCGGAGTCCGAAAGGCCGAACGAAATCACGCGCTGCCCGGCGCGCGGCATGCGCACCACTTCGGGTTCGTCGGCGTTCACCACGGCGGTTTCGCAGTGCGCGAAGATGCGCGCTTTCGAATCGGCGTAGTGCCGCAAGGTCGCGTATCTATCCATGTGGTCCGCGGACAGGTTCAGCACCACCGCGGTCTTCAGCCGCAGCGAGTGCGTGGTGTCGAGCTGGAACGATGACAGTTCGAGCACGTAGAGATCCGTGGGGCCGCGATCCAGCAGGTCGAGCGCGGGCTGGCCGAGATTGCCGCCCACGCGCACGCGCACGCCGGCGCGCTCGGCCATGCGGCCTAACAAGGTGGTCACGGTGCTCTTGCCATTGGTGCCGGTGATGCCGACGACCGGCGCGTCCGCCGATCGCGCGAACAATTCGATGTCGCCGACGATATCGAGGCCGCGCGCGCGTGCCTGCACGAAAAACGGATCATCGAGCGGAACGCCGGGCGATGTGACCACGATGTCGGCCTGCTCGAGCAATCGCGCATCGAAGCCGCCGGTGCGCGTGACGACGCTTGAACCGAGTGCCTGCACACCGGCGAGTTCCGGCGGCGTCGCACGGCTGTCCGTCATCGCGATGCGATAGCCACAGCGCTGCAGGTGGCGCGCGACCGAGAGGCCGGTGCGTCCCATGCCGACGACGACAGCGCTGCGGGCGGTTTGCGTGGCGTGCGCGGTCATCGGAGTTTCAGCGTCGCGAGTCCCGCGAGCACCAGGATGAAAGTGATGATCCAGAAACGCACGATGATCTTGGGCTCGGTCCAGCCCTTGAGCTCGTAGTGATGATGGATCGGCGCCATGCGGAAGATCCGCTTGCCGGTCGTCTTGAACGAGATCACCTGCAGGATCACCGAGGCCGTCTCGACCACGAAGATGCCGCCCATGATGAGGACGACGAGTTCCTGCCGCACGATCACGGCAATCGTGCCGAGAGCCGCGCCCAGCGCGAGTGCCCCGATGTCGCCCATGAAAACTTGCGCGGGATAGGTGTTGAACCACAGGAACCCGAGGCCCGAGCCCACGAGCGCCGCGCAGAAGATCAGCAGCTCACCGGATCCGGGCACCGCGGGAATCGCGAGGTACTGCACGAAGACCGCGTTGCCGCTCGCGTAGGCGAACACACCGAGCGCGCCGCCGACCATCACCGACGGCATGATCGCGAGGCCATCGAGCCCGTCGGTGAGATTCACCGCGTTGCTCATGCCGACGATCATGAAATACGACAACGCGATGAACGCCACTGCGCCCATGGGCACGGCGAAATGCTTGAAGAACGGCAGGTACAACGTGGTCTCCGCCGGCGTCTTCGCGGTGTAGAACAGGAAGACGGCCGCGGCCAGCCCGAACACCGACTGCCAGGAATACTTGTAGCGCGCGATCAGGCCTTTCGGATTCTTCTTCGCGAGCTTCAGGTAGTCGTCGAGGAAGCCGATGAGCCCGAACGAGAAGGTCACGGCGAGCACGACCCACACGAACCGGTTCGAAAGATCGGACCAGAGGAGCGTGCTCACGAAGATCGCGATGAGGATCAGCATGCCACCCATGGTCGGGGTGCCCGCCTTGGAGAAGTGGCTCTTCGGCCCGTCGTCGCGGACCACCTGCCCCACCTTGCCGAACCTCAACTTCTCGATCATCCACGGCCCGAGCAGCAGGCCGAGCGCGAGCCCCGTGATCACCGCGAATATGGCGCGCACGGTGAGGTACGAGAAAACGTTGAATCCCGAGTAGTGGGGCGTCAGTAGTTTGGCGAGCCAGTACAACATCTCAATGTGCCCCGTGAGAACTCGTGCCGGTGAGCGCATCCACGACACGTTCGAGCCGCGCACTGCGCGACCCCTTGACCAGCACGCACACCTCGCGCGTCAGCTCCGCGTTCACGGCGCGCGCGAGCGCTTCGGTGTCCTCGAACCACTGCGCGCCCGCACCGAACGCCTCCACCGCGAGCGCCGACAATTTGCCCGTCGCGAACATCCGGTCGATGTGATGCTCGCGCGCGAAACGCCCGATCTCGGCGTGGCTCTCGTTGGCCGCGTCGCCGAGCTCGCCCATGTCGCCCATGACCAGCCAGCGCCGCGCGTCCACGCTCGCGAGCACTTCGATTCCGGCCTTCATGGAACTCGGGTTCGCGTTGTAAGAGTCGTCCACGATCCAGGCGCCACTCGGGGCGGTTTTGAACTGCAATCGGCCAGGAACCGGGCGGATTGTGGCAAGGCCCGTGCGCACGTCATCGAGCGAAGCACCGGCGGCCATCGCCGCAGCCGTGGCGCATAAGGCATTCGCCACGTTGTGCTCACCGGCCAGATGCAGCTCGACGGCAGTCGCGCCCGACGGCGTGGCGACCGTGAATTTCGAGACGAAGCCGCCCGCATCGACGGAGCTGGCGAAATCGTTTGCGTAGAAATCCGCGCGCTGTTCGACACCGAAAGTCACGACGCGCGCGCGCGTCATGCCGCGCCACAGGCCTGCGAATTCGTCGTCGGCGTTGATCACGGCCGTTTGCGTCGCATCCAGGTCGGCGATCATCTCGCCCTCGGCACGCGCCGCGCCCTCGACGGTCCCGAAGCCCTCGAGATGTTCGGCACCGGCGTTGGTGATGAGGCCCACTGTCGGCCGCGCAAGTTTGCACAGCGCCGCGACTTCGCCCGCGTGATTCGTGCCGATCTCGATCACCGCGAAGCGATGCGAGCGGTCTAGCCGGTGCAGCGTGAGCGGAACGCCGATGTGGTTGTTGAGCGAACCGCGCGTGTGCAGCGTCTCGCCGGCGCGCGACAGGATCGCCGCCGTCATTTCCTTGCACGTGGTCTTGCCGTTGCTGCCGGCGACGCCAATCACGGGCAGCGTGAACTGCCCACGCCAGGCCGACGCGGACCTCTGCAGTGCTTCCAGCGTATCGCCCACGAGGATCTGCGCGATGCGCGCATCGACGCGAGTATCCACCACCGCGCCGGCCGCGCCCGCTTCCGCCGCTGCGTTCACGAATTCATTGGCATTGAAGCGAGGTCCGCGCAATGCGACGAAGAGCTCGCCGGGCTTGATCGAGCGAGTGTCGGTGGACACGCCCGTGTAGGCGCGATCGGAACCGATCAGCTCGCCGCCGCAGACGCGCGCGAAATCCGCGAGCGTGCGGTTCATGCGGCACCCCCGGCGCGCGTCGCGAGAGTCGCGGCCACCACCTTCTGGTCGCTGAACGCACGACGTTCCATTCCATAGAGCTGGTAGTCCTCGTGGCCCTTGCCGGCGACCAGCACCACGTCCTGGGGCCGCGCGTCAGCCAGCGCTTCGCGAATCGCGCTGGCGCGATCGAGTTCGATGCGGAACGGCTTGCCCGCGGGAATTCCCGCGGCGATATCCGCGGCAATCGCCGGCGGCGATTCGCTGCGCGGATTGTCGTCGGTGATGACGATGTCGTCGGCAAGCTCGGCGGCAATCGATCCCATGATGGGACGCTTGCCGGGGTCGCGATCTCCACCACAGCCGAATACGACGACGAGGCGCCCGGCGCAATGTGCGCGTGCCGCGGACAATGCCTTGCGCAACGCGTCCGGCGTGTGCGCGTAGTCGACGACTGCGAGCGGCGCAGTCCCGCCGCCGAAAGTCTCCATGCGACCTGGCGCAGCGCGTACACGCATCAGTGATTCGATGACCTGCTCGAGGGCGACGTCCCAATCGAGCAGCACCGCGATGACCGTCAACAGGTTGTCGACGTTGAAGTCCCCCACCAGCGGGCAGACGAGGCCGCCGGTGCCCCAGCTCGAATCGAATTCGAGCTCGATGCCGCGTGCGGACAACCGGACCTGCATGGCGCGCACGAAGCCGGCGGCACTGCGCGTACGCGACTGGTGGCCGCGGCTCGTGACCACGACGCGACCGCGACCGCGCGGGTCGAGCGCGAGCTGCCGGCCAAAGGCGTCGTCGACGTTGATCACGCGCGACACCAGCTCCTCGCGCGCGAACAGCTGCGCCTTCGCCGCGCCGTAGCTGTCCATGGTGCCGTGGTAGTCGAGATGATCACGCGTGAGATTGGTGAACACCGCCGTGCGGAAGCGCACGGCGCCGACGCGCGCCTGGTCGAGCGCGTGCGAGGAAACCTCCATCGCCACGTTCTGTGCGCCGTCGCTGCGCAGCTGTGCGAGCGTGCGCTGCACGGTGACCGCGTCGCCGGTCGTGAGCGCGCTCGCGGCGAGCCGCTGCGGACGGCCGGTCCCGATGGTGCCCATGTAGCCGGTGGGCTGGCCCGCGGCTTCGAGCGCCTGGGCCAGTAGATAGGCACAGGTGGTCTTGCCGTTCGTTCCCGTGACGCCCGCCACCGCGAGGCGCTGCGAGGGCGTACCGAAGAAACGATCCGCAATGGTGCTCGCGTGTTCCCGCAATCGCGGCACCGGCGCGACCAGGATCTCCGACGGGAGATCGGGAATCACGGCGACCGGCGCGGGCTCCCACAACACGGCGCGCGCACCGTTGGCCACCGCCTGCGGCGCGTACTTGAGGCCGTGCTCGGCGGTGCCTTTCATCGCGAGGAATGCGCTGCCGGCTCGTGCGGCGCGGCCGTCCTGCGCGAGATCGGTGATCGAGACGTCGCGTGGTAGTTCGGCGATACCATCGAGCAACTTCGCGAGACTCTGTGACACGGGGGCGGCGTTCATCGGGTCGCCACCTGGCGCGTGGCTTCGCCCTCTTCGCGCACGGGTGCATCGGGAGGCACGGCCAGCAATCGCAACGCTCCGCCCACCACGCCCGAGAACACCGGCGCGGCGACATCACCGCCGTAGTACTTGCCGGCACCGGGTTCATCGATGATGACCACGGCGGCGAGGCGCGGATTGCTTGCCGGCGCGATGCCGCCGAACACGGCGAGGTAACGATCCGTCGCGTAACCACCGGCCGTGGCCTTCCACGCGGTGCCCGTCTTGCCGGCAACCGTGTATCCCGGGATCGCCGCCTGCTTGCCGCCGCCGTCCGGCGCGACCACCGCCTCGAGCAGGTGAATCAGCATGCGCGACACGCCCGGATCCAGCGCGGGCTCGCCCTGGGGCGGCGTTTCGACTCGCAGGAATGAAATCGGGCGCGACTTGCCGAGCGCCGCGACCGTCGCATAGGCGTGCGCCAGCTGCAGCGGGGTGATCGAGAGGCCGTAGCCACGCGACATCGACGAGATGCCGACCGGGCGCCAGTGCGAGTAGTGAGGCAGGAGTCCGGCGGATTCGCCCGGGTAACCCGAGGTCGTGACCTGCCCGAAGCCGAGCGAGGCGAGCGTGCCGTACATCTGGGCGGGCTCGAGCGAGAGCGCCACCTTCGTCATGCCGACGTTCGAGCTCTTGGCGAGGATGGTCGCGAGACCCACCGCGCCGAGATTGTGCGGATCCTCGAGTAGTTTGGCGCCGACCTTGATGTAGCCCGGGTTGGTGTCGATGATGCTGCGGTCGTTGAAGCGCCCCGACGCGAGTCCGGCCGCCACCACGAACGGCTTGATCGACGAGCCCGGTTCGACGATGTCGGTCACGGCGCGATTGCGATACATCTTGGCCTTGATCTGGTCGCGATCGTTCGGGTTGTAGGTGGGCTGGTTCACCATCGCCAGCACTTCACCCGTGGCGACATCGAGCACGATCACCGAGCCCGACTTGGCGCGCTGGTCGCGGATCGCCGCCTTCAATTCGCGATAGGCGAGGTACTGGATGCGCAGGTCGACCGACAACACGAGATTGCGGCCCGGCCGCATCGCGCGGATCTCCTCGACGTTCTGCACGATCTTGCCGTAGCGATCCTGGATCACGCGCTTCGCGCCATCCTCGCCCGCGAGCCAGTGATCGAACGCAAGTTCGAGCCCTTCCTGCCCCTCGTCGTCGACGCTCGTGAAGCCGATGATGTGGCCCGCGACTTCACCGGCCGGGTAGTAGCGGCGGTACTCGCGCATGAGGTACACGCCGGGAATCTCGAGCTGGC
>Ga0315912_10006186_pt1 | contig 10787 bp, 9 predicted proteins | sample VfabasoilMG_FD_204469 | JGI IMG/M metagenome (GOLD analysis project Ga0315912, IMG submission 204469) | Garden soil microbial communities collected in Santa Monica, California, United States - V. faba soil | ecosystem: Environmental > Terrestrial > Soil > Garden | place: USA: California...
TTACTTCGCCAGCAGGCGCGGGTCCAACCCCCCGATAGCGGGCGGCATCGGGCAGTCGAGCGCGCTAGCCACCGCGCGCAGCAATTCGTGCTCGATCAGCTTGACGTTGCCATCGGCCGCCACCACCTCGCCGCAGGCTTTCAGGACCGGTTCCTTCTCCAGCGGCGCGAGTTGGCTCAGTCGCTCCAGCGCCTCGGATACCTTGCCCAGCTGCAGCGCTTCGCGCGGCGTGAGGGGCAGGCTCGAGCCGCCCTTCGCATAGGATTTCTGCACCTCCGACGGATCGGAGTGCCCCGCGTGCGCCAGCAGCGAATAGGTCAGCGCGAGTTCGCCCCGGAGATCCTTGGCCGAAAAGGAAACGCGACCCGCGCGCTTCGCCTTCGGGCCGAGGTTCCAGTCGAGAATGGTGTCGAGGACGAATTCGTCCAGCTTGATGCGCCCGTCGGCTTGCAGCGCCGCGCGCATCAGCGCGAGAAACTTCCGCCGCGCCGGCTCGTCCAGGTCCTTGCGCAGCACGGGAAGCGCGAGCGCTACCAGCGGCAGGCGGTAGGCGCGATCAAGCGAGCGCAGCAGCGGCGCGAGTTCCCCTGCCCTGCGTGCCAGAGCCTCTTCGCCCAGCGCCGCGAGCGCCCTAAGCTGCTGCTCCCGCCCCGCCGGGTCCTCGTCGAGCGCATAGCCGAGCATCACCGCCTGCGCGCCCGCTGGTCCGGCCAGGGCTTCGCGCACCGAGGTCGGCAAGTAGGCGAGCAGGCTCGCGGCATACTCCAGCGTGTCGGCGGTCGGCTCGCCGATCGAGGCGACGAGTGCGGCGACGGCAGTGAGCTTTTTCGGGACAATGGTTTTCGGCTGTTTTACCTCAGGCGGTTTTGCCTTCTGCACCCGCTTCTCGTAAAAAAACGCCGGCGGAACATGCGGATTGGCTCGCTGCATGCGAACTTCGGCTTCTGGATGCGTGGCGAACAGGCCGCTCCACCAGTGACGTACATTGGGCGCGAACATCATGTGGGCCATGGCGTCCGCATGCCAGTTCAGGACGCGCGAGCCCTGGCCGTGCAACTCGATGCGGGCGAGCGCGCCGCACAGGGCATCGGCGTTACGCGTGTACTGCACCGCGCAGGCGTCGGCGAGAAACTCGCGCTCGCGGAAAATTGCCGCCTGGATCACGCGGGCGCACAGCAGGCCGATCCAACCCAGGCCGAACAGGCCCGCGCCGATCAGCGCGAGCGGCGGATGGAAGAAGCGCCGTTCCTCGTCCTCCGTGCCATAGCCCGAGTAGAACAGCATCATGAAGCGCCCGATGCCCGACAGGAACACGATGCCCTGCAGCACGCAGGCGGCGCGCAGGTGCAGGGCGATGTCGCCGTTGAGGATGTGGCTGAATTCATGCGCGATCACCGCCTGCAGCTCGTCGCGCGAAAGTTGTTCGATCGCGCCGCGCGTCACCACGATGATCGCCTGGTTGGGCGATCGGCCCGCGGCAAAGGCGTTGATGCCGCCTTCGCGCGAGAGCACGTAGACCGGCGGCGCCGAAAGTCCCGAGGCGATCGCCATTTCGTCAACCACGTTGATCAGCTTGCGCTCGGCGTCGATGCCGCTGCCGCGCGGCACGCGCTTGCCCGCCAGCAGCATGGCGAGTTCGTTTTCGCCGATGGAGAGCCGAGCTGCGATCTCAACGCTGCCCAACGAAATAACAAGAATTGTTACCAGAGAAACGGCAAGGTAGACGGTCGGCGTGGCCCGGGTGTCCATGCAGCAGAACTGCCAGACGGGCACCACGGCGAGATTGGCGAAGGCGACGATGACCGCGACCGCCAGCGTGTAGAGCACCGCCAGCCGGACCGTCGCCCGGCGCGCGCGGTCCTGCTGCTCGAAAAAGCCCAAGCTACGAGAACGACACCTTGGGCGCCTTGCGCTCCTCGGCCGACTCGGTGGACTGCAGCAGCTCCGCGCTCGCGAAGCCGAGGGTGCGCGCAACCATCACGTCCGGAAAGGTCTCGCGCTGCGTGTTGTATTCCATCACCGAGTCGTTGAAGGCCTGGCGCGCGAACGCGATTTTGTTCTCGGTGCTGGTGAGCTCCTCCTGCAGACCGAGAACGTTCTGGTTCGCCTTCAGGTCCGGGTAAGCCTCGAATACCGCGAGCAGCTTGCCCAGCGCCCCGCCCAGCGCGCCTTCCGCGAGCGAAAGGCCCTGCATCGCCCCGGGGTCGCCTGGCGCCTTCGCCGCGCGCTCGGCCGCGCTGACCGCGGCGCCGCGAGCCTTGATCACCGCCTCCAGCGTGCCGCGCTCGTGCGTCATGTAGCCCTTCACCGTCTCGACCAGGTTGGGAATCAGGTCGTAACGGCGCTTGAGCTGCACGTCGATCTGGGAATACGCGTTCTTGTAGCGGTTCGCGAGCGTGACCAGCCGGTTGTAGATCACGATCAGCAGAAGCGCGCCTGCGACCAGCACGCCCACGGCGATCCATCCCCCTGTGCCCATGGCTCACCCCCTTGTTGACCTACTATAGCTCATGGGAGCGATCAGCCGCTTTTTGAAAATACAACCCGGTGAGTTTCCAGCGCTCGCCTGGTCCTTCGCCTATTTCTTCCTGCTGCTCGCCAGCTACTACCTGCTGCGGCCGGTGCGCGATTCGCTGGCGATCGAGACCGGCACCGACGCGCTGCGCTGGCTGTTTGGCGCAACCTTCGTCACGATGCTCGCGCTGGTACCGCTGTTCGGCTGGATGTGCGCCCGGTTTCCGCGCAAGACGCTGCTGCCCCTGATCTACGGTTTCTTCGCCCTCAACCTCCTGCTGTTTTCCTTCTATCTGAATTTCTGGATTTTTTTCGTCTGGCTCAGCGTCTTCAACCTGTTCGCCGTGTCGGTGTTCTGGAGCTTCATGGCCGACCTCTTCGACACGCCGCAGGCGGCGCGCCTGTACGGCACCATCGCCGCGGGCGGCAGTTGCGGAGCCATTGCCGGGCCTTTGGTCGCGAACCTGCTTTCCACGAGAGTCCCGACGGAAGGTCTTCTCGTCGCCGCGGCCAGCGTGCTGCTCGTGATGATCCTGTGCATCCACCAGCTCTCCAACTGGTCGAATGCCCACCCGCGCGCCGGGGACCCGCCACCCGGCGAGCCGATCGGCGGCTCGATCATCGCCGGCGCCGTCGCGGCGCTGTCCTCGCCGTTTCTGCTCGCGATCTGCGGCTATCTCTTCTGCTACACGGCGCTTTCCACCGCGCTCTATTTCCAGCAGGTCGAAATCCTGCGCGAGGCGCTGCCCGATCGTGCCGAACGCGTGCGCTTCCTCTCCAGCGTCGACCTGGTGGTGAACGGGCTGACGCTGTTGATCCAGCTCGCCGCCTTCTCCAGGCTCACGGCGCGGTTCGGGCCGCTGGTCCTGTTGACCGTGATGCCGGTGGTCTCGGTCATCGGCTTCCTCTGGCTCGGCGCCGCGCCTACGCTCGCCGCGCTCGTGGTATTCGGCGTCACGCGGCGCGCCGGGGAATTCGCCATTTCCAAGCCGGCGCGCGAGGCGCTCTTCACCGCGGTGCCGCGCGAAGAGCGCTACAAGGCGAAAAACTTCATCGACACCGTCGTCTACCGCGGCGGCGACGCGCTCTCCGGCTGGATCTTCGTCGGCCCCGTCGCCTTCCTCGCCGCGGGGCTTGCCGCGGTGTGGACCGGCCTCGCCGTCTACCTCGGCACTAGAATGAAATCATGGTCCCGCGCATCGGCCTAGGCACCTGGCAGGCATTTGACGTCGGCAACGACGCGGCTGCGCGAGCGCCTTTGCGCGAGGTGCTGAAACTGCTCGACGGCAACATGGTCGACTCCTCGCCGATGTACCGCAGCGCCGAGAGCGTCGCCGGCGACCTGATCGCCGGCCTCGGCACGCGCGAACGCCTGTTTGTCGCCACCAAAGTCTGGACCACGGGCCGCGCCGAAGGCCTGCGGCAGATGGAAACTTCCTTCCAGCGCCTGCGCGTCCAGACAATGGACCTGATGCAGATCCACAACCTGGTGGACGTGGAAACGCACACAAAGACGCTCAGGGAAATGAAGCAGCAGGGAAAGATCCGCTTCATGGGCATCACCCACTACACCTCGTCGGCCTATGCCGACGTGGAGCGATGGCTGAAGGCGGAGCAATACGACTTCCTGCAGATCAACTATTCCCTGGCGGAATCTGCCTCTGCCAAGAGAATCCTTCCTCTGGCGAAAGAGAGGGGAGTCCAGGTCATCATCAACCGCCCCTTTGCCGAAGGCAGGCTGTTCGCCAAGGCCAAGGGCAAGCCGCTTCCGTCCTGGGCCGCGGAGCTCGGCATCGCGAGCTGGGCGCAGTATTTCCTGAAGTGGATCGTGTCGCACCCGGCAGTCACCTGCGCGATTCCCGCCACCAGCAATCCCGCACACATGAAGGACAACCTGGCCGCCGGCACCGGGCCGATGCCCGATGAAGCACAACGCAAGACGATGACGGGGTACTTCGACTCGCTCTAGCCGCGCCGGTCGACGAATCTCGCGGCCTTGATGTTGGCCTCGAACTCACGCGCCAGCGTGCCATTCTCCAGCACCACGACCTGGGGAGCGACTTCGAAGCTGTTGCGGAATTTCTCGACGATGCTTTTCAGCAGTGCGTCCCGATCCGCGCCCTTCCTGACTTCCACCGAGAGCCGCAGGATGTCGTTGTCGCCTTCGTTCAGCACCTCGGCGCGAAAGTCGCCGATCGCCTGGTAGCGAAACAGGAAGTCCTCGAGGTCCTGGTGGCCAAGATTGACGCCGCGAACCTTGAAGAAGCCCGTAGTGCGGTGCGCATGCTTGAGGCGCGGGAACACCGAGAACGGACCCGCGCCGTCGTCGGCCTCGCTCCAGGTGACGAGGTCGCCCGAACTCCAGCGCAGGAACGGCGTGACGTTGTTGCTGCAGAGCGCCGTAACCACCAGCGTGCCGACCTCGCCTTCCTTCGCCGGCTCGAAGGATTTCGGGTCGAGCACCTCGCAGAAGTAGAAATCCGACCAGATGCGGAAGCCCAGGCCCGGCTGGTCTTCCGCGCCCATCATGCCGGCTTCGGTCATGCCGAAGGTGTCGGTGAGCTTCGCGCCCCAGGTGCGCTCGATCTTGTCGCGCTTCGCCTGCGAGACCGGCTCCGCGGAGGTCATGATCCGCTTGACCGAGGAGCGCGTCAGGTCGATCTCCCGCGTTTCCGCGAGGTTGGCTAGATGCAGCGCGTAGCTCGACATGCCGAGCCAGACCGCGGGCCGCAGGCTCTGGATCAGGTCGAGCTGCAGCGCCGAGGGCGTCGAGGCGCCCGAGCCCGCCCAGTTCACCGTGATGCCGCGCGAGGCGGCGCAGCGGCAGAACACCTGGCCGACGGGATGGATGCCCATCGGGAACGAGACATGCGCGCGCTCGCCGCGCCCGGCGCCGGCGAGGTCGTAGGTGCGTGCGAACGATTCGAGGCAAAACTCCATGTCCTTGAAGCTGCGGGGGTAGAACAAGGGGCGGCCGGTTGCGCCGCCGGAGCGCCAGAACTCACTGACGCCGTCGTGCTGCTGGTGGCAGAACTCGCTGTAGAACTGCTCGTCGGACATCGCGCGCAGCGTGTCCTTGTCGAGGATCGGAATTTTCCGCCAGGTAGTCGGATCGTCCAGGTTCTTCAGGTCGAGCCCGGAAAGCCGCTTCTTCCAGAACGGCGAGCGCAGCGCCTGCTCCACCGCCACGCGCTTGCGGTCGGATTGGATCTTGGCGATTTCTGCCCTGGACTTGGGAAGGTTCAAATCTTCTTGATGAAACCGATGAAATGCTTCTGCTTCTCATAAGTGGAAGAGTCGCCCGCCATTGCGGCAAGACGTTTCTCCTTCGCCGGCGTGTTTTCCGGAATTTCCTCGAGCGCATCGCCGAGCATCGACGCGTAATCGGCCCCCACCGGGCAGACGTCGGCGCAGCGCCGGCAGCCGGTAACGACGCCCGCGCCGCGCAGGATGCTTTGCCAAAGGTAGAAGCTGTCCTCGGATTTGAGGAGTGTTTTTCTCGCCGCCGCGTCGGTCTCGTGGATTATTTTTTCCAGGTGCTCGGTCAGCTGCGCAAAACCGTGCGGCGAGCGGAAGCGGTCGCAGGCCGGCCAGTTGCGCTCCCATAGCCCGACGGCGTCGGCCGGGCAGGTCTTGAGGCAGCGGCCGCAGCTCGGGCCCTTGCACAGCGCCTGCGCCATCGGCTTGTCGCACTCGACATCCACGGAACACAGCACGGCAGTGAGCAGCACGCGCGGCCCGAACTCGGGCGTGAGGAGCTGGAGATTGAGGCCGAGCGTGCCGAGGCCCGCCTCCACCGCGGCGTGCGGCAGCGAGAGCAGCGTGTCGAGGTGCGCGTTCGGGTCGTCCTGGTATTGCTGCGGGTCGACGTGCGTGGGCGGCACGATGATCGCGGGATAACCCTGTTCCTCGAGCCAGTACACCAGCTCGAGCGAGGTCTCCTCCAGATGCGTGAGCGTGAGTTCGTCGTTGTAGTACTTGTGCCGATCGTCCCAGCGCTTAATGCGGGCGACGCCGTCGTTCAGGCGCTTGGCGAGGACGATGACCCGGCCTGAATCCAGTTCCGTGATGTGTGAGGCATCTACGGTTGGACCGTCGGCAATCCCAACAAGATCAGCGCCAAGTTCCTTGGCTTTTTTCTTGATGTCATGTGAAGAAATCCTTTTCTTGAAGAAATCAACCATCGGATTTCTCTTTTTCACGCCGCTTGAATTCCTGTAGCTGCTTCGCGACCATGCCCTTGTAGCCCTCGGGCCCGACCCAGCGCCGGTTCCACTCGGACAAGCCCGGCATCTCGGCGCCGGTCTTGCGGTCTTCCTTGTATTTCTGGTGGAGCAGGGTTTTTTCCGGGGTTCTCTCCGGGATTACTTTCTGGAAATCGGCCAGATGGGCGTGATAGTCGTTGCCCACAGGGCACACGGCGAGGCAGCGCGGGCAATCGCCGAACGAGCCGACCACGCGTAGCAACCCCTGCCAGAAACCGTACAGGTCGCGCTTCTTCATCATCGCGGCGCGTTCCGCGGCCGGCGCGTCGATCACGCGCTCCATGAACTGCAGCATGGTCATGAAGCCGAATTCCTGCGCCTCGGTGGCGCAGGCGCGCTTGTCGATGCCCCAATGCAGCACCGCATTGGGCGGGCAGGAATGCAGGCAGCGGCTGCACGATTCGCCGATGCATACCTGCTCGGTAATGCGCTGGTCGGGCTCGAGCTCCAGCTCCGTCAGTATTCCGGTCAGATAAACCCGGGGTCCGAATTCCGGCGTGAGGATGTTGACCTCGAGCCCGAGCGTGCCGAGCCCCGCCTCGACGCCCAGATGGCGCGTGGAAAGCCGTCCGTAGGAGGCGCGCTTGAGGCTCCAGTCGGTTTCCTGCGCCGCGGTGACGAACGTCGGGTGGCCCTGGCGCTCGAGCTCTTCGGCGATGCGGTACGCGATCTTGTCCATCTTGCGCAGCACCAGCATGTCCATGTACTGCACCGGCACGTTGGTTTTCGCGCGAAACGCGCCGGCCGGGATGCGCTGAACGATCACCAGTACGCTCTTGATGTACGGCGAGATGCGGTCGGGCGTCTGCGGCCAGCGCGGATCGGGCGGGAAGGCGTTCAGGGTTGCCGCGCTCGCGATGCCGGCGAGGTCCGCGCCGAGTTCGATCGCCCGGCGTTTCACGGCGGCTGCGTCGGGCGCGCGCCCGAGCGGCGCGGCCTCGGGATTTCGGGCGCGGAACGGCATGGGCCTATTGTAGAATCATTGGACGAGGGGGAGCCCATGCACATCAGGTCCATCGCAGTTCTCGCAGCAATCACACTTGCGTTCGGCGCGCAGGCTGCCGACAAGGTCAAGATCGGTTTTGTCAGCACGCTGTCGGGCCCGAGCGGCGCGATCGGCGTGGACATCCGCGACGCCTTCCAGCTCGCGGTCAAGATGAACGGCGGCAAGCTCGGCGGGCTGCCCGCCGAAGTCCTGATCGGCGACGACCAGTTCAAGCCCGATGTCGGCCGCCAACTCGCGGAAAAGTTCGTCAAGTCCGACCGCGTCAACTTCCTCACCGGCATCGTGTTCTCCAACATCATGCTCGCCGCGGCGCCGATCGCCTTCGACAACAAGACGCTCTACGTCAGCCCGAACGCCGCGCCCTCGCCGCTCGCCGGCAAGGACTGCAATCCCTACTTCTTCGCCGCCTCCTGGCCGAACGACGCCTACCACGAGGCCGCCGGCCAGCACGCCACCAACCGCGGCTACAAGAGCGCCTACCTGATCGCGCCGAACTACCAGGCCGGCAAGGATTCGCTCGCCGGGTTCAAGCGCTACTACAAGGGGAAAGTCGCCGCCGAGGTGTACACGCAGCTCGGCCAACTCGACTACGCCGCCGAAATCGCGCAGATCCGCGCCGCCAAGCCCGACATGCTGTACATCTTCCTGCCCGGCGGCATGGGCATCAACTTCATCAAGCAGTACGTCGGCGCCGGCATGTCGAGCCAGGTGCCGCTGATCGTGCCGGGATTCGGCTCCGACCAGGACGTGATCCGGCCGGTGGGCGACGCGATGCTCGGCCTGATCGACACCGCGCACTGGGCGATGGACCTCGACAACGCCGCCAACAAGAAATTCGTCGCGGCCTTCGAACAGGAATACAAGCGCCTGCCCACGGTATTCGCGGCGCAGGGCTACGACACCGCGCTGCTGATCGGCGCCGCGGTGCGCGACACCAAGGGCAAGATCGAGGACACCGAGGCGGTGAGGAAGGCGCTGCGCGCCGCGAAGTTCGAGTCGGTGCGCGGGCCGTTCAAGTTCAACAAGAACCAGTACCCGATCCAGAACTACTACCTGCGCGTGGTCGCCAAGGACGCCCAGGGCCGCCTGGTCAACAAGTCCATGGGCACGGTGTTCAAGGACCACGGCGACGCGTACGTGCAAGACTGCGCGATGAAGTAGTCAGCAGGGTTTGTCCTGGATCCTTATCGTTGAGCAGTCGCTTAACGGACTCCAGTTCGGTTTGATGCTGTTCCTGCTGGCCGCCGGCCTGACGCTGGTGTTCGGCATCATGGACATGATCAACCTGGCGCACGGCTCGCTGTATATGCTGGGCGCCTTCCTCGCCTCCACGTTCGTCGCCCTCACCGGTTCCTTCACCGTTGGCGTGCTGCTCGCGATTCCTGCGACGGCGCTGCTCGGCATGCTTTTGGAAATTTTTCTCTTGAGAAGCCTTTACCAAAGAGATCATCTCTCGCAGGTCCTTGCCACCTTTGCGCTGATCCTGATCCTCAACGAGGTGGTGCGCCTGGTGTGGGGCTCGGACGCCGCGCTGCCCACGCCCGCGGCGCTCTCCGGGCCCGTGGAAATCCTGCCCGGCTTGCGCTATCCGGCCTACCGGTTGATGATCATTGCAGTCGGGTTGTTCATAGCAATCCTCCTCTACCTGCTCGTTACGAAAACCCGCATCGGAATGCTTGTCCGCGCCGGCGCCTCCAACCGCGAAATGGCTCTTGCCATGGGCGTGGACATCAAGCGGCTGTTCACGCTGGTGTTCGGCGCGGGGGCGGCGCTTTGCGCGCTCGCCGGCGCGTTGCTCGGGCCGCTGTTCGCGGTGCAGGTGGGCATGGGCGAGAACATCCTGATCCTCGCCTTCGTGGTGATCGTGATCGGCGGCATCGGCTCGATCCGCGGCGCGCTGGTCGGCGCAGTGCTGGTGGGCGTGGTGGACACCATCGGGCGCGCGTTCCTGCCGATCCTGTTTGGATACTTTTTCCAGCCGCGTGTCGCGAGCGCCGCCGGGCCGGCCATCGCGTCCGTGTCGATCTACCTGCTGATGGCGGTGGTGTTGTACTTCAGGCCCAAGGGACTCTTCCCGGCCCGCGGATGAAAAAGAACTTATTTTTAGTCATTATTTTTTCCATATTTCCGCTGGTATTGCAGGCCGCCGACCAGCTGTTCTACGTCAGCTTCGCGAGCCGCGTGATGATTTACGCCATCGCCGCGACCAGCCTCAACCTGGTGCTGGGCTACGGCGGCATGATCTCCTTCGGTCATGCGGCGTTTGTAGGCGCCGGTGCCTACGTCGCGAGCATCCTGGTCGCCGAAGGCGTGACGAGCGCCTGGATCGGCTGGCCGGCGGCGATCCTGGCCTCCGCTGCGCTCGCCTGGGCGATCGGCGCGGTGTCGCTGCGCACGCGCGGCGTGTACTTCATCATGATCACGCTCGCTTTCGCGCAGATGGTGTTCTATCTCGTGAATTCGATGAAAGCCTACGGCGGCGACGAAGGCCTTTCGATGAAGCGGCGGGCCGACCTGGGCGTCGACCTCAACAATGAAGTGGTTTTTTACTATGTGGTTCTTGGAATTTTGGGAATCCTGATCTACGCCCTCCACCGCCTGATCCAGTCACGCTTCGGCCGCGTGATCGTCGCCATCCGCGAGAACGAGGCGCGCGCGGAGGCAATCGGGTTTCCCGTGGCGCGCTACCAGCTCGCCTGCTTCGTGATCGCCGGCGCGGTCGGCGGCCTTGCGGGTGCGCTGCTCGCCAGCCACGGCAAGTACGTGAACCCGGGCATCCTGCACTGGCTGCAGTCGGGCACGCTGATGATCATGGTGATCCTCGGCGGCGTCGGCCGGCTTTGGGGCGGCGTCATCGGCGCCGCGGTGCTGCTCGTCCTCGAGCATGCGATCGCGGACTACCCGATTCCCTGGCTCGCGCAGCTTGCGCCCAACTACCCGCAGCATGCCAACCTGGGGGTCGGCGTGGTGCTGCTCGTGATCGTGCTGTTCGCGCCGCAGGG
>Ga0315912_10006187_pt1 | contig 10786 bp, 11 predicted proteins | sample VfabasoilMG_FD_204469 | JGI IMG/M metagenome (GOLD analysis project Ga0315912, IMG submission 204469) | Garden soil microbial communities collected in Santa Monica, California, United States - V. faba soil | ecosystem: Environmental > Terrestrial > Soil > Garden | place: USA: California...
CCTGCTGTGGCGACGTACCGACGCTGGAAACGCTGGCCGCGGTCGATCTGCTGCGCCGCCATCTTCCCGAGTTGAAGATTCGGGTCGTCAACGTGGTCAATCTGATGAAGCTCCAACCCCCCGCCGAGCATCCGAACGGACTCTCCGATCGCGACTTCGACTCGCTGTTCACCACCGACCGACCGATCGTCTTCGCCTTTCACGGATACCCGTGGCTGATCCATCGCCTCACTTACCGGCGGACCAATCACGGAAACCTCCACGTGCGCGGCTACAAGGAGGAAGGGACGACGACCACGCCGTTCGACATGGTCGTGCTGAACGACATGGACCGCCTTCACCTGGCGCAGGATGTCATCGACCGCGTACCGGGCCTGGGAAGCCGCGGGGTGTATGCCAAGCAGGCGATCCGCGACCTGTTGATCGAACATCGCCGGTACATCAACGACCGGGGCGAGGATCACCCGATGGTGGCCGACTGGCGCTGGAGCGGTAACCGCAAGGCTCGGAGGGGCCTGCGTTCGACCGAGGCCGACAACATCTGAGGTTCCCATTGCCGCCGGTCCAGGTCATCCCTGAGCCGGCGGCATTGTCATTGGGTCGAATCGGTCATGTACCTGTTCGCTCGTTTGGCGCTCGTCAGACGACGGCCACCTTCACCGAGTGGATCGGTGGAAGCGAGTCGAAGAGGCTCGTCCACTCCTCTCCCCCGTCCCGTCCCATCCAGAGCTGGCCGGTGGTCGTTCCGAAGTAGAGCGCGGGTGACTTGAGGTTGTCGATGTCCATGCCGTCGCGCTGAACGGTGAAGTAGCTTTCCTTCTTCGGCATCCCCTTGGCGAGCTTCTTCCAGGAGTCGCCGCCGTTCTCGCTGCGCCAGACGGCCGGCGCACTTCCCGGGCAGGTGCGCGTCGCCCCCTCGAGCGGCAGCACGTAGACGGTGTCCGGGTCGTGGGGGTGCACGACGATCGGAAATCCGAAGTCGGACGGCAAGCCCTTGGCGATCGATCGCCACGTCTTGCCGTGGTCGTCGCTGCGGAGCACGCCGATGTCCGGCCGCCGCCCCCCCGGCCCGTCCCATTCGCCCCAGCCGCCATGGTTCTGCATGTAGAGGCGGCCGGGCGCGTCCGGGTGCCCGGCGATCTTGTGCACGCACTGGCCGAACTCGGGGTAGGGATCGGGCGTGAACCCGGCGCCGACGCCGTTGTTGGCCGCCGTGAAGGTTTCGCCGCCGTCCTCGCTCATGTAATGGCCGCCGGTCGAGATTCCGAGATGCACCCGGTTTCCATCGCGCAGGATCGTGTGCATGCAGAGCCCGCCGTTCCCCGGCTGCCATTGACGCGCGTGCGGGTGGTTGTTGATCCCGGGCACCATCTCCCACGAGTCGCCGCCATCGGGGCTCCGGAACAGCGACGCCGGCTCCACGCCGGCCCAGAGATCCTTCTTTCCCGGCCCCGGTTCGAGCGCCCAGATGTTGGCGAGGGCGCGCCCGTCATCCGCCGGGAAGGCCGGCGCCGATTTCGTCTCCTTGAAGCTCTTTCCGAGATCGGTGGAACGGAGCACCTTCATGCCGAAAAATGGGTTGCAGCACGAGGCGTAGATACGCGGGGTGCCGCGCGTGTCGATGAGCGACGAGTAGACCGGTACACCCGGCCCGAACGGGCCGCGCAGCGAGAAACTGCGGCGGGTCTTGGCCCCTTCGGCCACGAAGAGCCCCTTCTTGGTTCCGATGCTCAGAATGACGCGTTCCGACATGTTCACCCCCCCGAGACGGCAGGCAGGATCGAGATGGCATCGCCCGACGCGAGCGTCGTATCGAGCCCATCGCGATCCCGCATGTGTGACGTGTTCACGAAAATGTTGATGTGCCGGCGCACCGCGCCGGTCTCGTCGCAGACGTTGGCATACAACGCCGGCTGGCTCCGACCGAGCTCCTCGAGGGCGGCGCGCACGCTCGGCGCCGAGAGGAAAAGCTCCGAGGCGCCGCCGCAGTACGGGCGCAGCGGACCCGGAACGAAGATCGTGATGTCCATGGCTTGGTGACGCTCCTCACGGTCGGGAATCGGACCAGGGCGATCCGAATCAGGTTATCGGGACCGGAGGAGGTCAGCAAGCCCGTCGGCGCCAACTCCCGCGCGGCCGTCTCCGCCTTTCCGTCGCCCGTGGAGTGTACACTTCGGAACGGGCTCGGCCGCCGTGGCGCGCCCGGATCGACCATCCTGTCCGCGGACAAAGTTGTAAACCGCACAACCCGTGAGAGGCCGTCATGACGTGGAGTCGTTCAGCATGCTGGATTGCCCTGCCGGCGTTGTCCCTTCTCATCGGGCTGCCGGGTAGCCACCCCGGCCAGGCCCGCGCGGCCGATCCCGCCACGCCCGATTCCGGTGTCGTCCAGGCCGCTCCGCCCCCGCCGTCGGCGCCAAAACAGAAGCGGGTCTACTACGGCGGCACGCTGGTCCTGGGATTCGGCAATCCCGATCACTTCGGATTCTGGCCGAGTGTCGGCTACAAGCTCACGCCGCGCATGTCGATCGGGGCCGAAATCGGCTACGAATATCTGAAGTACGACGGCATCAAGGAAGGGTTCAACAACTACGGCGGGAGCCTCTTCAGCCGGTTCAAACTCACGCCGCGCCTCTACGGGCACGCGGAGTACCAGGCCATCAGCACCGAGCTGCTCAATCAATTTGGGGACAGCGACCGGGCGGTCGTCCCCTATCTCCTCCTGGGAGGCGGCTTCATCCAGCCGATCAGCCCCGCCGCCTCCGCCTATGTCGAAATCCTGTTCGACGTTCTCCAGGACGAAAACTCGCCCTACGACTCGGGCGAGCCGTTCATCAGTTTCGGCGTGGGGGTCGGGTTCTAAGGAATCGAGCGTTCAGATCCATATTAATGAGGGACTTTTCAGATATATCTGATTTTGACGGCGGCGCCTCACTCCTTGTCACAACACCTTCGCTTGACGATTCATCCGAAAGGAGTACGGTAGGAGGCCTCTGTCCCGACGCCGGCCGCTATGACATCAACCGAAAGGACCCCCCCATGAACCTCTCCTTGCTACGACAGATCGGTGCTGGTGCTGTGCTGGCCGTCGGCCTCACGGCAGGTGCCGGCGCACTCACCGGCGCGATGGCGGCACCCGTTTCGTACGACGTCGTCCTCAACGGTCCGAGTGAGTCCCCGCCCAACGCGTCACCCGGCACCGGCGTCGCCACGGTCGTCATCGATGCCGCCGCCCACACGATGTCGATCAATCTTTCGTTCAGTGGTTTGCTCGGCACCACGACGGCCTGCCACATCCACGCCCCGACCGCCGTCGCCCTCACGGGCACCGCGGGCGTGGCCACCACGACGCCGACGTTCGCCGGCTTCCCGAGCGGCGTGACGGCCGGCGTGTACGTCAACACGCTCGACATGACCCTCGCATCGAGCTACAACCCGACCTATGTCACCAACAACGGCGGCAACACCACCACGGCCGAAGCCGCGCTTTTCGCGGCCATCGCCGCCGGCAAGGCCTACCTGAACGTCCATACGTCGGTGGTTCCCGGCGGCGAAATCCGCGGCTTCCTCATCCCGACGCCGGTTCCGGTCGAGCCGAGCACCTGGAGCTCGATCAAGTCGCTGCTGTAGTCGTCCGAATTCCCGATCCGAAAGCCAACGGCCACCCTGGAAACAGGGTGGCCGTCGTCGTTGGGTCGACATTGAAGGAGTGGCGACGAATCTATCGGCCGGCAACGCGCCTCGAACTCACACTCAGAACCGCCACCCCACCCCCAGTGTCACCCAGTTCGGGCTGTCCGAGTCGAAGCCGGTCGTGTACGCCGCCGTCCCTTCGAACTTGAGGACGGAGACGGAAATCATCGGAGAGATCCCCACCTCCTCGAACTCGCTCAGGTAGGCCAGCTCCGCGCCGACCGACACCATGGCGAACGAGATGTGCGGGCCGACCTGGAAGGTCAGAAAATCCAGGTCGTCGACACTCCCCTTTCCATCGAACTTATTCCAGGTGACGGCGCCCGCCAGCAGGCCGGGGCCAATCGGAGACCGCAGTCGGGCGTAGGCGCCGTAGCCACTGCCATAGGCGTCGTCGACGTTGTCGTGCGGGATTTCCGAGGTCGGATCCACGTAGTGCGCCCCGACCTGGAAATCCAGTATCGGCAGCGCCCGGGCCGGCAGGGGAGTCATGAACAACAGGGCCGCACCGATCAGCAGGACTCGTTTCATGCACTCCTCCATTGGGCTCCGACACTGGCGATTGTCGTGCGGACCTTCGTAACGGAGGAATCGAACCCGATCCGCGCGCCTGCCGTCAACCCGGCTGGCTGCACGAGCCCCTACGGCACCCGGATCTTCGTCCCCGCGTTCCAGTCCGCCCCGCGAAAGCGGGCCAGGTAGATCCCGGAAGCCAGCGGTCGGCCGGCGGAGGCAAATTTCCATGTCCACGCCGTGGGGCTGGCATCGAGCTGGAGGATCCGCCGCGTCAGCACGGGTTTTCCGTTCACGTCGAACAGGTCGAACGTTTCCGGCGCGGAGGAGGCGCCGTCGAACCGGAACGTGATCCCACGGGCGGCATTTTCGGTGCGAACGTGAACCTCGAGCGCACGATGGCCGGAACCGGCAGCCGGGCTCCCGTCGGGTGCGCCGACGCCCGATCGCCCCACCGAGGTCCGGGACAGGAGGATCGAGCCGGCCCAGCTGAGTCGCGCCTCGACGGTGTCCTGGTCCGCCGGCGCGTTCCACATCCCGCGCGTTCGTGTCATCCAGAGGACATCCTCGACCCAGTCCACGTAGTAGAGGGGATCCGCGCTCGAGAACGTGGGCGGCAGGCCCGGGACATCCACGTAGACCGGGTTCGAGTGGGCATCGAGGATGGTACCGATGGTGAAGAACGGGCCGGGATTGCTCCATGTGGCATGAACCCGGATCGCCACCCAGGAACTCCGGGTGAGCGACACGTTGATCTGACCCGACATCTCGAGAGGATTCCCCTGGGGGACAAAGATCTGCTGCGCCACGCCGTTGACGATGACGACGACGTAGGTGATCGGCCACTGGGAGGTGGCGTTGAACGAGACCTGCGTGGCCATGGCCGCCTGCTTGGTCTTGGTGAGGACCGTGCCGGCCGGGTGGCCATCGACGAGGAACGATCGGATCAGCGGGCCATTCGTCACGTACGACTCGCCCCGGCGAACCGCCTCGAGCCAATCCTGGTGCGTAAAGGCTCCGGGGCCCACCTGGGCGTAAACCCGGTATCCGCCGAGCGGCGGTTCGCTGAAACGATTGACGGAAGCGTCGGTTCCCGCCGAAGCCGGGATGCGGAATCCATGGTTCAACAGGTCGTACCAGGTGCCGAGCTCGATCCGGTTCATGTTCGAGTAGGACCAGATGTCGAGGGCGTCGATCGTCCCCAGGGCCACGTCGATCGGCAATTCCCGACCATGCCCGACCGACGGCCACCCCTGGTCGGTAATACCGATCTGGCCGCGTGACACGGTGATCGGATGCGCATAGAACACCATCCCGCCGCGGGAACGCGCATCGCGAACCAGGTCCACATTCATGGGAAAGGCGGGCTGCCCCTGCGAGCAGCAGAAGAGGTACGGAAGCGAGTTCACCCCCAGCACGTCCAGGTGACCCCAGAAGGCGCTCCGATATTCGCCGCCCACGTAGTAGAGGTGGTTGGCCGTGCTTCGGGGATCGATCGTTCCCGTGAACTCAACCTCGGTCTCGAGCGAATTCACTACGTGGACATCTTCCGCCCGCTGCATCATGAAGAGGGCATCCTGGTCGACGACGTACACCGAGTCGCCGCCGTGTGCCCGGTGGACGTGCGTGTCGCCGGAACGCCATCCCAGGGCCGGCATGTCGGCGAACCGCTGGAGCACGATCGCGTGCGTGCCGGCCATTCCCTCGTTGGCCACGAGGTCGATCGTGTCCCGGTAGGCCCAGTACTCGAAACCCTTGCTCACCCAGATCACGGTCTGCCCGGTGGGAACCTGCACCGTGAACTGGCCATCGGCATAGAAGTAGCGATGGCCCAGGTACGCTTCATGGTAGAAGTGCGATGCGGCCGGGAGCGGGTAGTAGTCCTGGCCATCGCTTCCGATCACGCGGATGCGCGCGGCGGTCGAAGTGGCGGCACCGCCGTCCAGGATGGCCACGGTCAGGGAGTAAAGCGAGGGCGGCCCCGGCGTGGCGAAGACCGGCCGGGCCGGCGTCGCCAGGATGCCGAGCAGGATGAGAAGTGCGGCGCGACCGATCGGATTTCGACGGAGCATGGGGCCTCTCGTTGCGGGCATTCCTGGCGGCCGGGTCGTATGCTTACTATCTATTATGCACTCCTCCTCGCGTCTCCGTACCTGGGTGGCCTCCCTCGCCGTGGTGGCCCTCCTGGCCGTCCTCGTCGTGCCTTCCGACGCGCACGGACCGATCCACGACCGGATCCGGGCCCTGGATATCGCAATTCAGCAGTCGCCCGACAGCGGCTCGCTTTTCCTCGAGCGCGCCGAACTCGAGCGGATCGACGAAAACCCCGCCGCGGCACGGCGCGACATCGACCAGGCGGCACGACTTGATCCAGGCCTTCCACGACTCGCGCTCTGCCGGGCGGCGCTCGCCCTCGACGAGGGCGATCCGGACCGCGCGCTGGTGGATGCCGGGGCGTATCTCAACCGGTACCCTTTGGATCGCGATGCCCTGGCCCTGCGGGCTCGAATCCATGACGCGCTCGACCATGCGCGCGCGGCGGCCATCGACCGCGAACGGCTGGCGATGCTCGAGGCCGAACCTCGACCCGGAACCACTGTAGCCACCGGGGCGCCGACGGTCACCTTTGCCCCACCGGTTCTCACACGAGGTCCCTATCTGCAGGCCACCGGAACCGATCGCACCACGGTGCGCTGGCGAACCGACACGGCTGTCGATAGCCGCGTCACCTGGGGACTGACCGCGCCTTCACAGCCGAACAACGTGACCGATGCCACGCTGACCACCGAGCATGTCATCACCCTGACCGGGCTCCCTTCCGATACGCGTGTTTTCTATTCGATCGGAACGGCGACGCTCCGGCTGGCCGGCGGCGATGCAAGCACGGCGTTCACCACGGCGCCCGTCACGCCGAGCCACCCGACGCGGATCTGGATCCTGGGCGATTCCGGCGATCCGGCCGGTTCCGACGACGTGCGCAACGGCTGGCTGGCGTACGCCGGCGGGCAGCCTCCCGACTTCTGGTTGATGCTCGGCGACAACGCCTACAACTCGGGCACCGATGCCGAATTCCAGGCCGCCGTCTTCAACGTGTACCCCACCATCCTCCGCGGCTCGACCTTATGGCCCACGCGCGGCAACCACGACGCCTTCTGGCCCGCCCCCACGCTCAACTACTACGACCACTTCACCATGCCGACCGCCGGGGAGTGCGGCGGCGCGCCATCCGGCACCGAGGCCTGGTATTCGTTCGACTGGGGCAATGCCCATTTCATCTGCCTCGATTCCGAGGGAAGCAACCGAAGCCCAGGCAGCCCCATGCTCACCTGGCTCGCCACCGACCTGGCCGCCAGCCACAAGACCTGGACCATCGCCTTCTGGCATCACCCTCCCTACTCGAAAGGGAGCCACGACTCGGACAATCCCGACGACTCGGGCGGACGCATGCGCGACATGCGCGAAAACGTCCTCCCCGTCCTCGAGTCGGCCGGTGTGGACCTCGTGCTCACCGGCCACAGCCACAGCTACGAGCGGTCGTGCCTGCTCGACGAGCATTACGGCCAGTCGACGTCGCTCGACGACTCCATGAAAGTCGATCCGGGCGATGGCCAGGAGAACGGCGACGGGCCGTACGTGAAGCCCACGCCGGGGTCCGCCGCGCCACACGAGGGAGAAGTCCACATCGTGGCCGGCGCCAGCTCGCGCCTGATCGCCGGAGCGCTGAACCATCCGGCCATGGTCGCCGGCCTGAACGTGCTCGGATCGGTGGATTTGACCATCGACGGACTTCGCCTCGACGCACGGTACATCGACACGTCGGGCAATGTCCGCGATGAGTTCACGATCATCAAGGGAGCGGTGGGAAGCGTCGCGGAGAATCCGCTCGACCCGATCGAGGCGCCGCGCCTCCTTCCCGGTGCGCCCAACCCGGCCACGACCACCTGCCGGCTGACGTTTCGACTGCCCGCCGCCGGCGAGGCCCGTGTGGCGATCTTCGATGCCAGGGGTAGCCTCGTCCGCTCACTTGCCGACGGGCCCTGGTCGGCCGGCGAACACCACCTCGACTGGGACACGCGCAACGGCGCCGGGCAGCCGGTGCCGGCCGGGCTTTACATGGTGCGGATCGTTACGTTGAATGGGGTGCGGACACAGAAGGTGATGGTGCGGCGGTAGGCGCTGCCGAAGTTCAGCCCCCTCCTGGCCCCCGGTTGACGTCAAAGACCGGGCGAGTGCTGCCTGACGTGCGCCACAAACGGCGAGCCGGTCAACATCGCTGAAAATTGCAGGTCCGGGTCAAGGGAAGTCCGCGAATGAGCCTGCCAGGAAGAGTATGATTGGCCAGCCGTTTTACAGTTCCAGCCGCCCCCACGTAGCCGAACCGGAGGACAGAATGATCGTCGACCTGGAGTTCCGGCGATTCGATCATCCCCTCAACGTTCAGCCGTCCACCTGGAGCCGGATCAAGTCGCTCGTGGACTGAGTTCGGCCAGACGGAGAGAGAAACGATGCCACTCTATCTATCGAAATTCAGCTACACGCCGGAGACGTGGGCGAAATTGATCGAAAACCCGGAGGACCGTCGCAAGGCGGCCCAGTCGTATATCGAATCGGTCGGCGGGAGGCTTCACGGGTTCTGGTACGCGTTCGGCACACACGACGGCTACAACCTGTGGGAAGCCCCCGACAATGTGTCCATGGCCTCGGTTGCCCTGGCGATCGCCGGCGGTGGTGCGCTCAGCTCGTTCGAAACGACGGTGCTGATGTCCGTCGACGAAACAATGGACGCGTTGCGCAAAGCCGGGCAGATCAAGTACCGGGCACCGGGGACGTAGCCGCTCGCGCGACGGGCGTTAACTGCCTCGATTCCCGCCGCTTGAGTGGTTCGGCCGGTTCCGGTTCGGCGCAATTCCAGATTTCGCTCGGCCGTTCCGGGAGACCCGGGAGGGGGTGGCCCGGGATCGCCAATCGCCCCCGGGCCTCCGTTCCGCGTCCACTCCGCGAGCATGACTATTGTCATGGGCGGTTGGCAAGCGAGCTTCTACGATCGACTTTCGTCCGTCCGTCGGGGACGCGGCCGTGCCGCACGGAGGAAGATGTTCGATGACGCTCATGCTCGCAATTGCGCTGGCCCTCATCCTGCTGACCTGGCTCATCTGGCGACCGGCAAAGTCCTATCTCACCTACCGGGGTGAAAGAATCATCACGTGTCCGGGAAACAATGCGCCCGCCGCGGTGCGCGTCGATGCCGGCCAGGCGGCATTCCATTCAAACGCGCGAGGTGCCCGGCACCGTCTGAAGAGCTGCTCGCGCTGGCCGGAACAGGCGAATTGTGGCCAGGATTGCCTGAACCAGGTCGAGGCCGACCCAGCCGGCACACGGGTCACCAGTATCGCGACCAGGTGGTACAGCGGCAGGAGCTGCGCTCTCTGCGGCACGCAGCTGGATCACCTGGACTGGACCGACCGCCGCGCCGCACTCATGAATGACGACCGCACGACCCGGACCTGGGAGTCGGTGCCGCCGGAGGATCTCCCGGGCATCTTCGCCACGAACCGGCCCACCTGCTGGAGTTGCCACATTGCCAAACGCTTCCGGGAGCAATTTCCGGAACGGGTAACGGACCGGCTGGAACATCCGTAAAAGCGGTTTCGCGACTGCTGCCAATCTGAATTCGAAGTGGCCGATACCGCCTCCAGCCGAGGGATTGCCCTCCACGACGCGTTCCTGGTTGCGTGCCTGAGCGGAAGCAGACCCGGATGGCGATCCCGCCATCCTGCTATATTGGAGGCCGCACAGGCAGATGGACACGGATGTCAATGCGGTTGCCGCGCATTGTGGAGGAGGCGGAGGGTGCGTGATCGAATCTCGTGCGGAGTGAATCACCTCAAAGCCGTGGCCGCTCCGCTCCTGATTGCGGTCTTTGTCCTGGTCGGGTGCGGCAGCCCGACACCGCGAAACCAATCCGAGGGCAACGTTCTCGTCCGCGTGGACGACGTGGCGATCACGGCAGCGGACGTCGACGAGATGACTCGAATCGTGGCGTGGGTGGGCGCCGACTCGCTGGCCCCGCGACTCTCGGCGCCAGGCTCGCCGGCGATCCTGGATCGGCTGATCGATGGGGCACTGGCGGCCAGGGCGGCCGACCGTCGCAGGATCTCGGTGACGGACGCCGAATTGGCGAATGCGCTGGCCCGGTTCGCGGCTTTCAGCGGCCGGCCGGCGGCCGAGCTCACGCCGGAGTCGTCGGCCGGGATATTGTTGAGACGCGAGCTGCTCTCGATGCGCTACTGGAAGGAGACGGTCACCGATCTGATCGAGGTGAGCGACCTCGACATCGCGAACTACGTCGCCGAGCACCCGGGTGAGGCGCCGGTGCCAGCGGGTCCGGATACCTACAACCAGCTGCGGCCCCTCATCGAACCGATCCTCGCCCGACAGCACGAACAGGCCGCCGTGGCCGCGCGGATCGAACGGTTCCGACGGGAGGCGCACATCGTCTCGACATCGGTTGATCCGCTTCGGTAACGGGAATCTCAGGGTGGCGCCGGGCTCCGTCCGGGCCGGGATGCGCTCCCTCCGA
>Ga0315912_10006188_pt1 | contig 10784 bp, 8 predicted proteins | sample VfabasoilMG_FD_204469 | JGI IMG/M metagenome (GOLD analysis project Ga0315912, IMG submission 204469) | Garden soil microbial communities collected in Santa Monica, California, United States - V. faba soil | ecosystem: Environmental > Terrestrial > Soil > Garden | place: USA: California...
CCCGAGGTAGACCATCAGGAAGTTGTTGGCCGCGGTCATCACCGAGATGCCGAGCAGCACGAACATCGCCAGCGTGAAGAACTCGCCCTTGAGCATGTCGCGCGACGCCACGTACGGTTGCGCGTAAGCCACCGTGAAGATCATCGCCACGGTGGCGAAGAACGCCAGCGCGTGGCCCATGGTGTCGCTGACCACCATGTCCTGCATGCCGTAGGCCGAGCTGTCCTGCAGCAACCACAGGTGCAGCGCCGCCACGACGACGAAGCTCCCCTGCGTGAGCCAGTAGGTGACGCGGCGCCGCGGGTCGGTGACGAAGAGGTCGACCATGGCGACCACGCACGCCATCGTGAGCAGCACGATCTCCGGGAGGACGACACTCCAATTGAGCGGGTTCATGGCAATTTGGGCTGGGCGACGTGCTTGACCAGTTCGCCCACCGACACGTTCATCACATCGGTGAAGGGCTTGGGATAGACACCCATCCACAACACCGCGATCGCCAGCATCGACAACACCGCCATCTCGCGGGCGTCGAGGTCGGCGAGCGCCTTGACATCGTTGTTGGCCACCTCGCCGAAATACACGCGCTTGACCATCCACAGCGTGTAGGCGGCGCCGAACACCAGCGTGGTGGCGGCCAGCGCGGCGAGCCAGAAGCTGGTCTTCACGGTGCCGAGGATCACCATCCACTCGCCGACGAAGCCGCTGGTGCCGGGCAGGCCGCAGTTGGCCATCGCGAACAGCACCGCCAGCGTGGCGAACCTGGGCATCGTGTTGACCACCCCGCCGTAGGCCGAGATCTCGCGCGAATGCACGCGGTCGTAGAGCACGCCGATGCACAGGAACATCGCGCCCGAGATGAAGCCGTGGCTGATCATCTGCACCAGACCACCGGCAAGACCGAGGTCGCTGAAGATGAAGAAGCCGAGCGTCACGAAGCCCATGTGCGCGATCGACGAATAGGCGACCAGCTTCTTCATGTCGTTTTGCACCAGCGCCACCAGGCCGATGTAGATCACGGCGATCAGGCTGAGTGCAATGATGAACCAGGCCCATTCGCGGCTGGCGTCGGGCACGATCGGCAGCGAGAAGCGCAGGAAGCCGTAGGCGCCGAGCTTGAGCATGATCGCCGCCAGCACCACCGAGCCGCCGGTGGGCGCCTCGACGTGGGCGTCGGGCAGCCAGGTGTGCACCGGCCACATCGGCACCTTGACCGAAAAGGCCGCCAGGAAGGCGAAGAACAGCCAGCTCTGCACGTCGTCACGCAACGGCAGCTTGTGCCAGGTGAGGATGTCGAAGCTGCCGCCGCTCTTGAAGTACAGGTAGACCAGGGCCACCAGCATCAGCAACGACCCGGCGAGCGTGAAGAGAAAGAACTTGAACGCCGCGTAGACGCGCTTGGGTCCGCCCCAGACACCGATGATGAGGTACATCGGGATCAGCGTGCCCTCGAAGAAGGTGTAGAAGAGCACGCCGTCGAGCGCACAGAACACGCCCACCATCAGGCCCGACAACACCAGGAACGAGCCCATGTACAGCGCGACGCGCTCGGTGATGACCTGCCAGCCGGCCAGCACCACCACCACCGTCATGAACGCGGTCAGCGGCACGAACCACATCGAGATGCCGTCGACACCGAGGTGGTAGCGCACGTTGAAGCGCTCGATCCACGGCAGGTTCTCGACGAACTGCATGGTCGCCGTGTGGGTGTCGAAGCCGCTGATCAGCGGCAGCGTCACCAGCAGCGACGCCACCGATCCGATCAGGGCCACCCAGCGCACGGTGGCTGCGTTGCGGTCATGCCCCAGCGCGAACAGCAGCACGCCGACGGCGATGGGCAACCAGATCGCGGCGCTCAGAAGGCCCACGTCAGCGCCCCCAGAACGCCGACAGCGCCGGCGCGAGGTTGGGCCAGATGCGCCAGGTCAGCAGCCCGAAGACGCCGAGCAGCATGACCAGCGCATACCAGTAGAGGTGGCCGGTCTGCAGCAGGCGCATCACGCGCGCAACGCCGTTGACGGCAGCGGCCGAACCATGGATCGCCACACCGTCGATCAGCCCGAGATCCCCGCCCTTCCACAAACCGCGCCCCGCGCCACGCGCGGCCGGAGCCAGCACGTTCTCGTTGAACCAATCCATGTAGTACTTGTTCTCGAGAAGGCGCAAAACGGGGCCGAACGTGCGCGCCAGGGCTGCCGGAATCGACGGTTGCTTCAGGTAGAACCACCACGCCGTGGCCACGCCGGCGGCGGCCAGCCAGAACGGCACCGCGGTGAACGCGTGCAGCGCCATCGCCGTGGCGCCGTGGAAGTGCTCCGCCAACTCCTTCATCGCGCCATGGCGCGTGGCGTCGACCGCGATCGAGTCGTCGAAGAAGCCGCCGAACAGCACGGGCCCGATCGTCAGCGCGCCGATCACCACCGACGGAATGGCCAGCGCCACCAGCGGGCCCGTCACCACCCATGGCGACTCGTGCGGATAGTGCGAGCCGGCGCCGTGGTCGTCGTGGTGGTCGTGTTCGCCGGGGAACGGCTTGTGGTGGAAGCGCTCCTGGCCATGGAACACCAGGAAGAACATGCGAAACGAATAGAACGCGGTGACGAACACGCCGGCCGTGACGGCAAACATCGCGAACCCCGCACCCGGCAGCTGGCTGGCGTGCACCGCCTCGATGATCGAGTCCTTGGAATAGAAGCCGGCGAACAACGGCGTGCCGATCAGCGCCAGCGAGCCCAGCAGCGACGTGATCCAGGTGATGCGCATGTACTTGGCCAGGCCGCCCATGTTGCGGATGTCCTGGTCGTGGTGCATGCCGATGATCACCGAGCCCGCGGCGAGGAACAGCAGCGCCTTGAAGAAGGCGTGCGTCATCAGGTGGAACACCGCCACCGAATACGCCGAGACGCCGAGCGCCACCGTCATGTAGCCGAGCTGGCTCAGCGTCGAGTACGCGACCACGCGCTTGATGTCGTTCTGCACGACGCCGAGGAAGCCCATGAAGAGGGCCGTGATGGCGCCGATCACCAGCACCACGTTGAGCGCCGTATCCGACAGCTCGAACAGCGGCGACATGCGCGCCACCATGAAGATGCCGGCGGTCACCATCGTCGCGGCGTGGATCAGCGCCGAGATCGGCGTCGGGCCTTCCATCGAATCGGGCAGCCACACGTGCAGCGGGAACTGCGCGCTCTTGCCCATGGCGCCGATGAACAGGCAGATGCAGATCACCGTGATCAGCATCCAGTCGGTGCCCGGGAACGCCATCTTGGCCAGCTCGCCGCCGACCTTGTTGAATGCAGCGAAGGCCTCGGCATAACTCAATGTCCCGGCATAGGTGGCGATCAGGCCGATGCCGAGGATGAAGCCGAAGTCGCCGACGCGGTTGACGACAAAGGCCTTCAGGTTGGCGAAGATCGCGGTGGGTCGCTTGAACCAGAAGCCGATCAGCAGGTAGCTGACCAGGCCCACCGCCTCCCAGCCGAAGAACAGCTGCAGGAAGTTGTTGCTCATCACGAGCATCAACATCGAGAACGTGAACAGCGAGATGTAGGCGAAGAAGCGCTGGTAGCCATCGTCGTCTTCCATGTAGCCGATGGTGTAGATGTGCACCATCAGCGAGACGAAGCTGACCACCGCCATCATCATCGCGGTGAGGCCGTCGACCAGGAAGCCGATCTCCATCTTGAGGCCGCCGACGACCATCCATTCGTAGACCGTGGCGTTGAAGCGCGCGCCGTCGATCACCTGCTTGAGCACGATGGCCGACGCGATGAACGACACCAGCACCCCGAGGATCGTGATGCGGTGCGAGCCTTTGCGGCCCACGGCGTTGCCGCCGAGGCCGGCCACGACGGCACCCACCAGGGGGGCCAACGCGACCACCAGCAGCAGGTTGGAAGAAATGGTCGAGGACATGGGGTCTCGTCTCAGCCCTTCAATGCATCGAGGTCTTGGACATCGATGCTCGCCCGGTTGCGAAACAGCACCACCAGGATCGCCAGGCCGATCGCCGATTCGGCGGCCGCCACCGTGAGGATGAAGAACACGAACACCTGGCCCTGCATGTCGCCCAGGTAGTGCGAGAAGGCCACGAAGTTGAGGTTGACCGCCAGCAGCATCAGCTCGATCGCCATCAGCAGCACGATCAGGTTGTGCCGGTTCAGGTAGATGCCCACCACCGACAGCGCGAACAGCAGGCCGCCGAGCGACAGGTAGTGACCGAGCGTGATGACGCCGAGGTTCATGTTTTGGCCCCTGCGGCCCCGCCGGCAGGCGCATCCGGCGGTGACGCCGGACGCGGCTCGACCACCGGCTTCATCTGCACGATGCGCAGGCGGTCGGCCTTGCGGGCCTTCATCTGCTCGGTGGGGTCGATGTAGCGGCTGTCCTTGCGGCGCCGCAAGGTCAGCGAGATCGCCGCGATGATGGCCACCAGCAGCAGCACGGCGGCCACCTGCAGCGGATACAGGTAGCGCGTATAGATCGCGACGCCAAGCAGTTTGGTGTTGCCGGCGACCGACGCCGCGTCGGCCATGGCAGGGGCGCTGCGCACGTCGAAGCCGCGGATCAGCACGAAGGCCATTTCCAGCGCGATGACTGCGCCCACCAGCCCGGCCAGCGGCATGTGCTTCCAGAAGCCTTCGCGGAAACTATCGCTGTTGAGGTCGAGCATCATCACCACGAACAGGAACAGCACCATCACCGCGCCCACGTACACCAGCACCAGCGCGATGGCCAGGAACTCGGCGCGCAGCAGCAGCCACACGCAGGCCGCGTTGCCGAACGCCAGCACCAGGTACAGCGCGGCGTGCACCGTGCTGCGCGCAGTGATCACGCGCGCGCCGGCGAACAGCAGCACCGCCGAGAACAAGTAGAAGAGCGCGCTGGTGGTGGTCATGGTTTGTTGTTGTGCGAAGGTGCCGCTGCAGCGTCAGCGGTACTTGGCGTCGGCCGTGCGGGCGGCTTCGATTTCCTTCTCGTAGCGGTCGCCGACGGCGAGCAGCATGTCCTTGGTGAAGTAGAGGTCGCCGCGCTTCTCGCCGTGGTACTCGAAGATGTGGGTCTCGACGATCGAGTCGACCGGGCAGCTCTCCTCGCAGAAGCCGCAGAAGATGCACTTGGTGAGGTCGATGTCGTAGCGCGTGGTGCGGCGCGTGCCGTCGTCGCGCACGTCGCTCTCGATGGTGATGGCCAGGGCCGGGCACACCGCCTCGCACAGCTTGCAGGCGATGCAGCGCTCCTCGCCGTTCTCGTAGCGGCGCAGCGCGTGCAGGCCGCGAAAGCGCGGCGACAGCGGCGTCTTCTCTTCCGGAAACTGGATCGTGATCTTCCTTTGCAGGAAGTGACGCCCGGTGAGCTTCATGCCCTTGAGCAGCTCCAGCAGCATGAAGCTGGAGAAGAAATCCTTGATGGCAGTGGCGGCCATGGCGGCTACTTCCAGATGTTGAGAGGCGTCTGCATCCACAGCCCCACCACCACCAGCCACACCAGCGTGACCGGGATGAAGATCTTCCAGCCCAGCCGCATGATCTGGTCGTAGCGGAAGCGCGGGAAGGTGGCGCGAACCCACAGGAACACGGTGACGACGGCGAAGGTCTTGCCGAACAGCCAGCACCAGTCCCAGAACCACTGCGTCTTGACGATCCACTCGGGCGTGGCCATGCCGAGCAGAGAGAAGGAGATCGGCGCGGTCCAGCCGCCGAGGAACATGGTCACCGCGAGCACCGACACCAGGATCATGTTGGCGTACTCGGCGAGGAAGAACATCGCGAACGCCATGCCCGAGTACTCGATCATGTGGCCGGCGACGATCTCGGATTCGCCCTCCACCACGTCGAACGGGTGGCGGTTGGTCTCGGCCAGGCCCGACACGAAATAGACGATGAAGATCGGCAGCAGAGGCAGCCAGTTCCACGACAGGAAGGTGGCGCCGCGGTCGGCGAACCAGCCACGCTCCTGCACCTGCACGATCTCGGTCATGTTGAGGCTGCCCGAGACCATCAGCACGACGACGAGGGCGAACCCCATCGCGATTTCGTAGCTGACCATCTGCGCCGACGCGCGCAGCGCACCGAGGAATGCGTACTTCGAGTTCGACGCCCAGCCGGCGATGATGACGCCATACACCTCGAGCGAAGTGATCGCCATCAGGAACAGCAGGCCCGCGTTGATGTTGGACACCGCGCGGTCGGGGCCGAACGGCACCACCGCCCATGCAGCCAGCGCCGGCATGATGGTCATCACCGGGCCGAGGAAGAACAAACCCTTGTTGGCCGCCGACGGACGAATGATCTCCTTGAAGATCAGCTTCACCGCGTCGGCGATCGGCTGCAACAGGCCGAACGGTCCCACGCGGTTGGGGCCGGGGCGGATCTGCGACCACCCGATGGCCTTGCGCTCCCACAGCGTCAGGTAGGCCACGCACAACAGCAGCGGCACGATCAGCGCGATGATCTTGAACAGATCCCAGCCCACCGTCAGCGCGGCGGCCCAGCCCGCCTCGCCGAACATCGAGACGCCGTAGCCGTTGAGTTGCGCCAGCACCGGTGACCCTCAGGCGGCAGCGACGCTGATCGCGCCGAACATCGGGCCCAGCGACGCGGTGCTCGGGTGCCCAGCCGCCACGCGCACCGCGGTGGGCGCCAGCGACGGATCCTCGCGCGCGGGCAACACCGCAGCGGCGCCGTTCTGCGACACGCGCACCTGGGCGCCGGCCTGCAGCCCGAGTTGCTGCCACAGGGCGCTCGGCACGCCGACCACGGGCACCTGCGCGTCGCGCGTGGCCTGCAGCGCCGCCGCGCGACGCACCAGCGCGTCGGTGCAATAGATCGGCACGTCGGACACCCGCTCGAGGCCGCGCACGACAGTTGGCAGCGCAGGCGCCGCGGCCGGGGCGTTCGACAGCCGGGTCGCCGCATCGGTGGCCGACAGCGCCTCGTCGCGAACGACTTCCGAGGTGTCGTGATCGAAGCCCGGCAGAGCGAGCAGGTTGCCGAGCACCCGCAGCACCTTCCAGGCCGGCCGCGCCTCGCCGAAAGGCCTGACGACGCCCAGGAAACTCTGCGCCGTGCCTTCGGCATTGACGAAGGTGCCCGCGGTCTCGGAGAACGGCGCGATCGGCAACAGCACGTCGGCGTGGTCGACCGCGGCGTCGCGGAACGGTGTCATCGCCACCACCAGACCGGACCCCTGCAACGCCGCGCGCACGGCCGCCGGGTCGGCGCCGTCGACGGCGGGCTCCACGTTCAACAGCAGCAGCGCCTTCATGGGTTGAGACAGCATCTGCCCGGCATGCAGGCCCGATGGACCCGGCAGCGCACGCACCCATTGCGCGCCGACGCTGTTGGCCGCTTCGCCGAGCACGCCGACAGACGCGCCGCATTGCTCGCCGATCCAGTGCGCCAGCGCCAGCAGCGCTGCGGCCTGCGGATGCTGCGTCGCCGCGTTGCCGAGCAGGATGGCCTTGCGTTCGCCGGACATCAACTCGGCGGCGACCGCGCGTGCCGCGTCGTCGGCCTGGCCGGCCACCGGAGCGGCAACGCCCTTGGCCTCGGCCACTGCGGCGGCCACGCCGCCCAGCGCCTGCGCCCACGCGCTCGGCGCGGCCGTGATCTTGTGCGCCACCGGCATCGCCCAGTCGTCGTGCAGGGCATGCAGGCTCATCACCCGGCCGCCCCGGCGAGCGGCCTGTCGGATGCGCAGCGCGAACAGCGGGTGATCCTTGCGCAGGAACGAGCCGACCACGAACACCCGATCGAGCGTCGACAGCGCGGCTACGGCCAACCCGAGCCAGCGCGCGGCGCCGTCCGGCGCGCGATTGCCGAAGTCGCTGTGGCGCAGGCGGTGGTCGATGTTCTCGCTGCCCAGGCCTCGTGTCAGCTTGGCCAGCAGGTGCAGCTCTTCCAGCGTGCTGTGCGGCGAGCCGAGCGCACCGATGCTAGGCGCGCCGTGCTCGGCCTTGATGCGTTTCAGGCCATCGGCGACGTGGTGGAGCGCGACGTCCCAAGCCACCGCCTGCCACTGGCCGCCCTGCTTGATCATCGGGCTCTTCAGCCGCGACTCGGCGTTCAGCGCTTCGTAGCTGAAGCGGTCGCGGTCGGCGATCCAGCACTCGTTGATGGCTTCGTTCTCCAGCGGCACCACGCGCATCACGCGGTCGCCCTTGACCTGCACCACCAGATTGGCGCCGGTCGAGTCGTGCGGGCTCACGCTCTTGCGACGCGACAGCTCCCAGGTGCGCGCGCTGTAGCGAAACGGCTTGCTGGTCAGCGCACCGACCGGACAGATGTCGATCATGTTGCCCGACAGCTCGGAATCGACCGTCTTGCCGACGAAGGTGGTGATCTCGGAATGCTCGCCGCGGTGCTGCATGCCGAGTTCCATGATGCCGGCCATCTCTTGCCCGAAGCGCACGCAGCGGGTGCAGTGGATGCAGCGGCTCATCTCCTCCATCGAGATCAGCGGGCCGACGTTCTTGTGGAAGACGACGCGCTTTTCTTCGGTGTAGCGCGACGCGGAGGCACCGTAGCCGACCGCGAGATCCTGCAGCTGGCATTCGCCACCCTGGTCGCAGATCGGGCAGTCGAGCGGGTGGTTGATGAGCAGGAACTCCATCACCGACTGCTGCGCCTTGATCGCCTTGTCGCTCTTGGTGCGCACGATCATGCCCTGCGTCACCGGCGTGGCGCAGGCCGGCATCGGCTTGGGTGCCTTCTCGATCTCGACCAGGCACATGCGGCAGTTGGCCGCGATGCTCAGCTTCTTGTGGTAGCAGAAGTGCGGGATGTAGGTGCCCGCCGCGTCGGCCGCATGCATGACCATGCTGCCCTCGGCCACGCTGACCTTCTTGCCGTCGAGTTCGATTTCGACCATGGATGTGAACGTCTCTTTGCGTCAGGCGGTTGCCAAATCGGCCGCCTTGGCCGGGCGCTGCGCTCCCGGCCCCACCATGCAGCGCTTGTGCTCGACGTGGAAGACGAACTCGTCGCGGAAGTGCTTGAGCATGCCGCGCACCGGCATCGCCGCCGCGTCGCCGAGTGCGCAGATGGTGCGGCCCATGATGCTCTCGGCCACCGAGTCGAGCAGCTTCAGGTCGTCGGCCCTGCCTTGCCCCTGCTCGATGCGATGCACCATGCGCCACAACCAGCCGGTACCCTCGCGGCACGGCGTGCACTGGCCGCACGACTCGTGCATGTAGAAGTACGACAGCCGCAGCAGCGCATCGACCATGCAGCGCGACTCGTCCATCACGATCACCGCGCCCGAGCCCAGCATCGAGCCGGCCTTGGCGCAGGCGTCGTAGTCCATCGTCATGTCCATCATGATCGACGCCGGCAGCACGGGCGCCGACGCACCGCCGGGAATCACGGCCTTCAGTTTCTTGCCTCCGCTGACGCCGCCGGCGAGTTCGAGCAGCCTGGGAAACGGCGTGCCCATCGGGATCTCGTAGTTGCCCGGGCGCTCGACGTCGCCCACCACCGAGAAGATCTTGGTGCCGCCGTTGTTGGGCTTGCCGATCGCCAGATACGCCTCGCCGCCGTGGTTGATGATCCACGGCACGGCGGCGAAGGTTTCGGTGTTGTTGATCGTGGTGGGCTTGCCGTACAGGCCGTAGCTCGCCGGGAACGGCGGCTTGAAGCGCGGCTGACCCTTCTTGCCCTCGAGGGACTCGAGCAGCCCGGTCTCCTCGCCGCAGATGTAGGCGCCGAAACCGTGGAACGCGTGCAGCTGGAACTTGAAGTTGCTGCCCAGGATGTTGTCGCCGAGGTAGCCGGCGTCCCGCGCCTCGCGCAGCGCCTCTTCGAAGCGCTCGTAGACGTCGAAGATCTCGCCGTGGATGTAGTTGTAGCCGACCGAGGTGCCCATCGCATAGGCGGCGATCGCCATGCCCTCGATCACGATGTGCGGGTTGTAGGCGAGGATGTCGCGATCCTTGCAGGTGCCGGGCTCGCCCTCGTCGGAGTTGCACACCAGGTACTTCTGCACCGGCAGCGCGCGCGGCATGAAGCTCCACTTCAAGCCGGTGGGGAACCCGGCGCCGCCGCGGCCGCGCAGGCCCGAGGTCTTGACTTCGGCCACCACCTGCTCGGGTGTCATCGCGGCGCCGCCGCCGGCCAGCGACGGGCCGCTCCCGAGCTGGCCAGCCCCCCCGGGGGGCGGCGAAGCCTGGGGGCCCAGTTTCCCGAGCATCTTCTTCAATGCCGCGTAGCCGCCACGCGCCTCGTAGTCTTTCAAGCGCCAGTTGCTGCCATCGAGGCCGGCGTAGATCTGCGCGCCGATGTGACGGTCGTGAAAGCAGGTCTCGTGGCCATCGGCCTGGAATTTGGAGAGATCGGGCAACGTGATCATCGAACGATCGCCTTCAACGTGTCGACCAGTTCGTTCAATCGCGAGTCGCTCATGAAACTCACCATCTGGCGGTCATTGACCAGCATCACCGGTGCGTCGGCACAGGCACCGAGGCACTCGGACTTCTGGATCGTGAACAATCCGTCGGCGGTGGTGCCGCCCTCTTGCACGCCGAGTTTGTGGCACAGGTGCTCGAGCGCATGCTGGCCGTTGCGCAGCTGGCACGGCAGGTTGGTGCAGACGTTGAGCTTGAAGCGGCCCACCGGTTGCTGGTTGTACATGTTGTAGAAGGTCGTCACCTCGCGCACCGCGATCGGCGGCATGCCGAGGTAGCTGGCCACGGCCTCTTCGGCCTGCGCGCTGACCCAGCCCTGCTCCTGCTGCACGATGGCCAGGCAGGCCATCACGGCAGACTGCTTCTGTTCGGCGGGGTACTT
>Ga0315912_10006189_pt1 | contig 10781 bp, 8 predicted proteins | sample VfabasoilMG_FD_204469 | JGI IMG/M metagenome (GOLD analysis project Ga0315912, IMG submission 204469) | Garden soil microbial communities collected in Santa Monica, California, United States - V. faba soil | ecosystem: Environmental > Terrestrial > Soil > Garden | place: USA: California...
ACGGCCTCGCGTGGCTGATCACCCTGGGCTGGTGATCTATTTCCTGGGCGCCGCGCTTCACGAGGAGAAGAAGTTCGCGAGCAGCACGCTCGCGGAAGAGTACGCGCGCTACCAGCGACGGTCTGGCCGCTTTCTCCCGAAATTCAGCGCAGCGCAGCGATAACGCCGCGGCCGGGATTGACGACGAGCGTGTTGACCAGAAAGCGCTGACCGTCAGGCGTCACATCGAACGCGTGATACGCCCCGTATGGATGCTGCAGTTCGAAGAGCGGCTCGTATCCCTTCACCGTCACGCCACTCGCGTCTGTTTCGATCTGCGCTGACATCAACATGCGATTCGGCGCGACGTAGAAGATCTCTTTTCCATCTCGCCGCCATCGCGCCTGCGCGCCGCCGTCTGCCGAGATCCGGAATCGTCGCGTCGGCGCTGGAAACGGGGCGACGAACACTTCGGGTTGTCCGGAATTCGAATCAGTCGCACTGAAGACGACCCACTTGCCGTCCGGCGAGAACGCCGCCCAGTTCTCGGATGCGGCGGTATGAAGGTACGGGTACGGTGAACCGCTGCCATCGCGCAGCAGCACCCAGATGTCGTTGCTCGTGCGCTCGTTGTTCGTGACGTACAGCACGAAGCGGCCATCGGGCGACCAGCTCACGGGCCACTTGCCTTCGTCGCCCTCGAGCAGTTGCGTACGCTGGTTCGCGCTGGATGACGGTGCCTCGATGAGCGTCAGGTGATCGCGCGCAAACGAGTTGAGCAACACGCGCGCCCCGTCCGGTGACCAGATCATCCAGTTCTCGTCGGACGGCTCCGAGGTGAACTGCGTGCGTTCACCGGACCCGAGGTTGTACATCCAGATGTCGCGCGTCGCGCGCGGCACATCAGTGACGGCGACGGCGACGCGAGTGCCATCAGGTGAGATCTCGATGTTGCCGTGGTCGGCGATCGGGCCGACGGCGCCAAGCCGCTGGCCGCTGCGATCGAACCAGATCAGGCGAGACAGAACTGCGGGTCGAGAGGACTGCGCGAGCGCCCAGGGGGCAGCAGTGACCGCAACGAGCAAGCCCAGGAGCACCCGGCGCATGCTCGAATCATAAGCCCGTTTATCGGTGTGGGGTGGTGGTAGTGGCTGGCGTGTTGACCTGCGCTCTCAGCTCACGCAGCCATGTATCCGTCTGGAGACACACACGCGCGAAGCGCGTGAAGTCGAGGTTCAGGCGGTTGACGCACTCGCTGTCCACGGTGAGATTGAAGCCTTCCGCGCCCAGTCCCATGCCGATGTTTTTCGCCACCATGTTGGCGATGACGACGGCGTCGAGGACGGGCGTCGAAGCCCCGAGGTGCGCATCGTGGTGTCGCGCGATGGCGTCGGTCACAATCTCGGGAAACTGCCAGTCCACGGCAATCGCGGCGCCGACGGCGGCATGATTGACTCCGAACAACTGCTGCTCGGCCTCGACAAACGTCACGCCGTGCTCTCGTGCGTAATGCACGATCGTCTCGACGCTGGCGTTGAGGCATCGGCTCATGACGAGCTTGCCGATGTCGTGCAGTAGCGCCGCAGTCGTAGCCACCGGCGGCAGGTTCGCCGACGGACATTCCTGCATCAGCGCCCGCACAGCGAGTTGCGACGCCGCGGCGTGGCCCCAGAGATCATCCTCAGTAAGGTCGTAGAGCGGGGCAGCGACGCGCAGACGCGAGAGGTACTCGCCGAGCACGAGATTCAGCAGTGGAACAGTGCCGACGCGAACGACCGCGTCGCGAACCGTTTCCGGCGGACGAGACCCCGCGTGTGCCCACGACCTCGCCATGCGCAACACCGACGCAGCGATCGCCTGATCGAACTCGACGAGCTCGGCAATCTTCGCGAGCGACACGTCTTCTCCCTGCATCAGCGAGACGAGCCGCTGCGCCGTGACCGGCATCGGCTCGAGTTGCTCGATGCCACGCACGAGGGTCGAGGGAAGAACTGGTGCGCTGCTCATGGTCCGCAGGACCGTGTAATCGACCGCGGGGATGGTCCCTTGAATGGGTGAGGGAATCTGCGTAGATCACCGCTATGCGCAAACGTTTTCGCAGAGCGGATGACTTCCGCCTCAGCATGCAATAGACTGTGAGGCTGTCTGGCGTCAGGAATTGACGCCAATTCCTGACTTAATGACATACGAACGGCCGTTGCGGTGATCGTCCATATCAATCACATTTCGCAGAGCAAGAAGCCCAGGAATGGCCAGCGTTCGCCCCAGAGCGAGATGGCCGGACTGGTCACAGGGTCGTTGATGTCGCTCGTCGAAGACGGCGTCCTCGATGCCAAGATGGCCCCGTCCCTGCGGATCCACCTCGACTGGATTCAGTACAAGACCAACTTTCGCGACCCGGTGATGGTGCGGCGCACGACCAGCTCGCAGGGGCAGGCCTTGCCGCTGGCCGAGATCGCCATCGATCTTCGTCAGGCCGACGCGACGGGGCTGCCGGTCGCGCTCGCGCGCGCGGTGAAGAGTCTCGACGCCGGCCCCGAGTCGAACGTCGACAATCATCTGTATCTGGATGAGTACCGCCCGTACCGCGACTGCTTGATCTGGAGCTTCAACCGGCTCTTCTGGCGCTACCTTGGCGACTGGGAGAACGCGTCAGGCAAAGGGTTCGAGGCCGCGCTTCCCGGCGGATCGTCGGATGCGAATCATCCGCAGGCGGTCTCTGACTCGGTCGCCGACTTCTGGACGCTGCTGCGCGACCTCGAGACGCGCGGTCAGTTGCCGGCGGAAATCTTCGGCCTCGAAATTGGCGTCGGCTCGGGTGCGCGCGCTGCCGCGTGGCTCGATCGTTTCAAGGCACTCGACGAGCAGTGCGGCACCAATTTCTATTCGCGCCTGCACTTCATCCTTGGCGACTACTCGCCGACCAGCCTGGAACGTGCCCTCGCGGCCGTCGCGCATCACGGCGACCACGTGAGTGGCGTTCCGCTCGATGCGCTGAACCCGTTTAAGTCGCTGACCGCGCATCGCTTCAAGGTCATGTACGTGCACCTGACCAACGTGTACGACAACCTGCCCTTCGACGACATCGTCCGTCGCGACGGCAAGTTGTACCTGGTCGAAGTGCGCGCGTACTTGAATGGTCCGCTGGTCGATCAGCTCACCGCTGACTTCGGCATCACGCGCGCCGATATTCCGGGCATGGTCAAGACCCTGCTCGAGGGCGGACCGTATGCGGTGTTCGAGGGTGAGAAGGGTGTGGCGTTCTGGCGCCGGCTCTGGGACACCTTCAAGCTCGAGGAGCGCCTCCGCGTGCTCGACGACCGCGAAGAGGACCACGTGCCTCCGGGGCTGAGCAAGACGCACCTCGAAGACCTCCTCGGCGAAGCGCCCGACGACGTGCGGTTTCATATTTCTCGAGGGGCGGGCGAGAGTTTCGCCAACACGTTGCCGCTGCTGCACCCGCGCGGCTTCCTGCAGGTGCAGGACATCTTCGTCAGCGAAATGGACGACTACCGCAAAGGGTTCAAGGGGCCAGGCAAACTGGATGGCTCACTCGTGACGTGGGTGAACGGCGCGCTGTTGCGAGCCGTCGGCGCTCGCGCCGGTTACGACGTGCACTTCGCGCCATTCCCGTATCGGCCCGGTACGAAGACCAGCATTCTCTACACGACTCAACGTGATTAGCGTCAACTCCCAATTCCCAACTCCACAACTCCCAACAGTTGGGGGTTGGCTCCTTGGGAGTTGGGCGTTGACAAGATAATAAAGACAGAGACACCCAATGACGCCGCCACTGCCCATTCTCCCGACCACTGTCATCGGCAGCTACTCGATGCCCGAGTGGCTCGAACGCGCGAAGAACGAATACCTCTCGCGTCGTCTGAGCAAGCGGGACCTCGACGAGATGCACGACTCGGTGCGGAAAGCTGCGCTCAAGGATCAGGAAACCGCCGGCATTGACATCGTGTCCGACGGCGAAGCGCAGCGCGACAACATGATCGACTACTTCACCGAGCGGATGCCCGGCGTGCAGGTCGATCTGGGGTCGAAGCGCTTCTACTACGACTTCTACGACAGCATCGTGCGCTCGAAGTTGGCGACGGGCACGCTCGGTCTGTCCGAGGAGGCGCGCTTCCTCGGCCGATTCACCGACCACACGTCGAAGATCTCGATCTCTGGACCGCACACTCTCGTGAAGCGCATCCAGAACAAGTTCTACGACTCGGAGGAGGCCTTCGCGCTCGACCTCGGGCGCGTGCTTAATCTGGAGCTGAAAGAGCTTGTGCGTGCGGGCGCGACGCAGATCCAGATCGACGAGCCGTACTACTCCGGCTTCCCGGAGGATCTGCCGTGGGCGATCAAGGCGATCAACGCGATGGTGGAGGGCGTCACCGCCAACATCACGCTGCATGTCTGCTACGGCAACCGCTATGGCAAGCCGTCGTTCGAGGGGAGCTACAAGTTTCTGTTCCCCGCGATCCTGCAGGCGAAGATCAACACCGTGTCGATGGAGTTCGCGCGCCGCGGTGAAGACGACCTGCAGCTCTTCAAAGAGTTCAACGTGCCGTTCTCGGTGGGCATCGGCGTCATCGACGTGAAGACAAACGAGGTCGAATCGGCCGGCTTCGTCGCCGATCGCATCCGTCGCGCGCTGGAGGTCATCCCGGCGGAGCGGCTCGTGATCACGCCCGACTGCGGCCTCGTGCGGCTGCATCGCGATGTTGCCTTTGGCAAGCTCTCCGCTATGGTCGAAGGGACGAGGACGGTCCGGAAGGAACTCGGCAGATGAAGAGCCTCGCCGAGCGCGTGAAGTCGGGGCAGTTCCTCTACATGACGGAACTGGTGGCCTCCGGCCTCAAGCGCGAAGCGCAAGTGCTCGAAATCGCCTCGAAGCTCGCGGTGATTCCCGAGATCGCTGCGGGAAGCATCACGAGCTATGCGGGCGGTCAGCTCGGTCAGGACTCCATTCGCGTCGGCACCGCGGTGCGAGCGCGCGGGCTCGTGCCGAACGTGCACCTCACGTGCGTCAGCCAGAACCGGGCGACGATCGAGAAAACGCTCGTGGCGCTGCAGGCGCTCGAGATGCACAACATCTTCTCGATCAGCGGCGACTGGCCGAAGGCGGCGCAGAAGACCGCGGTCTTCGACATCGACTCGGTGCAGCTGGCCAGCCACATCGCCGAAGTGCGTGCCCGCACCGGCACGCCGTTCTTCATCTCGTGCGCGGTCTCGCCGTTCAAGTATCAGCGCGAGGATCTGCTTTACCAGTACCTGAAGCTCGAGAAGAAGATCACAGCGGGCGCCGACATGGCGATCACGCAGGTCGGCTGGGACGCCGCCAAGTTCGTCGAGCTGAAGAAGTATCTCGACGAACGCGGGATCAAGACGCCCGTGATGGGCAACGTCTACGTCCTCAGCCGGCGTGCCGCCGAGCGCATGAACACCGGCAACCCGCCTGGATGCTGGGCGTCCGACGAGCTCGTCGCCGTGTTGAAGAAGGAGTCAGAAGCGGCCGACGGCGGGCTGCAGGCGCGGCTCGAGCGCGCGGCTCGGAGTATCGCGATCCTCAAAGGCATCGGCTATGCCGGCGCGTACATCGGTGGCACGCACGACGCGAAGCACATCTCGTGGATGATCCGGCGCGCCGAAGAGCTCGCACCGAAGTGGGAAGAGCTGTACGACGAGTTGCAGTTCGGGAAGAAGGACGGCTTCTATCTATACAAGCGCGACTCGCAGGCGAAACCGGCGCGTGAGTTCCTGCCAACGGTGATGGATGCCGCAGCGAAAGCGCTGCCGTTTGTGCCTTGGTCGAAGAACGTCAGGGACTCGGTGATGCGCAGCGTGTTCCAGGGCGCCTTCCGCTGGCTGGATAAGCACCCTCGCCTGAGCCACTGGTTCGAGCGATTCGAGTATTACGGAAAAAAAGAGGTCTTCGGTTGTCAGAACTGCGGCAACTGCGTGCTCGGATCGATGGAGTACGTCTGCCCGCAGACCTGTCCCAAGCAGATGCGCAACGGTCCGTGCGGTGGAACCTTCCACGGCGCCTGCGAGGTGATCGACCAGCAGTGCATCTGGGTCAAGGTGATGGAGCGAGCCGAGGCTTCCAACGCGATCGATCAGTTGAAAGTGTTTATTCCGCCGCCCGACCGCACGCTCACGGGCACCGCGTCATGGCTCAACTTCTATCTCGGTCGTGACAGCCGTCCTGGTCGCCCCAAGGATCTGTGGAAAGGCGGCGCCGGCGACGGCCGCACGGTTCCGATCGAAGAGGACGAAGTGCTCAAGACCGCCGGGCCGTCAGCGGCAGACCAGGCCGCGGCAGCCAGAGCCGCCAAGCAGGCCGAGGGCGGCAAAGGCAAGCCCGCAGGCCATCCGGCTGGCGGCGAAATGAGACAGGCTGGATAGCACTCAGTAATTCAAAAGGCAAAATGCAAAATGCAAAGACTGAATTCACTTTGCATTTCATTTTGAATCTTGCATTTTGAATTTTGCATTTCGCAGTTCGTATAAAGAGGATCAGCCCGAATGAAGTCAGCGCTTGAAATCGCCCACGAAGCACAACTGCGTCCCATCTCCGAAATTGCGTCCTCTGCCGGCATCCTGCCCGAGGAGCTCGAGCAGTGCGGTGAGTTCCGCGGCAAGGTACGACTGTCGACGCTCGATCGCCTGTCCTCACGAAAGAACGGCAAGCTCGTGATCGTCACCGCCATCACACCGACGAAGGCAGGCGAGGGCAAGACGACCACCAGCGTCGCGCTGACGATGGGGTTAGGCAAGATCGGTAAGAAAGTCATGCTTTGCCTGCGCGAGCCGTCGATGGGCCCCGTGTTCGGCGTCAAGGGCGGCGGCACGGGCGGCGGCTTCTCGCAGGTGGGGCCGATGGAGGAAATCAACCTCCACTTCAACGGCGACTTCCACGCCGTCACTGCTGCCCACAATCTGCTGGCCGCGGCACTCGACGCGTCGATTTACAACGGCAACCCGCTGCACATCGATCCTTCGACCATCACCTGGCCGCGCACGGTGGACATGAACGATCGCGAGCTGCGTTACGCGGTCGTCGGCCTCGGCGGCAAGACGCACGGCGTCCCGCGAGAGCACCAGTTCGTGATCACCGCGGCGTCGGAAGTCATGGCGATCTTCGCCCTGTCGAACAGCCTCGCGGATCTGCGGCGCCGGCTCGGGCGAATCGTGGTGGCCACGACCTACACCGGTGAGCCGGTGACCGCGGAGATGCTGAAGGTCGCCGGCGCGATGACCGTCGTGATGAAGGACGCCATCAAGCCGAACATCGTGCAGACGCTCGAGGGGCAGCCCGCGCTGGTGCACGCCGGTCCATTCGGCAACATCGCGCACGCCGCCAACTCGATCCTGGCCGATCGCATTGCGCTGAAGCTGGCCGACTACGTCATCACCGAAGCGGGCTTTGCCAGTGACCTCGGCTTCCAGAAGTTCTGCGACATCGTCTGCCGGGTCGGCGAGTTCACGCCGAGCGCTGCGGTGCTCGTGACGACCGTGCGTGCGACGAAGTCACACGGGGGCAAGCCGTTCAACCTGCTCGCCAACGAAGACCTCGATGCGATCACCAAGGGTGCGGATAATCTCGCCGCGCACGTGCAGATCGTTCGACAGTACGGGTTACCGTGCGTCGTCGCCATCAACAGTTTCCCCACTGACACGGCGCGGGAGATCGATCTCGTGCGGGAACTCGCTCTGAAGGCCGGTGCGGAAACGGTGGTGGCGCACTCAGGGTTCTCGCAGGGTGGTGCCGGTACCGTTGATCTCGCAAATGCGGTGACCGCGGCGTGCGAAAAGCCGAACAAGTTCTCGTTCCTGACGCCAACCGGCACGCCGCTCGTCCAGCAGATCGAGGCGATCGCCACGAAGATCTATGGCGCAGCGGGGATCGATCTCGAGTCGCAGGCGCGCAAGGATCTCGAGCGCGTCGAGAAGCTGGGCCTGGCGCACGCTCCGGTGTGCATGGCGAAGACGCAGATGTCGTTGTCACACGATCCAGCGCTGCGTAATCGCCCGACCGGCTTCATCCTCCCGATTCGCGCCATCGTGCCGAGCGCCGGCGCGGAGTTCGTCGTCGCGCTCTGCGGCGAGATGCAGCGCATGCCGGGACTCGGCAAGTCGCCTGCGTTCATGAACATCGACATCGATGGCGAGGGCAGGACGGTCGGGCTGTTCTAAACACTGCAGTCAACTCCCAACTTCCAACCTCCAATTCCCAAGCTAATCGCATTCCTTGGGAGTTGGGAGTTGGCCGTTGGGCGTTCGCAGCGCCGCAGGCGCCCATACACACCGCGAAGGGCGACGTGAAGTTCGTCGATGAGTCAACGCTCGTGATCCGTCAGACCTCGCCGTACCCCGGACGGAACATGACGTTCACGATCGGCCCGTCAACCGAGCGCGAGGGGAGTCTGAAGGTGGGCTCGACTGTCACCGTGCGGTACCAGGACACCGCCGATCGCCGCATCGCGACTGTTGTGGAGGTCGCTCACGTCAAGGTGCCGCCGCACACGTCGCCGTCGCACTCGTAAGCGACTGCACACGCGGCTACAGGAATCGAAACATGGCAGCGGCAACCACTGTGGGTGCCGCTGCTCCCAGGAATAGATAGAGCGGGTGCACCGCGTCGTCGAAGAACCGGCCAAGCAGTGCCTGGCCTGCCGGGTTCGGTGCGTTCGCGATAACCGTCAGCCCTCCCCCTGTCACCGCCCCTTCCACCACTGCCTGCTTCAGGCCGTCGCTGAGATTCGGCACGAGCGTGGACAAGTAGGTGATCAAGGCGTTGTCGTTGAATGCCGTGAGTGCCGTGGCGCCAATGAACAACGGCGTCTCGCTCAGGCTCGAGATCACCGGAGCGATCCACCAGGCCTGAAGCCCACCATGCACGACCAGGCCGGCAAGGAAGAAGCCGACGAGCAGAGGTGTTCTGAAGTCGCTCAACGTCGAGTACGCGGCCGACGCGCGGTCGAAGCCAAGAAAGAAGAGGAACCCAGTCAGGAAGAGCGCCGGGTAGTGCGCGTTGACGACGGTCCACACCATGAAGAGCACGTAGACGGTCGTCACCCACCAGGGGATTGGCAGTTGCGGCCGGCTGAGGGTGACCGCATCGTCTGGAGCCGGAATCGCGTCTGGCACTGACGCGCGTGAGCCGAGCGCTTTGAACTCGCGGCGAAACACGAGGTAGTAGCCAAGCGTCGAGACAGTGATCGCCACAGCCGCGCGCCATCCGAAGTGACCGGCGACGAATGCCGTGTCCCAGCCCCAGGGTCGCGCGACCATCAGGATTGGCGGCGCGGCGAAGTGCGTCAGCGTGCCTCCGAGCGAGACGTTCACGAATAGCAAGCCCAGAGTCCCGTACTTCAGCGCAACGCCTGGCCGCAGGTTGTAGAACTGTCGCGTCAGCAAGAGCGCGGCGATGGTCATCGCTCCGGGCTCGGTGATGAACGAACCCAATAGCGGTGCGATTGTGAGAATCACGAGCCACCATGCGCCTGGTGTTCCGCCGCCGAGATTCGCCAGCCGGCGCAGCGTGCCCTCTGCCAGCTCGATGATCGGCCGGGTGGAGGCCAGGGCCATGATCACGACGACGAACATCGGCTCGGTGTAATTCACCGTGTCGTTGAGGTAATGCGCGGCCGTGGTCCAGTCGCGCGAGAGCACGATCGCGAGCACCAGCGGCACGCCCCACAGCGCAAAGATCACTTCGACTTCGCCGAGAAAATGCAGTAACTCCGCCGCCACGCTTGGGCGCGACGGGAGGCCTGCCGCCTCGTTCCGCTGATCGCTGCGGTGTTGCACGCGGTGGGAAGCCTTGATGAATCGAGCCGCGAAGAACGTGTGCATGACTGCCAGCAGGAAAATCGTTGTGGCGATCGCGTTGAACGGATCGGCCTGGATCCGTGACCACAGTACGACGAGCAGGCTATCCCCGGGCGACGAGGTGTAGGCGGTCAGCGGGAGCGGGAACACCGCGTCTGGAGGGATCTGGGGCATCGGCCGATCGGGCTATTCGCAGAAGAACTCGACGATCGTGACGGAAGGGTCGCCCGTTGGGCGGCCGAGTGCGATGCGCCCTCGACCGCGGAGGACCAGTTCCTCGCGCCGGACCCACACTTCGGGCTCGTTGCCGATGATGACGTAGGTGCCGTTCGAGCTGTGATCGATGAGCACGAACCGGTCGGGCCTCCTCTCGATCCGGGCATGCTGCCGGGACGCCTCGCGATCGCTGATGGCGATCACAGACGACGCATCTCGTCCGAGCGTGACCGCATCCGGGCGTGACTCGTCGAGCGCGTACTCGTCGCTGGCGCATCGCAGACGGAGTCGCGAGACCCGCGGTGGCGCTGCGCGTCTGATCGTCGTCAGCTCGAGTGAGGCTTCCCAGAGGAACTCGAGGATTTGTATGGGCTCGCGCCGGCCCTTGACGGTGACGTCCCCCAGCGGCCGCAGCTTGTCCTGCATCTGCGCGGTGAGATGGTCCACCATCTCGCGAGTCACGATCACCTGGCCCGTCTTGGCGATGCCGACGATACGCGCGGCGACGTTCACCGAGTCGCCGTAGATATCTCCTTCGTTGTCGAGCACCGGGCCGTAGTGACACCCGACATGGATCCCCAGTGCCATCCCGCTCTGCGAGCCGAACATCGTCATCTGCATCGCGTGAGCGGCATGCAGGGCGCGGTCAGGGTCGGTGAAGTCGCACATCAAGCCGTCGCCCATGCGCTTGACCACTTGGCCACCATGTTCGGCGGCGGCCCCTTCCAACAGGCGAAGGCGCTGATCGATGC
>Ga0315912_10006190_pt1 | contig 10781 bp, 9 predicted proteins | sample VfabasoilMG_FD_204469 | JGI IMG/M metagenome (GOLD analysis project Ga0315912, IMG submission 204469) | Garden soil microbial communities collected in Santa Monica, California, United States - V. faba soil | ecosystem: Environmental > Terrestrial > Soil > Garden | place: USA: California...
TCTCCTGTAATTGCCGGCCTACCAGCAGATTGAATTTCTGATCCGTGCCCCCGAGTTCGACATCGCTCTTCAGCGCGACCGAGTCATATCCCTGCACCAGCGGGTAGAGAAATTCATGTATTGCGATCGGTTGGTTGCCTTTGTAGCGCTTCGCGAAATCGTCGCGTTCGAGCATTCGTGCAACCGTATGGCGACCCGCGATCTCGATCAGCCCGGCGGCAGTCATGCCCCCAAACCAGCGCGAATTGAAGTCCACACGCGTCTTGTCTCGATCGAGAATCTTGAAGATCTGTTCCTGGTAGGTCTTGGCATTCGCCTCGACTTGTTCCCGCGTCAACGGCGGACGGGTCGCATTGCGACCCGTTGGATCGCCGATCATTCCGGTGAAGTCACCGATGAGAAATGTGACCTCATGACCAAAACTCTGGAACTGCCGCATCTTGTTGATGAGCACGGTATGCCCCAGATGCAGATCCGGAGCCGTAGGGTCGAAGCCCGCCTTGATCCTCAACGGTTTGCCGCGCGTCAACTTTTTTACAAGTTCGCTCTCGACCAGGACTTCCTGCGTTCCGCGCAGCAGTTCCGCAATCTGTGTCTGCAATTCGCCGTCCATTCTTCTCTTCAGTACATCGGGTTGTTATTAGGAGATCGGGAGGTTTCGAAAGCGCGATCACATTCTGACGGCACCCGAATTGACCCTATATCGATCCGTGGGTTACGTTGTATAGATCGTGCCGATCTTCATCAAGTCCGCCATTCCGGGACTCTCCACCCGATCCGCTTGCCTGCTGCAGGCCGGCCTGGTTGCCATAGTCGCCGCGCTCGTCGCGTTGCCAAGGGACCACGACACACCGTCGGTTGTGGTTGCGCAGCCCTCAGTCGAGGCGCCGGCGACTCCCGCTGTCGAGCCCACTCCGGGAACGCATGAGGCCAGCCTCGGTTTCTCCACCATCGAGGTAGTCGTCAGTCGCAACGACACCATGGACAGGCTTTTTCGCCGATTCGAATTGAACCTGGGAGACCTCGCAAGCCTGCGAAATCTCCCGGAATTGCGCAGCCAGGTCGATCGACTGAAGCCAGGCGAACTTCTTCGGTTCACGCACCGCGGCGGCGAACTCGTCGGACTCGAACGAAAGTTGTCCGATAGTGAGACGCTCAAGGTTACCCGCGTTGCAAACGGGTTCAGTAGCGATGTACTCGAGAATCCCCTCGAGATTCGTATACGCACAGCGAGTGCCACGATCCAGAACTCGCTTTTCCAGGCGGCGGCAGACGCGGATCTATCCGACCGCGTAGCTTTCGATCTCGCCGAGATTTTTCAGTACGACATCGACTTCGTGCTCGACATCCAGGCCGGCGATCGCTTCTCGGTGGTGTACGAGGAAGTCTTCCAGGACGGCGTTTCGCTGCGCACAGGCAACATTCTCGCCGCGAAGTTCGTCAACGATGGTCGCGAGTATCGCGCGGTGCGTTACGTCGATGCCGAAGGACGCAGCCAATACTTTTCTCCCGACGGCAAGAGCTTGCGCAAGGCCTTCATCAGGGCGCCTGTCCAGTTCTCGCGCATCAGCTCGCGCTTCAATCCGTCGCGCAAACACCCGGTACTGAATCGCATCCGCGCCCACCGCGGAGTCGACTACGCAGCTCCTGTCGGGACTCCGGTGCGGGCCGCCGGCGAAGGACGGGTGAAATTTGTCGGGCAGCAAGGCGGGTTCGGCAACGTCATCGAGTTGGAGCACGGCTCTGGCGTCGTTACCGTTTACGGCCACCTTTCGCGCTTCGCCAAGAGTCTTCGTCGCGGTCAGCGCGTCGAACTTGCCCAGGTGATCGGGTATGTGGGCATGACCGGCCTCGCGACTGGCCCGCACCTGCACTACGAATACCGAATTCGTGGCATTCACAAGAATCCGCAGACCGTCCCGTTGCCGGATGCCGAACCCATCTCCGCCACCGAGCGCGAGCGCTTTCTGGCCGACACGGCCACCCTGGTGAACATGCTCGATTTGCCGCTCGGCCCCGCGTTGGTAGCTCGCTAGACCAACTTTCACATTGCTCGGTCCGGAGCTGTGATTTCATAGCGCAAAACCAATCGGCCGTGCCATGGATCAGCCAGATCTCCACTCGCCTGAGCACTACATAAACCGCGAGCTTTCGCTGCTCGAGTTCAACGGGCGCGTGCTCGCGCAAGCGCTCGATGAGAAGGTACCGCTGCTGGAACGCCTCAGGTTTCTGTGCATCTCTTCGAACAATCTCGATGAGTTCTTCGAGATTCGCGTGGCGGGCCTGAAGCAGAGACTCGAACTCGGCTCGGACCAGCCTGGCGCCGATGGCCTGACGGTCACGGAGCAACTCCAGGCGATCCACGACCGCACCCGCAGCCTCGTGGACGCCCAGTACGCCTGCCTCAATGACGTGGTGCTTCCGACGTTGAAGCGGCAGGGCATCGAACTACTCGCGCGAACCACCTGGGAACCGTCTACCGCCCAATGGCTCGAGCGCTACTTCGAACTCGAAATCGAACCCGTGCTGTCGCCACTCGCACTTGATCCGGCGAGGCCATTTCCGCGGATTCAGAACAAGAGCCTGAACTTCATCGTGCGCCTCGCGGGCCAGGATGCTTTCGGCCGCGACACGGGCCTCGCGATCGTCCAGGCGCCGCGGTCATTACCACGCGTAGTGGCGCTGCCGGAAGCCGACGGCCACAAGCGTTTCGTCCTGCTGACCGGGATCGTGCAGCATTTCGTCTCTCGGCTGTTCTCCGGAATGGAAGTCCTCGGCTGTCATCAATTCCGGGTGACCCGGAACAGCGACCTGTTCGTCGACGATGAAGAAGTTGACGACCTGCGCCGGGCGCTCGAAGGTGAACTCGCGCATCGCCGATATGGAGCCGCGGTGCGTCTCGAGGTCTCGCGAGACTGCCCGCCGGATCTCAATGCCTTCCTGATGCGGCAGTTTGCCTTGCACGAAGTGGACTTCTACGAAGTCTCCGGGCCAGTGAATCTCAACCGGCTCGATGCCATATACGATCTGGTCCAGCGCCCGGATCTGAAGTATCCAATCTTCACACCCGGCTTGCCTCGGCGCGTCGCAGGGTCCGCCGACCTCCTGGCAGTCATTCGCCAGAAAGACGTGTTGCTGCATCACCCGTTCCACAGTTTCGGTCCGGTGCTCGACTTCCTGCGGGGCGCCGCCTCCGATCCCCGAGTGCTCGCCATCAAGCAGACGCTCTATCGCACGGGCAACGAGTCGCCCATCGTCGATGCGCTCGTCTCCGCTGCGCAGTCCGGCAAGGACGTCACGGTCATCGTCGAGCTGCGCGCGAGGTTCGATGAAGAGGCCAACATCGAATTGTCCAACCGCTTGCAGGAAGCGGGTGCGCACGTCATGTATGGGGTTGTGGGCTTCAAGACGCATGCCAAGATGTCGATGGTGGTGCGCCGCGAAGCCGATGGCTTGCGCCGCTATTGCCACCTCGGCACCGGCAACTATCACCCCCGGACGGCGCGCGGATACACGGACTACAGCCTCTTCACCTGCGACCCTGCAATTGGCCACGACGTACACGAGCTGTTCCTGCAGCTCACCAGCCTGACCCAGACACCGCGCCTCACCAAACTACTCCAGTCGCCATTCGGGCTGCACGAGAAGGTCGTCGAGAAGATCGAGCGGGAGGCGAAGCACGCCGCCGCGGGAAAACCCGCGCGAATCATCGCCAAGATGAATTCTCTCGTGGATCCACAGGTCATCGAGGCGCTGTACCGCGCGTCTCGCGCCGGCGCGCAGATCGATCTCGTCATTCGCGGCTTGTGTTCCCTGCGCCCCGGGATTCCCGGCGTTTCCGAAAACATCCGTGTCCGCTCGATTGTCGGCCGCTTTCTCGAGCACTCTCGAGTGTTTTACTTCGGCAACGGCGGCGCCGACGAACTCTACCTGGCCAGCGCCGACTGGATGGAACGCAACTTCTTCCGGCGGGTGGAAGTCGCCTTCCCGGTCCGCGAAGAAACACACCGCGAACGTATCCTGCGCGACCTCAACTCCTATCTTTCCGACAACACGCAGGCCTGGACACTGGGTCGTGACGGTCATTACGTTCGTTGTGAAAGGGGAAGTGAGCCGGCGCGCGACGCGCAGGGCAGTCTCCTCGCGCGCTACGCGGCCGGCAGCGCGCCGGTCGTCGTGCCCTGACGGCGCTCACTTCGCCGTAAACACCCGCAGCCGGAATCCCACGCTCTTCAGGTTTTCGATCTCCTGCTGCAGGTCGGCAACGGTCAGCGGGTGATCGTCGAGCCAGTCCGCGGGAAATCGAATTTCCAGCGAATCGGCCCTTGCGACGAGCTTGATCGCAGGAAGCGCCACGCTGCTCCGCCCGCGGTGCAGCAGCACGGCCAGGCGCAGCAGCAGCGTCATCGCCGGCGCACGTTTGTCCCACGGCGCGGGGAGATCGTCCTTTTCTTCGATGGCCGGCTTGCGCCGGTGGCTGCCCACCATGATGGCCAGCAGCTTCTGCTCTTCGCGCGGAAACCCTGCCATGTCCGCATTCGCCAGTAGATAGGCACCATGACGGTGGTATCCGCTGTGAGCGACGTCGAGACCGATCTCGTGCAGTCGCGCAGCCCAGCGCAGTATCTGTTCGATTGCCGGATCGGCGATTGCCCAGGGCTCTTCCACTTGCGACAGGAAGTCGACCACCGTCGCCTCGACGCGCTCTGCCTGCGCAAGATCGACGTGGTAGCGCTGTTGCATGCTGCGCACCGTGCGCTCGCGCGCGTCCTCGTCCGTGTAACGACCCAGGAGGTCGTAGAGCAGACCTTCGCGCATCGCCCCGTCCGCCACGCGCATGGATTCGATGCCGAGCTGTTCGAACACCTCGGAGAGGATGGCCACACCCCCGGCGAATGAAAGCTTTCGGTCATCCGTGATGGCGTTGAGCTTCAGGTCGCGGATGTGCTCGAGCGAGCTGAGCTCATGAATGACGCGTTCGAGACCATCCGCGCCGATGTCAACGGCCGCGGGATCCAGTTCGCGGATGGTGTCACCAATGGCGCGCACGGTGCCGGAACTTCCCACTGCTTCGTCGAAGCCGCGACGCCGGAAAGCGGCCTGATACGGCTCGATCGCCTGGCGAGCAGCCACTCGCGCCCGCTGCATGCGCTTCTGCGAAAGCCTGCCATCGGCAAAGAATTCTTCGCTGAGGCGCACACAACCAATCTGCAGACTCTCCAGCTCCAGCGGTTCCATGCCTTCACCGATGATGATCTCGGTGCTGCCGCCGCCAATGTCGCAGACCAGCCGGCGCCCGGCCCCCGGCGCCATCGTGTGCGCCACACCCGAGTAGATGAGCCGCGCCTCTTCGATGCCGGAAACGATTTCGATGGGATGCCCGATCGCCTCGCGCGCACGTTCGACGAAAGCTTCCTTCTTCCTCGCGCGCCGGAAGACATTCGTGCCCACCACGCGCACGCTGTCCGGCCGCATGTCGCGAAGTCGCTGACCGAATCGTTCGAGGCAGGCCAGAGCCTTGCCGGCGACGTCCTTGTTCAGTCGCCCATCGGCCTCGAGGCCCGCGCCGAGCCGCACCATCTCGCGGAGCCGATCGACGATGACCAGCTGGCCGTGCGTATAACGCGCGACCACCATGTGGAAACTGTTGGAACCGAGATCGACCGCGGCAAGTACGTCGGGGACGGACTTCGGAGCGCGGCGCGTCAAGGATCAGGCGTCAGGCGGAGAAGGATGAGCCGCAGCCGCAGGTAGTCTGGGCGTTCGGATTGCGAATGACGAACTGGGCGCCGTCGAGTCCCTCGCGATAGTCGATTTCCGCGCCCGTGAGGTATTGCACACTCATCGGGTCGATGAGCAGCTTCACGCCGAGGTTCTCCACGCAGGTGTCGCCGTCCTGCTCCTGCTCGTCGAATTCGAAACCGTATTGCATGCCCGAGCATCCCCCGCCCTGCACGAAGACGCGCAACTTGAGGTTGGGGTTTCCCTCACCACGGATGAGATCGCCAACCTTGCGGGCCGCGGCGTCAGTGAACTTGAGGGTTTCGGTCTCGATTTCGCTCATGGGCTGCACACTACGCGCCGGATTTGGCCGCCGCAACCGAAGGCGCTGATTCGGGCTGCGTTTCTGGCGACCCCGACGGGTCCTTGCCGATCGGTATCAGTTTCCCCGTTATGACGGCGCCCGGCGCCATTTCAATGACACCGTAATGAACGTTTCCATTCACGCGGGCCGATCCTCCGAGGACCAGGCGATCGCGCGCATGCATGTCGCCGTTCACCGTGCCATTCATGACGATGTTCGTGACTTCGACGTTGCCCTCGATGAAACCGCTCTCGCTGACGGAAAGCGCGCCGCCGTCTTCGGCATTGCTGCGGACGTTGCCGTTCACACGACCATCGAGGTGCAGACCACCGGAGAATTCAAGATCGCCGTCGACCCTGGCGGTTTTGCCGAGAAGCGTATCGATGCGCGTGGATGCCTGTTTGCGTCGACCGAACATTAACTTCTCCCGAGCGTTCCGCTCACTGCGGATCCACGCTCCACACATACGACTGCTGTACCGGCGCTGACCCGCGGCGATTGGATCGAACTTCGACCAGAAGCTGTTCGGGTTTCATGCCCGGAGGCATGGTGATTTCCTCGTCAATATTCTCGAGATACCGAAAGGTGAAGGCTATCTCACGACGCTTGCCGCCGGTGAGTGTCGCGAAATCCGCACGCCCCGGCTTGCCATCGACTTCACCATCCACCGACAAAACGACGACGCCGCTCACCACCGTGTCCGGATTCATGGGCTGGACCAGGGTGACGCGAACGCGGAACTTGTTTGCCGTGGCCGTAGCCACCATACGCGCCTGCTGGATTTTTACCTCGGCAGAGTTCGCATTTTGGGTGACGATCCCCCGGAAAAAGGCCAATTCCTGGTTCGCCCGGGCCACCTGGGCCTGCAGATCGCCAATCGTGCGCTGCACTTCTTCCCGCTCCCGGGTCTGTCCTACGGTGGAAGATTCCAGCTGCGCCACCTTGGCGCGCAAGTCGAATATCGTGGCTTCCAGCGACGATATTTCCTTGCGTAGCTCGGCGCGCTGTTTGAGGGAAGCCACGACATCGTAGCCCGCTCGATATCGCCCGAACTCGAACATGCCGTAGACACCACCCACGATGAGGAGAACGAGCACCACGATGGTGATCCATCGGCGCGTCGGCGCGTAAGTCGTGACGACGAGTTTGGGAGGCAATCCGGGCATTGGGTGTAGATCTTCTCCCGCCTACTCTTCGACGGCGGCCGTGGTTTCCGACTCCCACCATTCCGGCAGCGGCGGTGCTCCGCCGGGGAACGCGGTGGTGGAAAGCTCCGTCAGCATGCGCACGTAGACCGGCCTCTTGAAGTAGATCACTTCGCGCACCGGTTCCCAGTAGTTTGCCCAGCGCCAGCCGTCGAATTCGGGCTCGTTCGTCTTCTTGAAATCGAACTCGGCCGCATCCTCGGGCACTGCCAGCCGCAACAGGAACCAGCGTTGCTTCTGACCAATGCAGGTGGGTCCGCGCCCGCGGCGCACGTAACGTTTCGGAAGCTTGTATCGAATCCAGTCGGACGTGGATCCCAGCAAGGTCACGTGCTGCGACTGCAGTCCGATTTCTTCTTCGAGCTCGCGATACAACGCCTGCTCCACGGGCTCGCCCTGGCGGACTCCGCCTTGCGGAAACTGCCACCCGCGCGCACCGGTACGCTGCCCGAGGAATACCTCGCCGCTGCCGCGCATCAGGACGATGCCGACATTGGCTCGATATCCCTGCGAATCGATCCAGTCGCTCATGGCGCAAGTATTACCGGGGGCCTGTGGCCGAACAAGGCAAAGAGACACGACGCGCGGGTTTTATCGGACAATGCCGCGTGACTTTTCGCCCTACCACCACCGCGTTACTGCTTTTGCTCCTCGCGCTCGCCGCAATCGTTGCCTGTCTGGGGCTTGTCGCGGGGTCCACTGACATCGGCGTTCGCCCGGCCATTGCCGCCCTGTTCGGAGATCCATCCGAACCCGCCCGGACCGTCGTGCTGGAATTGCGAGCGCCGCGCCTTCTTTCCGCATTCACCATCGGAGCGCTGCTCGCGCTCGCCGGAGTCCTGCTGCAGGCGTTGTTCCGCAACCCGCTCGCGGATTCATACGTTCTCGGTGTCTCTGGCGGCTCGTCGGTGGGCGCGTTGTTTGCCTTGCTGCTCGGCGCTTCACTCTGGGCGGTTCAGTGTTCGGCGGCGCTTGGCGCGATTGCCGCTACCTTCCTCGTGCTCGCGCTGGCACGCGGCGGCGCGACCGTTCGTGTCCTGCTCACGGGGGTCGTCGTCGCCAGCGCCTGCGGGGCGCTGGTCACCCTGGTCCTCGTGCTGGCGGACAACGGCCAGCTGCGGGGCATGATGTTCTGGCTGGCGGGCGATCTCGGTTGGGCCGCTCACCCCTGGACGATGCTCGGCGCAGCCTTGTTAGCCACGCTCGCGGTCACCCTGATTGCGCGGCCGCTCGATGTCCTGGCAACCGGGGAAATCACTGCCCAGAGCCTGGGTCTCGACCTGCGCCGATGGCGCATGATCATCGTCGTATTCGCGGGCTTGCTCACCGCGGGCGCCGTGATCCAGGGGGGCACCATCGGCTTCATTGGCCTGGTGATTCCGCACCTGGTGCGCCTCGCGTTCGGGACGGCAGCACACCGGATCGTGGCGCCTGCCGCGGCACTCGCCGGCGGCACCTTGTTAGCCGCCGCCGACCTCGTGGCGAGAACGGCAGCGGCACCACGGCAGTTGCCCGTGGGCGCCATCATGGCGTTGTTAGGCGTGCCGATGTTCCTCGTCCTGCTGCGGCGGCTCGAAGGGCCGCGTACGCACTGAGCGGCTAACCGATCACGTGGGTCGACATCTCGACCCGGTTTCGCCCGGCGCTCTTGGCGCGGTAGAGAGCGGCATCCGCCTCGGCGATGAGCCTTTCGGCGAGCGCCTTGTAATCATGCGAACGCGGCTGCGGCCGCGCCGTGGCGAGACCCACGGACAAAGTCACCGTCACGTGCGCGCCACCATGCACGCGAACCGGCGTCGAACCGACTCCATGATGAATGCGTTCAGCGAGTTTCAGTGCCTGCGCCACTTCCGCCCCGGCCAGCAGGATCGCGAACTCGTCTCCGCCGAAGCGCGCACCCGTATCACCCGCGCGAATCTCCGCCTCCGCTCGTCGCGCGACCTCCTTGAGGGCCTCGTCGCCCGCAAGATGGCCAAAGCGATCGTTGATCTCCTTGAAGTTGTCGAGGTCGATCATGAGGCACGCCAGCGTCTTGCCCGTGCGCTCCGACCGCGCCAGCTCTTCGCGAAGGCGATTGTGGAAATAGCGGCGGTTGTGCCAGCCAGTGAGAAAGTCCGTGACGCCGCTTCGCACCAGCCGCGCGCGATTGACCGCATTCTCCAGGCTGATCGCAACGATGACACCCAGGTGCGCGAGAAAATCCGCGGCCAGGTCGCTGGTGAAGCGATTCGAATCGCGGCTGCAAAAAGCGATGACTCCGATGGCGCGGTTGTCGCGCGGCAACGGGATCAGCGCGACGCTGCCCTGCTTCATCGCTGACGACACGAGCAGCTCATGATCGCGGGCTTCGTAACGCCCGAGCCAGGGCCGGTCGAACTGCGCCAGCAGCGGCGCGAGCGGCGACACCGCGTCGATGAACCGCACTTCTTCGATGACGGTGCTGCTCAGGTTCTCGTTGCCGGACAGATGCCGCAACTCGTGCTGGGGATCGAACAACGACAGCGTGACGATGTCGAGCGCGTATGCGTCACGCAAACCGGAAACGATGCGGTCGAAAAGTTCGCCGAGCGAATGCGCCCGCAACAGTTCTATTTCGCGGGCCTGTGTCTTGCGCAATAGGAGCTCGTTGCGTCCCACTTCCTCGGTGAGCAACCGCAGGCGCTCACGCAGATCTTCTTCCGGGGTCGCGGCAGGGTCGCGCGAGCTCACTCTTACGCACGCCGCTCGGCGACGGTCCGCCGGTCTTCGAGGTATTCGCGGCCGCGGCGCATGAGCGCCGCGAACGATTCGAAGTCCTGCGAGATGACCGCGGTGCGCAATCGTTCGACCGCCTGCGACAGCGCCTCGAGGGACTCCGAACCGTAGTCGTTGAGACTCTGGATCTCGTAATACAACTCCGGGCTTTCCTGCGCCACGAGCGATGCCACATCGAGCTGCGAATCGAACGTGGTCGAAGACAGTTTCGCGAGTCGCGGCGCGGCTTCCCCGCTCTCGGCGAGCGCGGTGAAGAATGCGATGTTCAGCGCGTGTGACAACCCGAGCACATACGCAATGAGCCTGTCATGGTCGTCGAGCGACATGACCACCTGCTCCACCATGGTCGATGCGAACAATTCACGCGCCGCCGCCGTGGCTTCGGGAGAACCCGCATCGACGAAGATCACGTGCCGGCCGGAGAGAAGCTCCGTGCTGGGACCGAACATCGGATGGAGCGAAGTCACCCGGCAGCCATGGGACTTGAGTGCGTTGAGGCCCGCGCGCAGCGGAGACTTGAGCGAGCCGACGTCGAAGATGACGCCCTTGGGCCGACGCATGGCGATCTCTCGCAGGATCTTGTCGGTGGCGCCCAGCGGCGTGGCGATGACGATGAAATCGTGCGTCAGCGAAGAGTTGCGCCAGTCGGGAACGTGCGTGAATCCGGGCGGCGCGCCCGCGGGATCGGCGATCTCGACGGAGAAACCCTGGGAGGCCATGAATTCAGCAAACCAGCG
>Ga0315912_10006191_pt1 | contig 10781 bp, 12 predicted proteins | sample VfabasoilMG_FD_204469 | JGI IMG/M metagenome (GOLD analysis project Ga0315912, IMG submission 204469) | Garden soil microbial communities collected in Santa Monica, California, United States - V. faba soil | ecosystem: Environmental > Terrestrial > Soil > Garden | place: USA: California...
CCGGCGCCGATCGCGCTCTCGCGAATCGCGCGGCGCTCCACCTGCGTGGAACCGCACGGCACGCAGATGATGATGCGCGGCGAGGGCGAGAACAGCTTGTTGTCGTGCACCTTCTTGATGAACTGCTTGAGCATCTGCTCGGTGACGGTGAAGTCGGCGATCACGCCGTCCTTCATCGGCCGGATGGCGATGATGTTGCCCGGCGTCTTGCCGAGCATCTGCTTCGCTTCCTTGCCGACGGCCTGGATCGTTTTCTTGCCGTTGGGGCCGGCTTCCTGCCGGATGGCGACGACCGAAGGCTCGTCGAGCACGATGCCTTTGCCGCGCACGTAAATGAGCGTGTTCGCGGTACCGAGATCGATCGCGAGATCGTTCGAAAAGTAGCTACGTAGGAATCCAAACATGGGCAACTTGGGCGCCTCTCCGCTTTCTGCGTCTTTCCACTAATTCCTGCTATTTTGCCTTAAATTCAGGGCCTAAGCCCCGGGCGAGAACGGCGATATGATACGCTAACAGCGCCCGAGGGGAAGGGGAAAAGTCCCGCGTCGCGGGAACCCGCCCGTAGGTCCCACCGCATCTTCATGTCGCTTTCCGACGACCAAGTCCGCCGCATCGCCCGCCTGGCGCGGCTCGATCTCGCGCCGCAGGAAGTGGCGCCGGTGGCGGCCCGGCTCAACCGGGTGCTCGGCCTGATCGAGCAGATGAGGGCGGTCGACACCAAAGACATCGAGCCGATGGCCCATCCGCTGGATGCGTCGCAGCGGCTGCGGCCCGACCAAGTGACCGAGACCGATCGCCGGGACGCCTATCAGGCCGTCGCGCCCGCCACCCAGGACGGCCTGTATCTCGTCCCGAAAGTGATCGAGTAGGTGCTTAACTCGACCCTCGCCGAGCTGTCGGCGGCCCTCCGGGCGAAAAAGGTTTCCTCGGTCGAGCTCACGAAGCTGCACCTGGAGCGTATCGGCCGCCTCAACCGGGGGCTGAACGCCTTCATCACGGTCGATGAGTCGCGGGCCCTGGCGGACGCGAAGCGCGCCGACGACCGGCGCGCGAAGGGAGAAGCCGGGCCGCTGCTCGGCGTACCGGTCGCGCACAAGGACATCTTCTGCACGCGCGGCATGCTGACCACCTGCGGCTCGAAGATGCTGGCGAATTTCGAGAGCCCGTACGACGCCCACGTCATCGAGCAGTTCGACGCCGCGGGCGCGGTGCTGCTCGGCAAGTGCAACATGGACGAGTACGCGATGGGTTCCTCGACCGAGACCTCGCATTTCGGGCCGGCGCGCAACCCATGGGACAAGCGCGCGGTACCCGGCGGGTCGTCAGGCGGATCCGCCGCCGCCGTTGCGGCGAGAATGGCGCCCACCGCCACGGGGACGGACACCGGCGGCTCGATCCGCCAGCCGGCGTCGTTCTCGGGCGTTTCCGGGCTCAAGCCGACCTACGGCACGGTCTCGCGCTACGGCATCGTCGCCTTCGCCTCGTCGCTCGACCAGGCCGGGCCGCTCGGCAAGAGCGCCGAGGACCTGGCGACGATGATGAACGTGATGGCAGGGTTCGACCCGCGCGACTCCACCAGCCTGAAGCGGCCGAAGGAAGACTATTCGCGCTCGCTCGGCATGGACCTCAAGGGCATTCGGATCGGGCTGCCGAAGGAGTATTTCGGCGAGGGTATCGAGCCTGGCGTGCGGAGCGCCGTCGAAGACGCTGTACGTTGGTACGAGTCGCGGGGCGCTACGACCGTGCGGGTTGAGTTGCCGAACACGAAGCTCGCCGTGCCGGTGTACTACGTCATCGCGCCGGCGGAGGCGTCATCCAACCTGTCGCGCTACGACGGCGTGCGCTACGGTCACCGCGCGAAGGAGTACAAGGACCTGCTCGACCTGTACTGCCGCTCGCGCGCCGAGGGCTTCGGCGCGGAGGTGAAGCAGCGCATCCTGGTCGGCACCTATGTGCTTTCGCATGGCTACTACGACGCCTACTACCTGCAGGCGCAGAAGGTGCGGCGCCTGATCGCGCGCGACTTCGCGCAGGCGTTCGAGCGCTGCGACGTGATCTTCGGGCCGACCGCGCCGAGCACCGCCTTCGCCATCGGCGCGAAGACCGACGATCCGGTGCAGATGTACCTGAACGACATCTTCACCATCCCGGCGCCGCTCGCCGGGCTGCCGGGCCTGTCGATCCCCTGCGGCTTCGACGCCAAGGGTCTGCCGGTCGGCCTGCAGATGATGGGGCCGCACTTCTCGGAGGCGCGGCTGCTCGGCATCGCGCACCGCTACCAGCAGGCGACCGACTGGCACCTGCGCGTGCCGAAGGAAACGCCGCTATGAGATACGCAGCGGTTGTTTGGATGCTATTTTTTTCAGTATTGAGTCTTGCGCAGGAGAAGACCGAAACGCGGGAGCTGGTCGGCCACATCGGCAGCCGCGACGCGCTGCTCGTGCTGCATTCCAACCAGCAAGCCGACGGCGGCTGGCAGGTGGCCGGCGAGTACCTGCTCGTGCCGACGATGACGCGCCGCTTCCTGGAAGGCGAGCGCAGCCCGCAGATGGGCGTCACCTCGCTGAAGGAGGGCACCACCGCCATCCTGTTCGGGCGGCCGCCGACCGGCGAGCTGCGCGGCACATGGCGCGCCGGCGCGTTCAAGGGCACCCGCTACGGTCCCGGCGGCCAGGAGCGCGAGAGCTTCGAGTTCAGCGAGGAATTCCCGGCGATGGACGCCTACAGCGCGACGGTAAGCTGCGAGGCGGGCGACGATCGCTATGCTTCCTCCCTCGCCTACTCGATCGAGGCGGGCCGGCTGAAGGCGTTCGAGTGGCGCTCGAGCCTTGCCCAGAGCGGGCACGCCTGTTCGGTCGCCAAGCTGCAACAGCAGCCCTTCAGCGGCGGGCTGAAGTTCGCCGGCGGCGGCTGCACCGTCACCCTGCGCGAAGTCGGCGAGCACGTGAAGGTCGCCGCGGAGGGCTGCGCCAAGCTGTGCGGCTCGCAGGCCTACCTCGAGCCGCTGCTGATCGACCCGCGCGGCCGCTGCCGCCTGCTGCGGCCCGACGCGAAGTAGCGCGATGGCCTGGGAAATCGTCGTCGGCATCGAGACGCACGCGCAGCTCCTCACCGGGAGCAAGATGTTCTCGGGCGCTTCGACCCGCTTCGGCGCGCCGCCGAACACCCAGGCATCGGCGGTCGACCTGGCGCTTCCCGGCACCCTGCCGGTCGCCAACCGCGCCGCAGTGGAGCACGCCATCCGCTTCGGCCTGGCGGTGCGGGGCAACATCAGCCGCCGCTCGATCTTCGCGCGCAAGAACTACTTCTATCCCGACCTGCCGAAGGGCTACCAGATCAGCCAGTACGAGAGCCCGATCGTGCAGGGCGGCGAGGTCGCATTTTTTCTGGATGGAATCGAGAAGAAGATTCGCCTCACGCGCGCCCACCTCGAGGAAGACGCAGGCAAGTCGCTGCACGAAGACTTTCATGGCATGAGCGGCATCGACCTCAACCGCGCCGGCACGCCGCTGCTCGAGATCGTAAGCGAGCCCGAGCTGCGCGGCGCGAAGGAAGCGGTCGCCTATGCCCGCGCCATGCATTCGCTCGTCACCTGGATCGGCATTTGCGACGGCAACATGCAGGAAGGCTCCTTCCGCTGCGACGCCAACGTCTCGGTCCGGCATAAGGGCGACAGCCAATTGGGCACCCGCTGCGAGATCAAGAACCTGAACTCCTTCCGCTTCATGGAGCAGGCGATCGAGTTCGAGGCGCGGCGCCAGATCGAGCTGCTGGAAGACGGCAAGAAGATCGACCAGGAGACGCGCCTCTACGATCCCGACCGCAACGAGACGCGCTCGATGCGCAGCAAGGAAGACGCGCAGGACTACCGCTACTTCCCCGATCCGGACCTGCTGCCCCTCGTCGTGACCGAGGAGATGATCGACGACGTGCGCAAGACCATGCCCGAGCTGCCGGGAGTGAAAAGAGAGCGGTATGAGCGCGAGCTCGCCTTGTCGCCTTACGACGCCGGTCTCTTGGTTGAAAGTCGAGAAAAAGCCGAGTTCTTCGAGATGGCGCACAAGCTTCTCAAGAAACCGGCCGCCAAGACCGTTGCGAACTGGATCAACGGCGAGGTGTCGGCAATCTTGAATGAGAAAGCTCTGGGTTTTCCGCAGTTGTCAGTAAGCGGCAAGGAGTTCGCGGGTTTGATCGACCGGGTAGTCGACGGCACGATCTCGTCGAAATCGGCGAAAGACGTGCTGCAGTGGATGGCGAATGGCCAAGGAAGCGCCGATGAGATCATCGCGAAGCGGGGCCTGACGCAGATAAGCGACTCGGGCGAGCTGGAGAAGCTGGTCGACGCCGCGATCGCGGCGGGGGCGAAGCAGGTCGAGGACTACCGCGCCGGCAAGGAGAAGGCGCTGCAGTCCCTGGTCGGGCAGGTGATGAAGGCGAGCAAGGGGAAGGCCAATCCGGCGCAGGTCAACGAGATCCTGCTGCGCAAGCTGAAGCGCTAGAAGCGCCGCGGGCTGGTGCGTTCCAGCTCGAGCGCCTGGCGCCGGTCACGCTCCAGCTGGCGCCGCGCCTCGAGCTCCTGCCGCCTGCGCTCGGCGTCCTCGCGCCGCGCGGCGTCGCGTTCGCGCTGCAGCCGGATGACGTCGCCCTGCATGTTGCGCTGGTGCTGCATGGTGTCGCGGTAGAGCTGCTCGTTGCGCGCGCTGCGGGCGGCGCTGGCTGCCGCCGACGCTTCGTACGCTGCGCGGCCGCGCTCCTCGGCCTGCCTGCGGTCGGCTTGCCGCTGGCGCTCCTCCTCGTAGCGGCGCTGCTCCTCCGCCAGGCGCCGGGCCTCGTTCTGCTGGTGCTCGAAGCGGATGCGCGCCTGCTCGCGGGAGTGGTAGGTCCAGATCCCCAAGCCGATCAGCGTGAGGCCGGCGACGGTGATCACGCCCTTGCGAGTGAACAGCCAGGGGCGCCGGACTTCCTCGGCGGACAGGGTGCTGGTTTCGCCGACGACAAATGTCTGCTGGTTGTAGCGCGTGCGCAGCTTGGCATCGGAAAGCACTTCGTAGGCCTGCTTGAGGACCTCCGCGTCGGCCACGGCGCCGGCGGCGCGCAGGGGGCCGGCTTTCTTCACGTACGCTTCCTTGACTTCCTCGGCGGTGGCGTTGCGCGCTACCCCGAGCAGGTCGTAGAGCGTCTTGGCCACGGCGCTACCGGGTCTGCTGCTGCTGGCGCCGCATCTGCTCGTACTGCGCGCGCCGGCGGGCGTCTTCACGCTCGCGGTCCAGGCGCTCCGCCTCGTAGCGCTCCTGCGAGGCGCGCCGCTGTGCCTCGCTCTTCGCGCGCTGCTCGTCGTAGGAGCTGGGCCCCTTGGTGGTCACGGTGACGCCCTTCTCCATGCCCAGCGCGGTGGCGCGCTGGGCGGGATTCTTGCCGCTGAGGATCTGGTAGCGCTTCTTGTCCTCGTCGTACTTGGCGTTGATGTTGACGACTTCCTTCTTCCACTTCTCGAGCGTCTCTTCCTGCACCTTGATGTCGAAATCGGCCTGCCGGATTTCCTCCGTCAGCTTGGCCGGCGGCTTCGACTTGCCCTTCTTGTCGTTGTAGAACTCGAGCTCCTTGTCGAGGCCCGCGCGCTTCTTCTTGTGCTCGGCGACGCGCTGCTCGGCCTCGCGCACCGCCTTGTAGTTGTCCGCCAGCGCGCGCGCGCGCTGCTCCTCGATGTCCTTCTCGCTGGTGTAGGTGGCGAGCAGGGCGCGGTCGCGCCGCGTCGACTCGCGGGTAGCCGCCTCCAGCTTGGCCTTCGCCTCGCGCTCGGCCTCCTTCTGCGCCAGCTCCTTCTCGCCCGCTTCCGGGTCGATGCGCCGGATCACCATGCCCTGGCTGTTGAGCTGCTCGACCAGGCGGCCGTAGCACTGCGGCGGAACGGTGTTGCCGTAGTACTTCTTGCCGTCCTTGCCCTGGCAGCGGTAGGTCGAGGCCGACTGCGCCTGCGCCAGAAGCGGGGCCGCGGCGAGCGCCGCGGCCAAAATCACCAGCCTTTTCGGAGACATCCCCCATCCCCCAAAACGCAAAATCTCCAAGCATTCTAACCTGTTAGAATCCGCGCCGCCCATGCACTCCGCCGACCGCGCGTTCATCGCCGAAACGACCGCGAAAATGCTGCTGGAGGTGCAGGCTGTGCTGTTTTTCACGGACAAGCCGTTCATCTTCACTTCCGGCTGGGCCAGCCCGGTCTACATCGACTGCCGCAAGCTGATCTTTTATCCGCGCATCCGGAGCCAGCTGGTCGACTTCGCCGTCGCCACGCTCGCGCGCGACGCCGGTTTCGAGCAGTTCGACGTCGTCGCCGGCGGCGAGACCGCCGGCATCCCGTACGCGGCGTGGATCGCCGACCGCCTCGGCCTGCCGATGCAGTACGTGCGCAAGAAGCCGAAGGGCTTCGGCCGCAACGCGCAGATCGAGGGCGACATCCGCGAAGGCGCTCGCACCCTGCTGGTCGAGGACCTCACCACCGACGGCCGCTCCAAGATCAACTTCTGCAAGGCACTGCGCGACGCCGGTGCGGTGGTCGAGCACGTGTTCGTCAATTTCTACTACGACATCTTCCCCGAGTCGAAGAAGGTGATGAGCGAGCTCGGCGTGAAGCTGCACCACCTCGCCACGTGGTGGGACGTGCTCGCCGCGGTCAAGAAGGGCGGCTACCTCGACGCCGGCAAGATCGCCGAGGTCGAGAAGTTCCTGCACGAGCCGGCCAAATGGTCGGCGGCGCATGGCGGCGCGTCCAGCTTTCCCAGCGGGTGAGATGCGCTTTCGAGTAATAACCCTCAACGCCAACGGTATTCGTTCCGCGGCGAGCAAGGGCCTGTTCCGCTGGCTCGCCACACAGAAAGCCGACGTCGTTTGCCTGCAGGAGCTGAAGTGCCACGCGTCGGACCTCGACGCGAAGCTGCACGGCCTGAAGGCTTTCGAGAGCTGCTATGCCTTCGCCGAGAAGAAGGGCTACAGCGGGGTCGGGCTCTACAGCCGCCGCGCGCCCGACGAGGTGAAGCAGGGCTTCGCCGTGCGCGAGTTCGACGCCGAGGGCCGCTACGTGGAAGCGCGCTTCGGCGAGCTGTGGGTGATCTCGCTCTACCTGCCCTCGGGCTCGGCCGGCCCGCACCGGCAGGCCTCCAAATTTCGCTTCTTGAAGAAGTTTGTAGTTCACCTGGAAAAAATAAAAAGCAGAGGGCATGAAATCATCCTGTGCGGCGACTGGAACATCGCCCACCGGGAGATCGACCTGAAGAACTGGAAGTCCAACCAGAAGAACTCCGGCTTCCTGCCCGAGGAGCGCGCCTGGCTGACGCGGGTGTTCGACGAACTCGGCTTCGTCGACGTGTTCCGCAGGCTGAACGACAAGCCCGAGCAGTACACCTGGTGGTCGAACCGCGGCCAGGCCTACCGCAAGAACGTCGGCTGGCGCATCGACTACCAGATCGCCACGCCGGGGATCGCGGCGAAGGCGGTGAAGGAGTCGATCTACAAGGCGAAGCGGTTCTCCGACCACGCGCCGCTGACGATCGACTATGACTACCGGCTGGGCTGAATCGCTCAAGCCCTACCTCGAGCGCGCGCCGCTGGCGGCGCTGTTCCTCGGCGTTTCTTCCGGCTTCACCTTCGCGATGATCGGCGCGACGCTGAGCACGCGCCTTGCCCAGCACGGCGTCAGCAAGAGCGCGGTGACCGCCTTCGCGCTGACTTTCCTCGCCTACAACTTCAAGTTCCTCTGGGCGCCGGTGGTGGACAACGTGCGGCTGCCGCTGCTCGGCCGCTTCGGCCAGCGGCGCAGCTGGCTGTGGCTGGTCGGCGTGCTGGTGATGGCGGCGGTCGCGTTCCTCGGCGCGGCCGACCCGCAGGAGTCGCTGTATCTGGTTGCCGTCGCCGCGATCACCCTGGGGGTGGCCGGGGCGACGTTCGACATCATCATCGACGCCTACCGCATCGAGCTGCTCGAGCCGCGCCAGCTCGGCGTCGGCTCGGGCATGTCGCAGTACGGCTGGCGCCTGGGCTCCGCGGCGGCCGGCGCGCTGGCGCTGGTGCTCGCCGCGCGCATCGGCTGGACCGCCGCCTACGTCGCGTGCGCCGCCTTCGCGCTGCCGGCGATGCTGGTAGGCGTGGCGATGGGCGAGCCCGCCCGGCACCGCGAGCCGGCCGTGCCGCGCGGCCTGGTCGAGGCGCTGGTCGCCTATTTCAGCCCGCTCGTCGAGTTCCTCCGGCGCCAGGGCGCGCTGGTCGTGCTGCTGTTCGTGCTGATCCACAAGATCGGCGACACCCTCGCCAACCTCACGCTCAGGCTGCTGTTCAAGGACCTCGGCTTCAGCAACGACGAGGTCGCCTTCTACGACGTCGGCGTCGGCTTCGTTGCGCTGCTGCTCGGCATCTTCGTCGGCGGCATCCTCTACGCGCGCCTGGGGATGAAGCGCTCGGTGCTCGTCAGCCTGGTCCTGATGGCCGTCTCGAACCTGAGCTTCGCCGCGCTGGCGGCGGCCGGCCACAGCAATCTCGGCATGGCGGCGGCGATCGGCTTCGAGAACTTCGCCAGCGGCATCGGCGGCGTCACGGTAGTCGCGTATCTCTCCGCGCTGTGCAACCTGCGCTTCACCGCGACCCAGTACGCGCTGCTTTCCGCGCTGGCAAGCATCGCCGGACGCTTCCTGACGGGGACGACCGCGGGCGGGCTGATCAGCGCGATCGGCTACGTCAACTTCTACCTGCTGACCACGCTGGTCGCGCTTCCCGGCGTGATCCTGTTCTGGTTCATGATCCGCTCCGGGCTGGCCGACGTCTCCATCGGCTCCGCTGGCAAGGAAGCAGGCAAGGACGGCGGCTAGAGCTTCGCCTGCTCGAGGATCGCGATCATCTCCTTGTAGCCGCGGCCGCGCGCCAGTTCTAGCGGCGTGCGCCCCTGGCGGTCGGCGAGCTTGGTGCTCGCCCCGGCGTCGACCAGCGCCTTCAGCGTCGCGGTGTGGCGCGGACCGCCGTTGCCGAGCACGATCGACTCGATCAGCGCGGTCCAGTGCAGGTTGTTGACGTGGTCGAGCGGCGCGCCGGCGGCGATCAGCGTGCGCACCACTTCGTCGTGGCCGAGGTGCGCGGCGGCGATGAGGGCGGTGCCGTCATAGCGGCTGGTGACGTTCTTCGCGCTGCAGCCGAGTTCGAGCGCCACCTTGAGCGTCAGCACGTCGTCGGCGACCGCGGCGATGGTGACGATGTCGTAGCGGTCGCGCTCGAGCGCGTTCGGCGCCGCCCCCGCCGCGACCAGCGCCCGCATCGCGTCGTGGTGCCTGCCGTAGGCCGCCACGTGCAGCGGCGTGCGGCCGTAGCCGTCGCGCACGTCGGGCTTCGCGCCCTGCGCCGCCAGGCGCTTGATCTCCTGCGCGTCGCCGCGCGCCGCCGCGGCGAGCACCCCGGTATAGGCGGACTTGTCGGCGGCGGAAGGCGGAACCTGGGCGCTCGCGCCGGTCGCGGCGGCGAGGAGCAGGATCGCGAGGACCCGGGTCATTGCAGCACGCCTTTGGCGCGCAGCCTCCACACGTAGCCGATGATGGCGAGATTGACGGCCCAGCCCACGAGGATCCCTAGATAGCCGCCGGGCATCTGCTCGAACATCGCGCGGTACTCGGGGCGCAGCCCCAGGTTGACGAACATCGCGGCGACGGCGGCGACGAAGATCCAGGCCACCCAGGGCAACGCGCTGCGCTTCAGGCGGAACAGCTGGACGTATGCAGGGATCGACGCAGCCGAGAGCGCCGTTGCCCAGAGATAGTCGCCCCATCTCATGCCCGGATTGGCTTGCGGGCCGCCGATCGGATTGCCGAGCAATCCGGCAATACTGGTGGCGACGCCCGAGACGATGCCGATGGCCATCAAGATCGTGATGATCCATACCAGCACCGGCCGGCGTCGGCGTTCGGGAGTGACGTCGCTGACCGCAGAGCGCGGCGCGGCGTAAGGGTTGCTTTCCATCAGGCGGCGGTGAACGCTTTCATGCGGGTTTCTGCGCGTAGATCCGGGTCAGCAGGGCGACCAGCAAGCCGGTCGACCAGCCAAGCATCAGGATGCCGACCGCGGCTTCGATCGGGCCGAGCAGGCGCCACGGCTCCTTGAGGAGCAGGTCGCCATAGCCGACCGTGGTGTAGCTCGTCAGCGAGAAATAGGCCGCGGCCTCGAAATCCGGCAGCAGGCCGATCAACAGGAAGAACAGTGCCCACACGATCGCCTCGACGAGGTGCAGCAGCAGGAGGCCACCGACCAGCCGTGCCACCAGCAGCTCCGCGCCAAGCCGCCCCAGGCGTTCCTTGCGCTCGTCCCACAGGCGGTTCACCCTGCGCGCCAGAAGCAGCGTGCCGATCGCGTGGATGATCACGGTAAGCACCGTGAGCCCGAGCGCGCACAGGACGACCTTGGTCATTCAGCCGGCGGTGCAGCGGTAGACGGCGAGGCTGCCGAAGAGATTGGGCATCACCGTGACCGGCTTGCCCTGGTGCAGCACCAGGCGCTCGCGGATGCGGAAGCCGAGCTTGCGGCACAGGTCCTCGAAGTCGGTGATGGTGCAGTGGTGCAGGTTGGGCGTCTCGTACCACTCGTAGGGCAGGGTCTCCGACACCGGCATGCGGCCGAGCGCGACCTGGAAGCGCGCGCTCCAGTGGCCGAAGTTGGGAAAGCTGACCACCGCCTCGCGGCCGACGCGCAGCATCTCGCGCAGGATCGCCTCCTGGTGGCGCATCGCCTGCAGGGTCTGCGACAGCACCACGCAG